>Ga0226835_1000026_pt1 | contig 372344 bp, 292 predicted proteins | sample LAC_MetaG_1_FD_163627 | JGI IMG/M metagenome (GOLD analysis project Ga0226835, IMG submission 163627) | Anaerobic ammonium oxidizing microbial communities from anammox membrane bioreactor (MBR) in UC Berkley, California, United States -... | ecosystem: Engineered > Bioreactor > Anaerobic >... | reverse complement strand
TACAATTTTAACAATGCTGAGCGTGGATATTCTGGCCGTCCTACTTCTGTTTGCTGTATCCTCTCTTTTGATCTTTCTTCGGTTAGCTTATCTACTATTTTATCTATTATTCTTACTATAGAATCTTTTCCAACCTGATCATCCAGACTGCTGAAGATCTCTTGCTGATATCGATTTGCTGGTTTTATCTCTGCCAATTTCTTTTTCCTTTTTACTCTAATTTATTAATCAATGCTTTTTAAACCTAATTTTCACACAGCCTCTTAATAGAGGAAGGTTCATTTATAAAGTTTTTATTGGACAAAGCATCACGATGGAAAGATGCTGTGATATTTGATACGGATGATAACATTGCAACCTCATAATCTAAAAACAAACATATATTATCCGAACACTACAGGATCGTTACTGCTGATTACGATCAGATGAGCATATTTACAAATAAAGACAAAGCCTGGAAGCTTGCTCTTGAAAATGATATTCCCCATCCCGCAAATTATAATCCGGTTACAAAAGAAGATTTTAATGATATAAGTGCTAAGATTAAGCTGCCTTGTTTATTCAAGCCCGTAAAAGGACACGAATTCCGCACAGTGTTTAATGTTAAAAATTTTGTTATAAATACGCCTGAAGAATATCAAAGATACATGAATCTATGCATTGATAACGATCAGCAGGTAATGGTGCAGGAGATCATCCCCGGCCCGGATACTTTGCTGTATAAATGTATGACATACATTAATTCCAGCGGAGAACCTGCAGGCTATTTCTTTTACAACAAACTAAGACAAAACCCGCCCGGCTTTGGAGTTATCAGGGTTTGTAAAAGTGCAAAGTATAACAATGAGATTGCCGATCTGTTTAACAGGATATTAAAAGCTTCCGGATACAAAGGATTTATTACTGTGGAGTTTAAACACGATATGCGTGATAACACTTTAAAATTTATTGAAGCAAATGTGCGTATGCCCAGAAATAACTGGCTTCCATACTCCTGTGGTGTAAATTTCCTATGGATAATATTTTCCGATCTTGCTAATAATTCCACTATTTGTTTTAAATCATATGATGATAATAAATACTGGATAGAGTTGTATTCAGATTTACTTAATTCTATATTTAGGCACTCTAAGGAAAATTTCAGTTTAAAAGAATATCTTGCCCCATACTTATCAGGCAATAAAACTTTTGCTGTGTTTAACTTTAAGGATCCTTTACCGTTTATTTACCAAACCTTTAAATTATTTCGTTTTGTAAAAAGTATATAGAATAATATTTTTGAATAAATAATGGAATTTTATGCTTAAAAAAATATTCTACATTCTTAAACCATTAATACCCCGCCGGCTGCAATTGTTCCTTAGGCGCAAGCTAATTCAATCAAAACTGCCTTTATATAAAGATGTGTGGCCGATTTTAAAAGGCTCGGAAAAGAAACCTGAAAACTGGAAGGGCTGGCCTGATGGTAAACAATTTGCGGTTGTGCTTACCCATGATGTTGAACATAAACGGGGATACGACCGTATTTTGCAATTAATGGAAGTTGAAAAAGAGCTGGGCTTTGTTTCATCATTTAATTTTGTACCGGAAAGAGATTATAAAGTGGAAAAAGAATTGCTTGATACTCTCAATCAAAACGGTTTTGAGTACGGCGTTCACGGTTTGTATCACGACGGTAAACTTTTCTCATCCGAAGAAGAATTTTTAAAGAGAGCAGTAAAAATAAACGGGTATTTAAAAGAATGGGGTGCTGTTGGTTTCAGGGCTCCGGCAATGCATCATAACCTGGACTGGATAGGAGCACTTGATATTGAATATGACCTTTCTACATTTGATACTGACCCTTTTGAACCTCAGCCTGACGGAGTTGGTACTATTTTTCCTTTCCGGGTACCCAGTAAAAGACACAAAAAAGGAGGTTACTGGGAACTGCCATATACCCTGCCCCAGGATTTTACACCATTTGTATTAATGCGGGAAAAAACTATTAAGATCTGGGAGGAAAAAACTGACTGGATCGCACAAAATGGCGGTATGGTTCTTGTAAATGTTCACCCGGATTATATTGATTTTACAGGGCGAGACAAACATCCTGAGGAATTTAGTGTTGAAATATTTAAAGATTTCCTTGAATGGATAAAAATCAAGTATAGTGCATCGTATTGGCATGGCCTGCCCTCAGAATTGGCAGCATTTTTAAATAAGTTTGATGATGCTTGATTTTGAATTTTAAATAGATGAGATTTATTTAATAAAAAAAATATTTTAATATCTACTGAAGAAAAGAGGGAGAGATGACAACGTTAAATAAAATCACTTTATTAGTTGTCCTGTTTTCAGTTTATTCTATTGCACAGATTTCTATTACTTCCACAAATTTTACTTATACTCAGAATTTTAATACACTAAGTTATCTCTATGGACCCACTATTTGGAATGACAATTCTACTTTGCCCGGCTGGTATGTGGTTGATCCAAATACTGATACCGTTAAATATTCAGCATCAGAAGGTGGTGAAGGACAGGGATTAAGAAGTCTTGGCTCTTTGCTATCCACAGATAGGAGTTTAGGATCCTGTTCGGTTGCAGAATACTGGGGGATACTATTTATAAATAACAGCGGCAGCAGTTTGTTTGATTTGCCCATTGAATTTACCGGTGAACAATGGAGGACGGTTAATGAAGATGCACAGACTTTGCATTTTTATTACTCTACAAATGCTGTCAGTCTGGATGATAGAAGTGCCGACTGGATAGAAGTGGAAGATTTAAATTTCCGCAGCTTAATAGTCTTCTCTGATCCTGCATCTGGACTTGATGGAAATCTCCCCCAGAATAGCCAGACATTTAATGGGACTATTGATGTTCTTTTATTGAATGGTCAGTCGATCTGGTTGAAGTGGGAGAGAAATTTTATTGAACCTAAATGGTATGGACTTGGTATTGATGATTTCAAATTCAATCCGAATGGACAAGCCTTGCCTGTTGAATTATCTGCATTTAGTGCAGTTATTATTGGTTCTGCTGTTAAGCTTAAGTGGACAACTGATACTGAAGTTAATAATTTTGGATTTGAGATTGAACGCAACACACCCCTTTATCCCCTCTCGAGAGGGGAAGCCGAAGGCAGGGGTGTGTGGAAGAATATTGGTTTTGTAAATGGTAATGGTAATTCAAGTGCACCGAAGGATTATTCTTTTGAAGATAATGCTCTGCCTGATAATGCAAATACTATTTACTACCGGCTAAAGCAAATTGATAATGACGGGCAGTATGAATATTCGGAAATAATAGAGGTCTCATTTAACAAACCTATGGATTTTTCACTCAATCAAAACTTTCCCAATCCTTTTAATCCGGAAACAAAAATTAGTTGGCAATCGCAGGTTGATAGTTGGCAAAAGTTAAAAATATTTGACATTTTAGGAAATGAAGTTGCTACACTTGTTGATGAATTTAAACCGGCAGGATATTATGAAATTAATTTTAACGCAGCGCAACTGGGAAGCGGGATTTATTTTTATCAATTAAAGGCAGGTAGATTTTTAGAAACAAAAAAAATGATAATCACTAAATAATTTTTTTTTCGTAGGTCAGGAATCCCTTCCTGACCATTTTTATTCTAATAACAAAAGCATCTCCTTTTGGGACAATTATTCTGCTGCAACACAAAACGATCCCATAAACATCATAACATATCCATCGGCAAAATTTCGTAAAAAAATAATTGTCTCATTCTCGTTAGTTTTCTAAGTTTATTATCTCTATTCCTTATTTTATTTTATGTTTTAAATATCAAATAACTGGCACTATTTTAGTAAATGATTAGCAAAAATAAACAGGAAAAAATGCGCGTTTTAATGATAGCTCAGTCAAATTATAATTATGATGCAAGAATAATCAGACTGGCAACGGCCCTAAAAAACAGAAATATTAATGTTGATGTAATATGCCTCAGATACGAAGGACAGAATAGTTACGACATTGTTAATGGTGTAAATATATACAGGATAATGAAAAACTTTTCCCAGGAAAGCATCTTATCCTACGTTCTGGGTTCGCTTATATTTATGCTGCTTTCTTTATTTAAAGCAATTAAGCTGGAACTTGATAATAAATATAACCTTGTACACGTGCATAATATGCCAGATTATCTCGTTTTCTCTGCCGCTATGCACAAATTAAAACGTGTGCCCGTAATTCTTGATATACATGATCTTACGGTGGAATTATTTAAGGAAAAATGGTCAGAGAAAAAGTTCAATAGATTTAAGCATATTCTTAAGTTTTCGGAAAAGCTTTCATGTTCGTTTGCCGACCGGGTTTTAACTGTTACAAAGGAATGTGTTGACAATCTGGTTCAAAGAGGTATTCCGAAAGAAAAAATAACCTTGATCATGAACTCAGCTGATGAGTCTCAGTTCACCTTTTCTGATCAGAGATTTAACAGAAATGGTACAGGCAATTTTAGATTAGTATATCATGGTACAATCGCCCCGCGTTTTGGTCTGCATTTTATTATTAATGCAATGCCGCATATTTTAAAAGCGATACCCGGAGCAGAGCTCCATTTTTACGGCAGTTACCGAAGTGAATATGCAAATGAGATCCGCGAAAAAGTCAGAACCCTTGGAATTGAAAACGCTGTTATATTCAATCATCACATACCCTACAACCAGGTTAATGATATGATTAAAGAGTATGATATGGGTGTTGTTACATATGAACAAACAGAATATATGAACCTTGCAATGCCGACCAAAGCAGGCGAATATGCGCTCACAGGATTGCCATTCATTATCTCGGATATGATTTCTGTAAGATCAGTTTTCTCCGAAAACAGTGTAAAATATGTAGACCCGGAAGATCCTATTTCGATTGCTGAAAGCATAATTAGAATGAAGAGTGATGTTGAAAAGAGAAAACAGATGGCTCTTTCAGCACTAGAGGATATGAAAAGAATATCATGGAACGTAATGAAAAACAAGTACTTAGACCTGGTGTATTCTTTAACACATTATAAATAGAATGCAGATCTGCCTTCGCCCTAAAAGGGATCTGCGACCGGCAGGTAAGATATATTATTATTAAAAATTAGAAAGTAAAAATTACAAAGTCAGAAAATGGATCAGGGACTAGGTGAACGATTATTTAATTTTGCAATTGATACGTTAACATTTCATGGTACGTTTTCTCAGCTTCCTGAAGCTAAAATTATTCGTTATCAATAGGCGAAATCTTCAACATCATTGGGCGCTAATTATGAAGAAGCGCAAGCAGCCTCATCAAGAGCGGATTTCGCAAATAAAATTAAAATTTCTCTCAGAGAGATGAGAGAATCAAATTATTGGCTAAGGATTTGTAAAAAGGTAAATATTGGTGATAAGATTCTTTGTGAAGGATTATTAAAAGAATCATCAGAACTAAAAAACATTTTAGGGTCAATCAGTAGTAAAATTAAATAAGGTATAAATTTTAATTTATAATTTTTCATTTTTAATTGGATCGTATGAAAAAAGCATTAATAACCGGGATAACCGGACAGGATGGAAGTTACTTAACAGAAATACTCCTTGAAAAAGGATATGAAGTTCACGGTATCATAAGAAGAAGCAGTTCCTTTAACACGGGAAGAATTGATCATCTTTATGCAAATAAAGAAATACTGGATAAAAAATTGTTTCTTCATTATGGCGATCTTGTTGATACAAGTAACTTAAACAGACTGCTTGAAAAAATTCAGCCTGATGAAATCTACAATCTGGCAGCACAGAGTCACGTTAAAGTTTCATTTGAAGTTCCTGATTACACAGGACAGGTAGATGCACTCGGTACATTAAGATTTCTTGATGCAATACGGGAAGTAGGTTTAAGAAAAGTAAAATTCTACCAGGCATCCACAAGTGAGTTATACGGCAAAGTACAGGAAGTTCCGCAGAGTGAAAAAACACCGTTTTATCCTCGCTCACCATATGGAGTCGCCAAGCTTTACGGTTACTGGATAATAGTTAACTATCGTGAAGCATATGATCTGTTTGCCTGCAATGGAATCTTGTTTAACCACGAATCACCAAGACGCGGTGAAACATTTGTAACCAGAAAGATAACAAGAGCAGCAAGCAGAATAGCAGCGGGTTTACAGGGTGGTCTTTCACTTGGTAATCTCAATGCAAAAAGAGATTGGGGATACGCACCGGAATACTGCGAAGGGATGTGGAGAATACTGCAGTATAAACAGGCAGAAGATTTTGTATTGGCAACTGGACAAACAAATACTGTAAAAGAATTTGTTGAATTATCATTCAAACATCTTGGTGTTGAATTGGAATGGAAAGGCAAGGGAGTAAATGAAAAGGGAGTTATTAGCAGAGTAGATTTTGATAAAGCAAAAAAACTTATTGAATTCAACAAGAATTCAAAGTATTACAAATATGAATTCACAACAAATCTGAAGAAGGGTAATACAGTAGTAACAGTAAATCCAAACTACTATCGCCCGACAGAAGTTGATCTGCTGATTGGTAATCCGGCAAAAGCAAAAAGGCTTTTAGGCTGGAAGGCCAGAACAAAGTTTGAAGACCTGGTAAAGATTATGATCAAATCTGATATGGATAAAGTTTTAAAAAGAGGTTATTAGTCTTTTTAATAGCGTATATCTTTTTATAAAAAGTGCGAGAAAATTGTGTTTGTCATTTCGATCCCAACGGGAGAGAAATCTAATAATTTATAGGAACTTTTATTTTTATGAAAACAGCAATTATAACAGGAATTACCGGACAGGATGGAGCTTATTTAAGCAAGCTGCTTCTTGAGAAGGAATACAAGGTTGTGGGCATAACAAGAAGCCTTCAAACGGGTAGTTTAAATGGCCTTAGTTTTCTTGGTATTGAAAATGAAGTCGAGCTTGTTGAAGCGAATGTATTTGATCTTTCAAACATTATCCGTCTTCTGGAAAAATATAACCCGGATGAATTTTATAATCTTGCTGCGCAAAGCTCTGTAGGGCTTTCTTTCGAACAGCCGATAGGAACACTTGAATACAATATTATTTCAGTGGCTAATCTGCTTGAAGCAATTAGGATAATTAATAAGAAGATAAAATTTTATCAATCTTCCAGCAGCGAGATGTACGGCAATGTTGCTAAAGAACTGCTGCCGATAGATGAGAAATTTATTATTCATCCTGCAAGCCCTTATGCTATATCAAAAGCGGCTGCTCACTGGATAAGCGTTAATTACAGGGAAGCTTATAAGATGTTCATATCAAGCGGTATTTTATTTAACCACGAATCTGTACTAAGAAGACAGAACTTCGTCACAAAAAAGATCATATCATCCGCTTTGAAAATTAAAAATGGCAACATGGATGTTTTAAAAGTAGGTAATACTTCAATTAAACGCGACTGGGGTTACGCCCCTGAATACGTAAAGGTTATGTGGCAGATGTTAAATGTGGATGAGCCCGGAGATTATGTGATCTGCACAGGTGAAGCACACACTTTACAGGAGTTTATTAAAAAGGTATTTATTAGTTTAGATCTTGATCCTGCAAGGCATGTGCAGTTTGATGAAAAACTTTATAGACCGGTTGAACTGGAAGTAATATATGGCAACCCGGGTAAAGCAAAAACTAATCTTAATTGGGAATATGATATCAGTTTTGATGAACTGATAAAAAAACTAATTGATGATGAAATGAAGTACCAAATCTGGAATAATAAATCTAATTAGAATCACATATTATTCATGGCAAAAAAAACAATATTTATTACCTGGACAACTTACAGCCCGCATTCACTTTTACTCAGCAAGGCTTTTAATAGTGAGATATTTTATATTAATAATCTAATCAATTCTCGCGGTGTTCTCTGGAATTTATTTTTCTTGTTTGATTACTTTTATAAGTCATTTAAGACAATAAAAGTTATTAATGAACAGAAGCCGGATGTTGTAGTAATGCAAAATCCACCAACAATTACACCTCTCGTAATTGTGCTCTATTCATTTATTAGAAAATTCAAAACCGTAATAGATTCACACAATGGGGCCTTTGAAAAACCCTGGGACAGGATACCATTTTATGGATGGATATTAAAAAATGCTGATATTGTAATTGTACATAATGAACACCTCCTGAGTAAATTACTGCAGGTAAAAAAGTATAAAGGGGTCAATTTCAAAATACTAAATTCAAGATTGTCTGATTATTCTCATATCAGGAAATCAGAATCAGATGCTCAGCCTTATATTCTTGTTGTTACCACATTCTCCGGAGATGAACCGATGGATATTCTGCTTAAGGGTATTAGGCTGTACAATGAATCTGAGAATAAGATTAATATCAAATTTAAAATAACTGGTAAGTATTCAAAGCGGCCCTATCTTTTTGAAGAGTATAAAAATGATGAGAACATTGAGTTTCTAGGTTTTATCCCGACTGAAACGTATGAATCCTTATTGGTTAATTCTTTGGGAATGATATCTTTATCGACCAGGGATGATGTACAGCAATTTGCCCTGATGGAAGCAATCGGTGCAGAAGTGCCTTTTATTTCAAATAATAACAAGACTAATAGACAATTATTTGGGGATATGGTTATACTCTTTGAAAATGAACCTGAAAGCATAAAAGATTCTATTCATAAAGCTATAACTAAGCATGAAACATACGCTAACAATGTCATTTTCTTAAAAAATTCTCTTCAGACTAAATGGCTTGAAAACTTTTTAATTATTAAAAATCACTTGATATTATAAGTTAAATGGATACTGCAATTAAAGAACGCAAATTATTAATCTCTGTTTGTATTGCCACTTACAAAAGAGAAGCACAGCTTGAAAAATTGTTGAAAAGTCTTTACGATCAAGAATTACATGAAAAGATATTATTAGAAATAATTGTAACTGATAATAATGCTGAACAATCTGCCCGAGAAGTTGTTGAAAGATTTGAAAGAAATGATAAAATAAAGCTGAAGTATTTTGCGCAGCCCGAAAAAAACATAAGCCTTACCCGTAATGTTTGTGTTATCAATGCAACCGGAGATTATTTGTGCTTTATTGATGATGATGAAACCGCCGATAGAAATTGGGTTCAAAGTTTTTATTATGCAATAAAAAAATATAGTGCCGATGGCGCATTTGGCTATGTAGAACCCGTGTTCGATAAAAGAATACCTGTTAATCTCCAGAAACGGGAATATTATTTCAGTCCTGTTTGTAAAACAGGTTCTACAGCTAAATTTTATTTTACTACTAATGCTATTGTGAAGGCCTCTTTTATTAAGACTGAAAATGGTCCTTTTGATCCGGCTTATGGTCTTACGGGTGGTGAAGATGTTCATTTATTTGAACGACTTGAAAAAAAAGGAGCTAGGTTTATTGACTGTAAAGAAGCAAAAACATTTGAATTTATTCCTATTGAAAGAGGAAATCTTAAATACCTTTTTAATAGGGCGCAACGAGGAGGTCAATCATACATTAGAAGAAAACTTGAATTTAATCATAATCTATTATTTAGATTATGGGTACTACTGAAAGCATTAATTCAAATCGTTTATAATAGTATAAAGATTATATTAAGAATCTTTTCCCGAAATCCTAACACAATTATAAACATTGGAGCTTCAATAGGTAAAATTAGATCGATATTTAAGAAATATAAAAAATTATACTAGTTATTATTAAACAAAGAATTCAATAAACTATAGTTTTGCAATTTTAGATATTACTTTTTTGACTTTTTTAGGAACCAGCTTCAACAAAAAATCTGGAATATTCTTTTTAATTTTCTGTTTTCTCTCATTCCGTTTAAAAAAGTTTTCATTATACCCTTGCAACCACCAACTATCACTGAACGGATCTATTAAATCCGCACTTGTTCTCTGAAATATTGCAAAATTATCAACAACTTCAAGTAGATGCCACATCTTATCAGCTTTAAGAACACTAAACATATTATAAATAGATGGAATAGCAATATCATCTATCATCAATAAGCCCCCTGTTCTAATTAAAGGATAAAAATAAAAGTATTCTAACTCAGGAAATGGATATCCATGTGGCCCATCTAATAACACAATATCTAATTTAGTATCAAAATTAAATAAGGGTAAAGTTTTTTGAGTAGGTCCTTCAATAAAACGAACATTTTCTCTTAAGAATATACTTGAATTTTTCACTACTGACATACTTTTCCAATTATCGAGTGCAAACACTAAATGTTTCCTTGAAATATGAGAAAATAATAATGTGGTTTTGCCAGTGCCTGTTTCAGCTGTGGTCCTAACTTCACCTATTGAGTATGAATGTTTTAAGATTGAATTTAATATTTCCGGAGATACTGACCCAGATTGATGCCAATCTGGTGGTAGTTGAATTATTCGATTCACTATTTCACTTAAAGCATTTACGGTAGGGTCAATATTTTGTTTCATAAGGCATTTTCCTGAAATTATTTATTGTAAAAATTAAATATAATTATTTTTAATCTTCTTATTTATTTTCTTTTAAGCTAATTTTAAAAATCATTAAGATCTTATAAATATCTTATTGTAATTCTCCAGAAAAAAACTTATTGTGTAAATATCATATGAAATTATATCTACCTATTCCAAAACACTTAATCAAAGTAAGCTTCGGGATCATTGATCAAATTATACTTTCCGGACTAAATTTTTTGACAGCATATTTCTTGATAAAAACCGTAACAAAAATTGAATATGGTTATTATAACCTTTTTTTACCTATTACCCTTTTATTTACAGCAATTCAAAATGCAATAATAAATGTTCCGATGATGGTCTTGTATTTTAGTAAAACAGATGTAGAAAAAAAGGCTTATGTTAGTAGTTTGTTTTATCTACAAATTTATGTATTAATTCCTATTCTGATTTTCACTCTGCTTATTGGTAGTATACTATTTTACCTAAGTATATTATCTCAAAATAGTTTTTTCCTTTATTTATCTCTAATTATAGCTATTATCGGGTTACTATCTAGAGAGTTCTTACGAAACTATTACTTTACTATTGAAAAACCAAAGGGTGCTGTAAAAAATGATTTTTCATATTTATTGCTTTTCTTGACTTTTGTAGGACTGAGTTTTTTCACAATAGGGATTAATGTTTCCTTAGTATTTCTGTTCATTGGATTGAGCGCTTTAATAAGCTCAATCTTCAGAGTTTGTTCGATTATTCAACCTTATGATATTCTAAAAATAAAATCATCTATCATAGAAAATTGGATACATGGGAAATGGGTATTAATTGGTGGGTTAATCGCTCATATTCAAAATTATAGCTATATATATTTATTAGGATTATTTATTAATGCTGAAATAATAGGTGAAATTTCTGCAGCAAAATTGTTGCTGTCACCTTTTGCTCTAATTGCTGTTGGTTATTCAAAAACAGCTATTCCAAGAGGAAATAAATTGAAAAATTTGAAACAAGTAAATAAATTTTTTAAAGAAGAATTAATGATAAGTGTTTTTATTTTATTCTTTGTATTTGCATATACCGTCATTTTATATTTTACCCCTATTGAATTTAAATCATTGATTCTATCTGCAAATTATATTAGTTCGTTCAAATTCATTTTTTGGTTTGCCACAAGTTCTGCTTTATCATTTATTTCGCAAGCAGCAACAAATGGTTTAATTGTTATGACAAAATTTGAAGCAATTAGTAAAATTAATTTTATTACGATGATTATTGTCTTAGGAGGTGCTGCAACACTAATAAATGATTTCGGTATTGCAGGAGCCCTGAGTTCAGTTATTTTTGGTCAAACTGTATCGGCAATACTTTTATGGAGATTATTTATCAAGGCAAAAAATAATCACTAAAAATTATAGTTTATTTAATGTAAACCATCTTTTTATTCGCAACAAACTTTTCACTTTCCAATCGATAAACATAAACACCTGATACTATGTCAGAAGCGTTGAACACGAACTCATGAAAACCTTCTGAGTAAAATCCTTCAGTAATTGTTTTAACTTCTTCACCAAGAATGTTGTACACAGAAAGTTTAATATCAGAACCCGTTGGCAAATAAAACCTTATTTTTGTCTCAGGATTAAACGGATTGGGGTAGTTTTGCTCCAGCATAAATTCAGATGGGATATTTTTCTCATCGTCATTATTAGTGGGTATTTTAAGATGTCCCCAGAATTCTGCTTCCCATAAACCTGCCCACACACTCTGGTTATTTGAAAGTAAAATAACCCTGATATATTTAGCTTCAACGGGATCAAAGTCCTCCACGCTCCACTGTCCTGAGTGAGATGGTATGTTACTCTTTATCTCGTTCCAGGTAATAGAATCAATTGAAACCTGTATTGTATAATTATAGATCCTTCCGCTTTCCCAGGCATAAAACGAAAGTTTGGTTTGGTTTAATACCTGTAGATCATTAAGCCTGTACTCTATTGTATCAGGCATGGGCACTGCACCTCCCCATCTTGATTCACCCCCGGCAATTCCATCAATAGTTCTGTCAGGTGTATAATTTAAATACCAATGATCTGCATCAGCCTGAACAACAGGAAGCTGCGTAAGATTTAAATTCTGATTGAAGTATTCATAAATAAATGAATTGTAGCTATTGTTAATAACATTGCCTGCAAGATCAGTTACATTACCTACTACAACTTCATAAATTCCAGGGCTATGTTCGGTCGTGCTAAGATTCACTTGGTTGCCGTTCATTGTAGCAGAAAGGATATTAATACCATTATTTACAGCATAATTATTGATATCCTCAACACTTGATTCATTCATCGCTTCCGAAAACTCAAGTATGATTGTTGTTGAATCGATTAATTCTGCTCCGATCAATTCCGGGGGTATTATGTCAAGCACCGTTCCATTAAAATACTCATATGCACCAATATCCCAGGTCGGTCCTTGAGGTCTGATTTTCCTATCAATATCATCTAAATATCCAAGCCCAGATAAGTTTGTACCGTTATCGATCGCGATACTATTGATATTAAGAGTATAACCATCTAATTGAGGGTCAGTAGTGAAAGAATTCAAATCGTATCCAAAGCCTTGCCAAGTTGTCCAAGACCTCGATGCTCCATTGCTATGATCTATTCCGTCCCAAATTGAAATTGAACCGCTATTTCTATAATAAACATTGAAATCACAATCACTAAAAGAACTAAAAAGTCTTTTTTCAAACCAGAACGCACCATTTTTAAAGATATTATTTTTAACAAGAGCAAAACCGCTAATATTATCACCAAAACTTTGGGAGATTCTAATAGCATTTGTTTTACTAGTTACTCTAGATTCGACGGTATTATTAGAAATAATTAGGCTATCCAATTGAGTATAATTTGTAAACCAATTCAAATCATAAAGTTCTAAAGCTATTCCACTTCCAAAAGAATCTTGCCCTAAATAAATATAATTATTCCTAATTTTTATATCGCCCCCACAATTTGTCATATATATACCTTGCTTATTCAAAGTTGCACCTGCATTAAGACTATAGAATTGGTTTTTCTCAATTGTAATATTCTTACTATGATAGAATTGAATACAATCTTGATGAGGAATGTTATCAGAGTTTTGCAATTTTACATAACAGTTTCTTATTGTAATTCCATCAACCCCACCTATTTGAAAACCATCCGAGTTTCCTGCTCCAGGATAATAACCAGAATCTTGTAATACGTTAACATTTTCCACTAAAATATTTCTTAGAAATGTGGGAGGTAGTTGCCATTCATTACCATATAAAAAAAATGCTGAAAATGCTTCTGGTTTATCAATTACAACTGTCAAGTTTCTTATTGTTTGATTATTCGCATGTCTAATTTCTATTCCCCGATAGTTAAAACCTCTAATTATAAATTTATCTTTATCTACTCCATCAATTAATACATTAATACGAGCACTATTTTGATTAGATATACCATTACTTCTTACACCCTGTCCATCAATAATCACTTTACCATTATGTCCGATATCGTTAGATCTTCGGATGACAATATTACCTTTTCCAATTGTTAAGGTTTCAAAATAAGTAGTCTCATTGTTTCCGCCAGATATTAATATGGTATCTCCATTTGATAATAAATTCCATGTGATATTGGAAAATGAAGTCCAAGCATTCTCCCAATTAACACCACTATTATTGCCAGATGCGTTTTTATCTACGAACCAATTTTTATTTTGGGTATATGATTGATCGATAATAGAAATAGTCCACAACAAAATAATCAGAAAAAGTATTTTATTTAGCTTAATAAATAGATTCATCGTTCACCATAAAAGAAATTTTAACTTTTAGCATATTCAATAACAATTCATGTACCACAGTGAATCAATAATTATTTTGAGAAATTAAAATGGGACATACGGTAAAATCGTAATAATGGTAATTTTTACAAATAATTCTCAAACTTGATAGCAATGCAAAATAATTGATAATTAGGTAGCTTAAAAGAAAGTTCAACAAATAACCTAAGCTGGGATTTAAGATACAATTTTTTCCTGACTAAAGAAATAGATAATATAAAACTATATCGATCCTCATTAATCTTTTTTAAGTACTTATGAAAACAATGTTTAGTCTATAATAATATATTTTTATATTTGATATGTCATAGTAATAAAATTGTTTAATGGATAAATGAATTATGAGGTTAATATTTCTTACTCCTCCAACATTTCCAAATTTCAAAAGTTTACATCCGTTTTAGCTTTTGCCATAATTATATTCATAAGTTTTTTTGGAACTGCGGCTCCATTTCCTGAAAGATATACCTCTGTTGATGACATAAGTACATCAAATATCTTTAATCAGGTAATTTATTTGTTTGTTTTATTTCTTATCATCATTTCAGTTTATAATCACAAAAGGTTTTTCGTTCAGACACTTATTAAAGAAAAATTTTTTTTCCTTCTTATACTCTGGTATTTTTTAGGAATGCTATGGTCTGTAGATCCATTTTCAACATTCAAGATGGCACTAAGATTATTTACGATTTATTTGGCCATTCTCGTTTTTTTTATTAACTACCCATACTATCAAGCAGGTGACAAAATTGTAAAAATCATTCTTACAATATTTATTTTGACCAGTCTTGTTGTTGTTGTTACAATTCCCGGCGCAACGGATCCTGATTTTAATACCTGGCGTGGATTTTCACCTTCTAAAAACATATTTGGGCAAGTCTGTGTGCTTGCTTTTGTGTTAGGTTTTGATCTGTATCTTAGAGAAGAATCGCTGGCAAAAAAATTACTGGTTGCTTTTTTGAGTTTTTTAGCACTGATAATGCTATTCGGTTCTCAAAGTTCAACCTCGATAATCGGTGTTTTAGTATTTGTTTCGATCATTTCTATTAGAATAATAGACCATTTTTTCCGGCCATTGGGTCTTGGAAGATTTATGTCATCAGCATTACTTCTTGGTTTTATGTTTTCAGTATTTTTAATCCTTATCGTATTTCCTGTTGTTATAGAATATTTCACTGGTTTATTTGGTAAAGATCCTTCGTTTACAGGTAGGACAGATTTATGGTTAATAGCACTAAATTCATTTATAGAACAGTTTCCACTCGGAACAGCTTATGGAGCTTTTTGGAACCCGGCAAATAAAGCATTAGCCTCAATCCATTTAATTTTTCCCTGGCTGCCAATGCAAGCACATAGTGGAATTTTAGATACTTTGAATGAGGGTGGCATAATAGGATTCTCTCTCTTCATTTCTGCAACTTTTATTTCTCTAAGAAATAATTGGAACTTTAAAAACAAAAATATTGGTTTTTATATAGTGCTTATAATTCTCTTATTAAACACACAAGAAACAACCTTATTGGTGCCGGGTTATCTTGCTACTACTTTATATTTCTATTATTATCTGAGATCAATTCTTGCACATCAGTAGAATTAAGCTAAGTAAATGTTTACCACCCGATTTATTAAATTGAGACCGTACGATTTGATTATTATAATGAGACCCAGAGTGGATTCCGAAGAAAACTTAACATCGATTTTTACTAAGAATTCAAGACCTATCTTTAAAAAAAATGGCATTATTAATTCTACGGCTTTAACAACTTGTTACAAATAATAAATACTTTTTGGGTCTATACATGAATTTAATCTCTTTTATTATTGTTCTTTTTGCCATATTATCCATTAACTTGAGTGCCCAAAATCCAGAATGGGTTAACTACTCAACAACAAACTCTCCTTTGACCGACAATTATGTTAGAGCTTTAGCAATAGATAATTTAGGCAACAAATGGATCGGGAGTACAGGCGGTCTGGTAAAGTATGATGGTGTGAACTGGCTTGTGTTTAATACTGGTAACTCTGGTTTACCAGCAAATGATGTGCGTTCGATTTATATACAAGCACCTGATAAAATATGGATCGGCACACTAACTGGTGGATTAGCAAAATTTGACGGCACTTCCTGGACTGTTTATAATACTTCAAACTCCGGCTTACCAAGTAATGGTGTAAGGGGCATTACAATGGATAATGCAGATAACTTATGGATAGGAACCTGGACGGGTGGGCTAGCTAAGTTTGATGGATCTAATTGGATCGTTTACAATACTTCAAATTCCGGTTTACCATTTAATTATGTTCACCAGGTTAAAATTGACCTTGATGATAATAAATGGATTGCAACCGATGGAGGTGGTCTTGCGAAGTTTGATGGTACGAATTGGACCGTTTATAACACCTCGAACTCAGGTTTACCGCATAATTATGTTTATACATTAGATATAGAAGATAACAATACAATATGGGCAGGCACTTATGGTGGTGGTTTGGCAAAATTTGATGGAACAAACTGGACAGTATATAATACTCTTAATTCCCAGCTTCCACATAATAATGTGCACTATCTAAAGCTTGATAATCTTGGAAATAAATGGGTAGGAATGAGGAATGAAGGAGGCTTGGCAAAGTTTGACGGCGCTAATTGGGAAATATACAATACATCGAATTCTGGTTTAACATATAATTGGGTTTTATCGCTTGGTATTGATGATCTTGGTAATAAATGGATTGGAACATATGGTGGCGGGCTTTGTGTGTATAAAGCAGGCGGAGTTCTGCCGGTAGAATTTTCAGCTTTTACTTGTAGATTAGTTGGAGAAAAGGTGCAATTAAGCTGGCAGACTATTTCTGAAATTAATAATTATGGTTTTGAGATTCAGAGATCATTTGGTTCAACTAGTAGCTGGGAAGTAATTGGTTTTGTGCCTGGGAATGGCAACAGTAACTCTCCAAAAGATTACTCATTTACTGATAATATTAATCTTCCGCTTACTCATATTATTAGCTACAGATTGAAACAGATTGATAATGACGGTCAGTTCAAATTCTCAGAGGTAGTTGAAATAGAAAAAAATACTGTAGATAAAATCTTACTTGACCAAAACTTCCCCAACCCATTTAATCCAGCAACTACGATTAGATTTAGTTTGCCTGAAAGATCATTTCTAAACTTATCCATTTACAGTCTTACAGGTGAAAAAATTTCAGAGTTATTAAATGAAGTTGTTGAATCTGGGTCTAATGAAGTATTGTTTGATGCAGCTTCTCTGGCTTCGGGCGTATATTTTTACGTATTAAAGTCTCCACAGTTAACTATCTCAAAAAAAATGATTTTCGCCAAGTAATTAAAATAGTATTCATTATGTTTTTATTATGCAAGTATTTTAATAATTTTTGTTTAGTAATAAAAAAGCCTATTACCATTAATTATTTTTTTATTGATTTTTTGTAAGTTCATTTAAATTATCACAATTCCAATAATTACTTTTTCTTTTTTGATTCTTCATTGGAGGAGATATGCGTTTTTTTGAGGGAATAGTTACCAATGCTTTTCTAAGCCAAAGGATTGGGGAGGTACAAATAGAAGGGTTGTTTGTCGATGGAAAAACGAAACTCCTTGGTTCTACAAATAATTTAGGTGAATTTTCTATTGAAAAATGTTCGGACCTGCAAAAGATCAGGTTTATAAATAACAACTACCTTACTAAAGAATATGCTCCCCCATTCAATTTTGCTTTACCTATCAGACTTCTTGAAAAAAGAATTATTGCCTATCAGGAAAAGATGTCCTTTTGTCCGGGTTCAAATGTTAATGTTTATGTTAATTCACCGGACGATTTTTCTGCTGTTTTGATGAGAGATGGAATAGTTAATGAACAAGTATTAGATATCGGTGTTTTTTCTCCTATATTACAAATTGTACCTGATGGCTATTTCGTTGAAGTTGGTCTTTCGTGGATCGTAGCATTTGAATATACAATACCAAAAGATGCTGAACCAGGTCTTTACACACTAAGGTTGAAATCTGCAGCCAATAAAAATGATTTTTATAATTTGTCTTTTATAGTGTGTTCTGTGAACCAACAAAAAAATAAGTTATTGGTTATACCAAGCACTAATAACTGGCAAACATATAATATTTGGGGCGGTAGGAGCAGATATAGAAATTTCGAACATCTTTCTCTAAAACAAAAAAATGATTCATTGAGGCAATTCTGGATTAAGTATGTTCCCGATTTTATTAAGGATAGAACTAAAAGAATTTTGAGGAAAAAATTCCCGATTACTGTTACTGACGCTCCTTTAAACTTTCAGTTCAGAAAACTATCAATTAAACGTCCGCATCCAAATTGCAGTATCGACAGCAAAGACCCGCATAAACCTTACACAAGCCATCTAGCAGAAAATACCTGGCGATTGATAAGCTGGCTGGAGAGACAAAATATTAAATATGATATTGCAAGCGGCTTTGATATTCATAGAAATCCGGAAGTATTAAAAAATTATTCTACTATAATTCTTAGTTCACACAATGAGTATTGGTCAAAAGAGATGTTCCGTGGATTAAAGGAATTCTTTTACTCGGGCGGTTCTATTCTTAATCTATCAGGTAATTCGATATACAGAGAGGTTGAATTCTATGAGGATGGGAGTTTGAGATGTGTAAGTCTGAATTTTTCAGAGAGTGTGGCTGATGAAACTGAGATCATTGGTGTTCGTTTTACGATGAAAGGTTACGGTACTTGTGCTCCGTATAAAGTTTTAGCTCCCGATCACTGGATATATGAAGGTTTAGATTTGAAAAAAGGTGATACATTTGGTACGAAATCTCTCAATCGCCCAACACCCGAAAATGAGAAAAAATTTGAAATCGATCCTGCATCCAGTCCCGGTTTAGCGAAGCTAACCGGTGAAGGAGCTTCGGGCTGGGAGACAGATAAGTTATCAAGAACAGCTCCTAAAGATATAATATTGGTAGCTAAAGGAATGAATCCCCGTAATGGCGGCGCCGATATGATAGTTAGAGAAAAAACTGATAAGCACGGTCTTCTTTTTTCTGCTTCTTCAATAACCTTTGCCGGTTCGCTTTTAGTCGATGATGTTTGCAGTAAACTTGTAGTAAATGTAATTAAAAAAACTTTGGACGATTAAAAGCCGTTTACATCTTGAACAAAGAATTATAAACAATGTAAAATATAAGACTGCTTTCGCAGTCTTATATGATCAACCGGTTTTGTTAAATTTTTTATGAGCCAGGTTATAAAAGAAAGCAATTAGTATCCCGCCTATAAAGCCTGTGATAAAACCATAAATAAATCCAATTATACCTCCAACAAAACTGGTGGAGTAGCCGATATAGAATGTGGAAAGTTTGGAGAACATTTCTCCGGGTGAGCCTCTTAATAAAATAAACCACGTACCAACCATTATTATAAGTCCCCAAACCATTCCGCAAGAGAAACCGAAAGCTCTTTTGCCAAGCAGCATAACGACCTCCTCTAAAATTTTAACAGATAGTAAAATTATTTATTTCTTTTACTCCCACGTTAAAACAAATTCACTTGCCAAACATTGGTTAATATAAATTTAAAGTCAATAAAAAAACCTTCAAGGTTGCAGTGCTTTTGAAACCTTGAAGGTTGCTCGATACATTAAGTACATTTCTGCGATACCACGCTCGCTTTAAGAGCCCGAACGACTAGATATTATAGTGGTAGCCGCAACCTTCAGGTTGCGCTTATAGACAAGTGTCACAGGCTCAACAAGCCTGAAACAGAAAATTTAATTTAATACTTTCCTGCTTTATTTAAATCGTGCACGAATGCTGCAATCCCATCTCCTGATACATCATAATCATTTAACAGTGAAAATTAGCAGATGGGAATTGCATTATGAACAATGGTAGATGGGGTAAACAAGCCCAGAAGTTTTAATAACCCGCCCATTAAGGCTGCGCTACTTTTGAAATCTTGAAAGCTACTTGATTTTAAAATTTTTTCCTGAACTAACTAACGAAGCAAAACCATTTTCTTTGTAACAACAAAACTACCGGTTTGTAATCGATAAAAGTAAGTACCACTCGCTAAGCCCTGCCTGCCGGTAGGCAGGTTATCTGAATTAAATTCTACCTGGTATGCTCCCGCGTCTCTGTATTCATCAACAAGTGTAGCAATTTCATTGCCAAGTATATCATATACCTTTAATTGAACATGCTGACTATTGGTTATTGCATATTGTATACTGGTAGACGGATTAAAAGGATTAGGATAATTCTGTTCAAGAATAAATTCTTCAGGTGTTGCGATCACAACTTCAATTTCATTTGAGTATTCAAAACTGCCGTCAAGATCGATCTGCTTTAGCCTGTATCGATATTTACCAGGGATTAGGTTTTCATCAGTATAAGTGTATGATTGTAGATCCGATGTAGTACCAACCCCATTTACAAAACCAATCTTTTCCCACACACCCCTGCCTTCGGCATCCCCTCTCGAGAGGGGATTAAGGGGTGTGTTTCGTTCTATTTCAAATCCGGCATTATTTACTTCACTTGCTGTCTGCCAGTTAAGTAAAATCATACCGTTCAGAGCTTCGGCTGTAAAACTTACAAGCTCTACCGGTACTACAGACTCATAATCATATTTAAATATAGTCCCATCGTTACCGCCGATCCATCCGCTGTTCTGATCAATAAAAAAAACTGTGTTAAGATCTTTACTGGTTAATGAATAATTAGTTGTCCAGTAATCACCGGCATCTGTAGTGCTTATCAGGGTTCCGTTTTCACCCGTTATCCAGATATTCTTATCATCTGCAAAAGCTGCAGATCTTAGATCAGCATTAATACCGTTTGGTTTACTAACCCAGGATTCACCTCCGTCATAAGTAAGCACTATCACCCCGTTATCACCCACACATATCCCAAGCAAATTATTATAAAACTTAACTGATCTGAGAGCAGCATTGGTGCCGGATACTTTCGGGATCCAGTTTTCCCCTCCGTCTGTAGTTAGTAATATTGTTCCACTATTACCGCAGCTCCAGCCGGTATTCTCATCAATAAAATAAACTGAGTTGCTCTGATAATTAGATTTCTCAGTCCAATTAATACCTCCATCGTACGACTTATATATCTTATCTCCGCCTATCAATCCAACCTGTTCATTCAAAAATACAACTGAGCTTCCGATGAGGGGAAGATAATTCCAGTTCCAGTTTATTCCACCATCTGTTGTACTCAAAATGCCATCGTACTCGCTTAATACCCAGCCGGTGTTTTCATTGACAAAACTAATACTTTCAAAACCCATCCCGTTTCTATAATTGGAATTTGTAAACCATGATCTGCCGCCATTGGTAGTTTTAAGAATTACTCCTCCGCTCTGCCAGGTATCACGGTAACCGGCAGCATAGCCGATTTTACTATCAACAAAAGCAATCGACTCAATATCATCTCCGGAAAGCATTCCACTACCGGAAAAACTGCGTATCCAGTTTTGTCCCTGATCAAAACTTTTTAGGATCGTACCCGCTCCGCCCACAGCCAGGCCTTTACCGTTGCTGTTTATATGTAAAGCGTACAGATCAAAATCTTCCATGCTGAATGATACTTTATTCCAGTTGATTCCCCCATCGGTAGTTTTTAAAACGATTTGTTCCCAGGTGTTAACACCGCCTACCGCATACCCTGTCCTGTTGTCCGTAAAAAGTAGATCCCTTATCCCGCCTTTTCCTTCGCTGGCTTCTGTTTGTCTGTTATTAACATAAGCTGTGTTTGTGTTCGTAGCGCAATCCTGTAAATACCAGCTTTCTCCGCCGTCAGTGGTATTAATAATTTTGAAGTTCCATCCGAAACCGCCAATACCGCTGCCGCCTGCTGCCCACCCGGTCTTTTCATCAACAAATTCTATACTGTATAGGTGTATCCCTTCTCCATTTAAAGATGTAAAGGATAGCGATTCCCAGTTCAATCCGCCGTCTGTGGTTTTAAAAATAAAAGTGGTATCGGGATAAAAATTATTTTCATCTCCCAGGCACGAAATCCAGCCGGTGCTTCCGTTTACAAATTTAACTTCTGTAAGCGAATAATCTGTTTTAATTTTGTATGAGTTCCAGGATAAACCAAGATCATCCGAACGTAAAACGATGCCTGCATCTCCTGCAATAAGTATAAATCTCGAGGAAAAATCTATGGAGTTGAAATCGATTGTGTTAAAGTATGTACTTACTGTCCAATTGATACCGCCATTTGTTGTTTTTAAAATAACTCCGTCACTACCAACAGCAAAACCAAGGTTTTCGTCTATAAATTTTATTGCTTTTAAGTAGGCACTTGTTCCGGAATTTTGACGCACCCATTCCTCTCCATAATTCGTGGTTTTTGCTATATATCCATCAGATCCAGCCATCCAGCCTGTAGAATCATTAATAAAAAACACAGCCCGCAGGTGATTTCCATCCGTGACAGGGTTCTGGTTGGTCCATTGTGCAAAGGAAGATCCGTTCATTATTAACAAGAAGATGCACGAAACAACATAAAAGTTGCCGGTCTGAAGAATTTCTTTAGTAAATTGAGATAGCTTAAGCATTGTAAAAATTATTTACGTATTAAATTTAACTAATTTTTAATCTTTGGCAAGGTCTGTACCAATAAAAACTTATTGTTTTATAAAGATTTAGCATTTTAGTTTAAAGTTAAAGTTTCAGGTTGGTAAACGAGATTAGAATTGTATCAGTATAAAACAATACAAATGAAGTATTATTTCTGCTTAATTTACGCAGATTTTTTTCTAAAACCGGAAGAAATGATTTAACAAAATATTTTGCATCGTAGACGGAAAAATTTCCGAATAAAGAGTATATGTATATGAAGATACCTACCTCTGAACCAATTATATCAGAATTAACTCATTTGAATCCGTCTTGAATCCATCTTGAACCCCTTTTGATTACGTCTATCTTCCATATATATTCCGATATGAAAATATTTATTTCTTATATGCAATTAGTGTAATATTATGCCCCGATACTATCCCGGTCCTTTAGGTACCCCAATAGGAAAATTAAAAGATGCTGTTGTCCGTTGTGTAAACGGCAAGCTCTTCTACTCGATCCGTCCCGAAAAATATAATATTAGCCAGTCACCGGAAGCAAAAAATTCCAGGACAGCATTTGCCGTAACTGTACAGTTTGCGCGCAGAGTTGCATCCATTTCTCAATTGGCGCATTTCTGGAAAAAAGCAAAAGTAAAAGGCACTTCAGCTTATCAAAGAATATTAAAATATAATCTTCCATTAACGGGTAACGGTTTTCTAACCGCTGAAAACAAAATGCTTCCGCTATCTCCCGGTATCGATATTAAAGCCAGACTGGATAGTTCATTAAGCCTTATGTTTAATATTGATCTTTCAGGTTCAGAATTGGTTGGCTGTACCGGCAATATCAGTTTACACTATATAATTGCTCTCTCAGCTGCTGCAAAGAAAACTGCATCATTCGATTTTATTGAAAAAACAGAATTGATTGATAAAAAGCCCGTGAACGGATATCTTGAAATAATGATCGAAGCCTCTAACAGCGACAGGACGCTGTTTAAAAGGTTCAATAAATTTCTTCTATTTATAGTTATAACTGCAATTGGTCCTGATGGTAAAAATCTATGTGCGGCAGGCAAAACATCAGAGTTTGTATTTAATAATGATAGCAGGAAATTTTTAGAGAATGCTTAGCAGGTCTTGCCATGTATTATTTCAGTGCTGTACTAACACAACAGCATTCATCATTTTCCATTAATATGCCTGTATCATTGTTTTTTTGCTATAAGAATAATCCAGGGTGCAAATCTGATAATTTTACTCAATCCAAGTGTCCTTTCTATCGCGACAAAGAATGGAATTAAGCGGGAATTGCTTTCTCTCGAAAACGGAAACCAGCAAAATCCTATCTCTTTAATGATCTTAAATCCTTTAGTTTCGAACTTTCTTTTTCATTCAGGATAGCTCCTTTTGTAATATGCTTCATCGTGTTTGCCCTTGATTCCAAAAGAATCCTTTAATAGAACAAAAAGCCCTCTTAAGGATAGTCTGTTCCAACACATTAATACTGCTGTAGAATCTTTTGTCATAACACGATAGGCTTCTTCAATAAACCAGTCCTCCTGTATCACGGGTGCGACCTCAATGCATAGCAGTAGATCAAACTCCTCTTTATTAACCGGTAATACTGTATCTGCCGGTTCAACTTTGATACATGAAGCGTCAGGAATTTTTTGTTTACAGATGTTTAAACTTTCCTGACTAACATCTGTGCAGGTCATTTTCCATCCCTTATCCCTTAATAATTTTGACCACCTTCCTCCCTCACATCCTACCTCAAGAGCTTTTCTAGGTGTTCCTGCGATTTCAACACCCTCAAGAATAATCTCACGTTCAATTTGAGTGGTATATTTTCCCCATCTTGTTTCTGCAACATTCTCTCAATAAGTTTTCAAATTATCCTCCTTTTCATCCTATTGAAAAATATCTAACTATTTTAAACTGTTTTGATAAAAAAGTCAGTGTGGAGGAAAAGGAACTCGTTTCTTTTTCTTTTCTACAAATATTTTGGTTTTGGATTTCATATTATCGTCATATCATCCTATCGAACCATAGACCTTAGTCTTTGCTGCAAGATAAAAATGAAAATTAAAATATAGCATAAATAAACGGAGCTAACGCAGAACCCTGTGTAAGGATAATCAATCCGCCAAGTAATATTAAAAATAAAATGATCGGCAGCAGCCACCATTTTTTTCTTACTTTTAAAAAATCCCAAAGCTCTGATAATATTGATAGTTTGCTCATATTTTTTTCTCTTACTTTCTTTGAGAACTTAGTGATCAATCTCTGTGAGCTTTCTGGTTAAATGTTTTTTTTACCACAAAACTTACAAAGTTAAAACTGTCTCTCATAATCTATTTGCTGCTTAACCGGATTTTCTCTTTTCTCCCAGTATGTTGATGCACTTTTATCAAATCCAAGCAGCATAAACTTCTTACCTGATATTCTGGCAATTAATGCTATCGGCGTAAGAATAATGTAAAACAATAGTGTTAATATAATTCTCGACATTATAAATCCAAGCACTAAGGCAAGCATCATCCAGAGCTTATGAAATGAACGTAAAGCCGGTAACGCTATAAATGACAAGATAAGAAATATTCCGCCAGTAACAGAAAAATAAATAAACGATGCTTTACCTAAATACCACAAAAGCAATGAGATCAGAATCAATACTATTCCTAAACTAATCCCTGTCTTCTTTACTGCTTTATCTGAGCTGTCGATATGTTTTAATTCTTCTTTTAACATTTTTTTCTTTTAAGGTTTTAACTCTTATAAAATCTCGAAGGTTTCTTTATTTAAGTCTTCAGTTGATTCATTTGTACTTTTAAATTACTCTCAAACCTTCAGGGTTGTTGCAAACTTTAAATCAATCCAGCACAAACTCTTTTTTCCAATCTACATCTTTTTCTACCGGCTTCTGATCTTCCTTATTCAAAATATAGCTGCCAAGCACAAGATAATCCATATTTGTTCTCATAAAGCATCTGTATGCATCTTCGGGTGTACATACAATCGGCTCTCCTCTAACATTAAAAGATGTATTTATTATTACAGCACATCCTGTCTTCTCCTCAAACTTTGAGATAAGTTTATGATAGCGGGGATTGGTTTCTTTATGAACTGTCTGCAGCCTTGCCGAATAATCAACGTGTGTAACTGCGGGGATATCAGATCTAACAACATTTAATTTATCAATTCCCCATTTCTTCTGCTCTTCATCTGTCATCGGGATTCTGCGTTCTTTCTTTACATCAGCAGTTAAAAGCATATATGGGCTTTCCTTTTCTATCTCAAAATATTCACTAACTTTTTCGAACAGCACAGAAGGAGCAAATGGTCTGAATCCTTCTCTGAATTTAATTTTTATATTCATCGTTGCCTGCATTTTGGGCGAGCGTGCATCGCCAATAATGGTTCTTGAACCCAATGCACGAGGTCCGAATTCCATCTTTCCATCAAACCAGCCGATTACTTTATCTGAGTTAATCAGATTTGCAGTTGTTTCAATCAATTCATCTTCATCATACTTCTTTGCAGAAAGATTTAATGACTGAACAAACGATTTTATTTCTTCATCAGTAAACTGCGGTCCAAGATAAGAGCCTTTTTGTTTATCGCTTTTCCCATTTGCAGCAGTTCTTGGCTTGTTATGATATTTATACCAGCCGATTAGTGCGGCACCTAAAGCTCCGCCAGCATCTCCCGCTGCCGGTTGTATCCAGATATTTTCAAATGGACCTTCACGAAGCAGTCTTCCATTTGCAACACAATTAAGTGCAACTCCGCCGGCAAGACATAAATTTTTTGATTTAGTTTCTTTATAAACGTGGCTGCCGATCTTCAAAACTATTTCTTCTGTTACTTCCTGCAGTGATCTGGCTATATCCATTTGTTTTTGAGTAAGATTCGTTTCAGGTATCCGCGGAGGTCCGCCGAAAAGTTTATTGAACTTTTCATTCGTCATTGTTAAACCCTGACAGTAATTAAAGTATTCCATATTCATACGGAACGAGCCGTCTTCCTTTACATCTATCAAATGATCATAGATTAACTTTTTGTATTTAGGTTCACCGTATGGAGCTAAACCCATTACTTTATACTCGCCGGAGTTTACTTTGAAGCCTGTGTAATATGTTAATGCAGAATAAAGCAATCCAAGAGAATGAGGAAATTTTATATCTGCATAAAGCTGAATTTCATTACCTTCACCAATGCCATAACTTGTTGTTGTCCATTCACCTACTCCATCCATTGTTATAATAGCAGCTTTGTTGTATGCTGAAGGATAAAATGCTGATGCTGCGTGAGATTCGTGGTGTTCCGGAAAGATAATTTTACCTGTGTAACCAAGTTTTTCTTTTATCATTTCCTTCATCCACAATTTTTCTTTAATCCACAATGGCATTGCTTTGATGAATGATTTAATTCCAACAGGTGCATAAGCAAGATATGTTTCCAGAAGCCGTTCAAATTTTAAAAATGGTTTATCATAGAATGCTATCAAGTCAAGTTGTTCAGCACTGATACCGGCATCTTTAAGACAGAACTCAATTGCTTTTTGAGGAAAGTTGTGATCGTGTTTTTTTCTGGTAAATCTTTCTTCCTGAGCTGCTGAGAGTATCTCGCCGTCTTTTACAAGACAAGCTGCACTATCGTGATAAAATGCTGATATACCGAGGATATACATTGAATTAGCCTTATTTTTTTTAAATAATAATGAAATTATTAGCTGAAATTGAAACTAAGAGAAACTATTTTTTAGCCTGATCCTGAATGATATGATGATAAATTCTCTGAGCCACGATATCTGCGATCAAATCATATGATTTACCTTTGTAATGGACATCATCATAAAAATATTCAAGAGTTTTGGGAATTTTTTTATCAAGGTCAATTAATCCGGTTTTTTCTTTTTCAGCCGTTCTAACAACTGCTTCATTATAAGCATTCATAGCATTGAATCCGGTTACTACAGACCACCTTTTGCCGTTCCCGGCAGCTTCCTTATTCAGCATTGTAAGAGATTTTATTTCTTCCGAACTCATGGTATCTTTAAATAGATTAGGTTGTGTCATTAACAACACCTCAGTACTATCAATTCTTGCCAGTTGGATCAGAGTGGTTAAATTATTTCTGAATGATGTTAATCCGGGAAATTCTTTTGTGTTAACTACCTGCACATCATCAGCATACCAGAGCTGACTAAGAATGTCTGAAAGATAAGAAAAAAGTGAGGGAGCTTTGATCATATATGCTTCCGGCCCCAGATAATGTCCATAATCAATTCTGAAAGGCCCATTACTGAATCTTGAAAAGTCCGCATTATGCCATGCATCATTAATAGCATGCATAATTATTATCATATCAGGTTTATGCTTTCTTAAATTCTGAATATAATTTGTTAAAGAATGCTGAGTGGTATACCAGATCCTTCCAAGGTTATATACTTTAATATTTGCTAAATTAAAGCTCGTCTTAAGCTTGTTTTCAACCATCCCCGGCCAATCCCGCCCCTTATCATCTTTAAACTCAGTTGTAGATCCGCCAAGACATAAAATATTGAATTTTGTTGAATCATAGTCATTTGGGACTGGCGGAACAAGTTGCAGATAGGTATGGTATTCGTTGGAATCTAAGTTATACTTCTTTTTATAAAAATAATCACCAACCGGATATCCGATCAAAGCCAGAAGGATAAAAGTGATCACAAGTAAAACCACTGAATTGACTGAGATCTTTTTTTTAGCAATACCTGCAAGAATTATTAGAATAACTGCCAATAACAGAGGGAATGTTATCTTAAAGAATAAAGACACATATAACAGTCCTTTACTGGAGTCTAGTAATGTAGGATGCGGATGATAAAATCCGATATAAAAAAAACTAAATAGAAAAATTATTATTGCTATGGAAATTATTTTAAATATTTTCTTAATACTATTCCTAATTAAAAATTATTTGCTGGTTTGGTTATTTAAAAATGAAAATAGTTATTTAACTCAAATATTATTCCAAGAAAGATAATCTTATTATTAGTAAAAATTGGATAAAAAAATCCAATTTTATCAAAATTAAACAGTATTGTATTATAATAAGCAAGAAAAATTCTGTTGTTAAAAAACTTAAATCAGACTTAACAAATATTTAGCTATCACTTTGGGTAAAGATAATAATTATTAAATCTATTAAAATATGATTCAAATTAAGATGAGGAGGCAGTATTTATGTTTATATTTAAACATTGAAATTAGTAAGCAACCTTTCTATTAAAATTAAACACAATAATAATAAACGGATTGACATTTTCATTCTCATCATTATATTGATAAATATAAATTTTTGGTAAGATATTTGATAAAATTTAGTTATTATTATTTATGCGATTTAATCAATTATTTAGTATTATTTTAGCTTACATTTATGCTAAAAAACATAATAAGTAGAATATTACATACTATTGCTTTTATTGTTCCATTTGGAAAAACCTTACGACCTGCATTACACCGAATGAGAGGTGTTTCAATTGGAAAAAATGTTTGGATAAGCAAATATGTTTATTTGGATGAAATTCATCCGGAATGTATATCAATTGGTGACAACTCAACAATAGGATTTCGTTCAACTATTTTTGCTCATACTTACTTTGGACCAAGAATCAAAAATAATCCTGATAAGGTTTCAATAGGGAAAAATGTTTTTATTGGACCACACTGCTTGATACTTGCAAATGTAACAATAGGTGATAATTGCGTTATTAAAGGTGGAACTGTTGTTACTAGAAATGTACCATCAAATACTTTATACGGTATGCCAAATGCAGAGCCTTTGGCAAATTTAACGGTCCCGCTTACCTCGGAATTTGGTTATGATGAATTTGTAAAAGGAATAAGACCCTTAAGAAAGAAAAAGTAATAATTAATTATTCAAGAAAGTGATAAGAATAGTCTTATGAGTGCTGATAATCATTATTCAGAATCTGTTAAACAATTTATTGTAGATAATTTCCTCTTTGGCGATGCTGATAAGCTTGCCGTTGATACTCATCTTTTTGAAAAAGGTATCATTGATTCGACCGGGGTTCTTGAACTCGTTGCCTTCATCGAAGAGAACTTTAATATTACGATTGCTGATGATGAACTAGTCCAGGATAATTTTTCCAGCCTGATTGCAATAGAAAAATTTCTCCAGTCTAAAAACAACAAAGCTTCTTAAAGCAAATGTGCGGTATAAGTGGAATCTTAAATCTTAAGAATCCTGTACCAATTAATCCATCTCATCTTAAACAGATGACTTATGCACTTCGTCATCGCGGACCAGATGAAACAGGAGCTTATATAGATGATTGGATTGGTTTAGCACATTCAAGATTAAGTATTATAGACCTTAGCGGTGGTGCTCAGCCTATCCATAATGAAGATAAGTCAATTTGGATTATCCTAAATGGTGAAATATTTAATTATCCCGAACTTCGGGAATCACTTATTGGATTAGGACATCAGTTTTATACTACTACTGATACTGAAGTTATCCTTCACCTTTATGAAGAAAAAAAAGAAAAGTGCCTTGATGAACTAAACGGACAATTTGCATTTGTAATTTGGAATGCTGTTACAAAGGAGTTTTTTGCAGCTAGAGACAGAGTCGGCATTCTTCCCTTTTTTTATAAACTGGAAAAGAGCAAACTAATTTTTGCCTCGGAAGCAAAAGCCATCCTAGAGATTTCGGAAACTGAGCCTGAATTTGATCCGGTCGGACTCGACCAGATATTTACTTTCTGGACTAATCTTCCGGGACGTACTACATTTAAGGAAATTAATGATCTGCCTCCCGGACACTATCTCACATCATCACCTAATAAAGCATTTGAGATAAGGCCATACTGGAGTCTATCGTATAATCAGGATCTGGTAAATGAAAATAAATCGATCCCGGATTTTACTTCTGAGATTTCTGAATTAATGAAGGATTCAGTTCGTATCCGTTTAAGGGCAGATGTACCCGTAGGAAGTTATCTAAGCGGCGGGCTTGACTCATCTGGCATCACTGCATACATAAAAAATTATTTTAACAATGAGTTAAGAACTTTTGGAATAACTTTTCAGGAAGAAAGTTTTGATGAAAGTGAATTTCAGAATTTGATGATAAAACATCTTCAAACAAATCACACAGAAGTTCACGCTACCAATGAAGAGATAGGGAAATACTTTTCTGAGATAATTTACTACGGTGAAAAGCCAATTATCCGGGCAGCACCGGCTCCTTTGTATCTGCTTTCTAAAAAAGTAAGAGAGGAAGGCTATAAGGTTGTTTTAACAGGTGAGGGTGCCGATGAAATATTCGGTGGTTATAATATCTTCAAAGAAACAAAGGTACGTAGATTCTGGTCAGTTAATCCATCTTCAACAATAAGACCTAAACTTCTGCAAAAATTATATCCCTATATTTTTAAGGATAAGAGATTATCTCAAACACTTCAAGCGTTTTTTAGACTAGGCATTGATGAGCCTAACAATCCTTTCTTCTCACATCTGGTTAGATGGAATAATAATCTAAAGCTGAAAAGTTTTTTCTCTGAAAATTTTAGAGAACAAATTGGTAATTATAACCCACTTGATGACTTGTTAAGTCTTTTGCCCAAGAATTTTTATAATTGGAATTATGTTTCTAAAGCTCAATATCTTGAGATAATTACATTTATGAGCGGTTATCTGCTTTCATCGCAGGGTGATAGAATGGCAATGGCAAATTCTATTGAACTTCGTGTTCCCTACCTTGATCACAGAATAATTGAATATATGGCAACTGTTCCAGCTAGATATAAGATAAGAGGCTTAAATGAAAAGTATTTACTTAAAAAAGTTTATAAAAACTTATTACCTGATATAATAACTTTTCGACCCAAGAACCCTTACCGTGCACCTATTAGAAATAGTTTGATAAACAATAAATCGTTTGATATACAATCACTTTTTTCTGATAGATCAATTGAATCAACAGGCATCTTTGACTATAGTAAGGTTAGTCTTTTATTGAAAAAAGCTCAGCGTAGTGATACATTAAGTGAGGTTGATAATATGGCATTGGCAGCAATATCATCAACACAAATACTACATAATTTATTTATCAACAGACCCAAAGCTGTTATACCTGAAACTTATATATTTAATACATTTATAGATAAAAGAAGTATTACTAATTAAATATTATTGGAGTGGAAATGGAATTTACAATGAATTCAATTTTTCTTGATGCAAATGCTGAAACTGAAAGAATAGTTAATGCGCTGAAAGACGCAGTAGCATTCAAGCTAAAAAAACGCGGAGTAGTAGTTGGGGTTAGTGGCGGAATTGACTCATCTGTTGTACTCGCTCTTTGTGCCAGAACATTCGGTCCGGGAAAAGTTATCGCTGTATTGATGCCTGAAAAGGATTCAAGCCCTGAAAGTAAAAATCTGGGAACAATACTCTGCGAAAAATTTAATGTACCATATATTATTGAAGATATAACAGATGCTGTTAATGGATTCGGATGTTATCAAAGAAGAGATGAAGCAGTTAAACGAGTATTTCCAGAATACGATCCCAAAACTTATAAGATGAAAATTGTATTAAAAGATGATAAGGAAGCTAAAGGGAAAATCAACCTTTTTTATCTTACTATAATCAGTCCTGATGGTACACAAAAATCACAGAGATTGCCTCTTGCAGAATATTTACAAATCATGGCAGCATCAAACTTTAAGCAAAGAAGCAGAACTAATATGCTTTATTATCATGCTGAGTCTAAAAACTATGCTGTTATCGGTACAGGCAACAAGAATGAACATGAACAGGGATTCTTTGTTAAATATGGTGATGGTGGTGCAGATGTAAAACCGATTGCTCATTTATTTAAGACACAAGTATTTCAGTTAGCGGAGTTCCTTGGAGTTCCTGATGAAATAAGAAAACGCACTCCAACGACAGATACTTACAGTGCTGAACAGACACAGGAAGAATTCTTTTATAAGATGCCGTTTGATATTATGGATAGGGTTTGGGATGGTTGGGAAAAAGGTGTTTCATCGGATGTGATTGCAAAAGTCTTAAATATTCAGCAAGCACAGGTTGAAGTTACTATAAATGATATCAGACAGAAAATACAAACAACAGAATATTTAAGACAGGAACCGATTTCTTTGGAATAAGATTCACTAATAGGCTGTTTCATAAACTATAAATCGTTTAGCTGAATTTAGCAAAAAAAAGATAATTTGAATTAATATTACACTTCAATTGATTCAGTGTAATACTGTTTTTTACTTTTGAAGCTGTATCTTTGATCTCATAATTCGTTCTCAAACATTTCTTTAATTTTATTATAATCGTATTTACCATTTGTATTGGTTGGTATCTGGTTTGCCGATTTTACAATCAGTGATTTAAAATTAAGCTGATACATTTTCATTACTTCTTCTTTTACTTTGATCTCCGTCAGATGATCATCCGAATGAACAAGAATTTGAAGCAAATCATCTTTTCCTGTACATGCAACGGAAATTTTAAAATGATTCTCAATCATTTTCTGAACTTCATCAAGATTAATTCTTAATCCGAATATCTTAATAAACCTTTTCATTCTGCCGGTAACATAAAAGAATCCATCTTCATCTTTATAACCAAGATCCCCTGTAAATAAAACTCCATTCAATTCATCACCTTTAGATAAATCGCTTAAGGTCTCTGCATAACCAAGCATCACATTATCGCCTTTATAAACAATCTCACCAACTTCTTTCGGTCTTGATACTTCAACACCATCATTCATTATATTTAATTTGCCGCCGGGTATAGAAATTCCGATCGAACCAATCTTTCCGCTTAATTTGTCATACGGCACGTAGGTTATCCTTGCAGTAGCTTCAGTTTGTCCATACATAACAAAAAACTTTTTATTACTCTTAGCTGCATAATCGTTAAAAAATCTTATGAACTCTTCGCTTAATTTACCTCCGGCTTGAGTGAAATATCTTAACGATGGAAGATCAATCTTTTCAAAACCAATTCTTTTAAGCATTGTATATGTATATGGTACACCAGCAAAAGATGTGCACTTATATTCATTGAACAAATTCCAGAAATCCCTGAAGAACACTGTTTTTTCTGTTAAGATAATCGCAGAGCCTTTGAGCAAATGACTATTAATTATAGATAGCCCGAAAGAATAATTGAACGGAAGAGTTGTAATCGGTCTTTCATTCTCATCGATATTCAGATACTCGGCTATTGAATCAGCATTTGATTGAATATTCTTATATGATAGTTTTACCAGTTTCGGTGAACCCGTAGTACCTGATGTAGAAAGAAGAACTGCAAGGTCCGGAAAAATTTCACGAGATTGCCTTTCTTCCCTTTCAAATAAATGTAGTGAGTGATAATCGAAATAATCTGAATATCCTACCGGTGCTTTAGGACTAACAGAAATAATAAAATCCGGTTTATAATTGTTTATTAAACTATTTCTTATTTCCTCATTAAGTTTTTCATCAAGAAGTAAAACCGCACTACCGGATTTAAGCAGGGCTATATATAAAACAACAGATTCCAGATTGTTTGTTGTAAATAAAAAAGTTAATCCTTTATGGGATAATTTTATTTTATCAGATATAAAATCAGATTCATCATCTAATCTTTTATATGTTAATGTTTGTTTGTTTGCAGTATCAATAAGAGCAACGTTGTCTGCAAAAAGTTTTAAGTTAGACCAGAAATTATTTGATTGATGCATTTTATAAATCCCTGAGTTTAATTGAGTAGTTCAAATAATAAAACATCCATAAGCCTGTTCCTGCAATTCTAAATATTTCCTCTATCAAATCTGATTCGGGCAGCGTAATTATTTTTCCATCAGTTAACAAATCAAGCAGTACCGCACAAAAAATAAATCCTATTGATAATATTAATATGATAAAGTTAGTTTTAATTATTTCACGTCTGAAAAATAAAAAATGGAGGAAGAAAATGATTGCTGTCAAAAAGTAGGTAAGAGTATTCGGGATACTTAATTGTAATCTTAAAAAGTGGTGGAGTTTTAAGATAATTATGAGTATTAAAATTAATGTTACTGAAAATGAAGAGATCATGAATTTAAGTTTTTGAGAAGACAGCCCACCCTTAAAAAAAATTATATAAAGAATAATCAATACTGTAATGGCAAGAAGTACAGTTTTAATCGATTCAAATTCCATTAAAAACCTATCAAAATCTTCACCTCAAAAATAGCAATACTAAAATAACCAAAACAGCAAATCCAATAATTTTCACTTATCCCTTTACCGCAAAAAGCCGCGAATGTTTATTGCTCTGCCATCAGAACTAACATCTATACTGCACATATATGAATGTTAATGAAAATACTCGGAATAAATATCTGAACATCCGGTTTGATATTACAAATCAAGACAGGTAAGTCCTCCGAAGCAAGTGACGACTTAACCGGTCAAGAACCTGTGTAATCAATTTAGTTTTACTGGTAATCGTCTTATTCTTTTTCCTGTAGCTGCAAAAATTGCATTTGTTAATGCAGGTGCACAGGCAGCAATCCCAACTTCACCAACTCCGCCAACTTTGTAATTATTTTCTATGTAATATGTTTCAATTATAGGAGTCTCATCATAAGTTAACATTGGATAATCATCATAATTACTTTCTTTAACTCCGCCATTCCTGATTGTAATCTCACTCTTTAATGCAGCTGAAAGAGCAAATACAATTGCGCCTTCAAGTTGTGCTTCGACTGTATCTGGATTAACAACTATTCCACAATCTATAACAGCAGTGTATTTATCAATCTTCAGTTTATTATCCTTTACTGTTACTTCAGCAATCTGCGCACAATAGCTTTCATAACCCGAAAAGATTGCGATGCCCATACCTTTTCCATCCGGAAATTTTTCCCCGGCTTTCCATCCGGCTTTTTCTGCTGCAACATTCATTACATTAGTTAATCTTGAATCTTTAGGGAGCATTTCTTTTCTAAATAAATAAGGATCTTTACCGGCAGTATAAGCCATTTCATCAATAAAAGACTCGACAGCAAAAGGATTTTGTGAATTGTAAACTGAACGCCACCAGGAAATTGGGATGTGTGTTGGAATCAAAGTGCCGGTAATTTTAATATTAGGGATCTGATATTGTAAACCAACTGTGCCTTCAGCAATATCTGATTTTTCTGCAGTTAGATTTTTATTAAACCTCATTTGCATTATTGATGGTGCAATTATGTGATGATAAAACTTTGCCGGCTTTCCATCCTTTGTTACTGAACCTTTAACAATATTCATACTTGGAGGACGGAAAAATCCGAATTTCATATCCTCTTCGCGGGTCCAGGTAAGTTTAACAGTTTTACCGCAAGCTTTTGATATCTCCGCTGCTTCAACCGCATAATCATTAACAAGTCTTCTTCCAAAGCCTCCACCCATTAAAGTAATATGAACTGTAACATTATCGCGGGAGATACCTAAAATTTTTGCGACTTCGTTTTGTGCGTCTTGTGCATTTTGGGTTGGTGCCCATATCTCAGCCTTTCCATTCTGATATTTAGCTACACAATTCATCGGCTCCATTGGTGCATGTGTAATAAAAGGAACTTCATACATTGCTTCAAGTTTTGTTTCACCTTCTATAATATTTTTTATATCGCCGCGCTTTTCAAATTCGGCACCCTCATCATTAATATGCTTCTTCATTTCATTCCTGATATCTTCTGTCATCACATTTGCATAAGGTCCGGACTCCCATTCAACTATTAAAGCATCTCTTCCGTTAAATGCATTCCATGTTGAATCAGCAATTACAGCAACTCCGTTTGAAATCTGAACAACATCGATAACGCCGGTCATTGATTTTGTTTTGCCTGCATCAAAGCTTTTAACTTTTCCGCCGAATGAAGGACATCTGCTTAATGCAGCATAGAACATTCCCGGAATAACAACATCAATCCCGAAAATTGCCTTGCCATAAATTTTATCAGGTGTATCAACACGGTGAACTCTTTTACCGATTAATTTAAAATCCTTTGGGTCTTTTAATTTTACATTGGTTGGAACCGGCAGTTTTGCAGCATCTTCTACCAATTCACCATAAGAAAGTTTATTTCCGTTCGATCTATTAACAACAAATCCGTTTTCAGCATAACAATTTGAAGAGTTTATTTTCCACTTGTTTGCAGCCGCCAATATTAGCATTTCCCTTGCAGTTGCACCGGCAACACGTAATGGTTCCCAGTTTTTTCTAATGCTTGTACTTCCTCCGGTAGATTGACTTCCGTATTTCGAATCTGCATCTGATTGTTCAATAATTATTTTTTTCCAATCCACCTCAAGTTCTTCTGCAACCAGCATTGGCAAAGCAGTTTTTATTCCCTGCCCCATTTCAGATCTATGGAAAATAATTGTAACAACACCATTTGAATCAATTTTCAGAAAAACACTTGGTGAAAATATTTTCAGATCATCATCAGCATTTGATAATAAATCATTAAACGGAATAAAAGAAGCGAGTATTAATCCGCCTCCGCTTATGCCAACAACCTTAATAAACTCTCTTCTTGTCTTTTTATTAAAACCGCTCATTACAACTTCTCCTCTACAATTTTATCAATAGCTTTTCTAATCCGGTTATAGGTTCCGCATCTGCAAAGCACTGTTGACATTGTCTGATCAATTTCTTTCCGGGAAGGTTTACTATCAGAATCGAGCATTGCGGCAAGAGTCATTATCTGACCCGGCTGGCAGTAGCCGCATTGAGAAACCTCAAGGTCTATCCAGGTTTTAAAAATCGGATGGTTTGGATTTTCTGCAAGTCCTTCTATAGTAGTAATTTTTTGATTAACTGCCTCTTCAACTGAAACGATGCAGGATCTTTCTGCTTTACCATTTAAATGAACTGTGCAGGAGCCGCAAAGACCTTCGCCGCAGCTGTATTTTGTACCCGTAAGATTAAGATTATCTCTTAAGACCCAGAGCAGCGGTGTTCCGCTTTCAACGGTTACTTCATATTCTTTTTTATTGATATTTAATTTGAAAGTTGGCATAGCTTTTTGAAGTTTTATTTTTACTGCTATCAAGTTAAGACCATCTTATTTTAAGTTCAACAGTTTTTAGCCGAAATTATTTTTTAACAAACGAATTATTTAATAACTATCTGTTAACATATGTCAAATGGAAAATATATTTTTTCGCAATATTATTAATTAAAAATCAATTAATTAAAATTCCCGCAGTAATTATCGGGTCTTAAAGTGGATTTATTGGGCAAATTTTCTTATGTTGCCCAAAGCTAATTTGAACTAATTATAAATCTAATCAGAAGCTTAATGTACCTTTACAATTCACATAAATTCATAAACTATTATTAGAGGGAAATATGCGCAAATTAATTCTTACAGTTTTAACTGTGGTCTTTTCAATAAGTTTAGGCTACTCTCAGGTTACCACCTTATGGGAAAAATCTGCAGCTACCGGATCAAATCCTTTCTGGAATACGGGTAGTTTAACCAGAGGAATAAGCTTTGGTACTGTTGGCGGTAATAATTATTTCTTCGTTGTAACACGTAATGCCAGCTTAGGTGGAAAGCAAATCATTTATTATGATGCTTTAACCGGTGATTCGCTTGGTCAACTTGATAATACAGGCATAACTGGTGGTGTGGCAGTTGTAAATGATGTAGAAGTTTCGTCAGATGGAAAAATATTCGTATCGAATATGACAACCAATGCTTCTTCAGATGCATTTAAGGTCTATAGATATGATTCGCTATCAGCAGCTCCAGTCGTAGTTATTTCTTATAATACTACCGCTGAGCGATTAGGTGATAAATTTACTGTAGAAGGTTCAACCGCAGATAATTCGATTATAATCTGGGCAGCTGACGCATTAGCAAACTCAGGCTTAGTTCATAAATTTACAACAACTGATAATGGGGTTTCATTTACTTCAACTACAGTTGATATCGGCTCACCTGCAACGGCTTCAAGTGCTGCTGTTGGGCCATTGTCAGATGGTTCATTTTACTGGAATTCTCATGGCACTGCCGCTTCTAAATATGACAACACAGGAACACTAATCGGCAGCATTCCAACTACAGTGTTAGGCACTGGTGGAAGTGCTATCAGATACTTTGGGTCCTTCTTAAATAATGAATACATCGTTGCTAATGCATTAGGTACCGGAATCGAAAATGCAAAAATAATTAAAGTGCCGGGTGGCGTACCTGCAAGTGCAGAATTGTTTGCCCAAACTCCAATGCTCGGTTCAAATTCCGCTGGCGGATTAGGAGATGTTTCGATTCAAAAGATAAACAATTATACTTTTAATGTTTTTGTATTAAGCACAAACAATGGATTTGGAGCATATCAGGTTGATTTAAGAACTCCTTTAGCTGGTGATTACTACATCCCGCAAGGGGCAAATCCCAAGGGTTTCGCAACAATTTTTGATGCAGTTACATCACTAAATATAAATGGGGCTTCAGGTACAGTAAATTTCTTACTTGATGCTGACACTTTAAGAGAAAATTCTTTTACCTTTAATGCCAATCTATCAGCCGTTAATAATGTAGTTGTAAAGCCAGCTGCCGGTAGAGATGTTGTATTAATTGTTACTCCAGGTGCCTCGATGGGAAATGGAAGCCAGATGATTGGCTTTGATAGAGGTCATGTTACATTTGATGGAAGTAATAATGGCTCATCTTCTCAAAACTTAATTGTTACAACTGAAACAAACGATACAAGAGTTCCATTTGGATTAAATACTTCAAATGCTGATACAGTAACAATTAAGAACTTAATCATAAAAAACATCTTTGATGTTGCACTTAATTTTAGATATGGTGTTGTAATTAATGATAAAAATGATGTTTGGGGTCTAAGAGTTGAAAATTGTCAGATCGGAACACCTGAAAAACCTGTAAGACGCGATGGTATCGCACCATGGGGAAGTTCAGCACCAAACCAATTCAGTTTAATTAATAATGAGATTTATTGCGGAACGCGCGGCGTTGCCACATTATATCTGATTGATTCTGATATTATCGGCAATAAAATAAATATACTTCCAACTACAGCCGGAGCAACCGATACTTATAATCATGGTATTTATATCACCGGTGCTAACGGTACTAATAATATTAAAGAGAACTATATTAATTGCCTTGAAAAAACTATCAATGCAAGTTCATATTTAATCGGAATCGCTTTTGCAGGAAACGGTAACACAGCTTCTGATGTTATAAACGTATTTAATAATATGGTAAATGTTGGTGCCTCAAATGAAACACGTAATGTTTATGGAATTGGCTTACGTTCTGCACAGCCTATGGGTAATCTAAAAATTTATCATAATACAATAGTAGTAAACGAAATGAGTTCGCCGCTTATTAGTTATGCAATCGGCAATCATACCAATGGAACAGGTTCAGTTAATTTAGATCTGTTAAATAATATAATTATCAATAATCACACAGGTAATACAAGTTCAGCTGCTATTGGATTAAATTCTCCAATGACTACAACTTTAAGTTCGGATTACAATGTGCTTCTTGCCAATTCAATCTTGGTTAGTTATCAGGGAACAAATTATACAAATCTTGCTTCCTGGCAAGCAACCACACAAGATTCTAATTCAATTAGCAAAGTAGTTAATTTTGTTTCGGCAACAGATTTGCATTTAGCAGGTACATCTAATGGAGATGTAGATTTAGTTGGAACTCCAATTTCAGAAATTACAATCGATATTGATGGAGACCTCAGAAGCACTACTTCACCTTATAAAGGTTCTGATGAAGCATCACTGCCAATTCCAGTTGAGTTAACTGCTTTTACTGCTGTTTGCGATAATGGTGCTGTAATACTACAATGGACAACCGCTACTGAAACGAATAACAAGGGGTTTGAAATTCAAAGAAAAGTTAATGATGAATTTGAAGTTTTAAGCTTTGTGGATGGTATTGGTACTACTACATCACCTCAATCATATAGCTATACTGATAGAAGCGTTTCAAGCGGACTTTACAGCTATAGACTAAAACAAGTAGATTATAATGGTTCCTTTACATATTCAAATATAATTGAAGTTAATGTTACTACTCCTTCACAATTTGAACTAAGTCAAAACTATCCAAATCCTTTTAATCCAACTACAAAGATTAACTATGCAGTTCCTTTTGATTCCAAAGTTACAATTTCAGTTTATTCTGTTACTGGTGAATTGATTGCAGAATTGGTAAATGATTTTGTTACTGCCGGAGCTTATAGTGTTGATTTTGATGGAAGAAATCTTGCCAGCGGAATGTATATCTACAAAATGACCGCAGGTAATTTTACTCAAACAAACAAAATGATGCTGATGAAGTAATGAACAATTAAAAATGAACATCCTGCCTGACGGTAGGCAGGTTAATAATTAAGGCACGAGAGATCGTGCCTTAATTATTTTAAATATCCAGCCAATAAGAAAACTTGGCAAGAAAAATATTATCAGATTCTGATCTTAAAAGATTTGAGAAATCATTAGTAAAGTTTAATCTGCCGGGATCATCAAAATTTGTACGGCTGTTAGTCCACGCAAAATAAAAAACAGAACCGGGTAAAACTTCCCATCTTAATACTACGTTTCCGCGTAAAGATTTAAAATTAAAGTCTGGATTGTTTATGCTGAACTGCTCCGCAGGACCGTTTCCATCAGGATCAATTAAATATGAATCATCTTCTTTATCAAAATTAATCTCAGAGCCATTACTTCCGTAAATTAAAACATCCAGAGTCGGAGGATTAGTTATTTCTTTAAATCCTTCATAATCCCCCACTGCAATTAATGGCTGAACATAAAGCTGAAGGCTTAAAGTTGGAGTAAATATCCAGTTTAATCTTATGTTTGCAGATATAGTTTCCTGCCTGAGATCTGCAAAAATGTAACGCTTATTGTAAGTGCTTACAGCAAGCGGATCTGAAATATTTTTAACCCATTGAAATAATGTTTTGTTTATTGAGTATTCAGGTCCTATTGTAAAACTTATCTGCGAACTTGGCTTCCATTCAAGGTCAAGACCAAGGCGTTTTTCATTGCTGTTAAGTGCATTCTGCCCAAAACTAAAGTAAGGATACACAATTATTTTTTCACGGCTGTCTGTATAAGCATTTATGTTGATTGAATAATTTTCCGGTATATTAAGTTTTGGTCCGCCTCTTGTCAGCGTGGTTGATACTGATTTAAAATTATAGTTTGAATTAAAACTTACACCACAGTAATTAAGAAATTGAGTGCTTGCAGCTAAATAAAATCCTTTTCTTGAGATATTACCTTCATAATCAGAAGTTATATTATAAGCCAGATAAATATTTTTTCTTCTGAAAATATCATCCGGTTCGAACCAGCGATATCCGGTAAGAATATGTCCGTTAATTCTGTCAGCAAACAATTGAGAGCCAAGATCATTGTATTCAAAGCCAGGGGAAACTAAACCAACTGCAGCATTAACATAAAAATTGCCTTTTTGTTTGTTCAACATAATACGGGTAAAATATCCGCTGATAGAGGTCATTGAAGAATCAAGAGGCATATAGGTTTTATCAGGTCTTTGCATATACCGATAAGGCTGTTTCTGTAATCGTAACATATAATCTTTTGAACCTGAAGTATAAGAGCCGATAAGCATACCTGTTAAAACATAAGTCTCATCTTCATCTAAAAAAGTCCAGCCATCCAACCCCAAAGTATATGCCTGATTGCTTAATCTTGCAGAGAGGTTTTTATCTTTAAGTTCTCTGTTAACTGAAGTAAAGATCATTCCAACAGCTTGCCTGCCGGAATTAAATTCCTTTTGTGTTCTTAAAACACTGTAATGAGTTAATGGTTCAACTTCTTCTTCAATTCGCTCACCAATATCCGTATGAATTACAGCAAAAGTTCTTTCAGTAACAGAACTTAATAAACCAACAGACCAGCTTTCATCAATTTTTCCGGTAAGTTTGGCAGCTCCAAGTATTCTTGTTTCAGATGGATAATTTATATAGCCCTCACCGGATACATTTCCCTGTGGTAATCTTCCGATTCTTCTTGAATAAAATAACTCCGGTACACCAAAATTAAATCCCCAATTATTATTAGCACCTCCGAATCCAAAGGAAAAAATATTGGAGCCTTCTATAAAGAAAGGGCGCTTCTCGCTATAAAATGTTTCAAAGGCTGAAAGGTTTACAATTGCAGGATCAACTTCTACCTGTCCAAAATCCGGATTAAATGTTGCATCCACATTAAGATTACTTCCCAGGCTAAACTTAAGATCAGCACCAAATGAAGTTTTATACTGATTTGATTTATAGAAGGGATCATCAGGATTATGGATAAGATATTGTGCCTTTTGAACAAAATAAGGAAGCAATTCAAATCTTTGCTTTTGTTTTATTCCTTCCAATCCAACAAGATCTGCAAACCTTGAAACAAAACCGCTTTCATTCTTTGGAACCATTACATAAAAAGACATTTCGTGTTTGCGTTTGATATCGCGATTAAGATTAATGCCCCATGTCATTTTATCTGATTCATTAAATCTTAACTGGGTAAATGGAATTCTAATTTCAACATTCCATCCGTTTTCATCAACAGTGGTTTTACTTTCCCATACACCATCCCAAGAATTATCGTCCCAGCTATCATTAAAAAAAGTTCCATCTGCAACTGAACCACCGGCATTTACGGCAAAAAAATAACCGGTTCTATCATCATTATATGTATCCAGGTAAACGAAGAACCAATCAGACTCAACAATATTATCTCTCCGCATCAATGTAACATCGATTGAATCCGGGCTGGAATCCCAAAATCTCCCGCTTAGATAAATATTATGATCATCGTGTAAAACCCAAACTTCCGATCTCTCGGAAACAGGTTTTCCTTCATGAGGATCCTTTTGAGTGAAGTTTGTAATTGCAGGAAGAGAATATACCTGCTCATTGAGAATGCCATCAACAACTATCTCCTCAGTCAGTTTATATGATTGAACCGCTTGAGTTGAATCGTTTTCTGCTGCAAGAATATTTAATGATATTAAAAGTATAAAAGTAACAGTAGTAAAATATTTTTTCATTCGTTTTTTGTTTGTTTTAACTTCAGACATAATTTTTTTCTATATAGTGGTCCGGTATAGATTAATAAAATTATATTTTGTGCAATAATAAATTGATCAGTAGATTATTCCTGATGCATTTACTGATAAGGAGGAAATAACTGATAAACGGTTTAGTTAAAAAATGTATTGGCTCACTAATTCAGCCTGCAACTGACTTTAATACAATTTTTCAAAAGTCTTTTTTTATAATCTGTTCACTCACCGATAAGCCCGGTGAAACAATTAAAACTTCTGTTATCCTGAGCGAAGTCGAAGGATGACATTTTCTTCTTACACTTTTCAGAAATTCCAAAATTAATTCACTCTCCGATAAGCCCGGTGAAACAATCACAACTTCTGTTATCCTGAGCGAAGTCGAAGGATGACAATTTGGAATCCCGCCGCTTATATTCCGCAGCTAACACAGATACTGAAATAAATTCACAATGATCTTTGGTTAGTGCAGAATAACCACACAATTATTTCTTCAGAGGTCTCAATTATTTTTTATTGATTTTTATCTTGCCAGAACCGCTATTCAATTCTATTACAGCCCCGCCGCCGTTAAGCACGTACTTTTTTATAAGATTGTTTTTTTGCAAATCAACTTTAACAGCTTCAAAATCTGATCTTATCAAATTATCTTTTTCAGATTCAGTAAGCTTTGAGTTAACATAAACAGATGCAACAATACTAACTTTTGCTTCCACAGGTATTTTTAAAGTGATATCACCGCTTGCTGTATTAAACTCACTATTGCTTTTATCAGTTGGGTTTAATTCAGCATAAATGTTACCTCCGGCAGTATTTGCTTCGATTGAGCCGGAAATATTTTTCAGATTTATATTACCGCCCGCAGTATTGACTTCTACTTTTCCGGTTGCACCTTCAAGAATAATATTTCCGCCGGCTGTTGATAGTTCGGCATCCCCTGATATTTTACCGACCGAAATATTACCGCCAGCTGTAGAAACTTCAGCACTGCTTTCAATATTACCAATTGAGACATTACCGCCTGCGGTGCTTACGCTAGTATTACTCTTCAAATTACCTATTGATATGCTGCCGCCTCCGCTTGCTATTTCCGATGAGCCGCTTACATTTCCAACTGAAATATTTCCTCCGGCAGTAGATACAGAAAGCCTTTCGCCTGCATCATCCATTTTAATATTGCCGCCGCCTGTAGCGATTACAATTTTCCCGGAGATATTTCCATCTATTTTAATATTTCCACCTCCAGTTGATAAATCCAAATCTAAATACATTGGTATTGATAACTCGATATAAAAATCATCTGATTCTTTTCCTTTAAACTCAAGTTTAATTGTTTTGCCTATCTGCTCAATAGTAAGGTTTTTAAGATCATTCTCATCTACATTAACAGCTTTTAAGTATGCCTGATCTTTACTCCATACAGTAACATTAATATTCCCGTAAGTTGAGATTATTTCCACTCTATCTCCTTTAGAAACATTAAAGGATTTTTCCTTATCAGCAGCATAGGTAAATACCAGAAAGCCATACATAATGAACACAACAAGTGTCATCAGATTCATTAAACAATTTTTTGATCTCATCTTTAATACTCCTTAATAATATTTCTTAAATGATATCTCACGTAATTATTTTGATCCAACTGTATTTTTTCTTTTAGTGTTGTTAAATCAGACTCGTCAAGTTTAATACCCTTTTTTGAAGTTTCCATCAAACTGTTAATTGCCTCAATCCTGATTCCTGCTGATGTATCGTTCAACAAAACATAAATAAGAGCATCTTTTATTTCTTTATCAACACTAAGTTCGTTAAATGATTTTATAGCTTCACGCCTTACTCCCGGATTATTATCATACTTTGCAACCGATATTAAAGCGTTCTTCAGCTCATCGTCATTTTTATGCTGACTACTTGCATTGATAACATTAATAGAGTTTAGTCTTGTACCCGGATTTTTTTCATTCAGAATCGCATAAGTTAATATTTCCCGGACTCTTGAGTCATTAATATTTCCTTTAATTCTTCCCGGCTTAACAGATTCGTATGTAAATTCAATTTCACCATCATCCGGGTCTGCGTCAAGAAAATTAATGTTCTGTATCTTCGAATAATCAGCAAAGTTTAACCCCTCTTTGGAATAATTAACAGCAGGTTCATTGAATATTAAATAACCGGTAAATAATCCAGCCAATAAAACCACAGCACCGCCAAATGCGATACCAATTGGTTTGACCATAAAAGATGAAAACGCCTGGGTTAATACTTTTATTATTGATGTTTTATTTTTTTGAGCTTTCAGATAACCGCGCAATTCTGCTCTGGCTTCAAATAACAATTTATCCTCAAACTCATTGTTTTCATTCTCATTAATGCTGTTAAATATTTTTTTAAACAGTTCAAAATGAGTTTTACATTGCGGACAGCTAATAAGATGCTGTTCCAATAATTTTTTATCAGCTTCATCAATTTCATTATAAAAGTAATACTGGATTAACTCTTCATATTTTTCGTGCTGCATATTTTCACCTATTAAAACAATTTAGAATGAACCCGCCAGTTTCAGTTGTAATTTTCTGACGGCATCAAACAAGTATTTTTTTATTGTACCTTCTTTACAATTCATTATTTCTGCAATCTCTTTAATCTTATAACCTTCGTAGTGCTTTAACAGGAAACTCATTTTCTGATTTGGTGAAAGAGATTCCAGTGCCTTATTAATTTTAATTTCAAATTCTGCTTTTTCAGTAATTACTTCAGGTGTAAGGTCTTCACTTCCTGAAATCTGAGAAAAAGGTGATGCTTCATCATCAGCATCAATGGTAATCTGATTGAACCTATTCTGTTTACGCTTATAAGTAATGCACATATTTGTTGTAATCTTAAAAAGCCAGGTGGAGAACTCACTTTTAAATTGAAAGCCAGATAAATTTTTATAAACCCGGATAAAAACTTCCTGATAAATATCTTTAGCATCATCAGGGTTAGCAGTGTATTTTAATGCCAGCCGAAGAACCATTTTATCATAGCGATAAATAAGTGCTTCGAATGCAAGATCATCTCCTCTTTGAGCTTTAAGGATTAATTCATTTTCAGTTAAGTGCATTTACAATTTCTTTCATCTTTTCATTAGACCTTAGAAGATTAAAAAAGGTTGTGATGCCTATGAATATTTTTTTACTGTTTTTTGTTAATAAAGTAAAACCTGCATTTGTGGTGCAGGTTCAATTAAAAATATATTTAGTAATGTTTACAGACCAGTTGGGATGTCAATGTTATCATTAGGTCTTTGGCTTTTCTTGAAGTTATTAAAATTGTAACTGAACAATAGTGTAACTACAGGAGCTTCAGGTTTAATGAGGGCGCTGCCCGTAAAGTTTGAACCAATTGTGCTTATATTGAAATCAGTAGCTCCGAATAAGTTTCTTGCCTGCAATGTAAGCGACATTGCCTTATCAAAGAAATCCTGCCGAAATGATGCTGCGATAAATGCAAACAGATTAGATTCTGACTGTGCATCGACAAATTTCAGTGTGTTAACGGAAAACATTAATCTTGTATCCGGAGAAAAACTGAGCGTGGAGTTTAATCTTACCGACCAGTTAAAGAAATCTTTTTCAACATTTGCACCATTAACTTTTCCATCAATATGACTCTGAAATAAGTTTATTGATGGATCAAGTTTTAAGAATTCTGCTATCGAAAAGCTTGTCGAAATCTCTGCTCCATATACATCCGAGTTTCCATAATTATCATACATTATATTAAGCGTACCGCTAGTATCAACTGAGAATGTCTGAGAGAATGAATCTTTTGATTTTCTGTAATAAGTCTGAAGCGAAACAAACACACTACCATACATTTTCTGATAGTTCAGTTCCAGAGCATCGATATATTCTGGCATCAGTTTTGGATTACCAGAAATAGTTATACTTGGATCAGAATAAAACGGAAATGGGTTTAACAGATTATCATTTGGCCGGTTAATTCTGCGGCTATAACTTAATTGCAACTGATGATCATCTATCTTTCTTGAAATATTAACAGATGGGAAGTAATCCATTTTACTGAATGCAAAAGAATTCAATAAAGTTTTCTGATCGAGAAATCTATCCATATATTCACCGCGCAAACCAAGCATATAGCTGAATCCAGCTATCTCACTGCTAAAAGAAACAAATCCTGCATAAACATTATTCCGTAAATTAAACTTATTTGTTAATGCCGGATCAATATCAAAATTATTTATAGATTGATTAAATATTTTGTTCGTAAGATCAAAATTTCTGAATGCAAGGTTGGATTGTAATCCTGCTTCAAGTTTTGTTATATCATCAAACCTGTGAGTGTAGTTAAGTTTTGCCCTTCCATCATTTCTTACAGAGTAATTAGTAAACATAATATTGGAAAGAAGATCAGTAATAGATGTGAAAGTTTCATCCGTCTGATTCTCAATAGTCTTTTGTTCGTTATCAACAGTAACATAATTATGAGTAAGCTCTAAGTAAACATCATTTATGTTAGGACTGAACTTGTACTGGTATGTAAAAGTTGAATTGATATATCCAACCGGAATGTCCTGTACATTTTTTATTCTTGAATAATTTGATAAACCAGCTCCCAGATTTGTTACGCGGGAGTTTAACGAACTTACAACATCTACAATACCAATTCCCACTGATAGTCCTAAATTGTTTTGATTATCCGGTATGTAATCTGCGCCGGCTCTAAATGAATATTGTCTTCTTTTATTCCTGATATTTACATCAGATCTATCAAATAAATCCTGATCATTGATTACAGAGTTTCTTCTAATATCTTGTTCATTGGTAAATATGTTATTGCGGTAATCAAATCCTGTTGTAAGATTCCATCCATCGGTATTATAGCTGAAAGATAAATCGCCATTATATTTATCACCGGTACCGCTGTTTAGATTAACAATTGCACTCATGGACAAATCTTTCTGGACTTTTAAATTAATGTTGATGATTCCACCGGAACCTTCAGCATCATATTTTGATGAAGGATTTGTAATCAATTCAATATTATCAATACTGTTTGCAGATATCTGCTTTAATGCATCTGCACCTTGAAGCGGATAAGGTTTATTATTTACAAGCACAGTAAAGTTGGAGCTTCCCCGCAAATAAACTGTTCCATCAGGATCAACTCTAACAGAAGGCTGATTTTCTAAAACGTCAAGAGCTGTCTGACCCTGTGCATTCAGGTTTTGTGATACATTAATTATTTTTTTATCCAGATGTAATTCTTCACTTGCTTTTTCGCCAATAACTTCTGTACCTGTAATTTCATAAGCAGTCTTAGTTAAAGAAATTTTTCCCAGATCAACCCTCTGCTTATTGTCCGAGAGATCAATAGACGGAACAAATTTTGTGTTATAACCGACAAAGCTGATCTTCAAATAATATTTTCCATCAGATAGATTTGTAAGTCTAAATGTTCCATCAGATGAAGATGATACTCCGGTAATGAATGAAGAATCGGTAGAATTATGCAAAGTAATATTTGCAAATGGCAGACCCGAATTTGAGAGTGAGTCTATTATTATTCCGTTTATAGCTTTACCCTCAAGCGGTGTTGATTGCTGTGCATTTACTGTAAATGCAAGTAATAATACTGTAAACAAATATCTGAACATATTTTCTTCCTTTCTAACAAATATGATTTCCGGATGTGAAAATATTATTCAGTAAATAAGTTTGATATTTTTTTGTTGTAAGCGGTTAAATTGTTTTTATGAGCGGATTATTCTGCAAATCAATTTGCAATTCTTATGTTTTGTACTGATTTGGATTAACAAGTACTTAGGATATAAAATGAATGCCGGGCAATTAACCCGGCGATAAAATTATTTTAAAAGTACCATCTTTTTTGTTTCGACATAAACTCTTCCCGAATTTGTCAGTGGATCAAATGTTCTTAGCTGATAAAAATAAATTCCGGATACCAGTTGATTGATGCCGGATTCTGATCTGAATTCAACTTCATAATTCCCTGCTGGTTTATATTCATCAATGAGTGTAGCAACTTCATTTCCCAAAACATCGTAAACTTTTAATGTAACAAATTGCTTATTACCTATTGCATACCGGATATTAGTAGCAGGATTAAACGGATTGGGATAATTCTGATATAACCGATATTCCCGGATAGTTAAATTATCGTCTTCAACATCTGTTGGGATATAAGATTTTTTATAAATCTTAGCGCCTCCTACCATATTCTCATATACTCCTGCATACATATCAACTCTTTCATCAACCGTTCTAGGTGATACAACCCTTCCTGTCAGAGCAGATAGTTTTGGATTTTCCGGCAGTCCATTATTTTCCTTATTAAATCCTACAAGCGGATCAGAGGTTGAATAAAAGCCATCACTAAAAGTTGCAACACCGTGTCTTTTTTCGTTAAGGTTTTTAAGAGCCCAAACTGCCATTCCAGAAACTTCTCCTCCAAAAACAGCTAATAATGTTAAAGTTAAATATTGACTGTTACTGAATGACTCATACAAATTTCCATTTTGTGTACCGACATTTAATCTGACATCATCTCCTTTTCCTGCATTAATCGGATAATCAAAAGCAAGAAATACCGTTGTATCCGATGCAGGTATTCCGTTTGTTGCCAGCCAGCTATCTCCATTGTTTGTTGAAATAAAAAGTCCGTTAGTTGTAGCAGCAGCAATTAATCCGCTTGAGTCAATTTCAATATCACGCACCCAGGAATTCTGAGGTAATCCATTACTTGAGCTTTGAAATGTTGAACCTGAATTTGTTGATCTGAGAATTCCTTCTCGAGTTCCTAAAAACACAAAATAATCAGGAGTTCCTTCTTTAACGGCAATAGAAAAAATGTTATTACCTGACGGGACCGAATAACTTGGACCTTGCCATACATCTCCTCCATCTGTTGATCTGTAAAGTCCTTCATTTTGAGGATAGTACCAAATGCTGGCATATAAGTATCCATTAAAAGCTTCTTCAATTGTTCTGCAGATGTATGCACTAGAAACATTCTGCCAGCTCTGACCATCATCTGTTGATTTCCTTATTCCGCCTGCAGTGTTTGGCCAATTAAAAGATCCAACTCCGGCAATTAGATCTCCATTGCTTCTCACTAATAAATCTGTAATACCTCCTCCGCTCGGAGTGTTACCGGTTTGAACCCAGGTTTGAGATTGAACTATTGAACAGAATACAACAATCTCAAGGATTATTAACAAATACAAATGTTTCATTTTGCCTCCTTTTTTTTGAATTGTCTGCTCAATACAATAAGATGAGAACAATATTGATTGCATCTAAAATAATATTGCTTCATGTCAATTGTCAATGGTTTATTAATAATTATTTCACCTGAATATTTTACTGAAGCACTTTAAGCCTTTGACTATTGCTTTGCTAATAGTCTTGTAATAAATCTCTGTGCAAAAGAACTCAAACAGCGAACTCACCTTAAATCACTTTTTTAAAAGAGTGGGACTTACTCAGGATGAGTTGTTTTATTTTACTTCAACAATTGAAGTAATTTCTTTAGATAGTAATCTTGAAGTGTGGTTTAATAATAATATTATTTTTCTTTATCGATGAATCTTTGCGTTACAATATACCTACTCTTTACTTTGTTCTTTTTATCTTACTTGTTCAAAATCATTTTACGCGTTTGAATAAATTCACCAGCTTTTAACTGATAGAAATAAACTCCGCTTGAAAATTTAGAAGCATCGAAAATGACATTATAATTCCCTGCTGGTTTATATTCATCAATGAGTGTAGCAACTTCATTTCCCAAAACATCGTAAACTTTTAATGTAACAAATTGCTTATTGCCTATTGCATACCGGATATTGGTAGCTGGATTAAACGGATTGGGATAGTTTTGTTGAAGAATAAAATTTTTCGGAAGCAATTCACTTTCTTGATTTACAAAAGTCGGTTCACCAATCATATTATTATCCATCCACTCCAAACGGGCTGATATCCAATTTTTTAGATAATTAATTTCATCTGTATATGTTTGTCCAACATAATAATTAGGCCAAACCCAAACACCAAGCACAGGCCATTTTATAAAGTTTCTGGTTTTGGCTTCATCCAACAGCACAACAAGCGAGTCAATCAGATTATTAACTACCTGCGAATTGAATACATTTACTTTTGTCTGTTGCCAGCGGGCATAAACTTTATTTTGAAAGTTTTGATCATCAAAAAGTTTTCTCCACCAAAACGGAGCGAAAAAATTTTCGTTGTAAAACATATTTTGGTAGTTAGTCAAATATTCCAGTTCCCAGTTATCTGTTGCCCATCCATTATAATAATCCGCATTACCAAAAGCTAAATTGAAATCCCAAACCGGACCGGCGAACATTTTGGGATTTCGGCTATCTCTGTCTTTATATAAATAAGTACTTAATCTGTAAGCATCAACATTTTTTGCAAATTCATTCACAAGAAAAAATTCTGCAAAAGAACTTACATCCAGATATTTTGGATAACCAGTTGCAGAATCAGAAATATTTGAACTACTGCTCATCATAGTTTCAAACTGATAGATTTTATTCTGTATATAATTTTTCTGTTGAAAGACGATATTACTTGGTCTTGGATAATGATACTGATAAAATATTCTAATTGGTGAACCAGGAAATGGATAATAGCCTGAATACCATCCATCATTGTCTTCTCCATCAGTTTTATCAATTTTAATTATATATCCGCCAGTAAGAGCGTCTCCGCTTATATCGCCAGACTCCAGTTTTTTAATATTAACTCTGTTTGCATCCCGTTTTACTTTTTCTAATAAAACATATACACCTTTGTAATCTCCGTTCAGCACTAACTCACAATACATTGATCTGCTGGCATATCTGCCAAGCATATTTGCAATCTTATAAACTAAAACATCTCTCATTAAACTTTTATCATTATATGGAGCGAACAATATCCAGTCGCTTTCTTTTGGAAAACCAAGTAAAGAAACCGAAGAATCCTCACCGCTGATATCTCTTGTTTCAACTGCATATTGTTTTTTAGGAAACATCTGCGACGAAGAGCCTCTTAATTCAATCCCGATCTTTCCGTTATAATTATTAAAAGGATCTGTAAGATTATTTCTGATTCCTGACCCATTAAAGATAATTCCCATATCTGCTGTTATTTTCTCATCATTCGGAATAACCTGTCCATGTGTATCAATTACTACAATTGGTAAATTTGAAGATGTAAACTCAACCACATTCTCATTAGTTTGAATTAAATCCTGCCCATAGGTTATTTGCATACAAATTAGAAAAGAAAGGGATAAGAATCTTACAAATCTTTTTTTCATTTAAGCCTTTATAAAGTTAGTTAGTAACGGGGTTTAAGTCTCAATATAATCTTTACTCGAAAAAATTTATTTCGCCTGAAAGAAAATATAAATGAAGTAATACAATTAAGCTGATTAGTAAACTAATCGGAAGATTCAATATCATTCAATTATTAAACTCATCCTCAGGATATCATAATAATTTCCTTCAACAAAACATTCTTTTCTTAACACACCTTCAATTTCAAATCCTAATTCTTTATTTATAGTAATGTTTCTGATACTGTTTTCAATTGTATGAAGATAAACTTTTTTTAATCCCAGATTTCCAAAGCCATATTTAATCCACAATGAAGTTGCTTCCTTTGCATAGCCTTTTCCCCTGTGTTCGGTTTCACCGATAAGTTTTCTCATTTCTGCTTTATGGCTTACATTATCACAATCCAGAAAACCCATTAACCCAATAGGTGTATTATCAGATAAAGTTATAATACCTAAAATATTTCTTTCATTATTTACTAATTGATCAATAGTTTTATCACGCGAAGAAGAACTGGAAAGCAGGAACCATTTGCCTATATCATCTTTTAACCACTTTTTTACCAGCTCAAAATCATTTTTAAATAATCTGATTTTAACTTGTTCGCCCACTAAGGGCAGACTGACTTTTTTAATCTTTTTATAATCCTCAACTTTATTATCTGATTCGCTCTCCCCTTTTTTCTCCAAAGATATATCCATCAAAGCATTCATCAGCTTTATATAATCTGACTGCTTAAGATTAAGCTTTGATGTTTCCTCAATTAATGAATTAAGTACAGCATCTATCTTTAAATCGTTTAATATTTTAGTTTCAACATCATTCATTCAATACTCCTTTTAAATATCGGGTATTATTCTTCCTCTTAAATTATTGAAATATTTATTGAGTGACTGAACGTCCAAAAATAACCGTATAATGAAAATTTCTGATAAAATATTTTTATAATTCCATTAATAATAAGATAAAAAGATAAAAGTAACTTACCCATAGAGCACATATCAATCAAAAATATTAAATAATTACGCTACCAATAACCCGCTGAAGCTGAATAAAAGAAATTTTTAAATCACAATAATTAGATAAATTGAAACCGGGATTCGCTGAATAATTAACAATAATTTTTAATCATTGATAATATTCACATTGCTTCTTTTAATTATATACTTTGTTGCATCTCTTAAATAAACTTAGAACAATAATAATATGATGCAGAGTTTACTATAATCAAAAAATATTTTGTAAAATTTTCTTTGACTAAATAATAAAATATTATTTTTTGTCCTGCTGCTAAAAAAACAGATATGTTTCTCTGGCATTTCTTTTGCCCTTATATACAATCATTCGGGTTGGGTTCATAATCTAATTAAGGAAATAATATGAAAAATAAAATAATTTTAATAATGATAATCATTCTCGGTATAAGTTCGACGCTTTTATCTCAAGGTCATTTCAGAAACGGAAGGTTTTTTCATCATTCCACTGGCGGCTGCATTTGGGGCCCAAACGGAAGCAACACAAGTATCCCAAATGAAATTAATTTATACAACATTCAAAACTCATACATCGGTAATGATGCTGTAAGTATGAATGAAATGTGGTTTCCAAATAATGATAATGAATGGTACACCTGGCATAGAATATTTGATAATTTAGATCCAAACAATAATATATTCCAATATTTTCAGAGTAATAAGATAATAGTAATAAAATCATGCTATCCATCATCTTCAATCATTGGAGTGGGCAGCCCACAGGATACACTAAACAATCCATCCTCAAAAACTTTATACAATTACAAATGGCATTGGAGAAGTATAGTACAAGTTATGAAACAGAATCCGGATAATTTTTTTGTAATCTGGACTAATGCGCCGTTAGTTCCAAATGCAACAAATTCTCAGCAGGCACTATTGTCAAGTCAGTTTTGCACTTGGGCAAAAGATACTTTGGCTGCCGGACTTGATCAGGTAATCGGAGAATTTCCGCCAAACATTTATGTGTTTGACTTTTTCCATAAGTTAGCAGATGCAAATGGAATGCTTCAGTTACAATATGCATCAAATGCTAACGACAGCCATCCAAATAGTGCAGCAACAGAATTGGTAGCTCCTCAATTTGTACAGGAAATTTTTAATGCTGCTATTGTGTATGAAGGAATAATTCCTGTTGAACTAACATCCTTTGCTGCAGATTATAACGGCTCTGAAGTAATATTGAACTGGTCAACCGCGACAGAGTTAAATAATCAGGGTTTCGAAATTGAAAGAAGTAAGAAATCAGAAACAGACGATAAAAATACAAATGAAGAATGGGAATTAGTTGGTTCGGTTCAAGGTTCAGGTACTATTACAAAACCTAAAGCATATTCCTTTGTTGATAAATCTGTTTCAACAGGAAAGTATGCATACAGATTAAAGCAAATAGATCTCGACGGCAAGTATCAGTATTCAAATGTGATTGAAGTTGAGGTTATTAAGAATTTTAATTATTACTTAAAACAAAATTATCCAAATCCATTTAATCCAGCTACAAATATCCGGTATGCAATAGGCAATAAGCAATTTGTTACATTAAAAGTTTATGATCTCTTAGGAAATGAAGTTGAAACATTAGTTAACGAAAATAAACCTGCCGGAAATTATAATGTTATTTTCGATGCTTCTAAACTTTCAAGCGGTGTTTATTTTTACACACTGAAAACCGCAGAATTTTCTAAAACTAACAAGATGATCTTAACTAAATAATTTTCAAATCGTTCAAAGACAGGCTGTTTTTTTTACAGCCTGTATTTTTAAATAAAACTTATCTAATTGATTTAATGTAATTTTTTATCACTTAATCAATAATGCCAATTTCTTATAACTCTAAAATAACGCAGTTAAAAAAACTTTTATTCATATATTTAATAATGTGAAAGCAATTTGCCCTTGCCTTTATTTTATGATATAGTTAAATAGCTATCGAATTTTTGGAGAACTAATGAATAAGATCATTCTTGTAGCTCTTTTCGTTTTTATTTTTGGCAGAATTTCTTACAGCCAGAACACTTTTGAATTTTTAAGGCTTGACGGCAGTGCACGTGCTGCATCTCTCGGAGGAAGTTTTGTATCAAATAATGATGATGCAGATGTTATATTTTATAATCCTGCTGGTATTCAATTGCTTGAAGGTAACCCTGCTTCATTTTCTTTTGTAAAACATCTGATGGATATTAACCTTGCAAGTTTATCTTATTCAACTGAGTACGAAGGTATAGGGCGTTTCGGTGCGGCAATCAAATATATAAACTATGGTACCTTTGACGGATACGATGAGTTCGGAGCATCAACTAAAGAATTCGGTGTAAATGAAATGGCATTGGTTATTGGTTATGCAAACGTACTTGATTATAATTTTTATTACGGCGCCAACATAAAGTTTATTTATTCAGGTATTGAAGACAGATCTTCTACCGGAATGGCTGTTGATCTGGGATTACATTACTCAATTCCTGATAAGAATTGGTATTTTGGATTTGCTGTGTTAAACCTCGGTAGTCAGCTTTCCAGCTATTACTCCACTAAAGAAGACCTTCCGCTTGATATTGTTATCGGTGTTTCCAAAAGTCTTGAAAATTTACCTGTAAGATTATCGGTAGATTTTCATAAATTAAATCAGGATAGGGATGATTTTGTTGAAAGATTCAGAGCGTTTACAGTTGGTGCAGAGTTTACTTTGAGTAAAGTAATGAAGCTTAGATTTGGTTATGATAATGAGAGAAGAAAAGATTTTAAAATTGGAACTACCGCTGGTATAGCAGGATTTAATGTAGGATTAGGTGTCAGAATTTCTGATTATCAGTTTGATTATGCTTATTCTGCTCTTGGTTCTGTGGGTGGTTTACATAGAATAGGTATTTCTACTTCACTTTAATTTTTGATTGTAATTGCATTCCCCGGTAAAATCGGGGAGAAGCAATCTATAAGATCACGTTGTTATACCGCGATCACTACCGATTCATTTCCAGATTCTTTAAACTATTTTCCGCAATTGAATGAGACCTGCCGTAATCTCGTAAATTCAATATCTTCTCATACAATCTTATCGCTTCAGATTTTCTGCCCATTGTTTCCTCAATCTGTGCAAGATAAATATAGGCATTAACCTGAAAGCCGGATTCCTCTCCTGTCTTATCAATCTTTTGTGATTCCTGAATACATCTCTGAAAATAGACTTTAGCTGAATCAAGATATCCATTATTTCTTAAGTTAGTACCGATATAATAAGCAGCTTCACGAATTGAGCCTGGAGTATTGTAACCCGGAAAATTCTCATCAGCTTTACTTAATACGCTGTTAAATATTGAATCAACCAACTTATAATCACCGTTTCTTACAGCAATTCTTCCCCGCCATTTTTCAAAAGAAGGATTATCGGGAAAACTTTCAGTCAGCATTTTAGCATAATCATCTGCAAGTGTTAAGTTGTTTTCATAACGATAATAAAGTGTCATTAAAAAATACTGCGCTTCGTATTTAGCAAACTTTCCGTTATAGGCTGTGTTTTTAAGCTGCTGAATTCCTTTTTCTTTATCGCCGCCCGGAAAAAAAATCATTAATGGTTTTAGAATAGGATATTCATTTGGAATCACATCCGCGTAATAATTATAGATTCCAAAACCCAATTGCACGTCCATATTATCGGGGTCAAGTGCAGATGCTTCTTCTACTATCGGTAATGCTTCGCGACCATCATCAGCGGCTTTTAGCCAGCTTTCTCTTAATGCTCTTAGTCTTCCACGAAAACCTATTGCACCTCCTTTAAAGAATAGTGCATCAACATCCTCGGGATTCTTTTTCAGAATCTGATCACACTGATAAATAACATCTTCAAGTTTCTGAAAAAAATTTTCATCATAAGATTCATTATCCTGATCGAGCATAATTTTCCACCAATCAATCATTGCAAGAAAAAATCTGCCTGCCGGATGCTGCGGATAATCAGCCATTACAGATCGAAATGTTTTTTCGGCTTCTGTAAACTTTATATTATAGATTTGTTTGATTCCTTCACTAACGCGGGAATCAAAATCTGAAGATTGAGCTAAAATTGAAAAACTGAACAGAAGAATGAATAGAAGTATTTTTTTCATATTATCTAAAAATGTTTAATACAATTTTTTAATGATTGGTGAAATAAACAAGTGAAAAACAAAAAAGGCGATTATTAAAATCGCCTAACTGAAAATTTAACACTTAACATACATATTAACTTAAAAGTTTATCACTCAAATATCTTGTTAGCTGATCAATCGCAACTCTTTCCTGCACCATTGTATCTCTATCACGGACAGTAACTGTTTTATCTTCCATTGTTTGGGTATCAACGGTTATACAAAATGGAGTTCCGGCTTCATCCTGCCTGCGATATCTTCTTCCGACTGCTCCTTTATCATCGTAAAATACTTTAAAGTTACGGCGTAAATCTTTTTCAATTTCTCGTGCAGCTTCAGGCATTCCATCTTTATTAACTAATGGAAAGATTGCCGCTTTTATCGGTGCAAGCTTAGGATGAAATCTAAGAACAGACCGCATTTCACCATTAACTTCTTCCTCGTAATATGCATCAATTAAAAAAGCCATAAAACTTCTGCTTGCACCTGCAGATGTTTCGATAATAAACGGAACATATTTCTCTTTACTTTCATCATCAAAATATTTTAATGATTTACCGGAAAACTTTTCGTGTTGGGTTAAATCAAAATTAGTTCTGTTATGTATTCCTTCTATCTCGCCCCAGCCGAACGGAAATTCATATTCAATATCAGTTGCATCTTTTGCATAATGAGCAAGTTTATTTACCGGATGATCGTGGTAACGTAGTTTGGTTGAAGTCATACCTAAAGATTTATACCATTCCAGCCTTGCTGATTTCCAATACTCATACCACTTTTTATCTTCGTTTGGATTTACAAAATACTGCATCTCCATCTGCTCAAATTCTCTTGTACGGAAAAGAAAATTCTTTGTGTTAATTTCATTACGGAAAGCTTTACCAATCTGTGCAATACCAAACGGCAGTTTTTGTCTTGCAGAGCTTTGAACATTTAAGAAATTAACAAAAATACCCTGCGCTGTTTCCGGTCTTAAATAAACCACGCTTCCGCTATCTTCAACCGGACCAATAAAGGTCTTAAACATAAGATTAAATTTACGAGCATCAGTAAAAGTATTTGCGTTGCCGCATTGCGGACAGTTTAATTTAGAAAGCAGTATTTTGCCCACTTGTTCATCTTCCAGTAAAACATTAAATGGGTTTTCATCACCGGGATTATTAATAATGCCCTCAATTTTACTAAGTACTTCAGCATTATTTATAAAATCATTTTTTAATTCAGTTAAGGCTTTTTCTTTTTTCTTTTCATTTATTGAGTCACCTAACACATCAAGACGGAACCGGGACTTACATTGTTTACAGTCAATCATTGGATCAGTAAAATTTTCAACATGCCCGGAAGCTTCCCAAACTTTTGGATGCATAAGAATAGATGCATCAAGTCCTTCAACATCATCGCGGTAAGTCATAAACTTCCACCACTCCTCTTTAATATTTTTAAGCAGTTCAACTCCGAGTGGTCCATAATCCCAGCAGCCGTTTAATCCGCCGTAAATCTCACTTGATTGGAAAACAAATCCCCTTCTTTTTGCAAGAGAAACAATATTTGCAACAGCCTCCGCAGGTTTTAATTTTTTATCGCTCACAAAGCACCTTAAATATTATTCAATTTTTGTGTGTGAATATAGTAAAACAACATGAATTTTTGATAAATTTTTGTTTGTGAATTACTATCCATTCCTTAGCTTTGGAGAGATAAATCAACATATTATTAAAAGTCACATCAAAAACACTGATGAGTTATGTTTAAAAAATTTTTACCTAAAGAAGAGAAGTATTTTGAAAACTTCAGAACAATGATCTTCCATATTGAAGATATGGCAAGATATGCAGTTAAGATATTTGAATTTGAAGATGTTCAATCTCATATCTTAAAAATGAAGCCGCTCGAAGAATTGTGCGATGAGATTACATATAAAATTACAAACCGTTTAAACAAGACTTTTATTACTCCATTTGACAGAGAAGATATATTTGCACTGACAAAAAGACTTGATGATATCAGCGATATGCTGCTTGGCGCTACTATAAGGGTTGAAACTTTTCACATAAATAAAAAAATTGACTACGCTGATAAATTGGCTGCAATAATCCATAGTCAGGTAAAGGAACTTGATGCTGCAATTCAGGATTTAAAAGTAAAAAGAGTCAATGAAATGAAAACGGTAAAATCACTCGAAAGAGAAGCAGACCGGGTTTATCAGCAAGCAATTAAAGAATTGTTTGAAAGAGAAAAAGATGCAATCGAATTGATAAAGAAAAAGGAGATAATTGATTTGCTTGAAGATACTTCAGATAAATGCCAATCTACTGCAAATGTAATCACATCAATTTTTATAAAGAACACATAAAGATAAGTTAATGGAAATTGTAATACTGATTATTGTTCTTGCGCTTGTGTTTGATTTTTATAATGGGATGAATGATGCTGCAAACTCTATTGCCACAATTGTATCCACAAGAGTATTAACTCCTCTGCAGGCTGTTGTGTGGGCTGCCTCTTTTAATTTTATTGCAGCTTTTATTTTCGGAGTGCACGTTGCAACAACAATCGGAACAGGTATAGTTGACTTAAATATTGTTGATAATTTTGTAGTGCTTTCCGGTTTAGTAGGAGCAATTTTATTAACCGCAAGTGCAACACATTTAGGTTTACCTATTAGTGTATCTCATGCAATAATTGGCGGCTACGGCGGAGCAGCACTTATTAAAGCAGGATTTGGCGGACTGATAATCAGCGGATACACAAAAGTTGTGATATTTATTTTTCTCGCCCCGATAATCGGAATGGTGATGGCATTGATTTTTTCTATCATCACAATGTGGATTGTTAAGGATATGAATCCCCGTAAAGTGGATAAACATTTTAGACATTTACAATTAGTTTCTGCGGCAATTTATAGTTTAAGTCATGGCTCAAACGATGCTCAGAAAACAATTGGGATAATCACTGTTGCACTATTTACAAACGGAGTGCTTGGCTCAACATTTTATATTCCTGCCTGGGTAGTAATTTTAAGTTACGGTTTTATTGCTCTCGGTACCTTAATCGGCGGATGGAAAGTTATTAAAACATTGGGTATGAGAGTTACAAAACTAACTCCCTTTGGTGGTTTCAGTGCTGAAACTTCAGCAGGATTAACAATCATCTGGGCAACATTATTGGGTGTGCCAGTCAGTACAACTCATACGATTACAGGTTCTATTATCGGTGTTGGTTCTATAAAAGGTTTTTCTGCGGTGCGCTGGGGAGTTGCAAGAAATATTTTATGGGCTTGGGTTCTTACAATTCCACTTTCGGCAGTCTTTGCTATGGGAACTTATAAACTTGCAACTTATATCGTAAGTTTTTTTTAAGACCAGTTATTAAATACTAAAACAACTTTTAAGTTTACTGAAATAATTATCAGCTACTCAATAAATTTATAAAGTGTTAATCCGGAATTTTTAATCTATTTAACTATAAACCACTGCAGATAAATAACCAACCACTTCAGATTTATCACCCGTAACGTCTCCGCTATCACTTCTGTCAATTACCAAAGATCTGTTTATATTTTTCAGCGATGCGGCTTTCATCATTACAGCAATAGGACCGCCTCCACAGGCTTCACATTCCTTGTCATCAAGGTCTTTCAGAAGCTGCTCAAAATCAAATTCATTAATTCTTTTTTCTACAACTGAATCTAAAACATCAGCTTCTTCTGAATCATAAAAGTGAGACATATCCGAACTGGCTACTACAAGGGTATTTTCATCAGCGGCTGAAGCAATTTTTTCTGCAAGATGATCCACAAACATCTTACTTTGATCACCCATAACTATTGGAACGATTCTGAATTCTTTTAATACTGACTGAAGAAAAGGTATCTGAACTTCCAGTGCGTGCTCTTTTCTATGTCCCTGAATTCCTCTGAATATAATTTTACTATTCTCAATAATTTTACTGCTCATCACCTGATCAAGTTCTACAATACCTAAAGGGGTCTGATAAGCATCCCCATCATAAATTGTGATGCCGGGGAAATACTCTGCATGGCTCGGAGATATTACAATAACAGTGTTATATGTTTTATCTTTTAATAAATTATAAACATAAGCTGCGGTCTTACCAGAATAAACATAACCGGCGTGAGGTGCAACTATTCCAAATATTTTCTCAAAAGATTTTTCTGTTTTGGCAGATTGAAGTAACAAAGCAATATCCTTCTGCAATTTTTCTTTATCTGCAGAATAAAAATATCCTGCTACCTGTTGATGCCTGATTTTCATATTAAATCTCCTTATCTCCCTCTTTCTTCTTCAGAAAATATTTCAGCGGTAAATACTTTTATCTTCAGCATTCTTTCTTTCCAAAAATCCCTGTAAAAGCCTGCTTTGTTACAAAGTGCAGATAGAAAATCTTCATGATTCATTTTATGCTCCACAGCAACCTGAGGAAGTAATAAACCTCCGCCGCCTTCATCAAGATATAAACCGTGTGTGCCGATTATAATTTCGTCATAACTTTTAATCGGAGTAAATTCTGAAAGAATTGAAATTTCAATTCTGATCTTTTCTAATTCAAATATTTTCAACGCAGGGAATCTCGGATCATTAACAGCGGCATGAATTGCAGCGGAGCTAATCGTTTGAAACAATGGCTCATTTCCTACTATATATCCTATACACCCGCGCAGCTTTCCGCCGATAGTCAGGGTTACAAAAGCACCGAGTTTTTCTTTCAATAATGGATATTTATTATAATCCGGTTCTTCCGGTTTTTTGCCATCAAACAAAGAACCAATAGCCTGACGTGCTGTGATAAGCAGGATTTCTTTTTCTTCTGATGATATTTTCATATAGTTAAACTTGAAGTCATTACGAGTGGACTGAAGTGGTCTGCTGTAAAACAGACTGCTTCTTCACAATTTAATCGGGACCCGCAATGACACCGTTAAATAATTTTATAAATAAATAACTTAGTCTTATCAATAATCAAAAAAAGAAAATTATCTTTAACAAAAAAAGACTCCGGTATCAAATTAGTCAAATTTTTATCCAAAGTTTCTTCCAGAACAATTTTATTTCTTAACCTATCGTAAGCATAAAAAATATTACTTAATAAATTATTTTTATTTACTTCATGAAAACTGTATAAAAGCAATTCATTAAGTTCGATGAAACTTATTTCTCCCTTAATTACTCTACTGCTGATTAAATCCCTAAAATACTTTTCATAATCTTCGAGTGTATCATCATTACGATTAAAGTATGATGGAAAAATATAATTCTGTTTCCAGAACTCTTCATCAGCTTTCTCTTTAATCAGCTTAATAGTAGAAACATCTGTTCCTAAATCATCTATAATATCACCAGACAAATAATCAAGTGAATAATATGTACTTGATTCAAATCCCTGCCTGAAGCAATAAATCTTATCATCGTAAACAGAAGAAAATCTGAAAGAATCATTACTCCAAATTATATTTTGAGTTTTTATATCAAATGCAATTATACTTTTGTGATCAGGCATATCAGGTTTACCATACAGATGAAAATAGATGATGTCTTTGTATATAGATTCAATACCGCACCAGTTTTTCTCATCAAGCTGCCATTGATTAAATATTTTTTTTCCTGATTCAATATCAAAACAACAAAAGAAAACTTCTTTAGAGACCGGGTCTCTTTCCTCCAATACCACCCTGTTTTCAGTCGTTGGAAGAATCCTCCAGATCTGCTTTTTGTTATCGTGCTTGTAAAGTTTTTTTAGTTTCATTTTCCTTTCGAGTCATTGCGAGTGAAGCAATCTAATAATTAAACAAGTTTGTTCTATGGAATGCTTCATCCCGATTATATCGGGATTCGTAATGACATTCATGTTAAATTTAATTTATCGGCTCAAACCGTGCAGTAAAATGCCGCAGCATTGGTGCTTCATAAGTTATTTTGTAACCTTTTAGCTTATTACGATTTTTATAAACTTCAACTATTACTTCAATCAGATAATCAATGTGGCTTTGGGTGTAAACTCTGCGCGGAACAGCAAGTCTGACTAATTCCATCATTGAAGGAATAAATTTTCCGTTTTTATCATACTTACCAAACATTACGCTTCCAATTTCAACTGCACGTATTCCGCCTTCCAGATACAACTCGGCTACTATTGATTGCCCCGGAAACTGCTCAGCAGGTATATCAGGCAAAAATCTTTTCGCATCAATATAAATTGCATGTCCTCCGGGCGGTTCAATAATCGGGACACCTGCCGCAACTAATTTTTCTCCCAGGTATGCTACGCTTCGTATTCTATACTGTAAATAAGATTCATCAACAATTTCTAACAGCCCTTGTGCGACTGCTTCGAGATCGCGCCCGGCAAGTCCGCCGTAAGTAGGAAATCCTTCAGTAACTATTAAAAGGTTTCTGCTATTCATTGCAAGCTGTTCATCGTTCAGTGCAAGAAATCCGCCGATATTTACAAGCGCATCTTTTTTTGCACTCATTGTTGCACCATCTGCATAAGAAAACATTTCCTGTGCAATTTCAAGTGGAGTTTTGTCTTCATATCCTTTCTCTCTAAGCTTAATGAAATAAGCATTCTCAGCAAAACGGCAGGCATCAAGGAAAAGCGGGATGTTATATTTCTTACAAACTTCTTTTGTCTCTCTTATATTCTGCATTGAAACAGGCTGACCGCCGCCTGAATTATTTGTAACTGTAATCATACAAAGCGGAATGTTTTCAACGCCTTTTTCTTTTATAAAAGCCTCAAGTTTTTCTATATCCATATTACCTTTAAAATCAGCACGAATCTCAGGATGCTTTCCAACTTCATTTAACAGATCAACTGCTTCTGCACCGCTAAACTCAACATTAGCACGGGTTGTATCGAAGTGTGAGTTGTTAGGAATATACTTTCCGGCTCCGCCGACAAGAGTAAACAATATTTTTTCTGCTGCTCTTCCCTGATGGGTTGGGATAATAAATTTCATTCCGGTAATATTTCTGACAACAGATTCAAACCGGTAAAAACTTTTTGATCCTGCATAAGATTCATCACCGTCCATAATTCCCGCCCACTGCTTTGCACTCATTGCAGAAGTTCCGCTGTCTGTAAGCAGATCAATTAAAACATCATCAGCATGAAGTAAGAAAGCGTTATAACCGGCATCCTTAAGAAACTTTTCCCTTTCTTCTCTGGTTGTAAATCTGATTGGTTCAACTGATTTAATTTTGAATGGTTCAATAATGGTTTTAGGTTTCATAAAATATCCATGATAGAATTGAGTAAAAAATTTCTTATGCAAATTTACAAAAAGTTAAATCTTAAAACTCAGAGATATTTCTGCTTTCTTATTGCCTTTTGGACAAATGATAAATAGTTTTCTTATGTGTCATTTCAAAAATAAACAGGAGAAGCAATGGAAACTGAAGATACTTTACAACCTCAAGAATCAAAACAAGAAATTGAGGAACTTTCTCATACCGATAAAATCGTTGGGGTGATATCTGAGCCATCAACTCTCTTTTCTAAACTTGTTTTCTTTCCGACTAAAGCTGCTGACTGGATACTACCGCTTTTAGCGCTGATAATCGTTGCAATAGTTTCAACTTTCATTTATATGTCTAATCCGGAAATTAAATATGAAATACAGCAGCAGCAGCAAAAAGCAATGCGCGAGCAGTTTGATAAGATGGTTGAAAGCGGACAAATGAGCAGAGAGCAAGCAGATGAACAAATGGAACAATCAGCACAGTTTGTTAATAATCCAATGTTCATGTATCTGATCCCATCAATTAGTGTATTTATTATTATGATTTTGTGGTTTTTTATTATTACAACTCTTGCCTTTTTGCTTGCAAAATTTGCTCTTAAGGGAGATGGCAGCTATAGTCAGGCTATGACTGCAATGGGTTTGCCACTTTATATTTCAGTACTTGGAAGTATAATTCTGGTAATTACCGGGATGCTGATGGGTAAAATGTTAACAGGATTAAATCCCGCTACGCTTATGGGTATGGATTTAAAGACTCTTCCCGGATTTTTATTAAGCAGATTAGATCTCTTTACAATATGGTTTTATGTTGTGATTGGAATTTCGTTCGCAAAGATGTTTAAGAGTAACAATACAAATAAATATATCATTACTTCACTTGCGGCTTGGTTAATTTTTATGTTCATTATATTCGGCTTAAGTCAACTTGCACCGTCAATTTTTGGAAATATGATAAGATAATATTTTGTGATTTAGTGTTTTGTACTAGTTAAGCCTTCGGGGTTTTAAAAACCTCGAAGGTTTTAATGAAGGTCTTAATAATATCTTACTTTTCAATTTCCCATTCCCACGCATCAACATATAATCCTAATGGAGAAAAACTTATGTTTTTAATTTTTTTATTATATGCGATAATATTATCCTGCCAGAAAAGAACAGTTATTGGTTCAGTATCCTTAAATATTTTACTGATAGATTTATATGTAGTTATATACTTATCCTGGCTATCAGCAGGATTAAGCCTGCTCAGGAGTTCATTTACATCCTGATTGTTGTAACTGGAAAAATTAAACATTCCTTTTTCAGAGTTCGGATTGCTGAAGTTATCCAGATTTATCGGAATTTGAACAGTCCATCCCGAAAGCCACGCATCATATTTTTTGTTTATTAACCCATCTATAAATCCGGCTTTATCAATAAAAATTATTCTGGCTTCAATTCCAACTTCTTTCAGATTATTTTTTATAATATTTGCCGCATACTCACGAATTGGATTTCCGATATTTGAATAAATCTCAAATGAAAATTCACTGTTGTTCTTTTCAAGTGTTCCATCTCCATTTAAATCTTTCCATCCGTCTTCCTCAAGCATCTTTTTTGCAAGTGAAGGATTATACACAAAATTAAACAATGAAGAGTCAATATATGATTTAAAGACCGGAGATATTGGTGAATCATAAATCTGCCCTGATTCTCCTATTATTGAATTAAATATCTCATTGCGATTAATACTTATAGAAAGAGCTTTTCTGACTTTAGCTGAAGCAAAAAATTTGTTAGCCCTTATTTGATTCTTCTGAAATGCAGCCGGATCAATATTATTCCAGCCTAGATAATCAAAATCCCTTCCTTTAATTGAACCAACTGTTATCTGATTATAGTCCTCAAGTTTCTTAATTTTTTCGGCTTCAAAATTTTCTATTAAATCAATCTCACCTGTTGTCAATTGGGTAAACATTGAAAAATCATCTGAAATAACTTTAAAGATTATTTCCTGAATATTCTTTTTGTTGTAAAGATAACATAAACTGTCAGCAACAAGATGAATCTTCTGATCACGGTCCCACTTAAACAATTTAAACGGACCGCTCGTAACTGGTTTAAAATTAAGCTCGTTAGTTTCAATGTTTTCTCTTAAAACATTTTTATATGCATGAGCAGGAAGTATTGCAAAATTAAAATCAAGAAAAGAATATTGTTTATAATCTTTAAAGAAAACAGTTAAACTCTTTTCCGAATTTTTTCTAAATGATTTATTTAAATCAATGTGCAGGTTTTCATCCGTAAAGAAATTTTCAAACAAGCCGTACAGCCGGCTGTTTACTGCGGGATCAGAATATACATCAAATGAAAATATAATATCTTCTATAGTTATTGGTACACCATCAGACCAGTATAGATTATCTCTTAGATTAAAAGTTATCAAATTAGAATCAGGCTGTACACTCCAGCTTTCAGCAAGCATTGGTTCAAATTCTATCAATCCTAATGAGTCGTTCCATTTTTCAATTGCCAGCTTTAAATACAAAAGATCAGTCAGATGTCCTTCTTGCAGATCAAATGCAAACATCGGATTCAATGTTGAAACATCGGCACTAATACCAATTACTACGATATCTTTGTTTTTTCGTACCTCGCGACTGCATTGAGTAAAAATTAATACGCTTAAAAGCGATAACAACACAACAAATATTTTAACAGACGTATTAACTCTTACTTTCATAAATCTATTGAGCATCGTCAGTTTCCTTTTTGAATTCTGCATTAGAAAATATTTCTCAGATAAATATAATTAATTCTTTACATTATACTTTGCGGGTCAACATCATAAAACAAATTAACATCTCTGAAACGTGATTTTTTGTTAAACTCAGTCCATGAATCTAATATTGCTTTCCTTAAAACCGAGCCGCCCGGATCTTTATCTTTAAAACTTTTTATTAGGATATGATAGCGATAATTATTCATTAGCTTGAATATCTGTGCAGTAGTTGGATCAGATATCTTTAGAAGCTTTTTAAACTTAATTATCTCTTTATAAAAATCAGTAATTGCGCCTTTAGCTTTATTAATATCTTTATCTTTTGATTCAATCAAAGCAATCCTTGTAAACGGCGGATAGCCCATTTTTTCTCTGTCTGCTTTTTCTTTTGCATAAAATCCTGAATAATCATTTTCAAATACTTTTTTAAGCACAAAGTTTCTTTCATTATAAGTTTGTATTATAACCTCACCTTCAGCCTTGCTTCGTCCTGCCCTGCCTGAAACTTGTGTAAGAAGCTGAAATGTCCTTTCATCAGCCCGAAAATCAGGAAGCCACAAAGTTGTTTCAGCAGATATCACTCCAACCAGTGTAACCCGTGCAAAATCCAATCCTTTGGAAACCATCTGAGTTCCGACAAGGATATCAATCTCACCCTTACTAAAACTAAGAAGAAGATTACTCAGATAGGCTTTTTTTGTAATAGAGTCGGAATCAATTCTTTCCACTTTTGCATTTGGAAAATAAAACTGCAACTCATCTTCAACCCTTTCAGTTCCGGTTCCGAAGTACTTTATATTTATTGAGCCGCAATGAGTACAGGCGCCCGGAACAGGTTTTATCAATCCGCAGTAATGGCATTGTATTTTATTTTGATTTATGTGATAAACCATCGGCACAGAGCAGTTTTCACACATTTCAACTTCACCGCAATCACTACAAAATATTTGTGTAGAAAAGCCTCGTCTGTTTTGCAGAATAATTATTCCTTCTTTTTTCTTTAACCGGTCTTCTATTTTATCTAATAAAACCTTTGAAAAAACAGTTTCGGTTTTAGATTTATTTTTTTCGTGAGCAATATTAACAAAGATAATTTTCGGCAGTTTTACATCGTCAATCCTTTTAGGAAGTGATAATAATTTATACTTGCCAATCTCCGCATTATACATGCTTTCAATTGAAGGAGTTGCAGAACCGAGAACAACCGGACATTTGAAAATACTGCCAAGCATAACCGCTGAATCACGGGCATTATACTTCGGAGTCATTTCAAAGCTTTTGTAACTTGCGTCATGTTCTTCATCAACTACGATTAAACCAATTTTATCCAATGGTGCAAATAAAGCTGAGCGGGCACCAATAACAACTTTTGATTTTCCATTTAACACTCTGCGCCACGAGTCGTATCTTTCTCCAGCCGACATACGGCTATGAATAACAGTAACAGTTTCGCCAAAATTGTTAAAGAACCGCGAGGTAATTTGAGGTGTAAGGGATATCTCGGGAACAAGAATTAAAACCGATTTGTTTTTTCCCAAAACTTTTTTTGCTAATTCAATATAAACCTGAGTTTTACCGCTTCCGGTTACTCCGTGCAGTAAATATGTTTTAAACTCATCTTCGGTTAAAGATCCTGAAACTTCGTCAACAACTTCCTGCTGGTCTTCAGTAAGAATTAATTGCTGATGCTTTTCTTCATAATGTTCCTTAAATCTTCTGTCAACCTCCTTTTCAAATATTTTAACTAAACCTTTCTGTTCTAATCCGTTTAACGATGATTGAGAGGATTCTGTTTTATGAAGAAGTTCAGCAGCAGGGAAAGCAATATCCTTTGCTTCAATCAGCTTCAATAATATTTTAACCTGCTTTGGAGAATTTCTGTCCAGCTCAGGAAATGAAGAATAAATTTCTGCAATGCTTTTAGCAAGCTTAACGTACTTTACTTTTTTTATTTTTACCGCAGCTTCCTTAATTTCATCTACAATAGTTACTGCACCCTGATTATGTAATTTTCTTATCTGTGAATAAATATTTTTTTTCTTTACAGCTTTTTGGAGAGAAGTAAAACTTATTTCGTTTTTTTGGGACAGCTCAAGAAGAAGTTTGAAATTTACAGAATCTTTTCTTTTCTCTTTTAATAAGAGTTCATTAACAAATTCTTTATCGACAACAATTTTTTTCTTTGATTCAACATCAGTTCCCTGAGGTACAAGAAGTTTTAATGCCTCTCCAAGAGAACATAAATAATACTCAGCTAACCATTCGTAAAACTTTATCGATTTTTTTGTAAAGATAGCTCTATCATCAAGGATATCGGTAATTGGTTTTACTTCATCTCTTTTTAATGAGATTGAATCCGGAATATTTATAATAAATCCTGTTAAAGTTCTTTTTCCAAAAGGAGCAACTGCCCTTACTCCTACTTTTACAAATTCTTCTAATTCCTTAGGAACCGAATAAGTAAATGCCTTTCTGAATGGCATCTGAAAAACAACTTCAACAAACATCAATCCTCTTTCTCATAAAACTTTGCGAGTGAAGTCAAACCTTCTCTATTCGTATCATCACCGAACATTTTAAACTTTAATACTTTTATGGATTTATCCCAGATGATTCTCTGATAATCTTTGGTTTTGTTAATCTGCCCATTAGTTGAAATAATACTATCTGTTGGCAGAATTGTTAAAAAATAATACGGCTCTTCATATTGCATGTTTTCAACTTCACCAACATCATCAAACTTATATTTAACAGTTGCATTCAGTTTATCATCCTTTACTTCAACAGTGCGGGAAATAATATATTTTCCCTCAGCTTTCATATCATCGATAAACTGCTGTTTTTTTAATCCATGCAGAAGAATACTATTTACTTCTTCTTCAATTGCTTCAGGTGTAGTTGCATCTGTATTTATATCTTCAATAAAAACAGTAGCTGTTCCAGTTCCATCATCATTCATACTAACTTCATAAGATACAGTATTAAATATAATACAGCCGGTAAGCTGGGTTATACTTATAATTGCAATCAAAAAGATTATCTTTTTCAAATTAATTCTCCTTTTTGTCATTGATTCATAGCTGTTAAAATTTTTTGTCTGATTAAATAACCGCTTTTTCTAACAAGGTAAATGTTTGATTGTCTGCATCAAGTTGGGCTAGTACACCAAATGGTATTGTAAATTTATTTACTATATGACCGAAAGACATTCCGTAAACAACAGGTATTTTAAGATTGCCAAGTCTTTCTTTCAGTACTTCCATTAAATTAAAGGTTTTATCAAATGATGGATCTTTAACCTTGCTTTCACATTTGCTGAAGATACCCATCATAATACCGGCAGCATTATTAAATTTTCCGGATTGAATTAATTGCGTAAGCATTCTATCTATACGATAAGGTTCTTCCCCGATTTCTTCAATGAAAATTATTTTACCCGAATAATCAACATCAAATTCAGTTCCGATAAGCGAAACCATAATGGATAAATTTCCGCCAACTAATCTGCCCGTACCTTTACCTTTTACAATAGTAGTAACTCCATATTTATTCTCATCAGTTTCATCTTCTGCATTTTTAAATATTGCATTTTTTTTAGGATCCATTAAGACTCTTTTAAAATTATTCACAGAGTAATCATTAAAAGTTGATGTGCCAACCGGACCATGAAAAGTTATCAAACCTGCTTTCTGATAAATACCATACAATAATGCAGTAACATCGCTGTAACCAATAAGCACTTTTGGATTTGATCTTATTATATCATTGTTCAGAATAGGAAGTATTCTGGTACAGCCATAACCGCCGCGGGCACACACAATTCCTTTAACAGATTTATCTTCAAATTTTTCCATCAAATCATCAGCACGGTCTTTGTCACTGCCGGCAAAATATCCGGTCTGCAGCAGCACTTTCTTTGAATATGTAGTTTCAAATCCAAGTTGAGTAAGATTTTTAACCGATTGCTGCAAGTCATCTTCGGAGATATAACTGCCCGGTGCAACAATTGCAAGTTTATCACCAGCTTTTAATCCTGGCGGTTTTATTAAAGGTGGTTCATCTATTCTGCAGCCTTCGGGATTTCTTTCTTGCAGTCTCGAAGGTTGAGCAAGAATTAAAGGTGAGAAAACAGCTGCCCCAACTGAAGCAACAGAAAGCGATGTTATAAATTTTTTTCGGTTCATAGCTTAATTTAGGAATGATATTTTGAAAATACGAGTTTGAAAAATCAGACCTCCGAGGCTGTGGTTATTCATCCTCGAAGGTTAAGCACATTAACATTTTATTCGCACATCAACAGCAAAAATTTTGTTTTCGGATGTTATCATCAACGGATTTAAGTCAACCTCCATAATTTCTTTATGATTTATCATCATCTGTGCAAGATTTTTGATAACAGTTTTTAAGGTGTTAATATCAACAGAATCTTCGCCGCGGACACCCTGAATTATTTTCCCTATCTTTGTTGAGTTGATCATTTCATCAACATCATTTTCAGTCAGATAAGCAGAGCGCATAACTGTATCGTCAAGATATTCAACATACTTGCCGCCGGAACCAAACATAATCATCGGACCAAAACTATGGTCACGGAAAGCTCCGACTAATAATTCAAATTTAGATGTTAAAAACGGCTGAATTAGAAATGAATCAAGCTGTATGTTTCTGCTGCTAAAATCCCAAATCATTTTTTCACAAGTTTTAATAAGTTCAGACTTGGTTTTAATATTAAGCACAACACCTTTCAAATCGGTTTTGTGAATAATCTTTTCACCAACAGCTTTCAGAACAACAGGGAAATGGATTTCTTTTTTATTCAGCTCATCAATACTGTGTATTTCATTTTTTACAATCGGTAAATGATAGTAATTGCACAATTCAGTAACATCGTTTTGATTAAGAAACTGTCCTGCTTTTTTCGACAGATTAAAATCCTTTATAGTTTCATCACAACTAACTCTGTTTAAGTTGATATTTCTGTCCCGGAATTTTAACAGATTATTAATAACAACTGCCGGGTCTTCAGGTCTTCTGAATAACGCACGTTTAGTTTTTGACTCAGCTCTGTATTCCTGCCAGAATTCAGGTAACGGCATAACAACCTGAAAGACCGGTTTATCAGATTTAATTTCGTTTATTCCTTCTATTACAGGTAAAGCTTTCACCATTATCGGTTCAACAAAGACTGATATAATTGAATCAACATTTTCATCCTGAACAAGAATTTCATTTACAGCTTTAAACTGTTCTGCTGTTCCGCCCGGAAGAAGATCAACAGGATTATTAACGCTTCCTTCCGGATGAACAATTTCTTTTAGTTTTGATTTTGTTTGCTGTGTAAGATCTGCTAAAACCAGCTTATTCTTTTCAAGTGTATCAACTGTTAGGATTGCTGGTCCGCCTGCATTTGTTACAACCGCAACACGGTTACCTTTTGGTGCGGGAAATTCCTCAAAGCCTTTTACAGTATTAAACATATCATTCAGATCATCAGCGCGGATAATTCCAAACTGATTTAATATCGCATCAACAACCTTATCACTGCTGCCAAGTGCGCCAGTGTGCGATGAAGCAGCTTTAATTCCGCTTGATGTTCTTCCGCCTTTAAGAACAATTACCGGTTTTGTGATCTTTTCATCAATAAAATATTTAATGAACTTTTCACCGTCAACAAAGCTTTCAAGATAGTAAGTGATTACATTAACATCTTTACAGTCCTGCCAATACTCAAGCAGATCATTTTCATTAACATCAGCTTTATTGCCTACGCTGATAAACTGTCCGAAACGAATATCGGTTTCGCGCAACGAATTTAATACAGCCGCACCGATAGCACCGCTTTGCGAGCAGAAAGCCATTGTTCCGGTTCTTGGTTCCTCTGCTACAAAAGTCGCATTCATTTTAACCGATGGAAGAGTATTTATTATTCCCATACAATTAGGTCCGACTAATCTTGCATTGGAATCACGAATAATTTTTAAAATTCTTTCCTCTGCATCTGCACCTGCCTCACCTGTTTCTTTAAATCCGGCAGTAATCAGTATAATAGCCTGAGTTTTTTTAGCAATCAATTCTTTGATTGTATCTTCGACAAATTGCTTTGGCACCATAACAATTGCAAGATCAATTCTATAATCTATTGAACTGATTGTTGGATAACATTTAAAGCCGAGTATTTCATCTGCTTTCGGATTAACAAGAGCTAAATCGCCGGTATAACCGTATTGTTTTACTGATTTGGTCAATTCGTAACCGAGGCTTTTTGGTTTTGATGATGCACCAACGATGCAGATTGTATCGGGGTAGAAGTATTGATCAAAAACGGAATCCATATTTTACCAATCTTTATTTTTTTGATATACCAAAATTAAGACAAACAGATGAGAAATTGAATGTTGTCTCAAGATTATCCGATTATAATTTCTGTTAATTAAAAGCATAACTCTAAAAAAAAATTGCACGATAAATAAAAGCGCAAATTATTAGGGAGAATGTTTGTTAAATTTTTTAACGTTTGTTGTAGAAACAATGATATTTCATCCGCAAAAAATTACCCGCGTTTACAAAATAGCAGTACTGCCGCCCAGACTATTATGTGTACCGCGGGTAATTATTAAAACCGCCTTATCATCCAAATTAACGAAGAGATATGTTTAACCCCTATCTTGGTCTTATCATATTTTCAGGCTTAAGTAAGTCATCAAGTTCTGCTTTTGATAATAACTTCTTTTCAAGCACTAATTCATAAACACCGCGATTTGTATCAAGTGCTTCTTTGGCAAGCTTGGTACAGGTTTCATATCCTAATGCGGGATTAAGCGCTGTAACAATTCCGATACTTCCTTCAACAAGTTTTCTGCATCTGTCTTCATTTGCAGTAATACCATCAATACATCTTACCTTAAGTGTCATCATCCCGTTTTTAAGCATTTCAATAGATTCAAATAAACTTTGAACTATTACAGGTTCAAAAACATTAAGCTCAAGCTGTCCTCCTTCAGCGGCAAGTGTTACGACCAAATCGTTTCCAATAACTTTAAATGCAATTTGCGTTACAACTTCCGGTATAACAGGATTAACTTTCCCGGGCATTATAGATGAGCCTGGCTGCATCGGCGGCAGATTTATTTCATTAATTCCGGTTCTCGGTCCCGATGATAACAATCTTAAATCATTGCTTATCTTTGAAAGTTTAACAGCTAATCTTTTAACAGCGGAAGAGAACATTATAAATGCTCCTGTATCTTGCGTGGCTTCAACAAGATTTTCTGCAAGAACAATATCCAATCCTGTAGCTTCTCTTAAATGGGCAACAACTTTAGCAGAGTATTCAGGGTGTGAATTAATTCCTGTTCCAATAGCTGTTGCACCCATATTAACTTCTAAAAATAATTTTGCATTCTGTTCAAGTCTTTTAATTTCTTCATTTAGCATAACAGCATAAGCTTCAAACTCCTGCCCAAGCGTCATTGGAACTGCATCCTGTAATTGGGTTCTTCCCATCTTAATTATATTCGAAAACTCTTTGGCTTTTTTTCTGAAAGATTCAATCAGCTCCTGCAGAACTTCCACTAACTTTTTCTTGGAAAATATTAAAGCAATCTTAACTGCGGTGGGATAAGCATCATTTGTGGATTGAGACAAATTAACATGATTATTTGGATGGCAATATTTATAATCTCCTTTTTCATATCCCAAAATTTCAAGTGCACGATTAGCAATAACTTCATTAGCATTCATATTTGTTGATGTTCCGGCTCCACCCTGAATCATATCAACCACAAAATGTGAATGTAATTTTCCGTTTATTATTTCATCACAAGCCTGAACAATTGCACCTGATATTGGCTTGGATAAAAGTCCCAGATCATAATTAGCTTTTGCGGCGGCTTTTTTAACCATTGCAAGCGCTTCAATAAGTACAGGATGAAAATCTAAAGTTACTCCGCTAATAGTAAAATTTTCCAAAGCCCGTAATGTCTGCACTCCGTAATAATATTCGTGGGGTACTTCCCGATTACCAAGCAAATCATGTTCGTTTCTTGTTCTTCCTGATTGATACTGAGCAGCAATATTTATTACCCGTGTATTTGCAGCGCTCATTCTTCTGGAAATAACTCTTCCTATGCTTGAAAGGATTGCAACTGCAGTTTCATTGTCTTCTTTCATTAGCTGTTTGAAACTATCTCTCGATAAAATAAAAATGACAGAATCAATTGTAGTGCGTGCAGAAGTTGAATGCGGTGAATCATCCATTAACGCACCTTCACCCAGAAAATCATACTTGCTAAATATCGACAGCCTTTTTTCTCCGCCGTATGGAGTGCGTTTAAATAATTCAACTTCTCCATCATAAATTACAAACAGATTCTGCCTGATATTATTTTCATTAAAGACCATGCTGTTGGCTTGAAAATTTTCAACTTTTATTTTTTCACATATTACTTTTAATTGTGAATCGTTAAGTTCTTTAAATAATTGTATTTGTTTTAAGAATTCTTTTATTTGTGTTTTTTCCATATCAGTTCCTATCTATTAAATTACTGTTATACAAATTTACTCTTATTTTCAGAGGCAAAGAAAGTAAATCAATATTTTGCTGATTAAATTTAGTATTACCCGTATAAATCCAATTTGAAATCCCTTCTCAAATAGCTAAATTTGGCTTCATTTTTCAATAATTATCAAATAATAAATGAGATATCCTTTTTCGGAAATAGAATCCAAATGGCAGAAATTTTGGGAAGATAACAAGACTTACAGAACCGATCTTACCAAAACAGATAAAAAACTTTATACTCTTGTAATGTTCATTTATCCATCCGGTGCAAAACTGCATATCGGACACTGGTATAACTACGGACCAACAGACAGCTGGGCAAGGTTTAAAAAACTTCAAGGCTATAATGTATTTGAACCAATCGGTTATGATGCGTTTGGATTACCTGCAGAAGGTTATGCAATTAAAACAGGAATTCATCCACAGGATAGCACATTAAAAAATATTGAAGACATTCGCGAGCAGCTTAAAAAAATGGGTTGTATGTACGATTGGGATGTTGAACTAATGACCTGCGCTCCGGAATATTACAAATGGAATCAGTGGATTTTTCTTCAGATGTTTAAGCGCGGATTAGCTTATAGAAAAAATGCACCGGTAAACTGGTGCCCAAAAGATCAAACAGTTTTGGCAAATGAGCAGGTAATTGACGGATGTTGTGAAAGATGCGGAACACAGGTTATTCAAAGAAATCTTTATCAGTGGTTTTTTAAAATAACAGATTACGCTGAAGAACTTCTTAAAGGACATAACATAATTGATTGGCCTGATGAAACAATCTTAAAGCAAAAAAACTGGATCGGTAAAAGTGAAGGTGCGGAAGTTATTTTTAAGTTAGCTGATAACAATGATGATGAAATAAAAGTTTTTACAACACGTCCGGATACATTATTTGGTGTTACTTATGTTGTTCTGGCTCCCGAGCACCCGCTTGTTGATAAAATTACAAAACCGGAATTTAAAGCAGGTGTTGATAATTATCGTGAATCAACAAAACTTTTAACAGAAATTGAACGGACTTCAACAGTAAAAGAAAAGACCGGTGTGCCAACAGGTGCTTTTGCAATCAATCCTGTTAATGGCGAAAAAATTCCTGTTTGGATTGCTGATTATGCACTTATCACATACGGAACAGGCTGTGTTATGGCAGTGCCCGCACACGATGAAAGAGATTTTGAGTTTGCAGCTAAGTTTAATCTTCCAATCCGTAAAGTGATTTTGCAAGACGGTACAAATGAAAAAGATGAAATTAAGTCTGCATTTACAGAAGTCGGAACAATGATCAGCTCAGGAAAATTTAATGGTATTCGTTCAGATGATGGAATAAAGCAGGTTATAAATTATCTTGAAGAAAATAATCTTGGAAAAAGAAAAATAAATTATCGTCTTCGTGACTGGTTAATTTCAAGACAGCGTTATTGGGGAACTCCAATTCCTATCATTCATTGTACAAAATGTGGTGAAGTTCCGGTCGATGAAAATGAATTACCGGTTTTACTTCCGTATGATGTTGATTTCAAACTTGGAGGTGAATCTCCACTTGCAAGAAACGAAAAGTATATAAATGTCAAATGTCCAAAATGCGGAACAGATGCGAAGCGCGATCCTGATACAATGGATACTTTCGTTGATTCATCGTGGTATTATCTGAGATTTCTTGATCCTAAATTTTCTGATGCGCCTTTTGATAAAAACCTCGCAGATAAATGGACTCCCGTTGATATGTATGTCGGCGGAAAGGAACATTCGGTTATGCATCTTTTGTATGCAAGATTCTTTCATAAGTTTTTGCGTGATATCGGTTTAGTTAACAGTGATGAGCCATTTGCAAAACTTGTTCACCAGGGTGTTATTACAAAAGACGGCGCTAAGATGTCAAAGTCCCGCGGTAATGTTGTTAATCCAAATGACTTTATCATTAAATATGGAACTGATGTATTCAGAATGTACCTGATGTTTATGGGTCCCTACGATCAAGGCGGGGATTGGAGTGATAAGGGAATCTCAGGAGTCGAAAGATTTGTAATGCGTTCTTATGAACTTTTTAACGAATATAAAAACGTAAATAAAGATTATCCGGCTGCTGATAATTATTATTTATCATCTCTTTCAGACAATGAGAAAAAGGTTTACAGAAAAGTAAATCAGACTTTGAACAAGTTTAATGAAGAGATTGAACATTTCAGATTTAACACTGCAATTGCTTCATTAATGGAATTGATTAATGAGCTTAAGATTTTAGAATCTTGCAGTAAAGAAATTCAGAGTTATGTGCTTTTAAGATTTGCATCAATGTTAGCACCTGTTGCTCCTCATTTAGGTGAAGAATGCTGGCAGTTAGTTGGAAATGAAAAATCAATTTTTGAAAAACCTATTGTCTTTGCAATTGATAAAGAAGCATTGGTTGAAGATACTGTAAATATTGCAGTTCAGGTTAACGGAAAGCTGCGGGCAACTATCCCCGTTTCAATGAACAGCGAGCAAACAGAAGTGAAACCGCTTGTTTTTGCCGATGATAAAGTAAAAAAATTTACTGATGGTAAAACAATCGTTAAAGAAATATTTGTAAAAAATAAAATTTATAACATAGTAGTAAAATAAAATCGCAATAGAACGCGGATAACGCGGATTTTGCAGATCAACTCGGATCCATGAAAATCAGAGCGGTCTGTGTTTTCCTTGTTCTATTCTTAAAGAGGAAGAAATGTTAGACATAAAATTAATCCGTGAGAATCCGGAATTTGTTAAACAGGGCATCGCCAATAAAAACGAAAAAGACAGGGTTGATGAACTTTTACAGCTTGATAAGCAAAGAAGAGATTTTATTGCACGTGCTGATGAATTAAAATCAAAAAGAAATACTGTTTCTCAGCAAGTTGGACAAATGAAAAAATCCGGACAGGATGCAGCGGAGATAATCGCCGAAATGAAAAGAGTAGGAGATGAAATTGCTGAATATGACAACAAACTAAGAAGTACCGAAGAAGAAATTGATACGATTTTAAGATATATCCCAAACCTTCCGCACTCATCTGTTCCTGTTGGAAAAACTGCTGAAGAAAATATTGAAGTAAAGCGCTGGCTGCCGGATGGTTTTAAATTTGAAAATGATTTTAAACAGATAGATCATGTTGAACTTGGGAAGAAACTCAACATACTTGATTTCGAGCGCGGTGCAAAAATAAGCGGTTCAGGATTTCCGCTTTATAAAGGCAAAGGTGCAACACTCGAGCGTTCTTTAATCAACTTTATGCTTGATTATCATTTACAGAACCACAACTATTCAGAAATCTTTCCGCCGTTTTTAGTTAACAAGGAATCAATGCGCGGAACAGGTCAACTGCCTAAGATGGAAGAAGATATGTACCACATAGAAAAAGATGGTTTATATCCAATCCCGACTGCTGAGGTTCCGGTTACAAATATTCACAGGGATGAAATATTAAGCGAAAAAGATCTGCCTGTAAAATATGTTGGATATTCTGCCTGCTTCAGAAGAGAAGCCGGGTCTTACGGAAAAGAATCAAAAGGATTTTTACGGGTTCATCAATTCAATAAAGTTGAAATGGTAAAATTTGTTAAACCAGAAACTTCTTACGATGAATTGGAATTACTTGTTAAAGATGCTGAAGATATTTTACAGGCGTTAAATATTCCATACAGAATCTTAATGCTGTGCACAGGAGATTTAAGTTTTTCTGCGGCAAAGTGTTATGATATCGAGACCTGGTCACCGGCAGAAAATAAGTGGCTTGAAGCATCATCCTGCAGCAACTTTGAAGATTTTCAGGCAAGAAGATCGGGCATCCGTTTCAGAAACGAGCAAACGAAAAAGCCTGAATTTGTTCATACACTAAACGGCAGCGGTTTAGCAACAAGCAGATTGATGGTTTCACTTTTAGAAAATTATCAAACACCTGAGGGTAAGGTAATCGTCCCAAAAATTTTGCATAAGTACACAGGATTTAATGTAATTGAATAATTTGAAGAGTAATCATTATATACCAATATGATTTGACTCTTTATTGTTTTGTCAATTTATTTTTGAGATTTTAATCACCCCGAAACAAAGTCGGGGTTTTTATATTCGCACTGTTTTTTAGTGATAACTCAATTAACATGTAACAACAAATAGAAATCTTTCTTTTAATTTTCTCTGATGAAGAATCTTCTAACTTTAAAAAAATATTTTCTTAAGTATAAAACCAAATTGTTTTTGGGAATAGTTTTTATTCTGATATCCAATTCAATGACAGTTATTCTTCCAATCTTATTAAAAGATGCAATTGATGAGCTTCAGAGAAATACTACTTCGGCTATCCTGTTAAAATATGCCGGGTTAATCGTTGGAACTTCTATTGTTGGCGGTATATTCAGATATTCAATCAGACAAACAATAATTGTTGTTTCAAGAGAAATTGAATACGATCTAAGAGGAGATTTCTGGTCACACATTCAAAAACTTCCGCTAAGATATTTCCAGAATAATTCAACTGGAAATATTATGTCTCACGCAACCAATGATATAAATGCGATAAGATCATTTATCGGTCCTGCAGTTATGTATTCAATTGATACTTCAATAAGATTATTAATTGTGGTTGGGATAATGATGTCTATGAATTTTTCCCTGACAATCTATGCATTATTGCCTCTGCCGTTTCTATCTTATGGTGTATATCGTGTAGGCAAACTAATACATGAAAAGTATGTTAAGATTCAGGAGAACTTTTCGCAGCTAACAACACGCGCACAGGAAAATTTTTCAGGTATCAGAGTAATTAAATCTTTTGTAAGAGAAGAAAATGAGATAAAACGCTGGAGAGAATTAAGTAAAGAATTTTTAAGAAAGAATATGAACCTCATTCGTATTCAGGCAATGATCACACCTATTCTTACTGTTATAACAGGAATTTCAATAATAGTGGTTATATGGATTGGCGGCGGAAAAGTTATCAACGGTGAAATGAGTCTGGGTGAAATTGCTGCCTTTGTGGCTTACTTATCAATTCTTATCTGGCCTGTCATCGCATTCGGCTGGGTAATGAATATTATACAGCAAGCAGAAGCAAGTATGAAAAGATTGAATAAAATTTTTTCAGAACCCTATGAAATTGATGATTCTGAAAAAACAGACCTTTCAATTAAAGAACTAAAAGGTGAAATAGAATTTAATAATGTATCGTTCAGATATTCTGATAACCTGCCTAAAGTTTTAAATAATATTAATCTTAAAATTCCCATCGGTTCTACTCTTGCTGTTATTGGTCATACCGGTTCGGGAAAAACAAGCCTGATAAATCTTATTCCTCGTTTATACGATGTAACTGATGGTGAAGTTAAAATTGATGGAAAAAATGTAAAAGAAATTCCACTTGATATTTTACGTACTAACATCGCTGTTGTTCAACAGGAATCATTTCTATTTTCTGATACGGTTAACGGTAATTTATCTTATGGTTTAAGAACAATTGATATAGACAAAGTTAAAGAGGTAAGCCGAATAGCCAACTTTGATAAAGATGTAGAAACTTTTACAAAAGGATATGAAACAATGGTTGGTGAAAGAGGAATTACTTTTTCAGGCGGACAAAAGCAGCGGGCATCTCTTGCAAGAGCACTTGCAGCCGACCCGAAGATTTTAATTCTTGATGATTCTTTCTCGGCAGTTGATACTCAGACTGAAGAAAGAATTCTTAAAAATCTAAAAGAGTTTATGAAAAACAGAACAAGCATAATTATAAGTCACCGGATTTCCACAGTTAAGGATGCTGATAATATTATTGTTATTCATAATGAGACCATAGCTGAACAAGGAACTCACAACGAGCTTGTTGCATTAAATGGTATTTATGCTGATTTACATTACAAACAATTATTAGAAAAAGAGCTTGAAGAATTAAATTAAATAACTTCCGACGATATTGTTAACAGGAATTGCATGAAAACATTGAATCATATTTATTGTTATACTCTCCTGCTTAAGGAAACAAGAGGAGTTTTTTAATCTGTTAAAGCGAAAAGAGAAAATTAATTTTAAATGACGGAAAAAACTCAAGAAGAAGAAATATTAGGTAAAGCGTACGATTCAAGACTGATGAAACGCTTGCTGGTTTATATCAAACCGTACAAAAAGTATGTTATACTTGCAATTCTACTTAACATATTTGTAGCTGCATTTGGTCCCCTTCGTCCATTTCTAACAAAAATCGCAATCGACGATTATATATTGAACTCTAACTACAACGGATTAAAAATAATTGCTTTACTTCTTTTTGCATCTTTGATTCTGCAAGCCATTATTCAATATTTTCTTACATATTACACACAATATCTCGGGCAGAGAACACTTTATGATATTCGGACACAGATCTTTGAACATATTCAGAAGCTTGCATTAAAATATTTTGACAGAACACCGATTGGCAGAATTGTAACACGTGCTACAAACGATGTTGAGTCCTTGAATGAATTGTTTTCATCAGGAATTGTAATGGTATTCAGTGATATATTTATCATTATCTGGATACTTGTTTTTATGTTCTCTATGGATATTCCGCTCTCGCTTGTAACACTTTCTGTTCTGCCTGTATTGATTTATGGAACATTTCTTTTCAGAAAAAAAGTAAGGGAAACTTATCGTGATGTCCGTTTTCATCTTGCAAGATTAAATTCGTATATGCAGGAACATGTTACCGGAATGAGTGTTGTACAGATATTCCGAAAAGAAAAGGATGAGTTTAAAAAGTTTTCAAATATTAATGCGGATCACCGGGATGCCAATATCAGGTCTATCTTTTATTATGCTATTTTCTTTCCGACTGTAGAATTACTCAGTTCAATTGCAATCGCATTAATAATATGGTATGGCGGAGGTGAAGTTATTCAAGATGCAGTAAAACTCGGCGATCTTTTTGCTTTTATTCAGTTTACTGAAATGTTTTTCCGTCCGATACGCGATCTTTCTGAAAAGTATAATATTCTACAGACCTCAATGGCTTCATCAGAAAGGATATTTAAACTGCTTGATAATCAGACATTTATAAAAGATCCTGAAGAACCAGTTAAACTGAACGGCGTAAGAGGTGATATTCAATTTAAAGATGTATGGTTTGCCTATGATGATGATAACTATGTTCTGAAGAATATTAATTTCAGCATTAAACCCGGTGAAGTTGTAGCAATTGTCGGACACACCGGTGCTGGCAAATCCACACTTATTAATATTCTGACAAGATTTTATGATATCAGGAAGGGAGCAATATTATTGGATGGAATAGATATCCGCCAGATTAATAAAAAAGATCTGAGGAAATATATTTCAATAGTCTTGCAGGATGTTTTTCTTTTTTCCGGCACAATTGAATCGAATATAAATATGGATAATGATGAGATATCTATTGAGCAGGTTATTAGTGCTGCAAAAACAGTTGGAGCAGATAAATTTATTTCCAATCTGCCCAACAAATATCAGGAAGAAGTTAAAGAAAGAGGTGCAACTTTAAGCGTTGGACAAAAACAATTAATTTCTTTTACAAGAGCTTTGGCTTATGATCCTAAAATCTTAATTTTGGACGAAGCAACTTCAAGTATAGATACTGAAGCTGAAAATCTGATAAAATCAGCTATTGAAAAATTGTTGATAGGCAGAACTGCCATTGTGATAGCGCATCGTCTATCAACTATACAAAATGCGGATAAAATTATAGTTTTGCACAAGGGAGAAATAAGAGAAATTGGAAATCATCAGGAACTTTTAGCAAAGCGAGGTATTTATTATAAGCTTTATCAACTCCAATATAAAGATCAGGAAATAATCAAAACCATCTAATAAATAATAAAAGGGAGAGAATAATGAAACGAATGAAATTCAACACTCTTGCTCGTCATATTTATGAAGAAGAAAGAAAATATCCTGAAGCAACAGGTGAACTTTCTGACCTTCTTCATGATCTTTCATTAGCTGCAAAAGTTATCTCACTCGAAGTTAACAAAGCGGGTTTGGTTGATATACTCGGATTTACAGGTGATGAAAATGTTCACGGAGAGAAAGTAAAGAAGTTAGATATCTATGCTCACGAGATGATGATAAAAGCAATGGACCACGGCGGACATCTTTGTGTAATGGCTAGTGAAGAGGAAGAAGATATTATTCATATTCCGCAGGAGTTTCATATTGGTAAATACATTTTACTATTTGATCCGCTTGATGGTTCATCTAATATTGACGCTAATGTTAGTATTGGAACAATCTTTTCTATTTACAGGAGGATATCTCCCGGCAACGGACCCGGAACAATGGAGGATTGTTTACAGCAAGGGCTTCATCAACTTGCAGCGGGTTATGTAATTTACGGATCAAGTACTTTATTCGTATATACTGCGGGTAATGGTGTTCATGGATTTACTCTTGATCCATCATTCGGTGAATTTATTTTATCACATCCGAATATTAAAACTCCTAAGAAATCCAAAATTTACAGTATCAACGAAGGCAATTATCTTTACTGGCATCAGGGACTAAAAAAATATATTAAATGGCTTCAGGACGAAGATAAAGCAACCAGCAGACCATATTCAGCTCGATACATCGGTTCTATGGTTGCTGATATCCATCGTAATCTTTTATATGGCGGAATTTTTATGTACCCTGCTGATTCACGAAATCCAAACGGCAAATTAAGATTGATGTATGAGTGTAATCCTATGGCATTTCTTGTCGAGCAAGCCGGCGGAAGAGCCTCAGATGGAAAACAGAGAATTCTGGAAGTGCAGCCAAAGTCATTACATCAGCGTACGCCAATTTTTATCGGAAGCGAAGAAGATGTTCTGCTTGTAGAAAAGTTTTTAAGAGAATATGAAATGATAGAGGTTAAGTAGTTTTATAAAGAGAGGCTGTTTCAGAAATCAGCAAGAAACTGCAGATTAAAGAAACAGCTTCTCAAAATTTATTTAATCTTTTCTAAACCTTCATCAAGTTTTTTTGCCAGCTCTTCGAATGATATGCCTGAAAAATTTATCTTGGCATTTTTTAAAGTGATCTTTGGTTCATCACCCTCATTATTAAGATATTTATAAAGACAGTAAGCTAATCTGTTTCTGTCATTCGGAATCTCAATATACTTATCCAAACTTTCCACTAATGCATAAACCCTCGATTCAACTGAGTCTTCGGGAAATTTCCTTACTTTTGGCGGAGGTAAAGTCGTCATATAATATCCTTAAATTTCTGTGCAGCAAAGTTAGGCACAGATTCAAAAAGTTCAAATTGATTTATGGATATATCTGTGTTAAATGATAAATTTGTGCCAATAATATTTGTTAATCATTTGATACCAGAAGAATTATCAAAAACACAAAAAATATTAATCATCAGACTAAGCTCTCTTGGTGATATTCTTTTAACTACTCCATTATTAAGAGCAGTTAAAAACCTGTATCCTTTTATAAAAATTGACTTTTTATTACGCACGGAATATGCAGATACATTGAAGTTAAATCCTCATATAAACAAATCTTATTTATATAACCGGATAGATAAAAAGAATGATGCTTTATTAAATGAACTGATTCAGAATAAATATGATCTTGTAATTGATCTTCAGAATAATTTCAGATCAAAAAAAGTTACAAATCAGTTATCATGTAAAGTTTCAAGATTTAATAAAAGGAGTTTTGATAAATTTTTGCTGGTTCAGTTTAAGATCAACAGGCTAAAAGACTCTGAACAAATTCCTATAAGATATGCTGCTGCTATTCCGGGTTTAACTCTTGATAAAAAAGGTCTTGAGTTAGTTACTGATAGACAGCCGGATAGCAGAATAGATAATCAAAAAATAAATATTGGTATCTGCCCCGGTGCACGTCACTTTACCAAACGCTGGATTCCAGAATATTATATTGAACTAGGTAATAAACTTGCAGAAAACAATTTTCAGGTTTTATTAATGGGCGGTAAATCTGACCGGGTTATCTGCGGAGAAATCAGTAAAGCAGTTCAGGGTTCAATCGATTTGTCAAATGATGATGATCTTCTTCAGACTGCGGCAAATATGAATATGTGTTCTTTAGTTGTGTGCAACGATTCCGGTTTAATGCATACTGCAGCTTCAACAAAAGCAAAAGTAATCACAATTTTCGGATCATCAGTTAAAGAATTTGGTTTTACACCATATAACTGTGAGAATATAATCTTAGAAAACAAATCGTTAAATTGCCGCCCGTGTTCTCATATAGGAAAAGATCATTGTCCCAAAAAACATTTTAAATGTATGATTGAGATAAAACCGGCTTTTGTATTCAAAACTGTTGTTGAGTTTTTGAAAAAGCAATGAAAGTAGTTTTTTACATATTTTATAATTTACTGCTTTTGCCTGTGCTCTATTCAGCTTTAAGGTTTGCAGGAATTTTTAACAAAAAAATACGAATAGGTATAATCGGACGTAAGAGGGTTTATGAAGAATTGATTCTTAATGCGTCTGCTATTGATAAAAATAAAAAGCTTGTTTGGTTTCATTCATCTTCATTAGGAGAGTTTGAACAGGCAAAACCAATTATCGAACAACTGAAAAAAGACAAAGATGTTAATGTTTTGATCACTTTTTTTTCTCCTTCCGGATATATTAATTCAAATAAATATCCGCATGCTGATCTTATTTCTTACATTCCTTTCGATACAAAACAAAATGCAAAAAAGTTTATCTCAATTACAAACCCTGCAATAGCGATTATTATGAGATACGACTTGTGGCCAAATATCATAGAAACACTTAACAAAAGAAATATCCCTGCCTATTTGGTCGATGCTACATTGCGGGAAAACTCCCCGCGAAGTTTTCCGGTGATAAAATCATTTCATAAAATCCTTTACAACTATCTTGACAAAATTTTAACAGTATCATCAAAAGATGCCGAAGAGTTTAGAAAATTCGGCATAGCGGAAAATAAAATCGTTATTGCCGGAGATACAAGATTTGACAGAGTTTATACACGGAGTTTATCAGCAAGAGAAAAAAAATTAATCTCCGATAATATTATTGATAACAAAAAAGTATTTGTTGCCGGAAGTACTTGGGAACAGGATGAGGACGTGATTTTTCCAGCATTTATTAAACTTGCAAAGTTTGATGAAAAAGTGATAATGATAGTTGCACCGCATGAACCGACAGTTATCCATCTTGAAAAGATTGAAAATGAATTTTCGGGTAAGTTGAAGACAATCCGCTTTTCACACCTCAATAATTATACTGATGAGAAAGTAATTATAATTGATTCAATAGGCATACTGCTTACATTATATACTTATGCAGATGTTGCTTTTGTAGGCGGAAGTTTTAAACAAAACATACATAACGTACTTGAAGCTGCAGTGTATGGAACTCCTGTTTTGTTCGGACCAAAGATTGAAAACTCTCAGGAAGCAATCAGACTTGCTGAGATTGGCGGTGGAATAATTATCAAAGATAAAAGAGCAGCTTATAAAAATCTCAGGGAATTGTTTTCAAAAGACGAGCTAAGAACAGAGACAGGACTAATCTCATCTGAATATGTTAAAGCAAATATAGGAGCAACGCAGAAAATCCTAAGTATGATATATCCTGCAATTTGAGTTACATATATCTTTCCATTAAAATATTAAGATGGTGCTTTTCGTGTCCTGCTGTCATAAAAATCAATGCAAGAACAGTTGTACCATATCCGTTAACATTGCCTTTGTTTTTCAAAACAGATTTATCAAAGCTTCCGAATAAAAGAATATTGGATTCTCTTATTAATCTGTACTCATATATTAGATCAAACAACTGTCTGTTATTAAAGTTGCCGTTTTTTACATAATCATCCTGCTCCATAGAAGGAAGCGGTTTAGTTTCTCCTCGAGCAATACATAATGCACGATATGCAAATACTCTTTCAACATCCATCAGATGCCCGATAACTTCTTTCACAGTCCACTTCCCTTCTGCATAACTAAAATTGCCTTTACTCTCAGGGAAAGAGTTGAGGACATTTTGTGATTCCAGATTTTGTTCTACCAGCACTCTAAAAATATCATCTCCTTTTATCAAGTCTATATAAGGCTGATAATACTCTGCATAATCTCCTTTTACGGGGCGCATAAATCCTCCAATAGAAATAGTTAAAGATTACTTCCAGATCTCTACTTTAAAAACGCCTTTATTATTAGCAGCAGCTCTCATCATACTGTAAGTATTAAACGGCATTTCGAAATTGCCTTCCTTATCAACAGCAATAATTCCTCCGCTGTTTTCCGGTAACCGGTTAAAAATTAATTCATCACAAGCTTGCTTTAAGGTATATCCTTTATATTCCATTAAAGCAGAAATAATAAAGGCGGCAGTATTTTTAATAAACAGCTCTCCGATTCCGGTTGCTGATACACCACAGGTTTTATTGTTTGCATAAGTTCCGGCATTAATTAAAGGTGAATCACCGACTCTTCCGGGCATTTTGTTTTGTCTTCCACCGGTTGATGTTCCTGCTGTAATGTTGCCATAATTATCAAGGGCAACGCAGCCAACTGTTTCTCCCTGCTGCTTTGGTAAGTTTGATCTTAACCACTTGTGGTAATTTGTAGAATCGTGGAAATATGAATTGGGAACAATATCAACTCCAAACTGAATACCAAGCTCATCTGCTCCTCGTCCTGCAAATAAAACATGTTCAGTTTTTTCCATTACTAATCTGGCAAGTGAAATTGGATTTTTAATAATTGTTACTCCTGCAACTGCACCGCTTGTAAGATCTTTGCCCTGCATAATTGAGGCATCCAGTTCATGTTTCCCTTCTGATGTAAATACAGCGCCTCTGCCTGCATTAAATAAAATATTATCTTCCAGATAATTGATAACTTTTTCAACTGCATCTAAGCTGGTTCCTCCGCCTGAGAGAATATTTTTACCGATGTTTAATGCTTCCGTAAGGGAATTAATATATTGTTGTTTAATTTCTTCGGGTGTGTCTTTAGAAAAATATCCTGCCCCGCCATGAATTACAATTGTATATTTACCGCCTTCCTGCTGGGCAATTAAATAATTAGAATTAAACGGAATGAATGATATCAGAAAAAATATTATTATTATCAGGTAGATTTTTAAGTTCAAAACGGTCTCCTCTTTTTTTAGAAAACAAATAACGAGCGATGAACACTTATAACTTAATAATTTTTTTTCTCATTTTCCTCTTTTTGAATCTCTCATTGCAATATTTTGTAACAGATAATCAGTTAAACACCGACCAGAAATACACAATATATTTTGTAAAACAAAACTGGCACACCGCTATTGTGTTTAATACAAAAGACCTGAATTCCTGCAGATTCTTAGAATATGACAATTTTAAAAAGTATAATCTGATAGATATCGGCTGGGGCGATGAAGAGTTTTATCAACATCCCGGATTTGATTTGGGTTTGGCAATTATGGCTTTGTTTTATTCAACACCTTCCGCTTTACGAGTCGAAGGATTTAATCTTACTAAAGAAGAGTATTTTGATCTGTCAGAAGTTGTTATTGAACTAGAGATAACAAAAGATCAGCTATCAAAAATATGTGGATTTATAAACAATACATTCCTGTTGGATACAAATAACATCCCAATCATTTTAAGCAAAAAAGCTGAGGGAAAAATAGTTTTCTATAAAGCAAACGATAGCTATCATCTTTTTAATACTTGTAATACATGGCTTGCCAAATGCCTCAATTGTGCAGAAATAAAAATTGATGAGAATGTTGTTCTGACTGAGCAGTTGTTTAATGAACTTTCAGAAATTGGAAAAATAATAAAAGCGGATTAATAACAAATCCGCAATTAATTAAATGTTAATTAGCCAAATCATCTGAAAACACTTTTAATCCCACAATACCAACAACAATTAAAAAGATAAAAAATATTCTGATTAATTCTTTCGATTCGCCGAACAGAATCATTCCGAGTATTGCGGTTCCGATTGCTCCAATTCCTGTCCAAACAGCATAGGCAGTTCCGACCGGAAGATGTTTTATCGAATAAGCAAGCATCCCCATTGAGATAATCATACTTACAATTGTAAATACGGAAGGCCAGAGTTTTGAAAAGCCTTCTGAATATTTCAATCCGATTGCCCAGGCAACTTCGAATAAACCAGCGATAAATAATATTAACCAGTACATTAATTGCCGGGATATGAGCTGATAATTTTTTTCACTTCGTCTTTATCAGTTGAAAAAGTAAAAGCACTGATTAATCTAAAATTATTATTCTTATCAATTATATTAGGATAAGTCATCTTAATAACTTCTAACTTGCTGTCAGACATCACAAACAGATCCATTAAATCCAGCACCTGCTCAACCAGAAAATAATGATAATCGGATGCAATGGAAATAACACTGAGCTTATCAGAATCAAATCCTTCACTTTTTACACTTTCAATCAGCCCATTAAAATCTGATCTGGAAATTGGTAATGGCAGTTCATCGTAATGCTCATCATTTAACGGTATTGAATTAAGAAGATTATAACTATCTATTAAAATTGATTTAGCACGGTTATAATCACGATAGCTTAATTTTGTTAAGTATTCTCTTTCAAGTCTTTCGAAATTGGATGATATAAGCATGACAATTTCTTTAAGCTCTATGTCTTTGTAATCTTTTTTCTCTTTACGATGATATTCCTGAGCAGATGAAATGCTTACAAGAATCAGAGCAACAATAAGAATTTTTAGTTTCATTTTTCCTCTCAATTTATTTTTCCATTTAAGATCTCATTAGCTAAATTATTCATTTTGTAAAGATCACGAATTGCTTCTATCATTCCCAAAGCGCTTACACTAACAGTTCGGTTTGCTTCGGTTGTGTATATAAAATTACTTGGCAAGCTTTCAATGTTTCCATCAAATGCAAGTCCCACTATTTCACCATTAATATTGACAACGGGACTTCCTGAGTTCCCTCCGACGATATCGTTTGTGCTTACAAAATTTAATGATGTTGCCGGATTAAATTCTTCAGGAAGATTTTCCCAATATGCCGGCAAATTAAAAGGAAACTTTTTGTTAAATGAATAATAGCGGTCTAATGAGCCGTAAAAAGTAGTTTTAACCGGAGCTTTTGTACCGTTGTAATTATATCCTTTAACTATTCCGTCTGCCAATCGCAAAGTTCCCGTTGCATCAGGTGGAATTGCATCACCATAGACTTTATACAAAACTTCACCGAGCATTTGATTGAGAATTTCTTCTTTATCTATGCGGGATTTATTATCATCCACTACTTTTGCCAACTCATCCTGAGTGTTTAATACAAAAAAGATAAATGGATCATCAGAATTAAGAACTGCATCAGCACCTGCCCTTGCAAGTTTTAATAATTTTTCGGACGAAGTGAATTCAGATTTTCTTATCATTTCATCAGCAGCTTGTTTTGTTGATTTATCACCAATTAACTTCGAGACAATTCTATCATCATCAGGCAAATTATCCTTTATAATATTTAATTTTATAACCAGCAGTTTATTTTCTAATTCTGTATCAAAGTCCTGCGGAAATATTTTTGCACTTAATGAATCGTAGACTTCTTTAGTGATTTTATCACTTTTTAAATCTTTAGCATACTGAACAAGTTTATTAGCCATCGCTAAATATTGCGGTGAAACAAAACCGGTTATCGAATAAGCAAAAGCTTTCCGAACATTTTTTCCCATCTCTTTCCTTGCACTTTCAATTTCGTTCCAAATACTTCCATACTTTTCGTTTAACTTATCATCACTCTGTACTGCTTCCTTGAAGTTTTTTTCAAAATCCTTCTTCCGTGCTACTAAATAGGGATCAAGTAATGCTTTATAAGTTCCCTCATATACTTTAAGTGCATTACCGATTCCATAAAGTCTCGCAATTAAATTGAAATCCTGTGCATTATCTTCTTCGACTTTTTTCTCATAAATATCGTACATTTCCTTTAGCATACTTACCAGCATTGGGTATTGGATATCTCTGGCAAATTCTATCTGTGCCATAGTATAAATTCTGTTTGTTCTGCCGGGATTTCCGATTACAAATACCGGCTGATCTTCAACAATGTCCTCGTTATTCCAGTTGAAATAAAAATCCGTTTTAACCGGTTTTCCATTTTCATAAGCACGAAGGAATGCACAATCCAAACCATAGCGCGGGAAAGTAAAATTATCGGGATTACCGCCGAGTTTTGCAACAAATAACTCAGGCACAAAAACTAATCTAATATCATTATAAACTTTGTAACCGTAAAGAGAATACTTTCCACCGTTATATAATGAGATCACTTTAAAGACTAATTCGGGATTCTGACCTGACGCCAGAGATTTAATTTTATTAATTGCACTATCTCTCAATTCAACTTTTTCTTCATCAGTTTTACCTTTATCCATTGAAGATTGAATTTCATCCGTAACATCTTTTATAATTATCAATTGCTCAACTTTTAATTTGGGCACGGTTCTTTCATCATTTAAATTGACAGCAAAAAATCCATCTCTTAAAATATTTTCATTTTCTTTCTGAACATTTTTTAATATATCGCACACACAATGATGATTTGTCATAATCAATCCATCTTCAGAAATGAAAGAAGCTGAACAGCCGCCGCCAAACTTTAATGCACTTTTCTGAAATTTCTCAAGTAACCCGGCAGAGGGTTTGAAGCCATATTCTTTTTCAAAATAATCAATCGGCGGATTTTCAAAAGTCCACATTTTACCCATATCATATTTCTGTGCCTTTACGGTATCGGGATTAAACCCGTAATAAGATTGTGCTGAAAGAAACCCGTTTAGAATAAGAGTTATTAATACTATGATTTTAAATTCTAAATTTTTTTTCATTGAACTTTCCAAATTGATGATTTACTGATTGCAAATTAAAAATATATGCCGGTATTATGAAACTGTTTGTGCAGTACAATTATTTATTTCTAATTTAATAATTAGATATGTGTAGGGTTTTTTCATTCAATTGCCAATTGGTTTTACTTTGGAGCTTACAACTAAATCAACTTTTAAGAATTATCTATTCTTTATATTTAAATACAAAATAATTTTTAATCTTACTTTGATGAATATTCAAATCATTGGCACAAAAAAATGTAGAGAAACGCAAAAAGCTGAGCGTTTCTTTAAGGAAAGAAGAATTCAATTTCATTTTCGTGACTTAACTGAAAAAGGTTTAGCTAAAGGTGAGCTTGATAATATTACAAGGGTAATTCCTTTGGATGATCTAATTGACAGGGAAAGTAAGAGATTTAATGATCGTGGAATGCAGTATAAGGTTTTTGATATTGAAGAGGAATTGTTGTCTGATCCACTGCTGCTTAAAACTCCAATTGTGAGAAATGAAAGATTAGTTACTGTTGGATACAAGCCTGAAGTATGGAAAGAGTGGTTAAAAGACTAGTCATTACGAACGAGTCTGCGAGTGAAGCAATCTGTAATTTTAAAACAGATTGCTTCGTTTCACTCGCAATTACAACCACATTATTAATTAAACATCGTAATATAAACTAAACTCATAAGGATGCGGTTGAAGTGCCATTGGTTTTACTTCCTTATCCATTTTATATTTTATCCAGGCATCAATTACATCTTCTGTAAACACATCACCTTTTAACAAATATTCGTGATCATTTTCTAAAACTTTTAATGCTTCTTCTAAACTGCCCGGGGTAGAGGGAACATCCTTTAGTTCTTCAGGTTCCATATCATAAATATCTTTATCAAGAGGTTCGCCGGGGTCAATCCGATTAATTATTCCATCCAGACCAGCCAATAACATTGCAGAAAATCCGAGATAAGGATTGCCGGATGCATCAGGACATCTGAACTCAACTCTTTTTGATTTGGGAGAATTTGAATACATCGGAATTCTTATTGATGCACTTCTGTTTCTTTGTGAGTAAGCAAGATTAACAGGCGCTTCATAGCCAGGGACTAATCTCTTATAAGAGTTTGTAGTTGGATTTGTAAATGCAAGTAAACTTGGTGCGTGTTTAAGTAAACCGCCGATAAAATATAATCCCATTTCACTTAAACCAGCATAACCGGAGCCGGCAAATAAGGGTTTTCCTTTTTTCCATAACGAAGTATGAACATGCATTCCGCTTCCATTATCGCCAAAGATAGGCTTTGGCATATAAGTAACAGTTTTGTTGTGCTTCTTTGCAGTATTTTTTACAATGTATTTAAACATCAATAACTGATCGGCAGCTTTTACCAATGGCGCAAAATGCAAATCAATTTCACACTGCCCACCACTCGCAACTTCATGGTGCTGTGCTTCCACATCAATACCGCAATTGATTAAGTTCGTTACCATTTCATTTCTCAGGTCCAATAAAGCATCTGTCGGCGGAACAGGAAAGTATCCTTCCTTATATCTTGGTTTGTACCCAAGATTTGGATTTTCTTCCCTGCCAGTATTCCATTTCCCTTCGATTGAATCAACAATATAGAAACTTCCGTTCGGCTGCGAATCAAATCTTACATCGTCAAAAACAAAAAACTCCGCTTCGGGTCCGTAATAAACTGTATCCGCTATTGAAGTTGAAATCAGATAAGCTTCAGCCTTTTGTGCGATATTGCGCGGACACCGGGAATATTTCTCTTTTGTTGCAGGTTCATAAACATCACAAATTAAACTGATAGTTGGTGCTTCAATAAAAGGATCAACAAACATTGTTTCAGCCTCCGGAATTAAAAGCATATCACTTTCGTGGATTGATTTCCACCCGCGGATAGATGAGCCATCGAATCCATATCCATCTTCAAAAGATGATGCATTAAAATTTGAAACCGGAATTGTAAAATGCTGCCATTGCCCGGGAAAATCCATAAACTTCATATCAATAAATTTGATACCATTTTCTTTTATAAACTTGAGCACCTTTTCAATTGCTCCGTTGGAAGATTTTGCCATATAGTTTCCTTTATTTATTAATTTAGAATTAGTTTTGTCCTATAAGCTATATTTTATTATCCTGAGCCTGCATACCGTTAGACAGGCTTATCGAAGGATAAATCTTTTGGATATTTAAGTCACACTTCCACAAGCTCTGTGTGACATTGTATTTGCTTAACTGTTTTCAAGCAATGCTAAACATTAATTTCAAAAGTTTCTTTAACTGTGGAAAGCACATAAGTTGTTTTAGTGCCAGTTACACCCTGCCAGGATTGAATTTCGGAAAGAATCTTTTCGAGTGCTTCTGTATTTTTTACAAGGGCTTTTAATAAATGAGACCCTTCACCAAGAACTGCATGACACTCAAGTATCTCTGGAATTTTTTCAACTTTTGTTATAAGATTTTTATAATGTTTTGACGAATCCATTATCACAAGGATAAACGCCATTATATCATAATTAAATTCTTTGCGATTCAGTTTAGCGTAATAGCCTTCAATGATTCCTTTCTCTTCAAGTTTATTCAATCGATCACTTACAGAAGGAATAGAAAGTTTTACTTCATCAGCTAGTTCATTTCGTTTTGTCCTGCCTTTTTTTTGCAGAGTGCGGAGAATCCTTAAATCTATCTCATCTATCATTATAAACCTTAATTATTTAGGATTATTTGAAATTTCGGTTTCGAATATAAGGGATGACAATAATTGTTCCAAATTAATTATGGCACTTTTTAATGTTTTGCTAAAATAGTTGAGCCAGAATGAGATTTTGTATTATTTTTTTAGACCGATAGAATTGAATGGATATAATATTTGATCTAACAAAATAGGGACAAGCTGTAACTTGTCCCTAAAAAAGAAGTCTATCTGAGGTACAACATTTTTTTGGAAACAGAATGACCATTTGTTGTCAGATTATAAATGTAAACACCACTTGGAATATTGCTTGCATTGAATTCAACTGAATGAAACCCTGAACTTTTTTCTTCATCAACAAGTGTCGTTATTTTTTCTCCCAGGAGATTATAAACGATTAACTTAACTGGCAACGAACCTAAACCAAAATCAGGAATGCTGTATGTAATCGTAGTGCTTGGGTTAAAAGGATTTGGATGATTTTTTAATAAAATCGTATTACTTAAATTAATTAACGGTTCTTCACTTACATCTGTAACTGAATCTGGAATAACAAAGACTGATCGAAGGTCTAGTGAAGTGCCGCTGCTTTGACTAGACCAATTCGTACCTCCATTGATCGACTTTAAAATTTTACCGGACCAACCAACAGCCCAACCAGTGGTTTCATTAACAAAATAAACTGAGTAAAGATCATTTGTAGTACCACTGCTTTGAGTTGTCAAGTTAGTGCCACCATTAGTAGTTTTTAAAATTTTTCCGGTATTTCCAACTGACCAACTATAATATTGTTGAGCGTTAACAGCTGAATGAAAAAATAAGAACAAACAAAGGATAAATAATCTAATAATGTAATCCTCCCAAATAATATATGATAAAATTTTAAATTATTTTAATCTATAATATTTATTACAAAAATCAGTCCCGTATATTTTATACAATAATAAAAATAAAAACGACTTTTACTAAACTACTATAACAAAATTATCGAAGATAGAAAGCAATTTTTTCTATAAATATTATTTCCTCTCCTTTATTAATCCATGCTTTGTAAAGGATAGTTCAGTCTTTTTAATTTCGTCAAACAAGTCAAGATTTTTTTGTAGTCTTTCCTGAAGTTTATGATAAAGATGATATTGAACAGCGATATGATTTAGTGATTTTACTTTTATGCCGTTTAATTCCAATCTGAATTGCACATCGGAATCTTCTCCAATCGAGGGAGCTTCATAACGTTCATCAAAACCGTTTATCGCAAGCATATCTTTTTTGAAGAGGGAAAAATTACAGCCGAGAAGTCCGCGCACTTTTCTATTTAATAGTTTTCTTAAAAACTTATTTTCAAAATAAAATCCTTTTTCAACATAATTCGATTTTCCAAACAAAGCATCTTCAAGAAGTAAAAGATTATTTTTTTCTAAAAAGCCATTTATGATTTTATCTTCATTCAATAAGTCAGTTAGCTTTTGAGAGAGATTAACTCTTCTTCCAGTGCAAACAGTGTTTTCAGCTCTTTCATTGAGATGTTCTTTAATAAATTCAGAGTGCGGTACACAATCGGCATCAATAAAAATTAAATGATCAGATTCTGATGATAGTATTCCCTGGTTCAGAATTTTATTTTTTCTAAAGCCTTTATCAGAGTGCCGGATGTGTTTAATCCGGAAAGAATAATCGGAAGAAATGCTTTCAATCTCTTTTACTACTTCTTCTTTTGAGCCGTCATCAGCAATGATAAATTCAAATTCTTTTTCGGTTTGTCTTTCAAATCCGGCAAGAACAAGTTTTAAATACTTTATGTTATTATAAAATGCTGCAATAACAGAAGTCTTAATCATTCTCGTTTAAGTCTTCCTGAATTTTTTTCTTTTTTTTCTTTTCTGCAGCTCTGTCATAAGCTTTTGGATTTTTTTCAACCTTCGGCGGTTTTTGCGGAACCGGAATACGTTTCTTTTTCTTTTCTACAAATATTTTGGTTTTGGATTTCATATTATCGTCATATCATACTATCGAACCATAGACCTTAGTCTTTGCTGCAAGATAAAAATGAAAATTAAAATATAGCATAAATAAACGGAGCTAACGCAGAACCCTGAGTAAGGATAATCAATCCGCCAAGTAATATTAAAAATAAAATGATCGGCAGCAGCCACCATTTTTTTCTTACTTTTAAAAAATCCCAAAGCTCTGATAATATTGATAGTTTGCTCATATTTTTTTCTCTTACTTTCTTTGAGAACTTAGTGATCAATCTCTGTGAGCTTTCTGGTTAAATGTTTTTTTTACCACAAAACTTACAAAGTTAAAACTGTCTCTCATAATCTATTTGCTGCTTAACCGGATTTTCTCTTTTCTCCCAGTATGTTGATGCACTTTTATCAAATCCAAGCAGCATAAACTTCTTACCTGATATTCTGGCAATTAATGCTATCGGCGTAAGAATAATGTAAAACAATAGTGTTAATATAATTCTCGACATTATAAATCCAAGCACTAAGGCAAGCATCATCCAGAGCTTATGAAATGAACGTAAAGCCGGTAACGCTATAAATGACAAGATAAGAAATATTCCGCCAGTAACAGAAAAATAAATAAACGATGCTTTACCTAAATACCACAAAAGCAATGAGATCAGAATCAATACTATTCCTAAACTAATCCCTGTCTTCTTTACTGCTTTATCTGAGCTGTCGATATGTTTTAATTCTTCTTTTAACATTTTTTTCTTTTAAGGTTTTAACTCTTATAAAATCTCGAAGGTTTCTTTATTTAAGTCTTCAGTTGATTCATTTGTACTTTTAAATTACTCTCAAACCTTCAGGGTTGTTGCAAACTTTAAATCAATCCAGCACAAACTCTTTTTTCCAATCTACATCTTTTTCTACCGGCTTCTGATCTTCCTTATTCAAAATATAGCTGCCAAGCACAAGATAATCCATATTTGTTCTCATAAAGCATCTGTATGCATCTTCGGGTGTACATACAATCGGCTCTCCTCTAACATTAAAAGATGTATTTATTATTACAGCACATCCTGTCTTCTCCTCAAACTTTGAGATAAGTTTATGATAGCGGGGATTGGTTTCTTTATGAACTGTCTGCAGCCTTGCCGAATAATCAACGTGTGTAACTGCGGGGATATCAGATCTAACAACATTTAATTTATCAATTCCCCATTTCTTCTGCTCTTCATCTGTCATCGGGATTCTGCGTTCTTTCTTTACATCAGCAGTTAAAAGCATATATGGGCTTTCCTTTTCTATCTCAAAATATTCACTAACTTTTTCGAACAGCACAGAAGGAGCAAATGGTCTGAATCCTTCTCTGAATTTAATTTTTATATTCATCGTTGCCTGCATTTTGGGCGAGCGTGCATCGCCAATAATGGTTCTTGAACCCAATGCACGAGGTCCGAATTCCATCTTTCCATCAAACCAGCCGATTACTTTATCTGAGTTAATCAGATTTGCAGTTGTTTCAATCAATTCATCTTCATCATACTTCTTTGCAGAAAGATTTAATGACTGAACAAACGATTTTATTTCTTCATCAGTAAACTGCGGTCCAAGATAAGAGCCTTTTTGTTTATCGCTTTTCCCATTTGCAGCAGTTCTTGGCTTGTTATGATATTTATACCAGCCGATTAGTGCGGCACCTAAAGCTCCGCCAGCATCTCCCGCTGCCGGTTGTATCCAGATATTTTCAAATGGACCTTCACGAAGCAGTCTTCCATTTGCAACACAATTAAGTGCAACTCCGCCGGCAAGACATAAATTTTTTGATTTAGTTTCTTTATAAACGTGGCTGCCGATCTTCAAAACTATTTCTTCTGTTACTTCCTGCAGTGATCTGGCTATATCCATTTGTTTTTGAGTAAGATTCGTTTCAGGTATCCGCGGAGGTCCGCCGAAAAGTTTATTGAACTTTTCATTCGTCATTGTTAAACCCTGACAGTAATTAAAGTATTCCATATTCATACGGAACGAGCCGTCTTCCTTTACATCTATCAAATGATCATAGATTAACTTTTTGTATTTAGGTTCACCGTATGGAGCTAAACCCATTACTTTATACTCGCCGGAGTTTACTTTGAAGCCTGTGTAATATGTTAATGCAGAATAAAGCAATCCAAGAGAATGAGGAAATTTTATATCTGCATAAAGCTGAATTTCATTACCTTCACCAATGCCATAACTTGTTGTTGTCCATTCACCTACTCCATCCATTGTTATAATAGCAGCTTTGTTGTATGCTGAAGGATAAAATGCTGATGCTGCGTGAGATTCGTGGTGTTCCGGAAAGATAATTTTACCTGTGTAACCAAGTTTTTCTTTTATCATTTCCTTCATCCACAATTTTTCTTTAATCCACAATGGCATTGCTTTGATGAATGATTTAATTCCAACAGGTGCATAAGCAAGATATGTTTCCAGAAGCCGTTCAAATTTTAAAAATGGTTTATCATAGAATGCTATCAAGTCAAGTTGTTCAGCACTGATACCGGCATCTTTAAGACAGAACTCAATTGCTTTTTGAGGAAAGTTGTGATCGTGTTTTTTTCTGGTAAATCTTTCTTCCTGAGCTGCTGAGAGTATCTCGCCGTCTTTTACAAGACAAGCTGCACTATCGTGATAAAATGCTGATATACCGAGGATATACATACTATTTAATTATTAACGCTTTATTGAATAACATCTGATTTATTTTTCCATTCCTGTACCCACTCCATGTTCATATTTAAAAGCGGTACGGCAAGAATCCGGCCTCCAAATCCCAGATAGTTATAAGCAATTGACTGGAGTGATAAAACCTGAATGTTGTTTAATACATCAGGAAATATTTTTAAGTTGTATTTAACAGCAAGGTTTGAAATAAAATTGTTGAAAGATTTATGCTGCTTTTTATATCCAAGCTCGCGTCTTAATTCTTCATTAGCGTTTAAGCTGATTTTAACTGAGTCCTCTTTAATATCAATCAATTTAAATATTAAAAATCTGTTGTCAACCGGAACAGGACCATATATTTCGTTTAACTTCATCTTATCAGAAATCCTTCCGATCTCACCATTTTCATTTACAGAAAAATAACCTGATTCAATTTTATCCTGAGTTACAGGATACAGCGATGAATAATATTCTGCTATTTCCCTGAAATCTTTTCCTGATTCTATCTCAGTGAGAATTTTTTCAATAGTTTCAAGATTTTCAGAAAATATCTGAATGATGTTAACTTTTTTTGTCTTAATATTTTTGCTGCTGCTCTGCAAATATGACTGCAATTCCTGATCAGTAACATCAGCAGAATCAATAAAGCTTGAAGTTATCAGCTGCATATAATAATTATCTTTCCACATTTGTATTTGTTTTTTAACATCATCAGAGTTTTGCAGCCCTAATCTGAAGCCTTCATCAGCAAGCATTTTGTATTCGGCAAACTTTCTAAGTTTATTACTTAAGGCATTAAAAATATAGCTGTTAATAATTTTATCCACCGAAAGAATATCAAATTTTAAAAATGAAATAAAGTTATCAACAGAATATTTTTTAGTTACCAAATCAACAATTGTAAGATTTAATGTTTCGGAACCAAGTTTCTTTTTAATATCAGGTATATCGAAAATTGAAAGCGAATAAGGCGGTGAGGATTTCTCTTCTGAATATCTGTTATTCAAAACAGAATATATTTCTGAAGCTACAATCCTGAGCAGTTTTGAATTTATAGACATTTTTTTATCACTCAGGAAATCTTTTATGTAGATATTGTAAAGTTCTGATTCAGCTCTTTCTATTGCTATCCTTTCAGAATTTTTGTAATCATTTTCCCACCCTTTGGATTTATAAAGAACCGGATTATATCTTCTTAGTATTTTAAAGATATACCAGCCATCCTGCATCCGGATTGGATTTGAAACAGAACCATCAGGAAGCGGAAACAACTGATCTTCAACAGATTTATTTAATTCGCCTACCGATACTACCAAAGTATCGTTCTTATCAGTCTTTAACTCTGCAAACAAACTGTCAAACGAAACACCGAGTTTGATGAGGTTGTAAATATTATTTATTTCTTTCAGATCTTCAGAGTAGATATAGATCATCTGCACATTGTTTGCGTTGGCAAGATAAAATGTTAACAGTGAATCAGCCTTTGATTTTGCCTTACCTCTTATGACCTTCTTATAAAGAGCATCGCGCACAAACATTTCTTCAAAGTACTCTAACGATTCTTTTACTGCAGCAGAAGTATCAAGCCTTATTTCATCACCATATTTTGAAAATAATTTTTCAGCAATCAATGAATACAAAAACTCAAATTTTAATTCTTTAACGATTTTTTTGTTCTCTCTGAATAATTGAGGCGTTAGTTCGTATCTTACTTTAAACTCCTGTTCAGTAATTACTTTATCACCAATTCCGGCAAGTATATTATTTTCCTGCGGATAGATAATCAGTACAGGAAATAATCCTAATATTAAAATATTTAAAATTGATTTAATCATTTAATTCTGTTGTAGATTTGTTTCCGGCAAAATATGCCTTAAAACATAAAAATAAAAAGTAAATAAATTTATTATTTTGCGTTGTAAAATAAGCATCTATCAGGAGAAATTTTGTCCAAACCAAAGAGAATAAAAATCAACAAAAAGCAAAAAAAATCTGACTCGAATAATAACGAAGATTTGAAAACGCCAATCAGAAAACCACCATTTTGGTTTAAGATAGTTTTAGCTGTAATTCCATTTGCTGTTATTTTTCTGATTGAACTATCGTTAAGGATTTTTGATTATGGAAAAGACTATTCGCAATGGAAGGAAATCACCCCCGGTCAGTTGGTACTCAACCCCGATGTTGCATACAGATATTTTCATTCAACCGAAGGCACTCCATCTTCAAATCAAAATAGTTTTTATTCGATAAAACCTGAAAATTCATTCAGAGTTTTTATAATGGGCGGCAGCAGCGCGGCTGGCTATCCATATACACCTAATGGCGACTTTGGGCTTTACATCAAAAAGAAACTTGAGATACTTTATCCATCTTCTAATATTGAAGTGATCAATGTTGCTTTAACAGCAACAAATTCTTACACAATAAGAGATTTACTGCCTGGAGTAATAGATCAAAAACCGGATTTAATTTTATTTTATACCGGTCATAATGAATTTTACGGTGCTTATGGTATTGGTTCGATGGAATCAATCGGGCAATCAAGAGTAATCGTAAATTTTATATTATCTCTTGAGAAATATAAAACTTTCAATTTACTCAGAGACTTTCTTCAATGGATTCAAAAATTATTTGCAGGCAGTAATTCTGATGGAGCTTTAAAGAAAAGTGGTACGTTGATGTCCAGAATGGTTAAAGATCAAACCATACCATTAAATTCAGATGTTTATAATTATGGTATAGAGCAATTTCGCGGTAACTTTGATGACATATTAAGAATGTGTAAAGAAAGTAAAATCCCGATAATAATATCTACTCTCACCTGCAATCTACGCGACCAACCGCCATTTATTTCTTTAAATGTAAATGGACTGCCTGAAGCAAAAGATATTTTTGACAAAGCTAGATTAAATCTGGGTGATTCTATCCGGGCTTTAGAAGATTTTGTTTATGCAAAAGACCTTGATGGGTTAAGGTTCAGAGCTTCTAAAAAAATCAATGATATAATTATTGAGTTCTCAAAAAAATATAACATCCCGATGGTAAATATTGATTCAGTTTTCAACTCAGTAAGCCCTTTCGGCATTACAGGTGATAATCTTATGACTGATCATCTTCATCCTACATTTGATGGATACAAACTTATAGGAAAATCTTTCTTTGAAGTAATGCACAAAAACAATTTCCTGCCAAGAACTCAAATTGTAAAAATTGAACCCTCTGTTTTAGACAGCCTTACAAATCAGAATGTTTACATAACAAGATTGGATTCAATAATTTCTAAATACAGAATTCTGATACTGAAGAATGACTGGCCATATAGTGAGCCAAAGACTGTAGCTTATATGCTTAAGTTATTTAATCAACAGAATAAAATTGACAGTATTGCAGTAAAAGTATTAGATAACCGTTATTCGTGGGAACGTGCACACCGCGAAGTTGCTGAATATTATCTTAATAAAGAAGACTATAATGAATTTATAAAAGAAGTAAATGTTCTGATTACACAGTATCCGTTTGTAAAGGAATATTATTCTTTTACAGTAGAACAATTATTATCTGCCAAGAAATTCGATGATTGTTATCCGTTTTTGATAAAAGCATATAAAAGATTTCCGGATGCTTTGTATGCAAAATGGATAGGTATTATTGATCTATCAAAAGAGAAAATTGATAATGCAATTTTTTATTTAACTGAAAGCCTTAAATACTCATCAAGAGATGCACAGGTTTATTTTAATCTTTCAGGAGCTTATACGAAAAAGAAGCTGTATAATGAAGCTCTTAACTCGGTAAATAGCTGCCTTGCTCTAAGTCCAAATTATCCCGGTGCTGTAAGATTAAAGGAGCAGTTAAGTCAAATTATCCAGTTACAAAAATAAATCCGGCAAATGATTTAAAAATAAAAAAGCCGATCATCAGACCGGCTTTTGCTCAGAAAAACACCTTGCTTATTTCAGCAGCATCATTTTTTTAGTTAATGTAAAGTTGTTTGAAGTTATGGTATAGAAATATATACCGCTGGTTAAACCTGAAGCATTAAAGTCAACTTCATAGTTTCCTGCATTGCGGTATTCATTTACCAAAGTAGCTACTTCCTGACCCAGAGTATTAAATATTTTTATATTAACCATTCCTTCCTGTGGAATTGCAAAACGGATCATAGTTGATGGGTTAAATGGATTCGGATAGTTCTGAGATAACTCATAAGTAACCGGTGTGCCATTTTGTAAATCTCTTACATCAGTAACCACGTTAACTAATTCATGATCTCCCATTGTACCAAATACATTTTCGACTGTAGCACTAATCATATTTGACGTTAAATTAATAAAGTGATCAGCACCTACACCGTTTTCATTATCATTACCACCCTGGTTTGATGGTAATCCCCAGTTTGCACCATATTTATACTGAATTCTTAATGGTGAATACTGCGGAAAAGTAACATCACGAGACCAAACATTATCGCCTGCTGTTACGTCACCATTAGTACCGTTATCATATAATTTAATTGTCTTGGTACTATCAGCATTTGGCCAGCCGCCATCAGGCCATTTCAATGGTGCATTAGCACCGCATAATCTCACATCATCAATAGATGTGAATGGCTGTTGGTTAATAGCAGAAACTGCACCTGTCATATCAACAGTAAACTTAATTGTAACAGCGAAGTTTGTAACTGTTGATAGTGTAGCATCATTAAATGTTCTGGAAATAAATGCTGCTCCAAAAGACATATCATCTCCGGTAACAGTGTAAGTTTTGTTTGGATCATTTTCCCAGGTTGTACCTTCTGGTCCAAAGTAAGCATATTTGTAACTAAATACTTCACCTTCAAAAGTATAAAGTCTGAAAGTACCCTCATATATGTTAGGATCGGTTAGACTTTGGAACAATAAACTATTAGCTCCCCATCCGTTAAAACTACCTCTTACAGACAGTGTATCTGTTGAAGGGTTGAAACGACCTGAAACGATTTCAAACTCCATGTTACAGGAAAAGGTAACATCAATTGAATCCGGCACTGCATATTGATTATCGTCGTTAAAATAAGCTGAAAAAGTGCTGTTGCCGGCAGGTACTATATACTCTCTGTTACTAATACTTTCCCATCCGTCATCACCTTTGATGAATTTGAAAAATAAAGTATCACCGACATTAAAGGTTTTTGTAATAGTATAAATTGTATCTCCGTCAGTATCCGTCATAACGTCAGCACCATTGTTCCACTCATTAAAGTTACCAGCTATCTTAACCGGATCACCAATTGTAAACTGACCTTTTGCAGCCTGAACTCCCATATCTACTTGAAACTCTACGGTCTGAGCTAACGCAAAGTTTGCAAATAGAATAAATAAAAATAGTCCGAATATTTGTTTCATTTTTTTCTCCTTTTTTTATGGACTGTTAAATTTATTAGAAATCATGTTAGTTACAAAGTTAAAATTTAATACCAAAAGCAAATTGCTGTGTATAATCAAGAATTCCGAAATCCTGATACGCATAGTCAAACACTAAGCCGAGTGTAGGGGTAATATCGTATTTAAGTCCGACACCAAAAGTTAAACCCTCTTCAGAGTTATCAAGATATAAAGATTTATAACCGCCTCTCAAAGATATTACATCAAAAACAGAATACTCAATACCGAGATTAAGTGATTCTGAATTGTCATTAGGATGATATGCATCGACAGCTAATGTAACTTTATGGTTTTCGATATCAACAACATCCATTGCTACACCCACTTTAAATGTCAGTGGAATCGGATAAGAATCAGTGTTAAGCTTTGCAAGTATCTGATCATTATTACCATATATCTGAGAATTAATATCATACTGAACAAAAAGATCTTTCCCATCAAGCTGCATATCAGTTCCAAAGTTAGTTATTGCAGCACCAATCCTTAATCCGTAGATATCAGATAAGAATAATACCCCAAGATCAACTGCAAAACCATTAGCTGTTGAATTCCAGATTTTCTGATTTATGTATTTAAAGTTAGCGCCGATAGAAAATCTGTCAGTTAAATTATATGCATAAGTTAAAGAAAAGAACATATCGTGAGGCGTAAAAAACTCACCTGTTCCATCAGGCTCTGTCATTGTAGTAACCTCAAGATCGCCATAATTAAGATAACCAACGCTAAACCCTACAACTCCCATATCACCGATTTTGAGCATTGAGCCAGCCCAGTTATAATTAATATCAGCAAACCATGATAAATGGGTAAACATTGCTTCATTTGATTCAAGCCTTGATGCACCGGCAGGATTCCAATACAATGCTGAAATATCATTTGCAGTTGCAACAAACGCTCCGCCCATTGCAGAAGCCCTCGGACCGATACCAATATTTAAGAATGGGGAAGCAGTTGACCCGACTTTTGTTTGACCGGCTAAGCTTACTGCAAAAATAAAACTAAATAATAAAATAAATTTTTTCATTTTGTCTCCGTTATTTTATAAGGGCAAACTTGCCGATTTTAGATCCAACATTCGGAATCTCAGCTACAAAAACATAAACACCATAAGCAACATCAAGATTTTCTTCAGTTCTCAGATTCCAATAAACATCGCCAACATACAGATCATCATGATAAAGTGTTTTAATGAGTTCACCTCTTACTGTAAAAATCGAAATTTTTGAACCCGGAGGAATGTAAGTAAACCTGATCTCTCTTTCGCCCCGTCCGCTTGTTTGAGTGCTTAGCAATCTGGATTCACCCTGATGTGTAACTACATAAGGATTAGGCACAACTTTAATTTTATCCAGCTCGTTTGAAGCGAGACTATTGTTGATAGTTGCACCTGAAGTAGTAAATGTTATAAAATCATTTCCGTTAAACGGTTTTTTAGTGTATAGATCAAGTGTACCTCCTGTCGGCAATGGTGTATTAGCACCTACATAATACAAATCAACCTTCCAGGTGTTTCTTAATGTAGTATCAACCATATCCCTGAAATAAATTGAATAAGTTGTAGATACTGTTCCTGATTTTTTGTAAAAGAAATCAATGTATTTGTTCTGAGTTAAATTTTTAACTTTAAAACTAACAGGAAGTGCTGGGAAAAAGTTTGCAGGATTATTTGGCGGAAACAACCTGTATTCTACTGAAGTATCTACAACTTCAGGATAGAATTCAATTGAATAATCATTCGGTAAAGTAAATCCATTATTCTGAGGATAATTTGTACTTTTCATTATATCAAAAGTAAGGTTACCTGCTGTTCCGATAATATTAGAAAATCCCGATTTGTCCTGATCAAGTTTTATCACCTTATCGTTTAATATCTGCAATCTGAATCCATGCCTAATGGGAGTATTTCCTGAGAACAATTCTGATCTGGCTACAAGACTATCATAAGGTGCAGTATATGAAGAACCCACAACTTTAAAAGGCAATCCATTAACATAGATTGTATCGTTGCCGGAGGGAATCTCAATAGTTTCCAAAGGGGCTACAATATATTCTTTATTGATAGAAGGAATAAATACTGTATCAGGTGTTTGCAAATCTATAAGAGACCAGTTAATTGTATAACCTTCATTACCCGAATCCTTAAATGCAACCTTATATTTAAAATTATTTTTTATCGCTTCATCATCAACAACCTCAATATTAAATGAACCAGTTCCGATAAAAGGCTGAGATTTCCGGACATCAGAAATTGCTGCCGGGATATAACCAGCTGGTCTTACGCCCGGAGTAATAAATCCGGTATTATCATCTGTTATGATAAACCCTGTATTATCTCTTCTGATAAACTTTGAATTTTCAGTTGGGAAAATATCCTGTGATGCATCACCTTCGTCATAAGCACAAACTGCGTAATAATAAGTCTGTCCCAGAACAACACTCGAATCAACAAATTTATTTACTAATCCAGTATTTGAACCAAGATAAAATGTTGTTCCACCAACCTGCTCAAGCAGCCTTTGCGATGGATAAAAGAATCCTTGTATTGTATCTGCAAGATCATATTGTGCTATAGGTCTGTCAAAAGATAAGACACCAAGCGCATTTGTAACTACTCTGGAATCCTGAAAGTTTGCATCTGTAGCCCGGTATATTTTATATCCCTGAAAATCTTTCTTCTTTGTTATAAAGTCTCTGTCGTTTTCTGTTTTTTCACCATCCCAATAAATAACAACCTTACCATCTTCCTGAGTTAAAGTTATCTTCGGCTTTTTGGGCGGCTGAGGAAATTTGTAACCCGAATTATATATCTGCTGAACGATCTGTTTATTGCCGACGATATCGTTGAGATCTTCGCCAAAAAGAAGTGAAACTGAAAATCTTTCTTTTATATCAGGATTTCCATTGCCAGGAACAAGCGGGAAAAAACCTGAAGAATAAATAAAATCTCCATCCTGCGGTACAGGAGGAATAACATCAAATCTGCCCGGTGTCATCCTTTGCCAGAGTAATGAATCTTTAGAAAGATCAGGTGCGGCGTTAATATTAAAGAAATTAAAACTTGTTAAACCAATCTGATCTGATTCATCCGGATCTGTTCTGCCAAAGTTAGGTTCGCCCTGATCAGGAATTCCATTCCCTTCCCCAAAATCCGGTCCGGGATATCCATTATCTCCAGGTCCTAAACCATCAATACCAACATCATCAAATTGTGGGTCCCAGTCGCCATCTTCATCAATATCATTATCTCTTCTTTCATCAATCATAAGATCATTAACCCCTGCTCCTGTTCTGTAGTTTTTGTATTTGAGTCCAGTTAATCCTTTTAAAATTCTTGCTGTGTAATGTATTGCCTGATTCTCATCAATCAGTCCATCAAGATCATTATCTATTCCATCATACGCAGATGGATGGGGAACTGAAACTCCGTTTACAATGGAACCGATATGACCTTCGCGGAAATACTTGCCTGACTCGATAATAAACTGCACACCCATAGAAGTTACGGTATCAGGCAAAGAAGAGATTGTATAAAGAGATCTTTCATAAGTCTGCGGGTCAATTAGAACAATAACGCTTCCAACTGTATATGTTACCGAATCAAAATCTGATTGAACAAAAGCAGGTGATGGACTTTTAGAATCATCATCGTTATCGATACCATCAAATGGATTACCCGGTGATTCCAAAAATGAATATCCGACATACCCGACTTTTTGTCCTTTGTTTCCGATTCCATCGCTATCCCAGGAATAAGTAATCCATTCATCAACATCAAAATAACCAAGGTCATCACCACTATCGCCATCACCGCCGGCAAGAGTGCCTACAACTGTACCAAAGTTAGCTTTGCGGTACACAGTTGTTCCCTCATTTGTAATATCGTACAACCAGAAAATAGCATCTTCAGCAAGGAAGTTTGACCATTGGAAACCTCTCACTCTCATCTTCAAAGCCATACCGTTTCTGCTCGGATCTCTGCTGTCGGGTGTAAAAATTCTGTTTAACTGTGTATTAGGATCGCTAAAGTTAAACTCATCATCAGTTTGATCATCAGCATCGAACAAAGACTCCTGATCGGCGTTTTGAATACCACGCCCAAAGTATCCAAACCACTCAGTTTTTCCAAAATCATCTTTCCATGAAGAAGCTATCGGATCGTTCCAGCCTTCTACTGGCCAAGAATTAGGTAAATGACTCATTGCAACTGTTTCAGCATTACGATTAACAAAACCAGGAATCGGATTCCATCCCCAGAAATAATTTCTTGATGGATGTCTCTCATCTGATTGTCCTTTACGGGGACCTCTTGAAATTATTACCGAGTGTAAAGTATCACCTAAAGTATTGATAAACTCAACCCCAATCAAAGGGATACAATCACCGATATAATTTTCACCAGAGCCTAAGGGCCATTCTCCTCTTATATCAATACCCTGATTAAACCCGGCGATCTGTCCATCATTATAAAATGAAATTCCAATTCTATTGCCGGTATGTTTTCCCATTCTTAAAAGAGTCGGATCACCTCTTTGTGCCAACAACTCAGTATTAAGCGAAGTGAGCAGAAGTAATATTATTATTAAAATTGTTTTGTGCATTTCAATCTCTTTCAATTTTTAAAAATTATATGAAAAACCAAGTTCAACTCTTCTGGGCTCTGAGAAGAAACCGGGATTGGTATATATTTCATCCAAAGTATTATAGTAAAGCTTTGGTTTGATCTTCTCGGCTTCCAAACGGCTGAATGTAAAAAGCGGATCGCCTGAATCACTGTAAATATTTCTGGGATTATCCATATCTAAAAGGTTATAAACTTTCAGGAATAGTGATAATGTGGTACTGCCGATTATAAAATCTTTATACACTCTTAAATCAAGATTTAAAATACTTGGTTTTATTTCGCTGTTCCTCGGGAAAGCATTTTGTGTTACGTTAGTATTTTTATTAACCTCCGGGGTATAGGGCTGACCTGTATAAAAATTACCAATCAAAGAAAAACCGTAATCCCTTTCAACCGAATAAGCAATAGAAACATTTAAAGTATGAGCCTGATCCCAATTAAGCGGGGCAATAAATGTTTCGGGTAAAGCACCGCCAAGTAATGCATTTCTTGCGTCTGCCGGATTTGATGCATTACCTTTTGTTACAGAATAAGTGTAATCAATACTTGCTGCTAAACCACCCGAAAATCTTTTTTCCAGGCTTACTATAAATCCCTTTGAGAATCCAAAATCAGAGTTTGCATATCTGCTGTAACTTGAAGCTCCGCCAAATACTAATATTTCATCACTTTGTGTACCTGTAAGATCTCTGAAATCTTCAAAGAATACAGTAACATCAACAGCAATATCATCACCTATTTGCTGCTGTACACCGATTTCACCTTTTACAGTTTTCTGCGGTCTTAGGTCTGCATTACCAAACAATCCCTGATTACCCGAACCGACACCAAGCTCAAATTCAGGATTGGTATATAAATACTCATAAGATGGCAGCTGGAAGAAATGACCATAAGAGAAATGAATTACTCCTTTTTCAGTAATAGGAAATGCAAGTCCAACACGAGGACTAACCTGAAATTTTACGTCAGCATCTTTGTACCAGTATTTTTCACGGTCGGCAATTGTTTTCATAGTTTCTCCTTCGCTGGGATCATAAACACCGTTTCCGTTCAAATCATTAAACTGATTTGAAGGTTTCAACGGATTAGCAATGTTCGGATCAGTCGGATCACTTAGCACAACACCATCAGGATTAAAAATATCCAATCTTGCACCAATATTAAAAATCAGATCAAATGCTTCAAACTTCGATTGGACATAGAAGGCTCCTTCAACAGGATTATGTAAATATTCATTATTTAATGGCGAAGTAATGGGGGCAATACCTACAGTATTAATTCCATTTATTGTTGTTGGGTATAATGTAATATCTTTAAAATAAATGCTGTGTCTTTTGAACTCGCCGCCAAACTGCAAATTGATTTCCTGAGAAAATTGTGTAGTCCAATCTAACTTTGCTGAAAATGTGCCGGTGCTTCTTTTAAATCTGCTGTAATCAGTTCCGCCAACATCAAAACTATAGGGCGGAGTTTGGAGTGCAGTGTTGTTAACATACTTAGTTGCGAAAGTATCAGAATTAATATAAATGTCTTCAAATAAAAAGTGTTTGTACTCTTTATAGAAATAAGAAAAATTAAGATTATAAAAAGATGAGTTTGATATTGCGTGATTGATTGAAAATATATTTGAATATCCTTTTCTAAATCTTTGCAGATTATTATCAGGGGTTAATCTTCTCGAATGATTATAATCCTGATATTCTTCCCTATCAAGAACATAATTGTAATTAAGTTTTACCCCTGGCAAAAATCTATAAGTTAGTTTGCCCTGACCATAAATTTTTTCATTTGGATTCATAGATATATATGAATCATCACCATTTTTTGTGATGTTAAAATCGGATCCGCCGCTTCCGGATACTTCGGAAGCTCTGTCAGTAACAAGGAAAAGTCTTTTTCCATATAAGTAGCCGGTGTTATAATAATATCTCCCATTTATATAAAAGAAAAGCTGATCCTTCAAAATCGGTCCGCTCAGGCTTCCTTCAAAATTTCTTATTGCGACCGGATTTATATTTTTAATATTCCAGAATTTATCATCTCTGTTTGAAAAATAATCACCTGTATAAGTCTGAAAGTTACCATTAAAACTATTACTTCCGTCTTTGGTAACAATATTGATGATTCCTGACATTGCCTGCCCGTATTCTGCATTAAATGCACCGCTAATTACCTGTAATTCCTGCACTGCATTTGCATTAACATTAATAACTGAACTGCCGTCATAGGCATCTGTAAGTGGGACGCCGTCAACCTGATAAGCAACCTGCCCGGATCTGCCGCCTCTAACATGAAGATCACTTCCGGATGACACAATACCTGCCTGCAGCGAAAGCAAATCTGTTATTTCTGTTACAGGAAGCTGAGAAATCATATCTTCGCCAACAACAGAGGTTGTTGCAGTAACGTCTTTCCGAATTAATGGTTTGGTTGCAATTACTACTACTTCTTCATTAAGCTCAAGTGCAGTTGATTGAAGAGCAAAATCCTGTGTTGCGGTAAATCCGCTTGCCACTTTTATACCTTGTGCAGTTATTGAATTATAACCTATTGCAGATGCCTTTACCGAATATGTACCGGGCGGCAGATTTATAATAAAATAATTTCCGTCTAAATCTGAAGCAGCACCTTGAGTTGTGCCTTCCACCATCACGTTAACAAAAGGAAGTGCTTCACCAGTACTTGCATCGGTTACTTTCCCGGCTATTTTTCCGCTTTGCCCAAAAGTGATTTGTGTAGAAAAAAGAAAAACAATAAACACAGTAAAAAACTGTAAAATAAATCTCATAATATTCCTCCGGGAGGTAAATTTTAAATCGTTATTGAATCCATAATGGAAAGAGTATCAAACACTATCTTTACTCTTCATAAAACCTTACATTAATCAAAACTTACAAAAATCTTGTCGTAATTTAATAAAAGAAATGTTCAATTTTATCAAACCAGTCCCTTCATAAAATATCATATTCTGATATATATCAGATTGCCTAATTTTATTAAGTAAACTCATTTTATTGTTTAATAATTAAAGAGAAAGCAATTGAAAATGGATTAACATTTTTTAAATGAAGGCTTTACTAAATACAATTAGAAATGCTGTTAAAAGGTTAGTGTTTACTAAACTCAGCCATACCGCCTAAAATATACTTTGCATTGTATCCTGCTCTTCTCAGATAATCAACTGCTGCAGCAGATCTATTCTGTGTCCGGCAGATCACCAGAATTTCTTTATCTTTGAATTTTTCAAGTTCATTTGTCCTTTGATTAAGAACTTGTAATGGAATATTGATTGAAGATTTAACATTGCCAAGCGGTCCGGTAAATTCTTCAGGAGTTCTTACATCAAGAACAACAATACTGCTGTCTGATTTAAGTTTCTCTTTAAACTCAGACATTGTCAGCGAATTATCAGATTTCTGTTGAGAGAAATTCATAAAGTTTATTATCAAAAGAAAACCTAAAATGTTAATAAAATATTTTATCATTACTATCCGTTTTAATTTAACCCGCAAAATCCTGAAGAACAACCGCCGTATGATGGCTCTACTCCGCAATTACCAGTTTCACATCCTGATGAAGATGTTGAAAAACCAACTGAGCTAAATGCTGAAAATATCTTCTGGTTTTCTTTTGAATTACATTTTGGACAAACCGTATCTTCCGGGTTTGATAAAGATTTATGAAATACTTCAAATTTAGAATTACAGTTTTTACATTTATATTCAAATATGGGCATAGTGTTTATCCTATTATTTTTATTTATCGCAATCGCTTAAATCTAAAAAACTCATAAGTCGTTTGTGGATATCATCTGTTATCTGCACATTATACTTTTTATAGTAATCAATTGTCAATCCGACAGTGTTAAAATATTTCTGACAATCGGTACAATTATCAAGGTGATGTTTGATTGCAGCACATTTATCAGATTCAAGATCTTCGCCAAGGCTTTCGCATATATGCTGCATTACATCTTTACAATTTGGATTTTGTTCACTCATCGACTAAACGCCTTATTTAATTCTTTTCTCAAAAACGCTCTTGCTCTATGTAACCTGGATTTTACCGCCGGAACAGATAACTCAGTTAGTCTTGCGGTTTCTTCAGTTGATATTCCTTCAACATCACGAAGCAAAAAAACAATCCGGTACTCCGGACTAAGTTTATTGATTGCTTCATCAAGATTTTCTTTCAGCTCAGCATTTTCAATATTCTGATTTGGAATTGTTGACCAATCCGCTGTGTAACGGTCTTCATAAAGTTCATCGTCGTTATCAATTGAAACAAACGACCTGCTCTTATCTTTTCTTGCAAGCATAAGACAATGATTTGAGACAATTCTGTAAAGCCAGGTTGAAAGTTTTGAATTTCCATCAAACTGATGAAGACTTTTAATCATACTATAAAACGTTTCCTGCATTATATGCTCAGCTTTATCTTTATCCCTGCATATCTTAAACGAAAAATTATATACAGTCTGTTCGTTATTTTTTACCAAACTTGCAAGCGCCTGTCTGTTGCCAGACTTTGCCAGTTCTATCAGTTTTCTTTCTTCCATCCGTAAGATGCTCTATGTAAAAAGTGGATTCTTATTGTAAACAAAAATAGCAAATAATTCTTTTATTGCTAAATATTCAAAATTTTAAGCTTTTTGAGCCGTTTTTTTGTTGCACAGTATTTGCTCTAATTTAACAAAAAATATTTTTCAGGTAGGAATTATGAGTTCAAATAAATACTTAGAAGCAATAAAAGAAAATGATCTTTTCAGAGGAATTGATCTTAATTCAATTAACTTCTCGTTTGACAGCAAAAGAATTGTTGAGCTTAAAGAAGGTGATCTGGTTTATTCTTCAGGGCAGCCGGCTGATTTTGTTTATCTGATTCTTGAAGGTGAGGTCAAACTTAAATTAACAACCTTAAAGCGACTGCTTTTTAAAAGAGCTAAAGAGTTTGTAGGAGAACAGGAAATAATTTCCGGAACAGAAAGAAATTCTTCTGCTCTTGCTAACAGCAATTGCATACTTTATAAACTTGATGCTGATGTTTTAAGAAATAATTTAGAGTCGTCAGCAAATCTGCAATCAAGATTAAATACAGAAACTGAAACAGTTACTGAAAAACCAGCAGCGGAATTCAGCATCCCGCTTATATCTCCAGAAAAAACTGCACCTGTTATTTCTGCTGAGCCTCAGAAGTTTGATTTGAATCAATTCAAAGATTTTGAACCCGATAGAAAAACAGTAGTAGATATTGACAACATTAAGGTATCTCATTATCACAGGGAACCTGACCTTGATGATATAATTCAAGAGAAGTATCTTAAAAGCGATAATCAATCTTTAAAAAGTCAGTTATTAGATAATACAAATGATCTTGGTAACTGGGTTATAACTGAAACAAATCTTGATATCTCGTCTCCTGCAAAGAAGACATCTTTTCACGATAATGAAAAAATTGAAGTTGATGAGGTTATTACTCCATCTGGCAGAAGGCATACTGAATCAACAGAACAACAAAACACCTTGCTTCCAAACACAGGTGATCTTCAATTAAATGCTAAGAATATCGTTGAATTTCTGCTGCAGAAAACTAATTCATTGGTTGGCGCTGTATATGTGGTTTCTTCGGATAAAAATTATCTGGAAGAATTATATCAGACTAATGAATCAATTTACAAAGGAAGAAAATCGCTAAAGAGCGGTATAACCGGTGCAGTAGCAAAAGATAAAAAAATAAGATATGCAGTATCATTCAAAAATGATGTTAATTATGATCCCGAAACTGATCTGCCAAATGATTTTTCAGGTAATACTTTAATATTTGTTCCTTTTGTTGATGATAAGAATGAGCTGCTTGCAATCGCTCAGTTTGGTAATAACGAAACAATGTTTACAAAAAATGAAGAGAGTGATTTAAAAGATTATGCTTCAAAATTAGCTGGACTGTTTAGACCTGATCAAATGCCTGTTCAAAAAGCTTTAATCAGAACAGCGATGTCAACAGATATCTCGCAGTTTGCAAAATTTTTATTAAACGATGTTAAAGCACCGCTGCTTACAGTCAGGCATTATTCATCTATACTTTCCCGCTTTGATTTGGCTGATGAGATTAAGAAAGTAATATCATTATTATCAGCGCAAGCCAATAAAGTAATAGACCTGATTCAGGGAACGCTTGATTATGCTGAGAAGAATACAAAAGTAAAAATGGAAGCAGTTAACTTTAATGAATTTATGGAGCAATCTTTGTCAGTTTTATCCGAATATGTTGAATCAAGAAATGTAAAGCTTTTCAAAAAGCTTGGTATGGACGCAAGAATTAAAATTGATACTAGAAAATTTTATGTCGCTTGTTTTTACATTTCAAAGTTTGCCTGTGATGTAATGAAAAGCGGAAGTAATATCTATTTTAGCTCGGAGCTAAATGATAATACACTTAATCTGATTATTAAAGATGAAAACAAGACAGTAAAAGAATCGGATGTTGATAATTTGTTCAATCCGAATTTGTTCAATGATAGCGGAGAAAATATCGGACTGAGCCTCGCAATTTCGAAATTCATTATCGAAGCAATGAACGCAAATATAAAATTACAATTCAATAATCCGGGATTACTTTATCAGATTTCAATTCCGGTTTCTTCGTAGTAATTTTATGGAATGAAATTTAATCTTGTTACTATTCTTGGTACAACAGCAGCCGGAAAGACAAAGCTTGCAGTTCAGCTTGCTGATTACTTTAACGGTGAAATAATCTCAGCCGATTCACGCCAGGTTTACCGTGGAATGGATGTAGGAACAGGAAAAGATTTATCTGAATACAATTTCAGAGGGAAACAAATTCCGTATCATCTTATTGATATTATCGAACCAAGTGATGAATTTGATCTTTATAAATTCAAGCAGTTTTTTTTAGTTGCTTTTGAAAAAATCTCTGCTAAAAACAGGCTTCCTTTTCTTGTTGGCGGAACCGGAATGTACCTAAGTTCGGTACTCCAGAATTATAATCTTAAAAAAGCAGATTTTGAAAAGACCCGGCTGGAGTATTCTTTACTGAATGATGAGCAATTAAGAGATATTCTTAAAAAACTTAATCCTTCCCTGCACAACACTACTGACCTAAATGATAGGAATAGAATTTTAAAGGCAATTGCTGTAAGTAAAGCTCTACAGGATGAAATTAAAGGAGCAGAGATAAATTCATATAATATTGGAATTAAATTTTCGCGTGAAGAGATAAAAACCAGGATTACTTCAAGACTTAAGAAAAGACTGGATAATGAAGGGATGATTGATGAAGTTAAATTACTTTTAAATTCCGGCGTTAGTTATGATAAAATGATTTTCTTTGGATTGGAGTATAAATTTATCGCTCAATATCTTAAAGGCGAATTAAGCCGAAACGATATGTTTCAAAAGCTAAACTCAGCAATCCATTCATTTGCAAAACGACAAATGACCTGGTTCAGAAAAATGGAGAAAGAAGGAGTTGTGATTAATTGGATTGACGGCTCTGATTTTAATAAAGCTAAAGAGTTGATTGAAAAATATTTTTAAACCATTGCAGCTCCCTTTTATCCGGGTAAAGCAATCAATATTATTTATTTAAAATATCAGACAGTACAACAATGCTGATTCCAGAAAAAATTACTGCATACTTAGATAAAAGATCATCCAATATTTGGAGTATTGAGATGGATCATCAAAAATTTTTTCAAAAAATAATTGTTGTTCCATCAATAGCTGAATCTGACAATCTTCCTGCATTGATCAAATCGCTTGAAAAAAATGATAAGCTGCAATTACATAGCACACTGCTATTAATAGTGGTGAACAATGCTGTTTCCTCATCCAACGAAGTTAAAGAGGATAATAAAAAGACTCTTAAATTTTTGAGAAAACTTAAAACAAAACTGAATCTGTCCTTTATTGATGCCTGCAGCCCCGGAAAAGAAATGGATGATAAAAATGCTGGCGTGGGATTAGCACGAAAAATCGGGATGGACCTTGCACTGACAAAGTTCGATTATTTATCATTAAATAAGAACATTATGATATGCACAGATGCCGACTGCACTGTTGATTCAAATTTTCTGATTGAGATCGCTGATGATTTTAACCGAAACAATTACGAAGCTGCAGCTGTTAATTTTGCTCATAACATTTCCGGAAATGATAGTGAAACAAAAGCAATTATCTGCTATGAAATTTTTCTGCGTTATTATGTTATTGGTTTGAGTTTTGCAAAATCCGAATACTCATTCCATACAATTGGTTCAACAATGATCTGTACACCGGAAGCTTATGTTAAGGTTGAGGGAATGAATAAATATAAAGCTGCTGAAGATTTTTACTTTTTAGAAAAGCTTGCAAAGATTTATCCGATTGGTGAGATCAAAACAACATTTGTTCATCCTTCAAAGCGTGCTTCGTGGAGAGTGCCGTTTGGAACCGGACGAAGTATTGAAAGATATTTATCCAATAAAAGAAATGAGTATCAGCTCTATGATCCTAAATCATTTGTCATACTTAAAAACTGGCTGGAAATTTATTTTGATCAATCACTGCTTGACCAGCAGAGCTTAATAAAAATTTCAAGGAATATTCATCCTGCATTGCATCTGTTTCTAAATGAGCAGGGCTTTGAAAAATTTATTCATAGAGTTTTATTAAATAATAAAAATGCCGCGGAAATTGATAAGCAGAAGCATTACTGGTTCGACGCATTCAGGACATTAAAACTGATACATTACCTTCGTGATATTATTTACCCAAACATTAATATGTTTGATGCAATTGATGAACTGTTAAAATTAATGAATATAGAAAATAAGATCTCCAGAAAAACAGATATACCTGATCTAAAAACTCAAAAAGAATATTTGTTGATGCTTAGAAAGATTCAGAGTTAAATGATTATTAAAACAAATCCGGATGAATTTGAAAATTATTTGGTTGATGCCTCCAACTTTAAAGGCAATTGCGAGGCAGTTTACTTTCCTGAAAATTCTGATGAAATTGTCTGGATAATTAAAGAGGCTAACAAAAATAAATTTACTGTTACAACAGCAGGAAACAGAACCGGTCTGACAGGAGCTTGTATCCCGCAAAACGGAATTGTAATTGCTACCGATAGGCTGAACAAAATAATTGAGATTAATCAAAAGCAATTTTATGCTTTAGTTGAACCTGCTGTTTTGCTGTCAGATTTTCAAAAGGAATTAAAACAGCACAAACTTTTTTATCCGCCGGATCCGACCGAAACAAATTGTTATATAGGCGGAACGGCAGCAACCAATGCTTCCGGTGCAAAAACATTTAAGTACGGACCGACACGCAATTATGTTATTGGGCTGCAGATCGTTCTTCCTGATGGCGAAGTGATTGATCTTGAAAGAGGAAAGCAAAAAGCCAATGGATACAAGCTTACTTTATCAACACAAGCGGGTAAAAATATCAATTTAAATATCCCCGATTATACTTTCCCAAAAGTTAAAAATGCTTCAGGCTACTTTGTACAAAAAGATATGGATGCAATTGATTTGTTTATCGGGTCTGAAGGTACGCTGGGTATAATTACTAAAATTAAGCTTAAATTGCTTCCGCAGCCTGAAGATACAATTTCCTGCGTTTTGTTTTTTGAGGATGAAAGGAATGCTTTAAAGTTTCTTGAAGAAGCCAGAGATATTTCATACCAGAATAAAAAAAGCAGCATAAACAATAATGTGAATGCACTTGCACTTGAGTTTTTTGATGAACGCGCTCTTAGATTCTTGTCAAAAGATTTTTCTGCAATTCCGGATAAGGCAAAAGCAGCAATATGGTTTGAGCAGGAATCAACTTCAGATGATTTTGATTCTATACTTGAAGCATGGAATTTTCTGATGCAAACTAATAATGTAAATGAAGAGACAGCCTGGTTTGCCTTTAGTGATGCTGATAAAGAAAAGATAAAAGATTTTCGTCATGCTATTTCCTGGAAGGTTAATGATTATATAGCACGCAACAATTTCAGAAAGCTTGGAACTGATGTAGCTGTTCCAGATAAAGTTTTCAGTGAGTTTTATTTAACACTGCAGGGTTGGGCAAAGCAAAGTAAAATTGATTTTGTGGCTTATGGGCATTTTGGGAATTCTCATATTCACTTAAACTTTTTACCAAAAGATGATGATGAATTTAATGAGGCAAAAAAAATATATAGACAAATTTGTGAAGAAGCAGTTAGACTGGGAGGAACAATTTCTGCTGAGCACGGAATTGGTAAAACCAAACGTGATTATCTCTTAATGATGTATGGTGAAGCTAATATCCGTAAGATGGCTGAATTAAAAAAATCTCTCGATCCAAATCTTATTCTGAGTATAGGGAATATTTTTGACGAAAGGTTTTTAGCATAATACCACATTGATAATCAGCGAAGAGCTTTGCAAGCTTTGGATGAAAAAATAATACTTTCAAAGAGGAATTTTAGTTTAATTATCCGCACGATGATTGTTTCATCACTTACAGATAACCAATTCCGGAAAAGAAAAATGGATCGCCGGTCAACCAAATGTAAAAGGTCGAATCAATGATCCATTATAAAATTAAACAAGTAATCTTTAACAATTTAAGATTTTGATTACAGTAAAGACTCCTTCAGTCTTTTGGCAACGGCAATAAAGAAACCAAGTACCATAACCACAACTCCAATCCATACAAGACTGATATAAGGCTTAATACTTGCAGTAATAAATAATACTTCTTCTTTTGGTTTCTCCATTGAATGATCTTGTGTATCATTTATCGGATTGATTAAAACCTCAATCATCTCAGCGGTTAGATTATTTAACTGTAACTTTAAACCGGCATTTTCAGAAGAGTACTCTGTAAATACAGCCTGACCGCTAACACTTTTTCTCAGCAGTTCAAATTCTTCTTTTTTACCATTTGCTTCCAGTGTAAGCATTGCACCCATCTGAAAGTCTTTGCCTTCCTGCATCAATTGCATTGTCTCGGGTAAAATATCAAATTTATTAAAAGTGATTTTTATGTTCTGATATTCTGTTGTAACACCTTTTTTTAATTTTACAACATCACCATGCGAATGATCATCTCCTCCTTCTTCATAACCTAACGGGGCAAGATAAACATCTTTTGAAAATAAATTTAAAATCGCCGGCTCTCGCATTAGACTATTGTTATATTCGGCAATGTACATTACCGGGGCGACCTGATAACTATTATTATCTTTCTTCATCGAAATGTTAAAAGCATACTTTGTATTATTTTCTATCGGAGTATATCCGGTAAAAGTTAACTGATAACCAAATGCACTTGCCGGTTTATTCTTGACCAAATCCAGATTAACCGTTGAACTATATGCACCTGAGCCAATAACACCAAGGATAAACAATGCAATTCCGATATGTGAAACATAAGCACCAAGACTTTTTAAGTTACCTTTAACAATTCTGATTGCAATTTCAGCATTTACTATCAAAGCAAATGCAGACGAAAAGCTTAACAAAATCATCATCGGATTTGTTACACCGCCTAAGATCACAATCAGCGCTGTAATAAAAATACTTAAAATGACAGATAAAGCTGAATCTTTAAGAAATGCTTTGGCATTAGTTGTTTTCCATTTTAATAACAACGACAAACCATTTAACAATCCTATAATAATTGCGATAGGTAGATGCAGTTCATCATAAAAGAAAGTATCAACGGACTGACCGAAAAGCGGTGCAGAGGTGCCTCCTAAAACAATTATTGCTGAAGCAACGAGAACAATTGCAGCCGTAAACAATGAAAGCTCTCTTGAGAGAAGACTTTCATCATAAACAGTTTTATCCTCAAGATATTTCCATCTGTAAACAATTCCTCCAAACCCGATTAGGATAAATGTTGTAATAAAGATAACTAAGAAAAAGTAAACAAGATTTCCGGGATCAACAAAAGAATGCACTGAAGCATCGCCAAGCACTCCGCTTCTTGTTAAAAACGTGCTGTATAAAACAAAAATGTAAGTTAAAATACTAAGTATAAGATTTGTCTTAGCATATCTTCCAACTCCATTAGTACTTTTCAAGCTTCTTTTCTGTACAAGCATTGTATGAATAGCGGCAACGCCAATTAACCAGGGGATTAAACTAGAATTTTCAACTGGGTCCCAAGCCCAGTAACCGCCCCATCCAAGCATTTCATAAGCCCAATAGCCGCCGATCATAATTCCTAAACCAAGAATTGCTACTCCGGCAAGCATCCAGGGTAAAGACTGATTAACCCAATCTCTGTATTCATTTTTCATCAATGCGGCTATTGCAAAAGAAAAAGGAACAGTTGCCATAGCAAATCCTATAAACAACATAGGAGGATGAATCTGCATCCAGTAATTAAGCAATTGCGGATTTAAACCCTTTCCGTCTGCAATAAACTGATTAACTGAAACTCCAGCCTGCGACAATGCAGCATAAAGTTCTTTACTCATCTGAATATATGTTGTATTGCTTTGCTGATCTGTAAAGATATAATTCTGCAGAAAAGACAGATTGAAATATTGTGGATTAATACTCTTTGCATCAATAAATATCGGTGTCATCCAGATATACTCAAATGGATTTTTAAACCATGGAGAAACCATTACCAAAAGAAACGACGTTGCAAGTGTAAATACAGCCATTACTCTCGGTTCAAGATCGCCTCTTTTGGAAGAATATGATTGAAGTATAATTCCAATTATTGAAGTAAGCAGAAGCCACAGCATAAAGCTGCCTTCCTGTCCTCCCCAAAAGGATGAGAACAACAAACCGGTTGTAAGTGAATTATTACTGTAACTAAAAATATATTTGTACTGATATTGATGAGTAAGTATTGCATACCATAAAAAAGCTGACGCTGCTATCACAAAAATTGCCATTCCATGATAACTGTAGCGGGCAAAGTTTAATGTGTTTTTATACCCTCTGAATGAGAGAAAATACATTACCATTGCAATAATACTGAATACTAACGCTGCGCTTAAAAAAATACTTCCTATCATATAACCTCACTTCAGGTATAGTGCATAATGCAGAATTGAAGCACAATGACTACACCGCTTATTTTGATGAATTTCTATAACTCGTAATTTTTTATGATATTAAATTTAACTGCATTAAAAGTTTATTAAGTTCAGTTACACTTAATATTTTTTTGACTGTGAATAATTAAAATGTTTGAGACCTCAAAAACCGATCTTTGAACAAAATTTAAATACTGTTTTAACTCTGTAATTGATAAAGAGACCTGATATTTATGAAATGCTTTTGCTAATTGATATTCCTGAGTAATTTAATTTCAAGATCATCGGCTTAATCAAAAATTCATTCACTTATCACAACAGATTATTTCCGGATTTCAAGGCTCCAAGGTTTAAGCTTTTCAATTTTGTAATCGTTAGGCTCTATGCAATCATAAACTTGAAGACTTAACATCTTGCTGTTCGTATTTGCTTGGACATTTTGTTAAAATATCTTTTGCATGAAAATAACCGTTCCGGTAAGACCCAGTTACGACAACACTGGTAGCAGTTTCAAAATTATTTGGCATAGCACCTTCGTATATCACTTTCATTTCATTACCGTTTGCATCGGACATATAAAAGGAAAATGTATTTTTTTCACGATTCATTTCATAATTTTTTGCTTTTACCCAACTGCCTGTTGCCTTAACTGTTTTATCAGTTGTTTTAACTACTGCAAAGTTATCCTCATACTTTATATTGCTTTGTGTAAACAGATAAGCCATTATACTGAGAAACAAAACAATAATAACTCCGCCAAAAATATATTTACTTTTCATTTTTATCTCCTGACATTTCTTTTTCAACTTTTTTAATTCTTTTATCAAGGCTGATCATATAACTGAATATTCCCGTCCATACAATAAGCACAATAATCATTACAATATAGATTGAATTTTTTGATAGAAACTCTTCCAAAGCTAACCTCTGATTAATTTTTTATCTAATTTATCTTTTAACAAAATTGATTTATATCCGATACGCCACATCCAGAAATACAAGATTGTAAATCCAATCAGCGATAGGAAAAAAATCAGCAGCATATTTCCATTCATTTTAAAATTTACTACAGGACCGGCATTTGAATCATCAGCTGAGCCGGGATGAAGCCCTGTCATTATTCTTGGCATAATAAAAATAAAGAACGGTACAGTTACAAATGCAATCATTGAGTAAACTGCAGAAAGCGTAGCACGTTTTTCTTCAGATTCAATTGACGACCTTAAAGCAAACCAGGCACCATAGATAAGTAATAATGCAAAAATACTTGTCTCTCTTGGGTCCCAGTTCCAGAAAGATCCCCATGCAAATTTAGCCCAAACTGATCCTGTTATTGTAGCAAGAATACAAAATATCATTCCAAGCTGTGCGGATGCATAAGATTTTAAATCATCATCTAAATTTTTTTTGCGTAAATACTTAAAACTATACAAAGTTGACATTAAAAAAGCTATCACTGTTAACCAAGCTGTGGGAACGTGAAAGAAGATAATTTTTGCATTTTCTTCTAATCCCGGAATCAACGGAAACTCATACCACTTTGTCGGATTCTCTACAATGGGAAATGAAATTCCAGCTACAGAGACAAAAGCAAGTAACAGAAATAAAAAAATTTTCCAGATCATAAATATTGTTGACTAAATTTTTATTAAAATCTTTATTCTTTCCAAATAAAATCAAATAACATATAAGATGCTGTGAGCATTATTACATCATAACTCACAACAATTGCTAATTCAAATTTAGCACTTTCAAAGGAAATGCCATCAATGGCAAACAATGTTAATTGAACAGAAGCTAAAATCAAAGGCAATAAAATTGGAAAAGACAACACCGGATAAAGCGTTCCTTTTGCACCTGCTTTGGCAATTATCGCAGCAATAATAGTAGAAGAAATTGCAAGCCCAATATTGCCGAACACAAAAGATGTTAAGAACAATAAAAAGTTTCTTATAATAAATTCATTGAACAAAGCAGAGTATAGCACTGCAATTACAGTGTTCATTGCAAAAACAAGAATAATATTAAAAATCAGTTTACCGGAAAAAACCGTTGTCGGCGATGCAACCAATTGAAGAGCTAATGTTGTTCCCCTTTCTTCTTCTGACACAAATGCTCTGGATAAACCGGACATTGCTGTAAAGAAAATTACAACCCAGAAAAGCCCGCCTGTTAAACCCGGACTGATCTTCTCCTGCCCTACTGAAAACATTATAACACTGATTGCAACTATAATAAACATAGCTAAAGCGTTAATTGCATAGCGTGTTCTAAGTTCAGATTTCAGATCTTTTAAAAATAAACTGTAAGATTTTGAGTTCATTTAAATATTAGTTTGCTCTGGCAAAGCTTCTCCTGAAAAAAATTAGTTCCAAAATGTTAGTTCACTTTTAAAATGCTGTTTCTGACATGTCCAAACTGAAAAAACTAACCTTTTCAAAAGAGCAGCTATTAATAAATATTATATGGATTAAAATTTAATTCTTATACTTTTCAAGTAATACAATTTCATTGCATAATTCCAAATCATTTCTTTCATTAGATGCAATAATTACAATATTGGTTTTCGCTTCCTCTTTAACGATTTCATAAACTGAGCTTTTCCCTTCTTCATCAAGATTCGAAGTAGGTTCATCTAATACCAGTAACTGCGGAAAATGCATCAATGCAAAAATAAATTTGACTCTCTGCTTCATCCCGGATGAATATGTTTTTAACAGATCATCTTTTCTTTTAAACAACAGAAATTTATTTAGTAAATAATCAACACGGTCTTTATTAAACTCTGTTCCGCGAACATCGGCAAATATTTTCAGGTTTTCCAAAGTTGAAAACTCTTCGTATAAAACAAGATAAGGAGAAACAAATCCAATATGATTATGCAGATTTTCTTCAGCTAATGCTTTTCCATTCAGTAAATGAATTACTTTACCTTTAGAAGCGCTGATAATTCCCGCGATAATCTTAACAAGTGTTGATTTACCCGAACCATTTGGTCCGGAAATTCCAAATACTCCGGGCTTATCGAATTTAAAATTTAAATCATTAAAGATAAGTCTTCTTCCAAATGATTTATTTAACTGCTGCGCTTCAAGTGAGTAATTAATCATTGAAGATTACCATCTTACCTTTATGAACTGTTTTACCGGATTTAATAACATAAAAATAAACGCCTGTGGGAAACTCAATCTCATCAGCGGTTAAAAGAATTCTACAATATTGTTTATTATCTTTTAAGTAAGAAGATTCAATGTTTTTAATTCCTTCATAATAAAGACTCAAGCCAGCCGAATAAATGTTTACACTTACTTCTTTGTTAATCTCGGCATTATCCTGAAAAACAATTCTGAGACTATTAAATGATGATCTTTTAATCGGAGTTGGATATGCAAAGGTTTCTAAATTAATATCAGGTATTAAATAACTGGTATCCCCATAAACAACAACATTATTTAATATACCTGAATTGTTCCAGAATTGCTGATTTACTTTGTCAAACAAAATTGAATAGTTATCACTTATTGAAATCATCCCCGAAGCAGTATCATTGTAAACAGTAAAAGAAAAATCATAAAACAGATTGGAATTATTAATTGCAGAATTATAATCAGAGTTTGTAATTATTGTATTAAAAATTCCGTCCTGATCAGGAAGATTAATCTGCAAAAAATAATTTGCTGCTGCTTTTACCGACATCTCATAAGTCTTTGCAGGCGGTATAAAATTCATTACTGCAGTTGGAATAAGCAGCGGATAATTACCAGCTTCCTGAAAATACTCACCGGGATAAATATTTCTTGTGTTTGTAAAATAACTCCAAATCCCAAAACGGTTAAGTTCATTTCCAAAATTAGTTCCTGCCTCATCAAGACTTAACGCAATAGCTTTAAGTGCGGCATTGCCCGGAATCAGGTCCCATTGTCTTTTAAGAATTTCAAATCCAAAATTTTTCTGAAGGAAAATATTCCAGATTGCAATACTGTAGCCGTCAGTACTGGGCATTGATTTTTCGGGTCTTAAAAAATATGAGCTCATATAAGCGTAGTAATCGTTGACATAATCAAAAGCAAATTCTTCCATTGCAGTAGAACTCATTTCATAATAAAAAACATCTGAATTTCTGAAAGGCGCATTTAACTCAGAAGGCGCATAATTTCCGCCCTGTATTGCATGATAAAATTCATGAGCAGCAGTTACTCTTGCCCCATTAATTCCTTTTGAATAATATCCTGCTGAGTAATCGTTATCAAGCACCATAAATGACATCCAGCTTGATTGAGAAACCTTATTTTCAAATTGTGTGTAACCATAAAGACCAGATAGATTTTGAATATAAACATCATATTTGCTATCTCCTCCTTCTGTTCCGTCAGCAGGCGGTGCAGCATAACCTAATTGCTCAACTTCAAAAGAATATGTTGAATCAAGAGCCTGCATAAATTGCATCAGATCATATCCGGGTGCATTTACACCGGCAGTATCGTAGTGCACTCTGAAAAAACCTTTTGGTGTAACTATACTTTTATGCATTTGGGGTCTTTGTAATAATGGTGCAACTATCTTCTGCTGAGATGGGTTAAGCAAATCAAAATTTTGTTTGATGCTGTTTACCAAGTCAAGACCGCATTTAACAACGGACGGATTTTCCTCAATCTGCTTTTTAAGATATTCCGATGGCTGAACACCCTTGAAATAAGTAAATAAATTTACAAGTGAATCTAATCTGCTTTTGGAAATTTCCTGTGCAGATAGTTGAAAAGATATGATAAAAATTATCGTAAGAGAATATTTAATAATCATTATAACAGCTCTTTAATTCCTATTGTGCCATTACTGCTATTTGAAAAAATTATGTATTCCTTACGCTGATCAAAACTCATAATTAGAAAATCTTTTAAATAAATATCTGATAATTTTTCTTTAATATCATCTACTCTGCCTGAACCTGAGAAAGATAATTTAGTTAACTTCAACTTTTCCTCTTCATACACAAATAAAGAGTTACTTTTTCCAAAAAATAAATGATTTTTCTCTGTTATCCTATACACATAAGGCGAGGTATATTGGTAAATCTCATCAGTTATTTTATTATTAAAAAAAATCTTTTGCTGATTACTATATGAAACTACCGAATAAAAACTTCTATCATCCGTAAGATTAGTAAAAGAGGTAATAGTATATAACGATTTAAAATTTCTGCTTATCTGAAAGTGTTTTTTGCTGTGCAGGTTTTCTCTTCTGTTTTCAACAGTGTTAAGTATTGCATTATCACTTTCAAATGTAAAGTAACCAATAGTCGGGTAAGTAAGACTAATGAAAAATGCATCAGTAAAATTTTTAGTTAAAACGCCCGATGATCTGGAATTATAATTTTCATCCGCTCTTAAGTACTGCTGAAAATAAAGATATCCGTTTTGCGAATAAAGAATATATACAATTGCTTCTTTGGTTAAATCAGGTTTTACAGCAATATCTTCAATCGGACCATCAGAATAAATTATACGTCTGCGAGAGGATAACTTTTCGCAATCAACTTCAATAGATTCAATTGCTCTATCGCCTTTATTGTAAAGATAAAATAACTTGATTGTTTTTGATTGACTGAAAACTAAAATATTTTCAAAATTATTATTAACCTTTATACTAAAAAACTTTTCCGGCAAACCGTAAGCATCTCTCAGAATAATATTTAAACTTGAGTTGAAATTATCTGTAAAAGCAATATCTGTAATTCCGTTATCCTGATAATCAAATTCAACTATTTTATCGGGCATTATTCCTAATGCCAATGTTTGTGACTCAGATAAGGAGTTCACCTTTGACAAAATTCTGATTTCGCCTTTATCACTGATAGCAGCGGTACCATAAATAAACTTACTGAAGTAAGCGATCAGGTCTTTAATTGCTTTATCTTTTAAATGTATCAAGTCTGAATTATAATTAGTAAAATCATTTGCAAATATTGTTGCAACAATGCCTGTTTCACGGTTAAGATAATTAAAATCAAAAAAGCCGTCTCTGTTAAAATCTCCTATTACAATTTTATCAGCCTGATACAATGTTTTTATCTTTGCTGATTTGTTAAACGAAGAGAAAGAATCGCCGAATATAATTTCTATCGAAGATGATGTTGATATAATTATATCTTTAAACTGATCGTAATTAATATCAAAAACCGCTAAAGAGACTATCTGATCATCAAAACTAATCTGCCTCAGATTCTCAAACTCGCCTTTTGAATTTCTGAAAATAAAAAGAAGCTGATTATTAATTGCATCAACAGCTATAATATCATCAGCACCATCCGAGTTAAGATCAATAAATTTAGCATTCTGAAAAATCTTATCAGCAAACAATTCAGCTGATTCAAGTTTTTTGTTTTTCTTTTTAATTACTGATAATCCACGGAATGAATTTCCGGAAATAAGATATTCGTAATCATTCTCAAATCTGTTAAACGAAACACTCAGATTTTCGGGATATGTATCAAAACTGATTTTTTCTTTAACTGCAATTGAGCCGTTTGAATTAAAACTAATTAAACAAAAGCTGCGCTGTCTTCTGGAAGTAACTGCATAATTTTCAATTTGATTATAATTGTTTAATACAGGTTCAATGTTGGATATTTCGACAGGTGATTGCTTTTTAATCGGGATGGAAAATTCCGCACCCGATAAACCTTTACTTACTTGTATTGATTTATGAAAAGGAGAAAATAATAATAGATCCGAGTATTCATCATTATTAAAATTAAAACTGAATAATTTTGTAAAAGCAGAATCTGTTTTAACAGTGCTTAGCTTACCAAACCCTTTAAAAGGGATTTGAGAAAAAATATTTTCCGGAAATAATAAAAGGAAGCAAGCAAGTAAAAACTTAATGTATTCTGCTCTTAAGCCGGTTTTCTCTGCGCTGAAGAGCTTCATCATATCTTCTTTTTTCGTCTTCTGTTTCTGGTATTCCATCAATTGCTTCAACAGGCTTTCCATCAGCACCAACACCAACAAAAGTAAGATAAGCCGTATTGGTATGAACTTTTTTATTTTCCTTAAAATTCTGTGCAAACACTTTAACACCAACTTCCATTGAAGTTTTGAAAACCCTGTTAACAGATGCAACAAGGGTTACTGCCTCGCCAAGTTTTATCGGATGATGAAAATCTATTCTATCAACCGATGCAGTAACACAAACCCTCTGATTATGCTTTGCGGCGCTTAAAGCAGCACAAATATCTATCCAATGCATCAACTGACCGCCGAGCAGATTACCAAGCTGATTTGTATGATGGGGCAGTACAAGCTCGGTCATTATTATCTGCGAATCACTGATTTTTTTAGGTTTGTTCATTAAGGTTTTAAAGTCAGTTTATTTTCTAAAGATGTTTTTATCTTTTGGACATCAGAATAATTTTTATGCTGAGGATATTTACTCAAAAATTTTTCTGCCTCAGCTAATGCTTCTTTATCACGCTTGCGTTCAAGCAGCAGATTTATTTTATCGTACAAAGCTAATGGTGCATATTGTGTGTCGTGATATACTTCCATTACACTGTCATAATACTTTTGCGCAGCTAAATAATCCTCCAGTTTGTAATAAATACGTGCTGCTTCATATTCTTTTTTAGCCAATTTATCATTTAACTCTTTTATCTTATTTTCAACCTCAGCAACTTTTGGGTTAAGCGGAAAAAAATCTATGAATACCTGAAATTCCTCAATTGCCTTTTTCGTATAGCGCTGGTCTAAAGAAAAATCCGGTGAAAGTTCATAATAGCAATCAGCAAGCATATATTGGGCATCAGCTAAATATTCGCTTGAAGGCATACCTTTAATTAACTTGCTGAACTGATAACCGGCAAGAATATATTCTTTCCTTTTAAATCTGGACATAGCAAGATAATATTGTGCATCATCAACTATACTGCTGCCTGGGTACTGCAAAATTATTGCATCAAATTCTTTAACTGCTTCTTCATAATCTTCCTGTTCATAAAGTTTAATTGCATAAGCAAGTCGTTCTTCAGGAGTAAAATTTGTGGTATCCAGCGAAGATGAACAAGCAGATAGAAATAAGGTAAAAAATATCAGAGCAAATATGTTTTTCATAAAAATTAAACTGGTTTTTGATGTGCAATTATAACCAAATTAAAAAAGCCTTCAAAGGTAATAAAGTTTACTTTGATCTTACTGTAAAAAACAGAATAACAGTTAATGCAGCAGCACCGATTGCTACTACTGGTTCCCAAAAAGTGGAAAAGAAAGGTTCTGTTGGTAAATCTCCGCGGGTAAATGGATAAGTTCTGTTTTCTAATTCTTCAATATCATCAACTTTTATTTTATCATTATTTGTAAATACAAAATCTCTTACTTCAGAATATTTTGAAATGAAGTAATTGCCCGAAAGCTTAATAGTTCTTTGAGTAAAAAAGTCTCCGAAAATTCCGTCTTTTTCTGGTTCGGAGTATCCGACAAAAGAATTATCCAGAACAAGATTAACTTTAACAAAACCTTTACCTTCATTCTGCCCGCTGACTAACTGAATTCCGCTTTTAAATAATTTGCCTCTTACCCGATTTGCAAAGACCGAATAGTCAGTACCAAAGTTAAGCTCAAGATCAACTGTTTTAACATCTGCCAGATCCATTATTACCATATCTGCGGCAGAATCAACAAGAGTGTAAAACACGTCAATATTAGATGGACTTTCAGATTGAGCAGAGAGAGAAAAAGGAATCAAAAAAAATAAAAAACGGAGCGATTTTTTTATCACTCCGTTTATATTTAAAAAATTATACTTCATCTTAATGTAAATATCCACACAAAGAATTTCTTTATCAAGTTGAATATGTTGCCTGCTGTCATCATCAACTTTTAGCTTACAATCTTCTGCTAACGATTATCTTCTTCCTGCGGCTATTTCCTGCAGCTTCTCAATCCTTTGTTCAACAGGCGGATGTGTGGAAAATAACTTACTCATTCCGCCAAACAAAGGACTTATAATAAACATATGTGCAGTAGAGGGTGAAGTATTTTTTAAATGCTGAACTTCATTACCTCTTGATATCTTCTGCAAAGCAGATGCAAGAGCCATAGGATTACCGCTTATTTCAGCACCGCCAGCATCAGCAGCAAATTCCCGGGATCTTGAAATTGCCATTTGTAAAAGCATTGCAATAATTGGTGAAAGAATTATCAGGAACAATCCGCCAATTCCGTTTCCTTCTCTGTCATTATCTCTGCCGAACATAGCAGCCCAGCCAGCCATCTGTGCAATGTATGATATTGTTCCTACCAATGTTGCTGCAATTGTGCTGATTAAAATATCTCTGTGTTTTACATGCGCTAGTTCGTGTGCCATAACCCCGGCAAGTTCATCATTGTTTAATCCTTGTAAGATTCCTGTTGTTGCAGCAACAGCCGCATTTTTCGGGTTTCTTCCGGTAGCAAAAGCATTTGGCGTAGGATCATTAATTATATAAACCTTTGGCATAGGCAGATTTGCATTTTGTGCAAGCTGCTCTATCATATCATAAAACTTAGGTGATTGCTCTCTTGTAATTGGTTGTGCGCGATACATTGCAAGCACAATTTTATCCGAAAACCAATAAGAACCAAAATTCATTATTAAGGAAAATATAAACGCAATTGTCATACCGGATTTTCCGCCAATTGCGTAACCAACGAGCAGAAAAAGCGCCATCATTGCAGACATTAGAAATACTGTTTTAAGTCCATTCATTTTTATTTTATTTCTCCGTTTTTGCGTTTCAAAGTTATATGGTAAAATTTGACTAAACAAGTTAAACCGGATTTGCGGTATTTTAGATGAGATTCTTATCACGAAAGATTCAAAAAAAAAGCGGTCCTAAGACCGCCTTTCAAACATTAAGTTCAGAATGTTCAACTATTATAAACATTAATCATTTACTGAACATTTGATATTCAAATGATTTTTATTTTAGAAGTAACATCTTCTTTGCTGCAATAAAACTCTGTCCTGAGTTTAATTCTGAACTACCGGTTTTAAGTTGGTAATAATAAACTCCGCTTGAAAGTTCAGAGGCGTCAAAATTTATTTCATAATTTCCGGCAGGTTTATATTCGTTAACCAAAGTTACAACTTCATTTCCCAAAACATCGTAAACTTTTAATGTAACAAACTGCTTATTGACTATTGCATACTTGATATTTGTAGTCGGGTTAAATGGATTCGGGTAGTTCTGCATAAGTGAAAATGTTTCAGGTAGTCCAATTTCTGCAAAAACATCATTACTATATTCAACAGACCCATCGTAATCAATTTGTTTTAACCGATAACTGTACAAACCGCTTAATAGATTAACATCTGTATATGAGTAATTTCTTACTTCAGTGGTAGTTCCAAAACCGGGTACAAACCCAATTTCAATCCATCTTTCATCCACCGGAGTTTTTCTTTCAACTGAAAAACCTGCATTGTTGGTTTCAGTAGCAGTTGACCAGCTTAATATAACAGAATTCTGATCTGCTGAAGCACTGAATGATGTTAGCTCTACAGGGATCATTGAAAGAGCTAACAGATAAGCAGCATAAGCATCTATTCTTCCGGCACCATATCTATTATCTTTTCCGGAAGCTCCTTTTTCAACTGATGTTGTTTGGAGAATCATACTAACATCGGCAGGAGTTAAATTAGGATTTACTGATAATAATAAAGCTGCTGTACCTCCGGCGTGAGGTGTAGCGCCAGATGTTCCGCTAAAAGATCCATATCCGGTTCCGTTAACTGTTGAAGTAGTACCATTACCAGGGGCGCTTATGTCTGGTTTTATCAAACCAATTGACCCCGAAACGGTTTCATAAGGATAGTCCTGATATACCAAAGGCATAACATAAGGATAAGATGGATGGTTTGTTTTTATTTCTTCCCAGGTTGCCGGACCATAAGGAGAACTACTGACAATTAAATCTGTTGATGCATTTACATTTCCAACTCCAATTACTGAACTTAATCCGCCTGTTAGAGTTTGATCAGGGTGAATCCATGGTGATGGTGAGTTTCCCGGAGCTGAAATATTAAATGGAATCGGAGCACTGCCTAAATTATTTCCGTCATTGCTTGTAGAGTTTGTATGAACAACCCCAGCCGCCAATTCAACATCAGTCATTTGGCGGAACATCGGATAATTTGGCTGAGGATTAAAATACCATTTGTAACTTAATGAACTTGTAATAACATCTACTCCTTTATCAATTGCATATTGCTGTGCTAACCAGTATTGAGATTCGCCATTTGGTCTTAAAGCTAAAATTTTCGCCCGTGGAGCAACACCGGTTTGTGTTCCATTTGTACCATCGCCACATACAATTCCGGATGTTGATGTACCGTGTGAACTGCTTGAGTAATACACATTGTTATCATTATTCCAAAAATCCCATCCGATTACATCATCTATATAACCATTACCGTCATCATCAATTCCATTTAGATCACCGGGATCAAATACCCAGGAAGAGCCATTCCAGACTATAGTAACTCCGTTACCATTTGCATCCTCTCCTAAATTATTCCAGATATTATGAACCAGGTCAGGATGGCGCCAATCACAGCCATCATCAAGATTTCCTACAAGAACACCCTGTCCGCTATCACCAGCAGCCCAAACAGCCGGCACATTCATCAAAGTTAATCCTGGCTGAAGTGCAAGCACATCATCAGAAGACGATTCCTGCTGCTGATCAATTGGATCAATTAACTGATTTCCATCATATATCGGATCAAATCTGATCTCAGCTATTTCATTAAAATTCTTAGCAAGATTATAAATCACTGAGGGTACCGCTGAAAATACAATTGTGTTTGCCGCCCAAAGAACATCAATTTTACTAACCAAGCTTTGCTGTTTGGCATTTTCAAGATAACCGCGGACATTTTGCTGATGCTGGTTAGAAAAGTTTTTAAGAATTCGCACTACTTCTTTCTGTCTTTCTTTTTTAGAAAGGAATACAGTCTCCTGCTGTAATTCTTTTAAGGAGTATTGCTCTTTAAATGTAGCATAAACATTAATCATCTCGTTATCCGAGGCACTTAGTAATATCACCTGCAGATATGGATGAATAATCCCATCTGAAGTTTGACCGAGACTTTCTGTTTGAGAGATCAATAAAAATGCTGCAAGGAAAAATGTAGTGAAGAGATTTTTCATTTGATTACCTTTTGTTTTAGTGAATATCGGATTCTTAATTCTACTCCTAAAACTGCGAATATTTTTTATAAATACCAACTATTGATGCGTATCAAATAAAAAAATTTGTGAGGCGGAAAACTATTGGCAATCAGACAAGAACTATGCAGGAGTAACTTTGGATTTAGCAGATAATATTTTCGCTGCAGGAAACATCGGATTGTTTAAATTCACTAATAGCGGAGCTTTATCTTCAAATCTTAATTTAACTTTTTGCTCAAATGAGATATATGTAAACTAATAATAATTAAATTATGGTTTGTGTGTCAGGCATAGTAAACGTAGTGCATATTTAAAAAGTAAAAGCTGGCGGTTTTGTTTCCTCTAAGAAGATAGTTCAAAACAAATAATTCCCACTGACTATTTACCTGATTTTTTAATCTGCTGTTCTCTCACTCAATTAAATTAAAAAAGAGCTCCGAAGAGCTCTTTTTATCTGTTTCTGAAAAATTTCAGTTCTTGAGGCTTAAGAACTGAATCAGGATATTCCCCAGTTATTTTGATTATCGTGAATTATTAAAATTAGTTTAGTAAAATAATTAACCAGCAGTAATTCAATTATAAAATATAATTATTCCTCTCAGACTCCAAATTTTAAGATCACTAAAATTTTTTCAAGCACTTAACTTTGTTAAAGATTATATTTGAATAAGAATTAATTTTTATTGCCACGACTCTTAAATTGTGATTTGAAAAATAATCAGGAATTTACAAGCTTCAGCTAAAATATTAATTGAATTCAGACAAAGTCTGTTTTTTCATCTGAATTTGCGAAACATAAAAGCTGTGTTTATTTGTGGAATAAAAAATCCCTGTAAATTCTTTGTTTTTTAACTTTTATCAGGATAAATTCACGACCTATTTTTAAAATGATTGCTGAAAATCTTGCCGTTTTAAGGCAGAAAATCGAGGAAACCTGTAAAAAAGCAGATAGAAATCCTGCTGATATTAATATTATTGCAGTTTCAAAATATTTTGGTATAGACTCAATTCTTGAAGCTACAAAATGCGGACTCACAAATTTTGGTGAAAATCGTGCACAGGAACTTACTCTAAAATTTGAAAAACTCGGAAGTAAAGTAACGTGGCATTTTATCGGGACTTTACAAAAAAATAAAGTAAAGTATGTTGTTAATTCTGCTGAACTTATCCATTCAGTTGATTCAGTTGAACTTGTTGAAGAGATAAATAAAAGAGCGGAAAAGATCGGAAAAATTCAAAAGATATTGCTCGAAGTAAAAACATCTGATGAAATGACTAAATCCGGTTTGGAAACTGAAAGTGAAATTGTAAGTCTTGTACAAAGATGTTCAGAGCTGAAAAGTATTAAGTTAAATGGATTGATGACAATGGCTCCATTAACTGATGATGTAAACATTATTAGGAAAAGTTTTAGAGATTTGCGTAACTTAAAAGATAAAATTAACAACAAAGGATTTAATCTTGTTGAGCTATCTATGGGAATGACCAGCGACTTTGAAATTGCAATTGAAGAAGGAGCAACAATGATAAGGATTGGCAGCGCAATTTTTGGCGACAGAGATTATTCAAAAGATTGGAGACAGATATGAAAATTTCTCCTTTAGAAATTCGTCAGCAGGAATTCACAAAAAAAATGCGTGGATTCGATCCTGATGAAGTACAGAGTTTTTTAGAATCTCTCGCTGACGAGGTTCAAAGACTTAGTGAGGATAACGATACATTAAAAAGTGAAGTTGAAAATTTAACTGAACAGATTAATGAGTATAAAAAGATTGAAAAGAATCTTCAGGATACTCTTTTAAAAGCACAGGAAAATTCAACCAAATCTTTTGAAGCAGCAAAAAAGCAAACAAGCCTTATGTTAAAAGAAGCAGAGCTGAAAGCTGCACAGATTATTGAAAAAGCTCGTGAAAGTACAAATGATATCCGTAATGCAGTAGTTAATCTGAGAGAAGAAAAAGATCTTATTATTGCAAAGCTTAAAGCAATAGTAAACTCTCAGGCAAATTTACTTGAGCTTAAGGTTGAACGTGCAGGTGAGGAAAAATCTGCCGGTAAAAAAACAGATGATTCAAATAAAATGGATATTGATCTTAATGATATCCTTAATAAAATTTTATGAGTGAACTGATAAAAAAAATAAATGAAACTTTAACGGTTATCAGAAAATTTACTTCTGATAATTATCCTGTTGGAATTATACTTGGTACCGGGCTTGGCGGACTTGTTAAAGAAATTAATATTGCCCATCAGATTAGTTATGCTGAACTTCCGCACTTTCCGCTTTCAACTGTTGAATCGCATCATGGCAAATTAATTTTCGGTACTATAAACGGACAAAAGGTTGTTGTAATGCAAGGCAGATTTCATTACTACGAAGGCTACACGATGCAGCAGATAACTTACCCTGTTCGTGTTATGAAATTTCTTGGAGTAAAAACTCTTGTCGTTTCAAATGCCTGCGGCGGAATGAATCCTGATTATAGCAAAGGGGATTTGATGCTGATGACTGATCATATAAATTTACTTGGTGATAATCCGCTTATCGGAAAAAATACAGATGAACTCGGTCCCAGATTCCCGGATATGAGTGAACCATATTCGCTTGAATTGATCAGACTTGCTGAAGAGGTTGCAAAAGAAAACAATATAAAAGTTCATAAAGGTGTTTACGTTGCTGTTCCCGGTCCGAATCTGGAAACAAAAGCTGAGTACAAATTTTTGCGGGCAACTGGTGCTGATGTTGTGGGAATGTCAACAATTCCTGAAAACATTGTAGCAAACCATATGGGAATGAAAGTATTTGGAATGAGTATTATTACCGATGAGTGTTTTCCGGAAAATCTTAAACCGGTTAATGTTGAAGAAATAATTGCTGCAGCGATGAAAGCAGAACCCAAAATGACTTTAATCATGAAAGAAATAATAAAGAGATTATAATGGCATTTTCACCCAAAAGAATGTTGGTTAATTACGGTGCAGCTGTGCTGCTTGCTGTGTTTTTATTCTTCTCAAATTTTTTGAATACAAATCTGTTCGATTTTGGGGAGCTTAATTTTGCAGTGTGGTTTGTTCTTTCAATTTTCTGTTTCAGCTGCGGCTGGTTTATTAACCGTGTTTTAGGATGGCAGCACGGCGGTAAAATTGTTTTTGCAATAATTATTGCAATTACCGCACTAAGTTTGTTTACAGTAATATTCTTTAATGAATATTTTTCGGCTTCACAATTGATTACTGAAAATATAATTCTGTACAGCTTAAGAAATATTATGCTTGGTGCAATGGGATTTTTCGGAATGGCTGTTCAGGAAGTGCTTGGTTCTGAAAGAGAAAGTATTCTGTTAAAGGAAAAAATTAAAGTTTACGAGCAAACAATGCTCGATGCAAAAAAGGAAGCAGAGTTAGCTCTTAAAGAAGCTAAAGTTAAAGCTGAAAAGCTTATCAATGATGCGGAGCTGCATTCAAAAAATACAATACTCAAGAAAGAAAGAATTGAACGTGAGTTAAAAGAGTTTATTCACACAGAAAGAGAATTAATTAAAAAGTACGAAGAATTATAGTATCATTACATCTATAGCGATTTAAAATGTTTAAACAGAATTTAGAAAAAATTGGTTACCCTCAGTTAGAACATATTATACTTCAGTTCTGGCAGGAAAATAAAGTATTTGAAAAAAGTATTTCCACACGGGATGAAAATAAATCCTGGACATTTTATGAAGGTCCTCCTACTGCAAACGGAAAGCCCGGTATTCATCACGTAATGGCAAGAACTCTAAAAGATCTTGTCTGCCGTTACAAAACATTGAAAGGTTATCGCGTTAACAGAAAAGCCGGATGGGATACACATGGTTTACCGGTTGAAATCGAAGTTGAAAAATCACTTGGGATAAAACATAAAAGCGAAGTGCTTGAATACGGAGTTGAGAAGTATAACCAAAAATGCCGCGAATCAGTCTTTACCTATTTAGACCTTTGGGAAAAGATGACAACCAGAATGGGTTATTGGATAGATCTTAAATCAGCATATATAACTCTTGATAATAATTATATTGAATCAGTTTGGTGGGCATTAAAAACTTTATTTGATAAAGGACTTATTTACAAAGATTATAAAATTGTTCCGCAGGATCCCAAATCTGAAACTGTTTTATCATCACACGAACTTGCACTTGGCTACCGCGAAACAAAAGATCCATCGGTTTATACTTTATTTAAACTTGAAGAATCTGACGAACATTTTCTTGTATGGACAACTACTCCCTGGACTTTGATTTCAAATGTTGCTTTGGCTGTTGGTCCTGATATTGATTATGTAAAAATTAAAACTGAACGCAATATCATTATTCTGGCAAAAGAAAGACTATCAGTTGTTGAAGAAGAATATGAAATTCTTGCAGAGATGAAAGGCAAAGACCTTGCCGGTACCGAGTATGAACAGTTGATGGATTATTGTGAAGTTGACAAAAAAGCTTTTTATGTAATCGAAGGTAATTTTGTCAGTACAGAAGATGGTTCGGGTATAGTACATATTGCCCCGGCATTTGGTGCTGACGATTATGAAATGTCAAAGAAATACGATTTGCCGATGCTTCAGCCGGTTACAAGAGCAGGAATCTTTACTGATGAAGTTACAGATTTTGCCGGCAAGTTTGTTAAAGATGCTGATCAGGATATCATCCTGAAATTAAAGAAGGATGGAAAACTTTATAAGAAGGAAACCATTCTTCATACTTATCCTTTCTGCTGGCGTCATCCTGAAGTACCCGTAATTTATTATGCCCGCGAAAGCTGGTTTATCCGTACAACTTCTGTTGCAGACAGAATGGTTGAGCTTAATAAGCAAATCAACTGGCAGCCGCCCGAAGTTGGAAGCGGTAGATTTGGAAATTGGCTTGAAGAAAATAAAGACTGGGCTTTATCACGGGATAGATTCTGGGCTACACCATTGCCTATTTGGGTAAGCGAAGATGGTGATGCTTTTGCAATCGGAAGTATTGAAGAGGTTAAAAACGGATTTATTGAAGAGAATGGAAAAAGAATTTCCTTAAAAGATATTAAAGAAATTGATCTGCATAAACCATTTGTTGATAAAATACTATTTGAAAAAAGCGGAAAGATTTTTAAACGAACTCCTGAAGTAATAGATGTTTGGTTCGATTCCGGTGCAATGCCGTTTGCCCAATATCATTATCCGTTCGAAAATAAAGATGTCTTTGAAAAGAAATTGTTCCCATCACAATTTATCTGTGAAGGAATCGACCAGACCCGCGGCTGGTTTTACACCTTACATGCAATTGCAACCATGTTGTTTGATAACGTTGCATTCAAAAATGTAATTGTAAATGAATTAATACTTGATAAAACCGGCAGAAAAATGTCAAAGTCGTTGGGCAATACAGTTGATCCGTTTGCTTTATTTGATAAATACGGAGCAGATGCAACAAGATGGTATCTGGTAACTAACTCACCTCCGTGGCGCCCAACTTTATTTGATGAAGAGGGGCTGGCTGAAGTTCAGAGAAAATTCTTTGGGACTTTGATTAATACTTATTCATTCTTTGCTCTCTATGCAAATATTGATGAATTTAATTTTAAAGATAATCTGATCGCATATGAAGAAAGACCCGAAATCGACCGGTGGATCATCTCTAAATTAAATGCTCTTGTTGAAGAATATGAGCAGTTGATGGATGATTATGATGTAACAAAAGCAGCGCGTGCAGTTTCTAATTTCACGATTGATCAGCTTTCAAACTGGTATGTAAGAAGAAGCAGAAGACGTTTCTGGAAATCCGAAATGAACAGAGAAAAACTCTCCGCATATCAGACACTATACGAATGTTTAGTAACAGTGTGTAAACTAACATCACCATTTGCTCCGTTTATTTCTGAAACAATTTATCTTGAATTGAACAATGAAACAAAACTTGAGAGCTTCGGTTCGGTGCATCTTGCAGATTTTCCAAAAATAACATATCGTGATAAAGTGCTTGAAGAAAAGATGGAGGTTGCGCAAAATGTTGTTTATCTTAGCAGAGCAATGCGTGCTAAGAATAATCTTAAAGTACGGCAGCCATTACAAAAAATTATGGTTGCATTGGATAAAAGTAAACACGATGCTTTATCCAAGATGCAGGATGTTATTCTTGAAGAAATAAATATAAAAGAGTTGATAATATTAAATGACGATTCTGAGATTGTTAATAAATCTGCAAAGGCTAACTTTAAATCAATTGGGCCCAAGTTTGGTAAAAAAGTGAAAATCATTTCCGAACTGATAAAGAACTTTACCAAGGATCAGATAGCAAAAATTGAAAAGGGTGAAGATCAGATATTGGAAGTTGATGGCGAAAAAATAACTATCACAAAAGATGATGTTGAAATAATTAGTTCTGAGATTACAGGCTGGGTAGTCGAAGCAGAAGCCGGGATTACTGCTGCAATAGATACAGAGCTGAATAATGCGCTGATAGAAGAAGGACTTGCCCGTGAATTTGTAAACAGAGTTCAGAACATGAGAAAAGATGCCGGTTTTGATGTAACTGACAAAATTATTATTAACTTTGCAGGCTCTGAAAATTTAGTTAGAGCAATAAATAATTTTAATCAATATATTTCCACCGAAACTCTTGCCGAAAAATTATCTGATAAAGCCGGTTCAAACAACGGTTTTAAACAGGAATTTAAAATAGGTGAGTTTGATTGTTCAATTAACATTGAAAAAGTTAAAGTCTAATTAGAGGAGAAGTAAACATGGCTAAAAAAACCACTGTTAAAAAGGTAACAAAGAAAAACACTGCTAAAACAAGTAAGAAGGCTGTAAAGAAAGAAGTAAAAAAGAAAAAACCGGTTAAAGTTTCTGCTCCCAAAAAACCGTTAAAAAAGGAAACACCGAAGAAGAAGGTAACAGCAAAGAAAAAAGAAGTTAAAAAGACTGTAAAAACAACTGCACCTAAAACTAAGACCACTGCAAAAAAAGCAGTTCCGGTTAAAAAACAGGTTGAAAAAAGATTAATTGTTAAACCCAGAACTAAGCCGGTTGTTGTAAAACCAAAAGAAGAAGACATCATAACACCTGAAATGATAGCTGCCAATCGTGCTGCTGCATTAAAGAAAATTAAAGGTTACAGTAAAAAAGATCTCGAATATTTCAGAGGGATAATTCTTGAAAAGCGTGACGAAATCCTCGAACAACTTCAGAATCTAAGAGAGCAAATGCTTGATCCGACAACAGGTGAATATATAAACGAAAATTCTCCCTATTCACTTCATATGGCTGAACAAGGCACTGATGCAATGGAGAGAGAAAAAACTTTTCTTTATGCTCAGAGAGAAAACAAATTTTTAGGATATCTGGAAGATGCATTAAAGAGAATTGATAGCGGAACTTACGGTATTTGTGTTGAGTGTATTGAAGAACCTCAGCATCTTTGCCCGACTTGCCCATTAATTCCAAAAGAAAGATTAGCAGCCGTACCTCATAGTCAGCTTTGCTTACCAATGAAGCAAAAACAGGAAAAAAGATAGCTTTGGATTTCTCAGAAAGATTAGAAAAGGAGTAAAAGTTATTTGAAAGCGTTATATGTCTCGTTGATTATTGTTATTGTTGATCAGATAACGAAATTATTGGTTAAAGGATTTGCTATTTCATTTTTAGGATTAAATTTTGAGGGCATGTATCTCGGACAGATGATTCCGGTTTGGGGTGATTTTTTCAGATTAACTTTTGTCGAAAACCCCGGTATGGCTTTTGGCTACGATCCGGGTGAGAGTTTTAAATTAATAATTTCAATATTCTCTTTAATTGCCAGCATTGGTCTGGTTATTTATCTGTATGTTATTAGAGATAAAAGCTTAAGCTTACGAATTGCTATTGCCTGCATTTTGGGTGGTGCTGTCGGGAACCTGATAGATAGAACATTTTACGGAGTATTTTTCGATTATGCTCCGTTGTTCTACGGAAAGGTTGTGGATTTTTTTGATTTCGACTTTTTTAATTTTACTCTCTTTGGAAGAAGTTATGATAGATGGCCTGTTTTTAATATAGCAGATGCTGCTGTAACAATCGGTGTTTTAATCCTGATACTGTTTTATAAAAAACATAATGAAATTGAAGAGGTGTCTGAAAATAAAGTTGAGGTTTCCGGTATATCGGGAATAAATATCTCTGAAAAAGTATCTGAGTTAAGCAGCGATAATCCGCAGATAATAAAAAAAGATCAGATAAATGAGCAAACTGATATCCGAAAAGAAATTTCTGATTGATGTTCCGGAAGGAAAAAGAAAAGAACGGATTGATATATTTCTTACCCATCATATCGAAAATACCACACGCTCTAAAATCCAGAAAGCAATTGAAGCAGGATTTGTAAAAGTAAATGGCATTACTGTAAAATCAAATTACAGTGTTAAACCATTTGATAAGATTGAAGCAATTCAAATAATCTCACCAAGACCCGAAGATATTGAACCTGAGGAAATTCCGTTAGATATTGTTTATGAAGATGATTATCTGATCATCGTTAATAAACCTGCTGGAATGGTTGCTCATCCGGCTTATGCAAATTATACCGGAACTCTTGTTAATGCACTGCTTCACCATACCAAATCTTTAAGCGCTGTTAATCAGGCAGGAAGACCCGGAATTGTTCATCGCATTGATAAAAACACAAGCGGACTTCTTGTAGTGGCAAAGGATGATTTTACACACTCAAAGTTAGCTGCACAGTTTTCAAAGCACACGATTGAAAGAGAGTATCATGCAATATGCTGGGGAAAGTTTAAAGATAAAGAAGGAGAATTTTCAGCTAAGATTGCACGCAGTAAAAGTGACAGAAAAAAATTTACTATCAGTGATAAAGAAGGAAAAGATGCTGTTACTCTTTATAAAGTTATCGAGCAATTTGAGTTTACATCTTACATAAAATTAAATCTAAAAACCGGAAGGACACATCAGATAAGAGTTCATCTTTCAGGATCAGGCAAACCAATTTTTGGTGATCCAGCCTATGGAGGAAATAAAATTCATATTGGATTTGAATCACCGAAACTTAAAAGCAGAATTGCAAATCTTTTAGAGATTATGCCAAGACAGGCTTTACATGCTAAAACACTTGGATTCATCCATCCTCACACAAATAAACTTGTAAGATTTGATTCTGAATTGCCTGAAGATTTTAAACTTCTTTTAGAGAAACTGCGCAGCTAAGAGTATAATTGCGAGTAAGTCTTCACGCAAAGCAATCTACTGATTACTTAAAAGACCGTGTGTCAGTCTGAGCTTGTCAAAGACTGACATTTTAAAGTTGTGTAACACTTTTAAATGCTAAGTGTGACAATCATATGCCTGCAATTAACTCTCGCAATGATCCCCCGACCTTCATTATATTATTTTGAATGCACACCTACTCATTCTTCAAGATAAAATAATTTACTCTTATTCCGAAAGAAAAAGTATTTAAATCCTGATCAGGATTTTTATATGTTCCGATTGAATATCCTATAAATGGTTCTAACGCAACACTTTTTGAAATAAAATAATTTATTCCACCTGTAAAATTAAAAATATTACCATATTGATCTGATGCAAGTTCTTTTGAATAATTATATACAATTTCTAAAAAGGGGAAAAAACTAAAGCTGGTAAAATAATATCTGATATCAGGTCCAAGTGCAAAATGTCTTCTGATACTTTTGTTTTCTAAAGTAACCGGAGTTCCCATAATATTCGGATAGGTTGATATGCTGTTTAATTCATTATAATTAAACGAAATATTTCCACCGACCAACAGATTATTCGAAATAAAAAATCCGAATGCAGGTGAGAACCCAAAGTTATAAGCCTTTAAAGTATAATTAGATGATCCATTATCCATTGTGTTTTTAGAATATGAATATGAAACTGAGCCTGAAAGAGTATGGTTCCCTTTCTTTATTGTACCTTGTGAAAATAAAGTAGAGCAGGAGAAAAATACTAAAATTAAAACGGCGATAACTTTAAATGATTTCATAACTACCCTATAAATGTTGTTAATGTAATTTTATTGAGAATAATCTATTGTGGATCTGTCAAACAGTAAACCTTTTTATTGCCTATACACACCATGTATCCCTCACCAACTGCAACCGGAGAAGAATACCGATAGCTTTTATCGGTTGCATACTCTGGTGGCAGTCCTTTCCAAATAACTGAACCGGTTGAAGCATCTAGGACATAGATATAAGCAAAATTACAAAAGTAAACTCTTCCATTTTGTACAGTTATAATAGTTATAATCGAACTTTTGGTCTCTTCACTTATCCATTTTAATTTTCCTGTTCTTAAATCGAAAGCATACATTTTGGCTAATGCAGTTGAACCCATATAAACTGTCTCATCATTTATTGTAACAGATTCCCAAAAAGCATCATTGGAAACAGTAGTTTCCCAAATTTTCCTGCCGTTAAATCGGTTTAAGGCAAACATTGTTGAAGATGATGCAAATATTAATAGACTGTCTTTAAAGTCACATGACTGTATATCAAAATTATGTGGCGATTCAAAACCCCATAAATATTTGCCATTTTCAGAATTATAACATAATAAGTTTCCTTTTAATCCATTTCCAGTATTCCACCCAGTTGGTACATAAATAAATCCATCTTCTGAAATTACTGGATTGTAGGCTCCTTGGCTATAGCCTGCAGGAATAAGTTCTTCAAGTTCTATACGTAATTCAATATTGCCTGTTAACTTCGATAGTTTGATGACTTCTCCTTGACCGCCGAGTAAGATTGAATTGCCGTTTTGAGACATAATTGATAAATCAATTTCGTCAAAATTTTCAATTGTTGTGAACCAAACTAAATTACCACTTGATTTATCATAAGCTTTAATCCAGTTTGAATGGTTTAAAAATAAAAGATTATCTGAGTGCAATAATTTTTGAGAATGTAATACTCTGCTCCCACTAATACCCAAAAATGTTGCCCATTCTATATTGCCGCTCTTTAATTTTATACATTTTAAGGTTGAATCTGCGGCAATATATGCTAGCCCATTTTCTATAAAAGGCATTACCAAATCAGAGAAACCTTTATCAGCTACTAAGTAAGACCAAACAACTTTTGCTTCATATTTTGCGATTGGTTCAATAGTTTGTTCACATTCGAAAGATGAAAGCAATAATATAAAAGGGATAATAATTATAAATATTCTAGTTTTCATACATTATATGTCCTAATATTAAAAAGCCGTTCAATTATTGGTTGAACGGCTTACTTTTTATTTTATCTTCGTGGAAGATTTATGTCATTTCTTTGTAATGCAGTTCTAATTTGATTTAAAGATTCATAATTTGATGTTTCTTCCAGATGATTTGTATGTAATGCAATTAGTTTTTTATCGCTTGCTATAAAACTTGGTGCTTGAGAAAATGTTGGAATAAAAGCATCGTTAATAGGATTATGATTATAAACTTGCTCAATTGGAATTGTTTCTCCAACAAGATATGAGTTCCATTCTTGCTGATGTAGCGTATTTAAAGCATATGATCCATACAAAAAGCCGTTACCAACATAACTCCAGTAATAGTAAAGGTCTAAATCATTTGGATCACCTGACCACAGGTACTTATTAAAATAATAATCTGCCTCATCATAACACATGTAAGAATAAAAAGAATAGTAACTAATTAAATTCATAGCGCTTGTTACACCATCCCCAGTTTCATAACCATTAATTTGTGTATCTGCCAATCGCCAGTGTGAATACCAATCTTCTTGCCCATAAATAGTATAAGTTGCAGCAGGTAATGTCGCATTTGGATTTGAGTTCAGAGTATTAATAAAATTACTACCCGGTCTAAGATCTTGTGCTGCGGCAGAATTTAGATCAAAAGGATCGAAAAATGAATTTAATATATCTATTAGATTTGCTAATAGGGGTAGAGCAATATTATAAACTGCATAATCCCAGTTGTAGCCATATGCGAACCATCCTTGTGCTAAATCATCTAACCACCATGTTGTAACTGTTCCTAAATTAGCTTGAGTTTTTGCAATTATAGGTGCACCGGTATGTGGTGTGCCAATTGTAATTAGTGCTTTAATATTACTGTTAGAACCCTGTAGTCTTTTAATCTCCCTAGCCAAAACACCCCCCATGCTATGAGCAACAACGACTGTATTATTATAAGGAGCTAAAGTAGAAGACATGGTTGAGGCTGTTTGACTTATTGAAGCCAGACCATTATAAGAATTATTTGTCGAATAGTTAGTAATAAATTCTTGATTAAATAAACCTTGAGCATATTGCCACATTGAATTATTTGTATTTGCTCCGAAACCATGTAAAAAAGCAATATTTGTAATTGGTTGCGGTGGTGTTATGACATTAAATTCTGTTACTGATTCAGTCCCTCCATTTGAGTTAAATACCCAAATTCTATAATAGCCAGGTGGGATTTGAGGTACAGGGACTTCAATATAAGTTGAAGTTGCTATGATGGGCATTGCAATATAGTCTCCAAATCTAATGCCGGTGTAACTGGCAGGTGGTTTTTCGAGTTGTGTATCTAATCTAAAGTATTCTCCATAAATTCTAACAACGGTACCAACGGCTCCGCTTTGAGGTGAAAATGAATTTATAATCGGGGTTTGAGGATAAACTTGCTTTGTAAATAAAAGTACAAGGATTATTAATATGTTTTTTATATAAAAGATATTTTTCATCATTTCTCCCTTCTATAAAATTTAATATTCTTTTGTTATAATTAAATTTCTATTCGGTCTCGAACTATTTACTCCATAATATTTTTTATGAACAATGTTTTTCCCATCCTTGACTTCAAAAATGTTCTCAGAGACTATCTTGCCATCTTTATACAACTTAGAACTTTCAGGTAAACCACTTTTAGAATTGAATATCATTTTAACTTGAAAATTATTGTCAGAGCTATTAGATAGTTGAAAATCTTTGCTGATTTCATATTTGTAATCATCTTTCTGACTAACATTATATCCCTTTTCTTTAAATTTTATAATTACCTGATCAGTTGTTAAAGCTGCCCAATTAATAGGGGCATCTTTAACCTTTTCATCATGCTTATTTCTTTCTTCTTTCATTTTATCTAATATATCGAGAAATTTTTGTTCAATCGGTATATTATATTGCTTTCCTTCAAAGCTATAGATGATGCTATTAAAGTTTGCAATTATACTATTAGGAAAATAGTTATTACCTTTTCCCTCATCAAAAGTAAATGTTAAAGAACCTGAAACTAATTTAGAAGAGAGATTTGAGTGCACATTAAATTTTTCTTGATAGAGAAGATGATTTTTTAAGTCCAATTCTAAAAGATTCTCCGAATCAGATGCTACTAAAGAAAGACTGTAAGAAGAATTGGAGTTATATTCAGGTTTATTTATTTCATTTTCGGGGGGGGTACAACTGAGTTATCCTTGCAAAAGTTAAATGCAAAAATCATTATTAGAAAGAAAGACGTTTTTAAAATTATTCTTTTCATATACTTCTCCCATTAAGTTATTTATGAAAACATTGGATTAAATTTAGAGATTGGTCCTTTATGATGTGTCCATTTTTCCTCCTTTATGTTTTGTTGAAGAAAAAGTCCAAATCAAATAATTATTTATTTGATTACTTAGCAAAAGTAATCAAATATTTTAATAATTGTTAATCTTCTTTTAATAAAGCTGGAACTAAAATTCTATTTAGATAAAATATTAAATTTTGAATTACTTTATAAGAAGTAAAAGCAATAAAAGTAGTTAATGCTTTAAGTGACATTCAAAAAGACAAAAGATGACATCTTTTCAGGAAGATGTCATCTTTTTCAAAAAGTGATCTGTTAAATTATTTAGATTGCTTCGTCCGAAGACTTGCTCGCAATGACTGAAAATCTTAACTATATTTGCAAACAAATTATCAAACAATCAGTAAATAAAATGTTAAAACTTTACAACACACTTACTAAAAAAGTAGAAGAATTTATTCCCATAGATCCGAATGAAATTAAATTTTACGTTTGCGGTCCAACTGTTTATGATTACTTTCATATCGGTAATGCTCGCTCATTTGTTATGGCTGATATAGTGCGAAGATATCTTGAGTACAAAGGATATAATGTTAAGTTCGTAATGAATCTTACTGATGTTGATGATAAAATTATCAAAAAGTCAAACGAAGAAAGACGTAATGCAAATGATGTTACAACCGATTATATAAATGCTTTTTTTGAAGATATAACAAAACTGAAAATCAAAAAAGCTACGCTTTATCCTAAGGCAACTGAACACATGAAAGAAATAATTGATATGATAAAGCTGCTCGTAGATAAAAAATTTGCCTATAATGCTGATGGTAATATCTTTTATGATGTTAAGAAGTTTTCTGGTTACGGAAAGTTAAGCGGAAAAAATATTGAAGAACTTGAAGCCGGTTCACGAATTGAGGTTAATGAAGAAAAGAAAGATCCTTTGGATTTCGCTTTATGGAAAAAAGCAAAAGATGGCGAACCGTACTGGGAAAGTCCGTGGGGAAAAGGAAGACCAGGCTGGCATGTTGAATGCTCTGCAATGAGCTGCAAACATCTCGGTGAAACATTTGATATTCACGCCGGCGGAAATGATTTAATTTTTCCCCATCACGAAAATGAAATTGCTCAAAGCGAAGCAGCAAACGATAAACAATTTGTAAAATACTGGCTGCACTTCGGCTTCCTGAACATCAATGAAGAGAAGATGTCAAAGTCACTCGGTAATTTTTTTACCGCAAGAGAAGTTTTAAAGAAATATTCTGCTGAAGCAATAAGAATGTTTTTTGCTCAGGCTTATTACCGCGGACCACTAAACTTTTCTGATGATCTTTTATCTGCTGCTGAAAAGGGACTTGAAAAAATTAATAACCTTGTTGATAAGATAAATTTAGAGATCAGAAAAAATATTTCTGGAGCAAAACCCGGATTTGATTTTGATTCTTATTATAAGAGATTTGAAGAAGCAATGGATGAAGATCTTAATACATCTCAGGCTGTTGCGGTTATTTTTGATTTTGTAAAAGAGGTGAACCGCATAATTGCTTCCTCAGAAAGTGTTGATGTTAGTTTTTATGATGATGTGAAAACATTTTTAACAAAAACCGCAGAAAATGTTCTTGGCATTGTAGATTTTAACAAAAAAAATGCCGGCGATGATAAACTTGTAAATGATTTAATTGAATTACTAATTACTCTTAGAACTGAAGCAAAGCAAAATAAAAACTACCTGCTTTCTGATACAATTCGTAATAGACTTAAAGACCTTGGTGTTGTTTTGCAGGATAGCAAAGAAGGTACAAGTTATAAGATTGGGAAAAATTAGTTTATGAATAAGAATGAAATACTATCGATATTTGTATTATAAGCTATAGAGAGAGGTTTCTTATATCAGGTTGGGCGGATATCCTGAAAATAGAACAGTTTTACAATTATCTCTTCTCCTGATGTTTAATGTGTACTTTATAATGCAAATGCTTTATTCATTATTTAATATTAACCAAAGATCAATTCCTGTTTTCGTTTTGGTTCCAATTGCCATAATTGTATATATAATGAATATAATATTGTTTAATAACAAAGATAAATCTAAACTTGTCATAAAGGAGTTTAGTGAAGAAAGTAAAAAACCTAAAATATTAGGTAATGTGTTTTTAGCTTTTTATAAGATAATTTCTATATGTCTAATATTTGTGGCGAGTTACTTTAAAGATAATTTAAAATTGAAATTTAATACTTTTTACTTAAATTGAAATGATCAGCTCTGATCTGCAATATGAGTGTCTTCAGCGTGTTATTTCTTTAAAACTTCTCATCAAAAATATTACCTATACCAAGCACAAGATTTGGATCGAGAGATTTTTTTAGTACAACCATTTTGCAAGAGTTTCAAGCTATTGGTTTTTCAATAGTATTCACCTAATGATTATGTGAAGGACATTTTTAAAAATCAATTCTTAAATCCTCATCAACAATGCAGGAAAATAATTATTCAATATTGTTTAGTTTTGTAGAGTTATTAATAAACTTTATGGAGAAACAATGGGTTACGAATTATTAGATAAAATAAAAGCTAATGCTAAATTAAAAAGCAAAACTGTTATCCTTCCCGAATCTCACGACGAGCGGGTTCTTAAAGCTTCAGAAATATTAACTAAAGAAAAAATTTGTAAAGTAATTACACTTGGCAATCCTTCAAAAATTAATGAAGATGCAAAAAGAATTGGTGTTGATTTGTCGGCGGTTGAGGTAATTGACCACCTAACTCATTCAAAGTTTGCTGAATTTGCAAACATCTATTACGAGTTAAGAAAGAAAAAAGGAATGACTGCTGAACAGGCAGTTGAAGTAATGAAACGTGATATTTTCTTTGCTGCAATGATGCTGCGTGAAGGATTGGTAGATGGCAGTGTTGCAGGTTCATTCGCATCTACTGCAGATGTTATGAAAGCAGGGATACAAATAGTTGGAATGCCGCAGGGAATTTCAATCGTATCCAGCTTCTTTTTAATGTTGTTCAAAGATAAAGCTTTTAGTTTTGCAGATTGTGCGGTTGTTCCTAATCCCGATGCACAGCAGCTCGCAGATATTGCTATATCAACAGCAGATAATCATAAAAAGTTAACCGGTGAAGAGCCTCTTGTAGCAATGCTGTCCTTCTCAACAAAAGGCAGTGCAAAACACGAACTTGCTGATAAAGTTATTCAGGCAACAGAAATAGTTAGGACTAAAAGAGCCGATCTTAATGTTGACGGTGAGCTTCAGTTTGATACTGCAATAGTTGCTTCAATCGGAAAGAAAAAAGCTCCTGAAAGTAAAGTTGCCGGTTTAGCAAACGTACTTGTTTTCCCTGATTTGAATGCAGGAAACATAGGTTATAAAATCGCTCAACGCTGGGGCGGTGCCGAAGCAGTTGGACCAATGGTTCAGGGTTTACAAAAACCTTTCTTTGATTTAAGCCGCGGCTGTAGTGTTGATGATATCCTAAACACAGCTTCAATAAATGTGTTAATGGGATAATTTATAGTAGTCTTTTTTAATTTATAAACAGTTCTTAACCTGCCCTGATCAGGATAACATATAATGGTGGCAATGAGCGAAGTCGAAACGTGACAAGAACAAAAGTCAGTCTTCGGCTTCGCTCAGACTGACAAATGAATGTTACACTGAATTTATTGAAGTATGGATAAAGACTAATGAATAATTAATAATGAATGTCATCCTTCCTCATAACTCAGGATAATAAAAAATTGTCACGTTGAGCGAAGTCGAAACGTGACAAGAACAAAAGTCAGTCTTCGGCTTCGCTCAGACTGACAAATGAGTGTTGCACTGAATTTATTGAAGTATAGATAAAGACTAATGAATAATTAATAATGAATAATGAATGTCATCCTTCCTCATCACTCAGGATAATAAAAAATCGTCACGTTGAGCGAAGTCGAAACGTGACAAGAACAAAAGTCAGTCTTCGACTACGCTCAGACTGACAAATGAATGTTGCACTGAGTTAAGTTGAATTGTGACTTTTTTTTGAACAGTTCTAACAAATTCTAAAAAATCATCAAGATATCAGACTTAATTCTTCTTTCGATTATTAAACAAGAATAACTATTTTTGAGCAACTAGTAATTAAAAAACAAACAAACGAGTAGCAAAAATGGGATCTAAAATTATCTGGACAAAAATTGACGAAGCACCTGCATTAGCAACTTATTGTCTTCTGCCAATTGTAAAATCATTTACCAAAGACACAGGAATTGAAATTGAAGAAAAAGATATTTCCCTGGCAGGAAGAATCATTGCAAACTTTCCTGACTATTTAACAGAAGATCAAAAAATACCGGATTACTTAACAGAGCTTGGTGAAATTGCAAAGACTTCAGATGCAAACATTATTAAGCTGCCTAATATCAGCGCATCTATTCCGCAATTAAAAGGAGCGATTAAAGAATTACAAAGCAAGGGATATAAAATTCCTGATTATCCCGAAGAACCAAAAACAGAGGAAGAAAGATTATTGAAAAACAGATTTGCAAAAGTTCTTGGGTCTGCAGTTAATCCGGTTTTAAGAGAAGGAAATTCCGATAGAAGAGCTGCTGCTTCGGTTAAAAGATTTGCTCAAAAGCATCCGCATAAAATGATGAAACCCTGGGATGAATCAGGTTCAAAAGCACGCGTTGCATTTATGAAGCAGGGAGATTTTTATGGTTCCGAAACATCATTTACACTTGCTAAAGATGATGTTGTGAAAATTGAATTTACAGGAGCCGATGGAAATAAAAAAATATTAAAAGAAAATCTTAAACTTATAAACGGAGAGGTAATTGACTCCGCTGTAATGAATGTAAAAGAGTTAAGAAAATTTTATGCTGATACAATTAAAGAAGCAAAAAGTGATAATGTTCTTTTATCACTGCATCTTAAAGCTACAATGATGAAAATATCCGATCCGATTATGTTTGGTCACGCTGTTTCTGTTTATTACAAAGATGCGCTTGAAAAACACTCTGAAACTTTAAAAGAAATCGGAGCTAATGTTAATAACGGTCTGATGGATGTTTTAGAAAAGCTCAAAAAACTTCCCGATGCAAAACGAACTGAAATTGAAGCTGATATAAATAAAGTTTATGAAACTCAACCCGAACTTGCAATGGTTGATTCCAGAATCGGCAAAACAAATCTTCATGTTCCAAATGATATTATTGTTGATGCATCAATGCCTAATGTTGTGCGTGACGGCGGTAAGATGTGGAACAGAAAAGATGAATTGCAGGATTGTATTGCAATGATTCCCGACCGCTGTTATGCAACAATATATCAGACAATTATTGAAGATGCGAAAGCAAAAGGTCAGTTTGATCCTGCTACTATGGGCGCTGTTTCCAATGTTGGACTGATGGCTCAAAAGGCTGAAGAATACGGGTCGCACGATAAGACATTTGAAGCAGAAGCAAATGGTGTTATTCGGGTTGTTAATTCCGAAGAAAAAGTTTTGCTTCAGCAAAAAGTGGAAGCCGGTGACATTTTCAGAATGTGTCAAACCAAAGATGCAGCAATTAAGGATTGGGTTAAACTTGCAGTTAACCGGGCAAGAATTTCTAAAACTCCGGCAATTTTCTGGCTTGATGAAAACCGGGGACACGATAAAGAAATAATCGCCAAAGTAAAAAAATATTTGCCCGAGTATGATACAACAGGACTGGAAATAAAAATCCTTAAACCTGTTGATGCTATGAAATATACACTAGATAGAACAAGAAAAAGTCTTGATACAATTTCTGTAACAGGAAATGTGCTTCGTGATTACTTAACAGACTTGTTTCCGATACTTGAACTTGGCACAAGTGCAAGAATGTTATCAATTGTTCCTTTATTAAACGGCGGCGGATTATTTGAAACAGGTGCCGGCGGTTCTGCTCCAAAACATATTGAGCAATTAGTCAAAGAAAATCATTTAAGATGGGATTCGCTTGGTGAGTATTGTGCATTAGTTCCTTCGTTTGAGATGATTGCTGAAAAAACTAAAAATCAAAAGGCTGCTTTGCTGGCTGAAACACTTGATGCTGCAATAGAAAAATATCTTGAAAATGGAAAAATGCCTGTAAGAAAAACCGGAGGAATTGATAACCGCGGCAGTTCGTTCTATCTTGCCTTCTATTGGGCAGAAGCATTAGCAGAGCAAAACACAGACAGCGAAATGAAAAATCGCTTTATCAGGATTTACAAAGAAATAAAATCAAACGAAGAAAAAATTGCAAATGATCTGATTACTGTTCAGGGCAGGCAAGTTGATACAGGCGGTTATTATTTGCTAGATGATGAAAAAACATCCGGAATAATGAGACCAAGCGATACGTTTAACAAGATAATTGATGAATTGTAACAGGATTTTTTACTTATCATTCTAAATAAATATTTGTTAATAGTCCTTTGAATAATCTGATGATGGTTAAACTGAGTCATGTGTTTTTTAGAATATAATCCAATACAATCATTTGATTAAATATTTTTAGTAAGAATAAATAACAAATTATAAAGTATGAATAGATTCTTTTCTAAGCTGCCTTTTATTGATCAAACACTAAAAGGAATCGGTCAGATAATGCTGCAGGAAAACCGATGGACGGGATTACTTTTTATTATTGGTCTTTTTATCGGGAGCTGGCAATATGCCGCTGCTGCTATTTTAGCTGCTGCTGCCGGTACTGCTGCTGCAAAATTATTAAAATATAATCAGCAGGAAATTGACGCAGGGTTGTATGGTTTTAGTCCCGCTTTAGTTGGTGTAGTGTTAGTTTTTCTTTTCGATGATGTTCTGATTATTTGGTTTTTAGTTATTACCGGCGGAATTTTGGCAGCAATGATACAGCATTTTTTTATCTCCAAAAAAATTCCGGCATACACTTTCCCTTTTATTTTGGTTGCCTGGGCTTTCATATTTCTTATTCGCCAATATACAGAAATACCGCCATCTGAATTGCTTCAAATAAAATTTGAACCAAAACAGCTTGATGTTTTTTTAGCACCAACAAATGGGTTTGGAGAAGTTATTTTTCAAGCAAGTGTATTATCGGGAGTTATATTTTTTATTGCAGTTTTTATAAACAGTCCGGTTGCGGCTTTGTATGGTTTAGCAGCATCTCTTTTAGGAGCAGTGCTCTCTGTTGTAAATGGTCAGCCATTAGAGCAAATTAATTTGGGACTGTTTGGTTTCAACGCTGTTTTAACTGCCATTGTCTTTGCCGGAACAAAAAAGATTGACGGACTTTGGGTATTAAGCGGTGCAATAATTACAATCGTTATTCATAATCTCTTGATTGATCACCACATTTTGGATGTTGTAGGCGGAGTATTAACATTTCCGTTCGTTGCCGGAACCTGGATTACTTTGTTAATACAAAAAATTCTTGTAAAGAAAGTCTGATTTTTTTTGAACTTATATCTATCGGGATACTTTCAGGTAATAAATATTTTTTCTTTTTTTTCTTTTACCTTTTTCTTGTTGTACTGATGTTTGGCAAAAATGCTGTCAACAAACCAATCAAAGGCAGATAAGAGCATAGATAAAAAACAAAATAAATATTTGTATGATCAATAAGATTACCGATTAAAGCGGAACCTAATCCGCCCATACCAAATGCAAATCCGAAAAACAATCCGGCAACCAATCCAAGTTTTCCCGGTATAAGTTCTTGTGCATAGACAAGAATTGCAGAAAAAGCAGAAGCAAGAATTACCCCGATTGGTATAATTAAAACTGTAGTCCAAAATAAATTTGCATAAGGTAATGCAATTGCAAAAGGTGCTGTACCTAAAATTGAGACCCAGATTACATATTTTCTGCCGATCCGGTCTCCGATTGGTCCGCCTAATAAAGTTCCTACAGCGATAGAGAATAAGAAAACAAACAGATAAACCTGAGATGTCTGAACAGATACATTAAATTTTTCTATCAGATAAAATGTAAAGTAACTTGTAAGACTTGCCATATAAAAGTATTTAGAGAAAATCAGGATTAACAAAACAATAACCGCAATTATAATTTTTCGTTTTGGCTGTTTATTATCAAAAGACTCCCATGTTTTTCTTTCTGAAAGATGAAGTTTTAACAGATAATTTTTATACCATTTGCCAACACGCCGCAATACTACAATTGCAATTAAAGCAATCAGCGTAAACCATAAAATACTCCGCTGACCATAAGGCACGATAATCCAGGCAGCAAGTAAAGGACCGAAAGAACTTCCTGCATTTCCTCCAACCTGAAAAACTGACTGTGCTAAACCTCTTTTACCGCCGGATGCCGCATTAGCCATTCGGGATGATTCCGGATGAAAGATTGAAGAACCAGTTCCGATTAAAGCAACAGATATTAAAATAAAGTAAAAGTGATTTGCAAATGAAAGCAAAGTTAATCCAGTAAGTGTAAATGTCATACCGACCGCTAAAGAGTAAGGCTGAGGCTTTTTATCAGTGTAAAATCCAACCAAAGGCTGAAACAATGATGCAGCAAACTGAAAGGTAAGAGTGATTAAACCTATTTGAGAAAAAGTAAGATTATAATTGCTTTTTATAATCGGATAGATTGAAGGTATTAATGATTGCAAAGTATCGTTTAACAAATGAGAAAAGCTTAGCGCAAATAAAACCGGAAATACAGTAGCGCTGTCTTTATTGAATCCTGAAAAGTGTTTACTCATAAAGTGAAAAAATTTTTTACCGGCAAAAGTAATAAAAAGAAAGTTATAATTAATTTGTCTGTTGTAAGCCTGAAATTATTTTGTTTAAACTGAAAAACACTTTGCTTCACTGATACTTTAATAATCTAAGCATCTTTTCCTGAAGATTATATAAAATGAGTTCCGGGAGTAACCCGCATTTTTGAAATGATCTTTTCAAATCAATTATCATAGCGGCTTATTGGTGCAGACGCTCTAATATCATAAGAAGAATAATAACCGGCTTTAATTTCAAAAGTATATCCATAATACTACGGAGTGCTTAAACTATAACAGGGATTTTAACTGACTTGATATTTTTCAGATTATTATCAATTGAAACATTTCAGATGTTTTAGAATTGGTTGAGATTGAATAAAATAACAAACAGATAATCAGATATTTTATAATTGATTGCTCTTTAGGTTAATAAAGCAGAAGGCTTTCTTTATCGGCTTCATCGTATTTAATAATTTCACCTTAATAACATTACTCAATGTTTATAAAATATTTTCTTTGCTATCTCTGCACTTAAAACATATCCGGCTATAATGATGCTGATTAATAAAAGAAACATCGGCGGCAGGGGCGTGAATCCAAACAATTCAATCAGCGGTGAAACAGGTACAAAAAGTGTAAACACAACTATCGCAAAAGTTGTAATGATAAGATATCTGCCCGGTCTGCTTTTAAAGAAAGGTTTTCTTGTTCTGATTACAAGCACAATAAGGACTGCAGAAATAACTGACTCAAGAAACCAACCGGTACGGAATTGAATTTCATCAGCATTCAACAGTAAAATTAAAACAGCAAAAGTCAAATAATCAAACACCGAGCTGATCACACCAAAAATCATCATAAATCTTCGAATGAATTTTATATCCCATCTTCTTGGTTTCTCTATCCAGTCCGAATCAACATTGTCAGTTGCTATTGTCATTTCCGGCAGGTCAGTCAGTAAATTTATTAATAATATCTGCTTAGGGAGAAAAGGCAGATAAGGAAGAAACAAAGAAGCACCGGCAACACTGAACATATTTCCAAAGTTTGCACTTGTAGCCATAAAAACATATTTAATAGTGTTGGCAAAAGTTGTACGTCCTTCCAGAATTCCGCTCAACAGGACTTCTAAATCAGTTTCAAGTAAAACAATATCGGCAGCTTCTTTTGCAACATCCACAGCTTTATCAACAGAAATACCGACATCCGCTGCATGTAATGCTGATGCATCATTTATTCCGTCACCCATATAACCAACTACGTTCCCGGCTTTCTTTAAAGCGAGAATTATTCTTTCCTTCTGATTCGGTTCAACTTCAGCAAAGATGTTTATATTATTAACACTTCGGTATAATGCCTCATCACTTAACTGACGGATTTCTGCTCCGGTTATGATTTTTGTGTCTTTCAATCCTATTTGTCTGCTTATACTTTCGGCTGTCAATTTATTATCACCGGTTATAATCTTAAGGGAAACACCAGTTTTACTTAAATCTGATATCGTTTCAATTATATTTTTCTTCGGCGGATCATAAAGCAATATAAAGCCGAGAAATGTCATCGCTTTTTCAGAATCTTTTTTAATTGGTGAATTCCCGGAAATTTTTTTATAGGCAATTCCTAAAACCCTGTACCCTTTTCCGCTCATTTCGGAATAGTAATTATTTATTCTATCAAGACTGCTTTCTATTTCTTCAACTTTTCCGTTTTCCTTTTCTATAAAGTCACAGATTTCAATTACATTTTTCAATGCACCTTTGGTGATAATAATATTATCATTTTTATCTGCAATAAGAATGCTTAATCGCTTTCGCAAAAAATCATACGGTATTTCATCCAGCTTTTTATAATCAGCAAGATTAAATTCTTTGTAATTAATTATTGCTTCATCAATCGGATTGACAAATCCGGTCTGATATTTCGCATTTAACTGAGCATAAAGCATAACTTTGTCACTGGATTTTCCATCCGGATCAACAAAAGAATAGATGTTTACTTTACCTTCGGTTAAGGTACCGGTTTTATCTGAACATAAAACATTCATACTGCCGAAGTTTTCGATTGAATTAAGTTTTTTCACAATCACTTTTTTCTCCGCCATTCGTTTTGCACCATGCGAAAGATTTATACTTATGATTGCAGGCAGTAATTGAGGTGTAAGTCCAACAGCTATTGCAAGTGAAAAGAGGAATGAATCTACAACTGGTTTTTGCAAATAAACATTAAGGGCGAAAATCAGAAAGATCATAACAAGAGTAACTTCCATTAAAAGAAAACCGAATTTCTTTATTCCATGTTCAAACTCAGTTTCTGCTGGTCTTAATTTCAATCGCTCTGAAACTTTGCCGAACTCCGTATTGATTCCGGTTTTTACAACTACAACTTTGCCGCTGCCGCTGACAACATGAGTACCCATAAAAAGAGTATTTATCCGTTGGCTTAATGCAGTCTCTCTGCTTAATACTGCGGCACTCTTTTCAACCGGAAAAGTTTCTCCGGTTAAAGTTGATTCATCAACAAAAAGATCTTTTGAAGTAATGATTAGAGAATCTCCCGGTACAACTGAGCCGGCAGAAAGAATTATTATATCACCGGGGACAACCTTTTCAACAGGAATTTCTTTCTCCTTTGCATCACGCACTACTCTGGTTTTTATTTGAACAATCTTCAGCAGTTTTTGAACAGCACTTGCGGCTCCTTTTTCCTGCCAGAAGCCGAGCACTCCGCTTATACAAATAATTGTCAGAATAATAATTGCATCTGTAGTATCGCCAAGAAATGTTGAAAGTATTGCGGCAAAAATCAAAATAATAATAATAGGACTTTTAAACTGTGCTGTTAAAAGTGTAAATGTGTCAATTCTTTTCTTTGGCTTTAATCTGTTTAATCCTGATCGCTCTGCTCTTTCTTCAGCTTCGGACTCAGAAAGACCATTTTCTCTGGTTTCAAGTTCCCTTATTATTCCATCGGATGGAATGCTCCAGAACTCTGAGAGATTTTTATTTTCCAATTAGTTACCTGCTGCAAATAAACTTACGAATCAGTCAGTGAGATTATTATTAAAAAAAAAGAATTTTGTTATTTTACTTTACTTAAACTAAGAATCCTGACTATTATATAAAAAGGATTAATTGTTTTATGCCGATTTAAAATCAAATCCGGAAATGATGTCTTAATAAAAAAACGAACGGAGTAATTATGCCAAGTTTAATTCACGTTGAAAAACATTTCAATGCTAACTACACTGTAAGAGATGTGGTAATTGGTATGTCTGATGGATTGACAGTTCCATTTGCATTAGCTGCAGGTTTAACCGGTGCGGTTGCTGCAAGTTCATTGGTTATAACTGCTGGTCTTGCCGAGATTGCAGCAGGTTCAATTGCAATGGGGCTTGGAGGGTATCTTGCTGCTAAGAGTGATTATGAACATTACTTCAGCGAAAAAAGACGCGAAGAATATGAGGTTAAAGAATTACCCGATGCAGAAAAAGAAGAAGTATCGGAGGTTTTTAGAAAGTACGGACTTACAGAAAAAGAAATTCAGCCGATTCTTGACAAGTTCGAAAAAAATCCTAAGAACTGGGTGGAGTTTATGATGATGTATGAATTAGGATTAGAAGAGCCTGATAAAAAAAGAGGACTTATAAGCGCATTAACAATTGCGTTATCATATATTGTCGGCGGAATGATTCCGCTTTCACCATACTTCTTTGTTGAGCAGGCAGGTCAGGGATTAACAATTTCTGTAATAATGACTTTGACTGCATTATTAATTTTTGGATTCGTTAAAGGAAAATTCACAGGTGCTAAACCGATTATAAGCGCAATTCAAACCGTTGTGATTGGCGGTATAGCTGCAACTGCTGCGTTTCTTTTGGCAAAATTTATCGGATGATGTAACGCTTAACAATTAATTGATTTGACAGATTTCATCAGGATAAAGTATTACAGCTCTTCTTTCTGTTTAACTTTTGGTAAGTAATATCTTTAAAGAACAACACTTGTTAAATCACAAATTTTCAACAGAATAGTTTCTACTGTTTTGGTAAATCACTTACCGCTCAGATACTCCGTTTATCATTTTTCTTTTGATAGTTAGAGCTCCCCGCGATAATTTTACATCCGTTATATTTGCAGTTATGCTATATCATAAAAACTTACCTTGATTATCAAATATGAAATCAAAGAAAGATGTTTTGAGTATTAGTTTATTTAAATTTTTATTTTCTTAATAATGATGAAATTGCCGGAGATATTTTTATGATCAGAATTATGCTGATATTTTTAACTATTACATTTACTTTACTGCCGCAGCAAAAAGATATAATCTACCTTTCGTGGAATGAGGTAATTGATAAAACTCTAAACGATAACCTGAGCATTAAATCAAAACGATTGGATTACGATGCTCAGAATCTGGAAGTCTGGCGGGCATATTCTAATTTTTTGCCAACTGTAAATTATCAGGGTATTGGAACTTATAATATTGAACTGCCTACTATCGTTTTTATGGGACAGAAATTTACAATGGGAACAAAATATGTTTTTCAACATTCGATTGATGCTACGCTGCCTGTTTTTACAGGAGGTTCACGGTTCTTTAATGTAAAAGTTCAGACTCTGTTAAAAAAATCTTTAAGCGAAGAGCTTAAGGGAAAAGAAGAAGATGCTGTACTGCAGACATTACAGGCATATTACGGAATTATCCTTGCAAATGAGTTGAGCAAATCTTCAAAAGAAGCTGTAGAGGTTGCAGAATCAAATTTGAAACAGGTGAAATTATTCTATGAAGAAGGTTCGGCTACTCAACTTGATCTTCAGCGTGCACAGGCACAATACTATTCTACATTACCATTATTTGAAAGTGCAGAATCAAACAGAATCTTATCCTATCAGACTCTTAAAATGCTTCTTGATATTGATCTTAATGATTCTCTTGTTGTAACAGATTCATTATCAACAAAGGATTTTTTAATTGAATTCCGGAATGAAGGACTTAATGAATTAAAAATGTTATCGTTCGAAAACAGCAGTGAGCTTAAAGCAATTAACTATAAATTTGATGCGACTGATAAGAGTGAATATTTTTCAATTTCAGCATTCTTACCAACAATTGCTCTTTCTGCCAACTTGCAGCATCAGGCATTTTCTGACGAAGATAATATTAAATGGAAAGATTTTGTCCGCTCAAAGACTATCACTCTTATTGCATCCTGGCCCCTGTTTGAAGGCGGTAGAAGATTTATTGATTATCAGCTCGCAAGCATAAAAACCGATCAGATGAGATTGCTAAAGCATCAAACTGAGGTTCAGTTAAATGTAGCAGTAGAGCAGAATTATTTTAAATATTCTGAGGCTGTTAAAAATCTTAAAAGCCTTAAAGAAGCAATGGAACAATCAAAAGAAAGTTTAAGATTATCAAATCTTCTTTATGCCGAAGGAATGAGTACACAGCTTGATGTTCTAAATGCACAGCTTTTGTATAATAACAGCAGAGTTCAATATCTGCAGGGGATTTATAATTATAATGTAATACAACTTCAATTACTTAAATCAATTGGAAAACTAAATACTATCTGGAACTAATATGAAGATTATCACTAAATATTTAAGTCTTGGTTTATCAGTTTTGTTATTATCGCTTACCGGATGCGGAAGCGACAACGAAGAGCAAAAGGAAAATTTAATACCGGTTAAGATTTATAGCGTTCAGCCCGAATCGCTTAAAGAGTATTTAAACATCACCGGAACAATCTCGGCAGCAAATGATCAGATATTATACAGTAAAATTTCAGAACGGATTGATCAGATATTAGTAAAGCCGGGTGATTTCGTAAAAACTAATCAGATAATTGCACGTCAATACAATGCACTTTTATCCCAGTCTGTTGATGTTGCTAAAGCTAATCTAAAAAATACAGAAGCCCAGTTTGAATTAGCTCAGCAAAACTATAACCGGATTCAAAGATTATTTGAACAAAGGGCAGTAAGTCAGCAGCAATTTGATCAGGCAGCAACACAATTTAAAGTAGCAAATTCTGCTCTTGATGCAGCGTCAGCACAATTGGAACAGGCAATTGAACAACTTGATAACAGTTTGATCAAAGCTCCTTTCAGCGGAATAGCAGCAGCAGTTTTTGTTGAACTAAATCAAATGGTTTCTGCAGGACAGCAAATTGTCCAGATAGTTGATCCCTCGTCGATGAAATCAAAACTGAAAGTAATTAGCAGAGATATTAAATATGTTAAGAAAGGGCTGCCGGTTGAAATTGTAATTCCATCAATCCCTGATAAAAAATACAAAGGAAAAATAATTTCAGTTGATCAGGCAGTTGATCCGCTTTCTAAGTCATTGGAAATAGAAGTGTTAATTACAAATACAGACAATAATCTGAAGTCTGGTTTGTACGGTGAGTTTATGATTCCGGTTAACGAAATTGATAATACTGTCGTTGTTCCTGAAACAGCATTGTTAAGTCAAACAGAAGTTAAAATCAATAAGGGAACCGGAATGCAGGAAACCCTGAAGAAATATTTCTTATTTATTGTACAAGATGATAAAGCAAAGATAAAAGAAGTAACTGTGGGATTAATTAGTAATTCACGCGCTCAGATAACTTCGGGCATTAACTTTAACGACAAGGTAATAATAGTTGGAAATAACATAGTAAGAGATGATCAAAAAGTTCAAATCATCGATTAAGGATTTTTAAAATTATGCTGTTAACAAAATTTTCTATAAACCGCAGAGTAACATTACTGATGTTCTATGCTATTGTATTGGCATTTAGCTTTTTCGCTTTCACTCAATTAAAGATAGATTTTTTCCCGGAGATTCAATTCCCTATTGCCGGAGTAATCACAAATTATCCGGGTGTTGGTCCTAAAGATATTGAAACAACAATCAGCCGCCCGCTTGAAGAAGCAATTTCATCAGTTAAAAATATCAAAAAGGTCAGCTCACAATCATTTACGGGTGCATCGATAATTATACTTGAGTTTAAGTATGGAACTGATATGAATCAGGCAGAAGTTGATATCAGGAAGAACATTGATTTTGTAAGCGATCTTTTGCCAAAAGAATCATCAGACCCGCTTGTTTTTGTCTTCGATCCTTCTATGAGTCCGATAATATTTCTTAGTCTGAGTTCACAATATCTTGGTCAATCGGAATTAAGAAAACTTTCTGAAGACAGAATAGAGCCGATGCTTGAAAGAATTTCGGGAGTTGCATCAGTAGCAACAATCGGAGGTCTTCAAAGACAGATAAATGTAAATATGAATCCAACTCTTTTATCATCTTATAATTTATCTCCTTCTGAAGTTACACTTGCATTACAATCCGGCAGAGGCATTCAGCCGGGCGGCTCGCTTAAGAGTGATGAAAAAACTTATCAGCTCTCTCTGCTGAGCGAATACACAAATATTGATCAGATAAAAAAGACTACTGTTGCGATAAGAAACGGAAAACCTGTATATGTAGAAAATGTTTCTGAAGTTGTTGATGGTTTTAAAGAAAATTCCACCGAAGCAAGAGCAGATTTTGGTGAAGGGTTAATGATAATTATTAATAAACAATCTGATGCAAATACTGTTCAGACTTCGGACCTGGTTAAAAATGAAATTCCCAATATACTCAAACGGCTTCCGCAAGGTACAAAATTAAATGTGGTTTGGGCACAATCGGAGTTCATAACCCGTTCGGTAAATAATTTACGCGATTCAGCAGTAATAGCATTCGTTCTTGCATTTATGATTATTTACATCTTCCTGCTAAACATACGCGGCAGTATTATAATGGGTTTATCAATGCCGATTTCTGTTTTAGCTACTTTTGCAGTTTTATACGCAAGTAATATTACTTTAAATATTATTTCAATGGCTGGATTAGCTCTTGCTATCGGAATGCTGGTAGATAATTCCATCGTGGTTCTTGAGAATATATTCAGACACAGAGAGATGGGAAAAAGCAGAATTGATTCGGCAGATATCGGAGCTTCTGAGGTTGGTATGGCTATTACCGCTTCAACTCTTACAACAGTTGCGGTTTTTCTTCCGGTTCTTTTTGTACCAAACATAACGGGACAATTGTTTAAGGATATGGTGCTTACTATTACTTTTAGTTTACTTGTTTCTTTAGTAGTTGCACTAACATTGGTTCCAATGATGGCTTCAAACATTCTTGAGATAGAAAAAATTAAATCAAACGGATGGCTGAGCAAAATTAAGACAAGGATTAGTAATACTATTGATAGTCTTTCAAAATACTATCATAAAGTTTTAGTGTGGTCACTCAGAAAAAAGAAAACTGTATTAGCTTCAGTTGGAGCGGCGTTTATTGTTTCAATTGTCCTTGCTGTATTGGCGGGAGCTGAGTTTCTGCCTAAAACTGATCAGGGTTTTATCAATTTAATCGTAGAAGCCCCGGCAGGCAACCCGATTGAGAAAACAAGAGTTATTGTTTATAATCTCGAAGAAATCGTAAAGGAAGTAATTAAACCTGAAGAACTTGAAAACGTATCGTTTATGTTCGGTACCCGGGAAGGCATTGGTGCATTCGGAAATACAGAAAGCACTATTGAAGCATTTGTCAAACTTAAGCCAGTAAATCAAAGAGAAAGAAGTCAGTTTGAAATAAGCGATCTGATGAGGGAAAAATTAGACAGAATTCCGGGTATAACTTATACTTTTCAGGAAACCGGAGGATTCTCTACCGAAAAAGCTATCGAAGTAAAAGTTATTGGTTTTGATATTGACGGCGGAATCAAAATAGCAGAGCAAATCAAATCCCGTATGCAGCAGATAAAAGGATTTGTGGATATCGGATTAAATGTTAAACAAACCACACCTGAACTTCAGGTAAATCTTAACTATAACATGTTAAATTCATTTCATCTGTCAACGCTGCAGGTTGCATCAAACATCTCCACTGCAATACAAGGAACAGTTGTATCAAGAATGAGAGAAGAAGGAGATGAGTACGATATACGTGTTCAGTTTGCAAAAGAATTCAGAAATAAAAAAGAATCACTAAGTAATATTCAAATTCCTCTGCCTACAGGCGGATTTACTACTTTAAGCGAGATTGCACAGATAAATGAAATTGAAGCAACTCCAACAATCTTCAGAGAAAATCAGAACAGATTTGTTTCTGTAGGTGCCGAGTTATCAGGTCTTGAGCTTTCAAGAGCAATAAGTGAAGTTGAAAAGATAATTAGTTCTACTCCTATTCCATCAGAGTATCAGGTAATAATCGGCGGCTCAGCCGAAGATCAGCAGGAAGCATTCTTTTATCTTGGTTTGGCATTTATTGCAGCTATTCTTTTAGTTTATATGATAATGGCGGCGCAATTTGAATCACTGATTGATCCTTTGATAATTATGTTTACTGTTCCCCTTTCAGTAATCGGAGTTTTTCCGTTTCTATTTATTACCGGTACAACTTTAAGTGTAATGGCATTAGTTGGTTTAATAATGCTTGTTGGTATTGCTGTTAACAATGGTATTGTGCTTGTTGATTACATCAACCAGATCAAAAGAGGCGGGTTATCTTTATACGATGCAGTAGAGAAAGGAAGCTTAGCAAGAATGCGTCCGGTTCTTATGACAGCATTAACAACAATACTCGGAATGGTGCCTCTTGCAATTGAACTTGGGGAAGGTGCAGAAACCTGGTCGCCGCTTGCACGAGCAGTTATTGGCGGATTAACCGCAACCACTGTTTTAACTTTAATTGTTATTCCAATATTATACATTGTGTTTGAACGTGCAGGCGAAAAAGTTAAAGCATATTTTAAGAAAAGAAAAAGAGCTTAAATAAATTGATTTAATGAGATATCCGGTAAAATAATCCGGACATAAGGGTAATACTAAAAATCAGTATTGTTTTCTTTATGCGAGATAATAAAGAAGAAATTAATATGTAATAGTTCGGGTAAATATAATAGTTGGGGATTTACTATTAAAAAGGCACGATCTCTCGTGCCTATAACACTTTTTTGTAGCTATATATTCTTACCTGATTACTTGATAAGTATCATTTTTTTGGAAGAAATAAAATCTCCCGCCTGAAAACTATAGATATAGATTCCGCTTGTTAATTTTTCAGCAGAGAATTTTCTTTCATAAGCTCCTGCCGGCAGAAATTCATCAACAAGTGTTGCAACTTCATTTCCTAATACATCAAAGATTTTAATAGTCTGATGAGTACTAACTGGTGACTTCCAGCTAATTATTGTAGTTGGATTAAATGGATTGGGATAATTTTGTGCTAACAAAAAATTATTCAGTAAACCAATCTCTACAGTTTCAGCAAGCTCATAATATTTGAATGAACCGTTATAGTCAATCTGCTTTAATCTGTAATTGTATATATCATAATCTACATCAGTATCAACAAAAGAATAAAAATTAGCATCGGTTGAAGTTCCATTCCCCTGAACATATCCGACATTGATCCAATCTGTTGACGGAGTTTTTCTTTCAATCTGAAATCCTGCGTTGTTCAGTTCTGTAGCTGTAATCCAGTTTAGTGCAACATTATTATCATTTACATAACTTGTAAAAGAAGTCAGTTCAACTGGTATGATATCATCATAATGAATTTCACCAACTAATTCACGCGAAGAGAAAAAACTTCCGGAGGGAGTAAAGGGAATAGATCTTACTTCACCGGTAACAAGAGTTAAAAACGGATCGGAATATATTCCTAATGGAGGTGATCCGGTTCCAAAATAACGCGGTGAAGCACCGGTAACCACCATTGCCACTCCGGTTGTATCACCAGGTGCAATAGTAATTGAGGGAGTATTAAACAGTAACGAAATACCGTTGGCAGCAGCTCCTTGAGTAGCTGTTACTGTTCCAAGTGATGTCCATCCTGTTGAAGAACTCCCGGGACCAGTGCTGACGGGACCTCCTAAAGCTGTTCCTGACCTGACAAAAAATTCAACCGAAAAATTTGCACCGGGCGAAGCATTGCTTGATGTTGTCATTCCTGTTATTGTAACATAAGAAGGACCAGCAATCAAATCTAAAAACATTGCCCAAGTGGATGCACCCCCATTGTTTGAAGGACCTGGATTTGCGAATAAGACATGGCTACCAGAGATTCCTTCAACTATATTTTGCTCAGAAGTGCCCTGAGCAATCAATATATTTGCGCTAAGGAGTATCATGATAATCGAAAGAGCAGTAGAAATTATGTATTTCATAGCATCACCTTTTTGTTTATTTGTGAGTAAATAAAAAAATAATTCTAACTAATAATCAAAATTTCAAATTCTATTCTGACTCTTTTTAGCTAAGAAATAGGTAACACAGCATTGTAAAAAGAACGAGTAAGCAGTTCAAATAATTTGAGCCGTTTTTCAGACAGGAATAACTATACAACTAAGTTGAATATTAAATCATAATAACAGTCTTCTGAAATATTATTCAAAATCAATAATGTAGAATGACATTCTGTTCATCAAAGGAGGTTTGTTTCAGTATATCTCTACTTTTATTCAGAAATTATTCTGGAATGAAAAAACATCAATTCCTCAGAAGTCCCTGTTATTAAATTGTTTTTACCGATCATTATGATTGCATTAAACTATCAAAAATGATAAGTCAATATTTTTTATCTATGATAAGTATGAAGAACTTTTTTAAATTATAATTACTAATCAACAAAATCAAGTAGAGTTTGATTTTATGATTATGAAAGTAATTTTGAGGCATCTAAATAATCCATCCTTAAAAACACCAAATTTCTCCTGGTGAGCAAATTAGTTTATTTAAAAAAAGGTTTCCATTTTCTAATAAAGAATGTATAACGCATCTAAGATCAAAATACTGACAAATAAAATCTATCAGAAAATTAGTCCAATCAGATGCTGAAGCAAAATTATTTGATGTTGTAGTCGCTACAAAAATTGATCGATTCTCAAAAAGCATAGCTGATTTTTACAATTTTTTAAAACGATTATGTGACTTGGGCGTTGATGTTGTTTCTGCAACTCAACAAGTTGACACCACAACTTCTGGTGGAAAATTTATGCTGGCGATATTTCTTGCATTTGCGGAGTTCGAGAGGAATATCATTTCAGAGAGAATAAAAGAAATATTTACAAAAAAGGGAGAAAAACAGGGCAATAAATTATTCTTAAAGGACAGCATATTAAGAACTCTTAGAAATAAAACTTACATTGGAATTACAAAGAGTAAGGAAGAAGAATTCAAAGATAAAGTTGAACCAATCGTGGACAGAAAAGTTTTTGATCAAGTACAGGAAAGACTGGAAGAACCTAAGGTTGACAGGCAGGTTAATCGTGTTAAAAAACCCACCTTTTCACTTCTAGGAATTACAAAATGTGGATTATGCGGAAGTAATTTGACTTCACAAGCTGCAAAAAGTGGGAAGTATCATTATTATTAAATGCTCAAAAAAATTCACGATACAGCTTTGAGTTGCCCTTCAAAGGATTTGCCATCAGATGTTTTAGAAAATTGTATTTACGATTTAATGGGACTTATTTTATCTGAGGATGAATTTTTTGATGCGATCTATAATCAGATAAAATTTAATAATCAGGAAGTAATTGAAGAATTAGATAAGGATCTGAAAGAATTAAGATATAATAAAACCAAATTTGAAACTCAGCGAACAAATTTACTAAATGCGATAAAAGAAAGTACAAAGCTGGGTGCAATAAAATCCGTTGAAGAAGATCTGGAAAGAATTGAAAATGATATAGACTTTATTTCAATCAGAATTAAAAATTTGGAAAGAGATAGGGAACTTGCAGCAGATCAGAAAATAAACAAAAAGGTTTTAGAAGAATTTTATTTGATTATGTAAAGATTTTTCCAGATTTAACTTCAGAAGAAAAAAATGAATTTAACAGATTACTCTTCCAGGAAATAATATCCAATTTTAACCAAAATCAGGATGACGGAACCATAATTATAAAATTGAGGGGGAGATGGGAAATTGGAAAAAAGCTGGAATCAAATAAAAAATGCGAACCTGTTAAGTGAGGTTCGCACTATTGGAGGGGTCAGCTCCGCGAGCAAGACTCGAACTTGCAACCCTTCGGTTAACAGCCGAATGCTCCACCATTGAGCTATCGCGGAATATAATTTTCTAAAGAACAACCGTATTTTAACAGCCGTCCCGATACATCGGGAGAGCTATCGCAGAATATAATTATTAAAGAACAACCGTATTTTAACAGCCGTCCCGATACATCGGGAGAGCTATCGCGGAATATAATTATTAAAGAACAACCGTATTTTAACAGCCGTCCCGATACATCGGGAGAGCTATCGCGGAATATAATTTTCTAAAGAACAACCGTATTTTAACAGCCGTCCCGATACATCGGGAGAGCTATCGCGGAATATAATTACTAAAGAACAATCGTATTTTAACAGCCGTCCCGATACATCGGGAGAGCTATCGCGGAATATAATTTTCTAAAGAACAACCGTATTTTAACAGCCGTCCCGATACATCAGGAGAGCTATCGCGGAATAATTAATATTTATCCCAAAATCGAAGCCAAAGATAACATTGACCTCACTGTTTGTCAAGCCTTGAAATCTCCGAAATGTGGTTAAATTCCCATCTCTTTCAGCAGAAAATCAGCTTGACCTACTTTCTGAACTACCCATAAAACATATCGGATATCAACACCGATTGAACGGCTGTATTCTTCGCTCCAGGTATAATCATTTACAGTTGCTTCGAAGGCTCTGTCAAAATTTACTCCGACTAACCTTCCATAAGCATCCATAATCGGGCTTCCCGAATTTCCGCCGCTTGTATCCATATTATAAATAAAATTAACAGGCACATCATTTAATTTTGGATAGATAAACTGACCAAAGACTTTTTTATTGTAAAGTTCTTTCACTTTTGCATTTAATTTATATTCACCATAGTCTTTTCCTTTTTCTATTACACCGGTAAGTGTTGAGATGGGAGAATAATATGTAGCATCTCTTGGTGAATAACCACGTACGTAACCATAAGTTAACCTTAATGTACTGTTTGCATCCGGAACAAATGATTTTTGCAGCCATTGTCTTTTTGCATCATTCAGTTTAGCAATAAGTATGTTCAGCTTTCCATCACGAATTAAGGAATTTTTTCTTTCACTATCACCTAAATCAATCGCAGCTTTAACCAGATTCAAATACGGATCATCAATATCATCAAGTGTTTCATCTGCATCTTCCAAAAGATCAAAATATTCTTTACTGCTTTTTATAAATGTATCATCATAAAGTCCGGCAATATACTTTTCCTTGTTATTTGTTTCCCCAAAAGATTTAAACGGTTCAATGCTTTTTAATTCATCAAACGAGCTTGCATCATTAAATACTTTATAAAATATCTTTGGTTCAAGATCAGACATATAATCATTATATAATTCTGTAATCAAATTATAAAAATCCTCTCTTTTATCTTCTTTATACATTGCTTTACGTTCTGTCTCAGGTTTCTGCATCTCTTTTTTGTATTCTATAAAAAGTTCTGCAAGGCGGTAATATTTTACATTACGGCTTAACATTAAAAGAACAAGATTTCTCCTTCCGCTTTCAAAAATATCTTTATAAACATTATCTATCTCATTTAAGATGGTTCCGTATTTTTCTTTCAAAGATAAATCGGAATCTATAAATGCCTGCAGCTGTTTTTCCTCTTCTTGTTTTTTCTGTACCAGATTAAGTCTATCCAATCCCTGCATTTTTCCCCGATAGTTTTTTTCGGTATTAGCAAGCCCTTGTATTTCACTTACAATATTTAATGCAAACTCAGGATCATCTTTTCCACGCTCTTCATAAAGTTTTATCAGCCAGGCGAAAATATCCTGCACATAAGGAAGCTGAAATTTTTCCTGCATTATTAAAAACTGTGATGGCTGATGTTTAAATGTTCTGCCCGGATAACCAAGAACAAATACAAAATCTTCTTCGTTAACTCCGTTCGGATTAACCAATAAAAATTTTTTAGGTTTATACGGAACATTACTTTCAGAATACTTAGCTGATGAGCCATTTGGAGCAACATAAGCACGGACAAAAGAAAAATCACCGTTATGCCTTGGCCATATCCAGTTATCTGCTTCTCCTCCAAACTCTCCGATTGTTCTCGGCGGAACATAAACCAATCGTATATCATTAATAGTTTTATATCTGAAGAGTATATACTGTTCCCCAACAAACATTTCAGAAACTTCTGCTGTTATTGTGCTGTCTTTTTCCTGTTCACGTTTTATTATTTCTTTAATTTTATTTGATATCATCGTTGTTCTTTGCGAAATATCTTCATTTGCGTTTGCTGCTTCCAGAATTTCTTCACTTACATCTTCATACGATTCGGTAATTCTGCAGCTTACACCCTTAGCCGGAATTTCCTCTTCTCTGGTTCTGGCAATAAATCCATTTTCGAGATAATTATTCTCAACAGTACTAACATTAGTCACAATTCCAAAAACACAGTGATGATTAGTAATAATCAGCCCTTCTTCTGAAACGAATGAGCCAGTACATCCACCGATCTTAACAAGTGCATCTACTAAACTTACTCCGTTTGGATTATAAACTTCATCAACACTTATTTTTAATCCTTTCTCATTAAGATTAATACTTTTTATATCGCTAAGCGGAAACATACCTTCGTCCGGTCTGGAAGGAACAAATGCGAAAGAGATGGTGATCAGGAGAAAGAGTAATAATGAAAACGAATAATTATTTATTTTTTTTATCATAGTGATTCAGCCTTAGAGTTTTTGTTATGTGCAAATATAAAAAAACAGGCTCGGTTTAACGAACATTAAAATGAAACTATCTGATTTATCTGAGCAAAGATTTTAAACTTTATTAGAAGTTACGGGGAAATAATAAAACTATGAATTTACATCCGGGAGTGATTAGTGGAAGTAAAATGTTTTAGTTTAATTTTCCGGATAATTGAGCATAAAAAAATACAGGTTAAGCTTTTCAGCAAAATTATTTATCTGTCTTCAATGAACTTTCATTTAATTGAACCTTCATTACCTTTGTGCAATTCAGAGAAGAAATCACCCCTAAACTTTATTAACGACCCTGTTTGGTTGCATCTTTAGGCAAATATTTCTAAATTCTTTTCGAGCCAAAAATAATTACTCTGTTCTTATAATATTTCAAACCTTTAGGAGGAGCTATGAAAAAATTAATTACAGCATTTTCTTTCTTCATCCTGTCGATTTCAATTCCTGGTCAAACAAATTCTGTTGAGTTAAGAGATGGTGGTGGTAGTCTTATAAGCACTCACGCTTCAATTGCAGAAGCTTACAATGCTATCCCATTAACAATAACTCAAGCGTACTTAATAGAGATTCTTTCTACTTATGATCAGAGTTCTGAAACTATACCAATTACACTTGGAGCAAAAAGCGGCGGAAGTGCATCAAACACAATAACCATTAGACCAGCCGCTGGAAGCACTGGCAAATCAGTTTCAGCTTCCTCAACATCCGGAATATTAGTACTTAATGATGCTGACTATATTATCCTTGATGGAAGACCCGGAGGAGTTGGCAGCGCGGCAGATTTTAAGGTAGAAAATCTTTCAACCTCCGGAACAAACTCTAACACAATCTCAATGCTGAACGGGGCTTCAAATAATATTATTCAATATGTTCATGTTGTTAATAATACTCAAAATACAGCCGGTCCACGGGCAATTGTTTTAGGTTCTACCACAACTACAGGTAACGATAATAACCTGATAACCAACTGTATAATTGAAGGAGGAAGAAGCGGTATCGGTATAGCTGGCAGTTCAACCATCCCGAATCAAAATACAGCAATAACTCAATGTGAAATCTTTAATTGGGGATATGCCGGGATCTGGTTACTTTCGGGTGCTTTGAATGTTACAATGGAATCGAATAAAATATATCAGACTGCCGGTGTTAATAATACAATCGTTTCCGGAATTATAATGAGCACCATCGCAGGCGGAACATATAACATCACTAAGAATTGGATTTATGATTTAAGAACAACTTCAACATCAACATCTGCTGCTTTAAGAGGAATATATTCCTCTTCGCCTGCAGCAGGTTCTGTTTTCAATATCCAAAACAACATGATTTCTAACACGCTTGATAACATAAATTCACAGACAATTACCGGAATAGAATTACTCGGCTCCAATGCCTATACCGCAAATCTATACTATAATACTGTTTTAATCGGAGGCAATCATTCCGGTGGAACCGCAAATGCAACAACATCTGCGGGAATAAGAATTACAGCTGCATCAATAACATTAAATATGATGAACAATATGGCTGTAAATAAAAGGACCGGTGGAAGTGTAAACCATATTGGCTTTGTCTTAACTAATAATACAGGAACTTATGATTTTGATTTTAATTGTTATTATGCAAATGGAACGAATAGCTTTCAGGCTTTTATCGGAACAACAGGATATAATGATCTGAACATTTATAAATCGGCTTCAACACCTAACGAACAAAATACAATTTTCAAAGATGTTTCTTTTACTTCTTTAACTGATTTACATCTGGTTCCGCCTTCTGATGGTGATCCTGAGTTAGCAGGAATTCCGATTGCAGGAATACTGGAAGATTTCGACGGTGATATTCGAAGCAGTACATTTCCTTATCGTGGTGCTGATGAAGCAACAATTATTCCTGTAGAATTAACCTCTTTTTCTGCATCTGTCTCCGAAAACTCTGTAACACTTAACTGGTTAACAGCAACAGAATTAAACAATCTTGGTTTTGAAATTCAAAGACAGAACTCTGATGATAAAAATAAGAATATGGAATGGACTAAGATCGGTTTCGTGCCAGGGTTTGGAACTACTACTGAACCCAAATCCTATTCTTTCATTGATTCTAAACTTGAAACCGGTAATTATAATTACAGACTAAAGCAAATTGATCTTGATGGAAGCTTTGCTTACTCAAATACAATCAATATTAAAATTGAGCAGCCGTTTGTATTTACACTTGATCAAAATTATCCGAACCCGTTTAACCCTGTAACCAGTATTCAATATGCAATAGCCAACAAGCAATTTGTAAAGTTAATAGTATATGATGTACTTGGAAATGAAATTGCTGTTTTGGTTAATGAAGAAAAACCAGCTGGAGAATATAAAGTTACTTTCAATGCAGCAGGTTTGCCAAGCGGAGTTTATCTATATCAGCTTAAAGCAGGAGAATTTAATTCAGTAAGAAAACTTGTGTTATTAAAGTAGTAATAAAACATTTGTAAATAGCATTCAGATAAACTGGAAGAATTGTTATGAAGATTTTTCTAATTTTAATTTTCACTAGTGGATTCACGCTGGCGCAAATACAATTTACTCAGGACACAATAGCATATAATAACAGATTTAATAACAGACAATTTGCTCAATACAATTCACAAGGATTACTAAGATTAACTTATACCGGCGGGTTAGGCACTGTCAGCAGTTTCAATGAATTGTTTTTTGTTGAAGAGGACGCTCTTGGAAATTTTTCAACCGTTAACATCACAAATAATTCCGTTGATGATAACTATTCAACATTATCAATTGATCAAAACGATAATATTCATATCTGCTATGAGTCCCGTGATCCCTCAATTTTTCAGGTAATGTATATAAATAATGTATCAGGATCCTTTTCATCTCCGATAGCTATAACTCAGGGCGGTTTGAATAAGGGAACTCCTTACGGAAAAATCGGACCTGATAGTGTAATGCACTTTGTTTATTATACATTTACATCAGGTACAGATAATTTTTACTACAGAGGATATGATTTAAAAACAAGCACTTTAACCCCTGAAGTGTTCTTATCAAACGGAGAAGCAAGCGGTGACTTTGAAGCTTCACTGGATGTTGATTCAAATGGTAAAGTTCATATCGCCGGACGAAGTGGCGCGGGTTTATGGTCAGGACCTCTGAAATATTTTAACAATACTTCAGGTACTTTTCAGGAATATACTACAAATGTTACAACAGATATAAATTATCCAAGAATCAGAATTGACTCTGATAACAAAGTACATATTGTATATAGCTCTAATTCAAGATTGTATTATATAAATAATGTTAGCGGTACTTTCTCAGCTCCTGCTGCAATTACACCTGTGGGTCAAATGCCTTCAGGAATTCAAGCGATGGAAGTTGATGATCAAAACCGACTGTTTATCACTTATCAATCAAGTCAAAGTGCATCAGGAAAAGGCTTTTATCTGTTATTTGCTGAGAATTACGTTTTTAACGATACTATTCTTATTGCTGATCTTTCACCCGGTCATATATTAAGAAACTCTTCGCAGGTTATAACAAACAGCAATGGTGATATTGCTATGTTATATGCTGAGTCCGGGATTAGAAATGATACTGTTATCTGTGATATCTTTATGAAGCGTGGAAGCATTTATGAAATTATTCCTGTAGAATTAACTTCTTTTACAGCAACAGTAAAAGAAGATAATATTCAGTTATACTGGACTACTGCAACTGAAACCAACAATCTGGGATTTGAAATTGAAAAAATAAATCCTTCGAAATCCGAAAACATATATGACTGGGAAAAGATTGGTTTTGTACCAGGTTGCGGAACCTCAACTAAACCTAAATCATATTCATTTGTTGATAAAGATATTAAACCCGGGAAACACAAATACAGATTAAAACAAATCGATCTTGATGGCAGTTATGAATACTCCGATATAATTGAAGCTGAAGTGACGCAAAAATTGAATTATACTTTAAAGCAAAATTATCCCAACCCATTTAACCCAAGTACGCTAATCGGTTATCAGTTACCTGTAACCAGTAAAGTAACATTAAAAGTTTATGATATTCTTGGAAATGAAATTGTAACGTTAGTTAATGAAGAAAAACCAGCTGGAAATTATAATGTCATTTTCGATGCTTCTAAACTTTCAAGCGGAGTTTATTTCTATACACTGAAAACCGGAGAATTTTCCAAAACCAACAAGATGATCTTAACTAAGTAATTCTCAAGAAATTTACAGGCAGGCTGCTTTTAGCTTCCTGCCTGATTAAAATAATTATTAAACATTATATGATCGGCAATTATTCACCTTGAAATAGTGCTTTAATTGTTTCTTGATGGTTATCTTCGATTTAGCTATAAAAAGTCAGATATTCCCTCTCATTCAACTTAATTCATCAACAAATTATTAAGACTTCAAAGCCGCCTTTTTTGTTTTTCTCAAGTATTAAAGTTTTTCTCTCATTTTACGATAATAAACCAGAGAAACTCAAATAATTTTAGGAGAACTATGAAAAATTTAATTTACCTTTTTTTGGTACCTCTATTATGTCTAACAAATCTCTCGTTTTCACAAGAGATTTGGATAAATGAATTCAGTTATAATTGTGCTGATAGTTCAATAGGTGTTTTGGAAGGCGATGAGTTTGTTGAGATTGTTGCCCCAGTTGGAACAGATATGAGTCAATATGGTTTGATACTTTATTATTATGAAAATAATGATGCATATTATACTTATTCTTTCAGTCAATTATCTGGGATTGTCTCTCCGGTAAATCAAAGTGCTGGTAAGGGATTTTATGTTGTGTTGACAGAAAACAGTTACCGGTTAGAAAAATTTACACCAATTCCGAATGGAATTACTGTTCTTACAATTGATACACACAACGCAGGATTTGTAAATACTGAAGGTGGAATACTTTTAGTTGATGTTGAATCTGGTGAAATCATTCATGGAGTTGCATATGAAATGCCTAAGGATGTTGATTTACCAATTCCTGTTTTACTCAAACTTGAAGATACCGGTTATGATTGGGCAGCCATCTCTGAACTTATGATTTCATCTTCCGCTGTAGATGCAATAAAGCTGCCTTTAAGAGATGATGGAAACTCTCTCCCAAATAAGAGTATCACTATGATTGGATCGGGATTTTCAAGAATGTGGACAATGACTACCGGAAAAGAAATTTCAACACCCGGATCATTAAACTACAATCAGAGTGCATTACCGGTTGAATTGTCTTCTTTCTCTGCAACTGTGGTTTCAAACGGTATTAAGTTAAACTGGATAACCGAAACTGAAACTAATAATTTCGGATTTGAAGTGGAAAGAAAAACCAGTGTTACTGATTGGTCAACTTTAGCTTTTGTTAATGGTTTTGGAAATAGCAATTCACAGAAAGAATACAACTATGTTGATAATGTTAATCAAAATGGCAAATATTCTTATAGATTAAAACAAATTGATAATACCGGACAATCTGCATATTCTAAAATTGTAGAAATTGATTTTACAAAACATCCGCAGTATAGCCTTACACAGAATTATCCGAATCCGTTTAATCCAGCAACATCAATTAGTTTTACCTTACCCCGCTCCGAGATGGTTAAACTAACAGTTTATAATCTGCTGGGACAGAAAATCAAAACCTTAATAGATGAGTTCAAAGAAGCTGGTGTCCACTATGTTAACTTCAATGCAAAGGATTTGAACAGCGGAATATATATTTATAAAATTGAAACAGTCAGTTTTACACAAACAAGAAAAATGACTCTGATTAAATAGCTTTTGCTAAGAATGATACCTCAAAAAGCTGCCTTATAAGAATTTTGGGGCAGCTTTTTTATTTTAAACCGGTAGTGATTTATAGCATTTATCTGAAAACAATATTTTTTTAAGTTCGTCAGGCAAAAAACTGATATACAATGAATTTATTACTTGTTACAATCTTTGTGTTTTTATTCAATCTTCCTTTCGGTTATTGGCGGGCAAGTGTTAAAAAGTTTTCACTTAAATGGGTACTCGCAATTCATTTACCCATTCCATTTGTAATCTTTGCAAGAATTTTTTCAAATATTGGATTTGAACTTTACACTTATCCGTTTTTAATTGCTGCTTTTTTAATCGGACAATTGTCGGGCAGTAAGCTTTATTTAAGAAGAAAAAGACTCGGCTATGCACCGCTAACTTCTTGTTTAATAATGGATATAGTAAAACAAAATTGATTAATATGTTTATAGGATATATTTATGAAGAAAGTGCTTTCAAATGTAATTTATATTTCATTGCTGTTATTGCTGCTTTTACATCATCAAACACATGCCATTAAGAATCAGACAGATGATAAGATGAATAATAACATAAGTAAAATAACAGTCAATGATATTGATGGTAAAGAAGTAAAACTCTCTGATTATCAGGGAAAAGTTCTGCTGATTGTCAATGTTGCAAGTTACTGCGGTTTCACAAAGCAGTATTCGGCTCTTGAAGAGATTTACAAAAAATACAAAGATAAGGGATTTGAGATATTGGCATTCCCTTGTAATCAATTCGGAAACCAGGAGCCGGGTACAAATGAAGAAATTAAAAACTTCTGTTCGTCTAAGTTTGATGTAACATTTAAACTTTTTGATAAGATTTATGTTAACGGGAAAAATCAATCACCTCTCTACTCAATTTTAACTAATAATGATGTTACGGGTAATGCAGAAATCAAGTGGAATTTTGAAAAGTTCATTATTGATAAGAACGGAAATGTTATTGCCCGGTACCTAAGTAAGGTTGACCCAATGAGTGAAGAGATAATTTCAATGATTGAAAAGGAATTAAAAAGATAGTTGTTTAATCAAATATTAGAGTAAACAGTCAACTTGTAAAATCATTATCAAAATATTTTACAACAATCTTGTACCTGTTTAATACCAGAAAGCAGAACAGTTTAATTTATCCCCAATTGTTGCTTTACCCATAACTTTGAATTGATTAACTGTTTGTGTTCTATATTCATCGTTGAACTGATAATTTTAATAAGATGATCTTCATAAGTACTCAGCTTTTGATCTGTGTATATCAGTCTCCACAGGCTTTCAATCAATTCAATCTTTTCCTGCTGAGTAAATTTATTGTTGATTATTGTAGTAAACTCATAGAGGCTGACACTTTCTTTAATTTTTTGTTCAGCAAGTGTTATCAGATCATTTATACAATCATCATCAAGATTAAAAGTCTTCTTCATTTCAGAAATAATCAGTTTTCTCTCATCTTCGGAAAACTCACCATCGGCTTTTGCCAGCTCAATAAAAAGAGCACAAGCGGCAATTTCAGTTTTGCGGTTACTTTTTTCTGAAGCTTTTTGTTCTGCTAAACTATTATTCTGCTCTTCATTGAATATTTTTTTCAGATAATCAAACATAACTAAATCTTATCCAGTTCGCTTAACAGATCAGGAACATCCAAAGGTTTTGTAATCATCACTAAATTACCATCTTCATCTCTTGGCCATTGTTCAACAAGTTTATCGTAATAAAGTTCAATCATATTTCCATCAGGATCTTTAATATAAACTGATTCCGAAACACCATGATCTGAAGCTCCTTCAATCGGATAATTAGCCTCCCATATTCTTTTAAATGCTTTAGCAAGGTCTTCCCTTGAAGGATATAGAATTGCATAATGATAAAGACCGGTATGTCCTTGTGGTGCGGGAGTTGCACTTTCACCAGCCCAGGTATTCAATCCAATATGATGATGATAATTACCGGACGAAAGAAAAACTGCATCTTTGCCGAATCTTGCTGTTACCTGAAATCCCATTAGATCCCGGTAAAATTTTAATGCTCTTTCAAGATTTGCAACGGTTAAATGAACGTGCCCTATTCGAGTTCTGGGATTTAATTCGTATTCCATTAAGCTCCAAATAAATTATTGACGATTTATTTTTACTGGTTTAACCTTCCAGATTTTTTCAGCATATTCTTTCACTGATCTATCTGAAGAAAACTTTGCCATCCTTGCAACATTTAATATCGATTTCTTTGTCCATTCATATTTATCTGTATAAAACTTTGCAACTTTATCCTGAGTATCGATATATGACTGATAGTCTGCAAACAGAAGATAATAATCCACATTCATCAATCCTCTTATCATATCATCAAAAATTCCAAACTCTTTCGGATTAAAAAAGTTTGTCGCGATCATATCAACAATATGCTTTAGGTTACTGTTTTTTTCATAATACTCACGCGGATTATAGCCATTTGATTTAAGTTTAACAACTTCATCAGCCAGAAGCCCGAAGATAAAAATATTTTCGTCCCCCACTTCTTCTCTTATCTCAACATTAGCTCCATCCATTGTTCCGATTGTTAAGGCACCGTTTAATGCAAACTTCATATTACCTGTTCCTGATGCTTCCAACCCAGCCATTGAAATCTGTTCAGACAGATCGGAGGCTGGTATAATCTTTTCAGCTAATGAAACAGAATAATTTTTCAGGAAGACAACTTTTAGTTTATCACCAACATCAGGATCGTTATTAACAACATCTGCAACTGAATTTATAAGCTTTATTACCATCTTAGCTGCATAATATGCAGGGGCAGCTTTTCCGCTGAAAATAATTGTACGCGGAACCATTTTAATTTTAGGGTTATGCTTGATTCTGTTATAAAGCGTAATGATATGAAATACATTTAACAGTTGTCTCTTATACTCATGAAATCGTTTTATCTGCACATCAAAAATTGATTCAGGATTTATCTTTATATCATGTTCCTTCTCAATCAGTTCAATAAGCGCAAGTTTATTATTAAACTTTATTTTCTGCCATTGTTCTGTAAATTCTTTATCCTCAACAAACTTCTCAATTTTCTTTATCTGAGTTAAATCCTTTGCCCAATCAAATCCAATTCTTTCAATCAGTAACTGAGATAACAAAGGATTGGCAGTAATAAGCCATCGCCTTGGAGTTATTCCATTGGTAACATTTATGAATTTCTTTGGATAAATTTTATTAAAATCAGGAAAAATTCTTTTTTTCAAAATATTTGTGTGCAGTGCAGCCACACCATTAACGGCAAAACTCCCTACTATAGCAAGGTTAGCCATTCTAACTCTTTTATCTTTTCCGCCCGAAATAATCGAAAGCTTTTCTATCACCGCTTCATCTTTTGTGTATTCCTGTCTTACTTTCTCAACAAATCTTCTGTTAATTTCATAAATGATCTGGAGATGTCTTGGGAGAAGATTACTAAAAATCTGTTCAGACCATTCTTCCAAAGCTTCAGGAACAACGGTATGATTAGTATAAGCAAAAGTTTTTGAAGTAATATCCCATGCTTTATCCCAGCTTAAGTTTTCATCATCGATTAAAATTCTCATCAGTTCGGGTATAGCAACTACAGGATGTGTATCGTTAAGCTGAATACAGGTTTTATCAGCAAATTGCTCAAATGAAGAGTGCTTAATTTTATATTTTCTTATAATATCCTGAAGAGTAGCTGAAACGAAAAAGTACTGCTGTTTTAATCTTAAAAATTTTCCTTCTACATAAGTATCATTTGGATAAAGAACTTTTGAAATTGTTTCAGAGTCATCTTTTTTTGCTACTGATTCAATATAGTTCCCTTTATTAAAATCAGCAAATTCAAAGTCGATGGTAGCTTTTGCGCGCCACAATCTTAAATTATTAACAACCTGACTTTTATATCCGGGTATTGGAACATCGTATGCAACTGCCAGAACATTTTCAGTGTCAACCCACTTAAAGCCAAGTTCTCCGTTTCCTTTATTATATGTTTCAGTTTTTCCATAAAACTGTACTTTATATGTCAATGATCTTCTCATCAAATCCCATGGGTTTCCATTACGCAGCCAATTATCAGCTCTTTCAACCTGATAACCATTCTCAATATCCTGTTCAAATATTCCATATTCATATCTTATTCCATATCCAAAGGCAGGCAGTTGAAGAGTAGCCATTGAATCAAGATAACAAGAAGCTAATCTGCCCAAACCGCCGTTACCCAAACCCATATCAAGTTCCTGTTCCATTATTTCATTCAAATCATAACCATCACGATTCAAAATAACACCGCATTCATTGTAATAATCAAGATTGATCAGAGCATTGCCAAGAATTCTTCCCATCAGATATTCCAGTGAAAGGTAATAAACTCTTTTAACATCTTTATCGTGATATACTTTTTGAGTGCGGAGCCAGTTTCTTACCATTCTATCTCTTACTGCAAGTGATAATGCAAAATAAGCATCTGCACCGCTTGCTGTATTTTTATCTTTTACAAGGGTAAACTCCAGGTGTTCAGCAAATTGATTCGAGAGTGAAAAACTTGCTGGATCTTCTTTGTCGGTAAAAAATATAGAATCATTATTTTCAATTTTTATTTTCAACTTTTCCCTTTGTTTTATTTCATAAATATCATTGACAAATTTACTTTCATCTGCATTTAATACAAAATTCTACAGTGTCAGTTATCAATATCCTTTTTAATAAAAAAATAATTAAGAATTAAATAAAACAGACCTCTGAATATTTTGCCGATGACCATGGATAAACTTTTCAGAGGTTTCTTAAAATTTCATTCGGGAATTTATTTTGTAAGAGTAGTTCTTCAGCAGAAGAATTTTTCAATTGAATATGTGGTCTATTCAAAACATTATGTCAGCAAATCTGAACTGTTTGTATGATAACTTATATTTTATAAATCATTCAGGGTAAAAAACCAATAATCTGTTAATCACTTTTGTTTATCTTCCTGATATAATTTTTCTAAAAAGCTCTACGTCATCTTTTGTAGTTATTTTAAAATTAAGAACTGAACCTTCTGCAATGTGAACTTTTTTACCGCTTCTTTTAACAAGCATCGATTCATCAGTTCCAACAAAATTTTCTTTTTCCGCTTTCAATAAAGCCTTAAGCAAAACTTTATATCTAAATATCTGCGGAGTTTGAACATAATAAATGCTATCACGGTTAAGATATTCATTAACAAACTTGCTGCCTTCAATCAATGTATCTTTTGCTTTTATACACACTAATGCATTACCATTTTTCTTTGCGGATAAGATTGATTTTGTCAGAACATCCTCTGGCAAAAGTGCTCTTGCAGCATCGTGTACAATTATCAAATCATCAGCTTCAGCAGCTGAAGAGTAAACTGCATTAAAAACTGATTGCTGCCTTGTGGTTCCGCCTTCAACAATAAGTTTTACTTTAGTAAGCTTATATTTTTTTATAAGTTTTAAAAGTTTATCAAAATAATCAGCTTCAGCAGCAACTATAATTTTATTTACAAGTTTATTTTTTTGAAATGTCTGAAGAGTATAAACAATTATTTCCTTGCCATTAATTTTTAAATATTGTTTAGGAGTGGAAAAACCACTCCTAAAACCTTTGCCGCCTGCCGGAATAACTGCTATACATTTCATTTTATTAACATTGCATCGCCGTAGCTTAAAAAGCGATACTTATCCTTAAGTGCTTTTTTATATGCTTTCATAACGTGATCAGTTTCGCCCAACGCACTAACAAGCATTAAGAGTGTTGATTCCGGTGCATGAAAGTTAGTAATCAATTTTTGTGTAACTTTAAATACATAAGGAGGATAGATAAACTTATCAGTCCACCCTCTTCCTGGTTTCACAAATCCATCAGCAGTAGTACTTGTTTCTAAAACCCGGCAGGTACTTGTTCCTACAACAATTATATTATGCTTTGCCTGCATCGCTTTATTTATAACATCCGCAGAGTGCGGAGAAATTTCATAATATTCTGAATCCATTTTGTGCTTTGTTAAATCTTCAACTTCAACTGATCTGAATGTACCAAGACCAATATGAAGAATAACCGGAACAACATGGATTCCCTTTTTCTTGATTTTTTCAAGAAGCTTTGTAGTAAAATGCAATCCGGCGGTTGGTGCGGCTACAGCACCATCAACCTTTGCATAAACTGTCTGATAAGTTTCTTTGTCTTTTGGCTCAGGTTCTCTTTTAATGTAAGGCGGAAGCGGGGTAAGTCCTATTTTTTCAACTGCCTGAAAAACATTACCCGGCTGATTGAATCTTACAGTTCTTCCTCTTGAAGTTGTATTATCAATTACCTCACACCAAAGATTGTTGTCAAAATAAATTTTATTGCCAATTCTAACCTTACGAGCAGGATCAACAATAACATCCCATATACAATCTTCTTTGTTCAGCTCTCTTAAAAGAAATACTTCTATCTTAGCCTGTGTCTTTTCTTTCTTTCCATATAATCTAGCCTGAAATACTCTTGTTTCGTTAACAACAAGTACATCGCCCTTTTCCATATAGTCAATAATATCCGAGAACTTTTTATCTTCCATTTCACCTGTTTCTTTATCAAGCACCAGTAACTTGGATTTATCCCGGGGTGAAACCGGATATTTTGCAATTGCTGGTTTGGGCAAATTGTACTTGAAATCTGATAGTTTCATTAATTTAACCTTTAACTTATTATTTTAATTTTCACTTAATCATAGCGAGCGAATGAAAAGTCTATCTGAACAACAGATTCCTCTTCACTCCGCTCAGCAAAATGATCTATGAAATTGTTTATTTCTTTTTAGATACTTTTTTCTTTACAACCGTTTTCTTTTTCGGTGTAGTTTTTTTAGTTGTTTTTTTTGCGGCTGATTTTTTTACAGCTTTAGCCGGCTTATCTTTTTTAGCTTCTTTAATAACCGCTTGTGCAGCAGCTAATCTGGCAATCGGAACTCTGTAAGGTGAACAGCTTACATAATTCAATCCTATTTTATGACAGAACTCAACCGATCTTGCTTCGCCGCCGTGCTCACCGCAGATACCAATTTTAAGATCAGGTCTGGTACTTCTTCCGCCTTCAACTGCAATCTCCATCAATTTACCGATGGCTGCCTGATCAATTGACTGAAAAGGATCTTCGGATAAGATTTTCTTTTCAAGATATTCAGGTAAAAATCCGCCAATATCATCACGTGAAAATCCAAAACCCATCTGTGTTAAATCATTAGTACCGAAAGAGAAGAATTGCGCTGTTTCTGCAATCTTATCAGCGGTTAATGCAGCACGTGGAATTTCAATCATTGTTCCGGTTAAGTGATCAATCTTCTTTAATCCGAATTTCTCACAAATTTCAGAATGAACTCTCTTTACAATTTCATTCTGATGATTTATTTCGTTCACATCACAGGTAACAGGTATCATTATTTCGGGGAAAGGTTTCTTACCTTCTTTTAATAATTCAGCCGATGCTTCAAATATTGCACGTACTTGCATCTCTGTAATTTCCGGGTAAGTAATTCCTAATCTTACTCCGCGATGTCCCATCATCGGATTGCTTTCGTGCAAAGAATCAGCTCTCTGGTTTAATTCCTCTAAAGTGATTCCTAAACTTGCAGCAAGTTTTTCTTTTTCATCACGTCTGTGCGGAACAAATTCATGTAACGGCGGATCAAGAGTTCTGAATGTAACTGCAAATCCATCCATTGCCTCCAATGTTTCTTTTACATCCTTTTTAACAAAGGGGAAAAGTTCATCCAATGCGTTTATTCTTTCCAGCTCAGTATTTGAATGAATCATTTTACGAAGATTAAACAATGGTTCTTCAGAATTTTTGCCATAGAACATGTGTTCTGTTCTGAAAAGACCGATACCTTCTGCACCAAAAGCTCTAGCTCTTAATGCATCTTCGGGAGTTTCTGCATTTGTTCTTACCTTTAACTTTCTTACAGAATCACACAGCTTCATAAACGCCTGAAAATCCGGATTTTCTTCTGCAGATTTTTTCATTGGTAATTCACCTGAATAAACCGAGCCTTTAGTTCCGTTTAAAGTAAGCCAATCACCTTCCCTGACAGTTACTCCATTAACATTGAAAGAACGATCTTCATAATTAATTTTAATTCCACCCGCGCCGACAATACAGCATTTACCCCATCCGCGTGCAACTAAAGCAGCATGTGAAGTCATTCCGCCGCGAGCTGTTAAAATAGCCTGTGCGGCTCTCATTCCTTCAATATCTTCAGGATTAGTTTCATCTCTAACAAGAATAACTTTTTTACCATCTTTAGCCCAGGAAACTGCATCATTAGCTGAGAACACAACTTGTCCTGCAGCACCGCCCGGTCCTGCTGGCAATCCTTTTGTTATTGGCTTTGTACTCAATTCAACCGATGGATCAATAATCGGATGTAACAATTCATCCAACTGAGCTGGCTGAACTCTCATTATAGCTTCTTCTTTAGTGATAAGTTTTTCTCTATACATATCAAGAGCCATTTTTACTGCAGCCGGTCCGTTTCTCTTTCCAACACGACATTGCAGCATATAAAGTTTATCTTCCTGTATTGTAAATTCAATATCAAGCATATCACGATAATGCTTCTCTAATTTCTTTTGCATTCCGTGAAGTTGTTTATAAGTATCAGGCATTCCGGTTTCAAGTGATTGTAAATGAGCTGTATGTTCACTCTTTCCAACTTCATTTATTGGATTTGGAGTTCTGATACCAGCCACAACATCTTCGCCTTGAGCATTTGTTAACCATTCGCCATAAAAATAATTTTCACCGGTTGCTGGATTACGTGTAAAAGCAACACCGGTAGCAGATGTTTCGCCCATATTACCAAAAACCATTGACTGAACATTTACTGCTGTACCCCAATCGTCCGGTATTCCTTCAATTCTTCTGTAAGATATAGCACGTTTACCCATCCAGCTTTGGAATACTGCAGAGATAGCTCCCCAGATCTGATCCATAGGATCTTCGGGGAAAGGTCTTCCAAGTACTTCCAGAACTTTTGCCTTATATATTTCAATCAATTCTTTTAGATCATCTGCGGTAAGATCTGTATCTGCATGAGCACCGCGGTCTTCTTTCATTTTATGCAGTTCTTTTTCTAACTGCTGTCTTACGCCTTTACCTTCTTCAGTTTCGATACCAGCAGCTTTTTCCATAACAACGTCTGAATACATTTGTATTAGCCGGCGATGTGAATCATAAACAAATCTTGGATTACCGGTTTTCTTTATCAACGCTTCCCGTGTTTGATTGTTCAATCCGACATTAAGAATTGTTTCCATCATTCCCGGCATTGAAGCGCGTGCACCTGAGCGCACAGAGAGTAAAAGCGGATTTTCAAGATCACCGAATTTAGCACCCATCAGTTTTTCAACTTTAGCAAGTGCTTCTTTAACTTGTTTATCCAATTCCTTTGGATATTTTTTATTGTTTTTATAATAAGCAGTACATACTTCAGTAGTTATAGTAAATCCTGCAGGAACAGGAAGACCGATATTAACCATCTCAGCAAGGTTTGCACCTTTACCGCCTAACAAAGCTTTCATTTCAGCTTTACCTTCTGCTTTTTTACCTCCGAAGAAGTAAACATATTTTTTTTGAGCCATATTATCCTTTCCTTCGTTATAAGTTTTCTTTTTACGAAGCATTGTTTAATTTATTAATTAAATAGTGTTTGAATGATTCTTCATCATCCAGATTTAAATTTATTTTCAAATAAAATATTTCAACATCATCTAATTCCCTGTTAAATCTGGAAAGCTTTACTGCATCTTTTTCTGTTGTTACAACAGAATGGGAATTAGTTGAATAAAATTGTTTTCTTATTTTCTGTACCTCCTTAACGGTATAATTTTTATGATCACTGAATATCAATCTGTTTTTTGTATTTACATGAACCTGCTCAAGTATATCAAGAAACGATTTGGGATTTGCAATTCCTGAAACAACAAGACTTTCTTGTCCTTTAAACTCTTCCAGAGAATATTCATTCTTTTTCATCACATCAACAAAGCTTATTGCTTTATAAAATGCAGTAAACATTTTTTTGCCGTCAAAATATCTGGTCAAGCTCTGATTCAATTCTTCCCGATTAAAAAACTTTCTGTTAAGCACTATAGCATCAGCTCTTTTTAATGAATCAAAACTCTCTCTCAGATCACCGAGAGGTAAAAGATTATGAGTTAAAGTTGACTTATGATTAAGAAAATTCTGATCAACAACTACAAGATCGACATCCCGTGCAATCCATCTGTGCTGAAATGCATCATCAAGAATTATCGTATTTACGTTAGTTTCCTTAATTAATCTTCTTACACCTTTAACCCGGTTTTCTGAAACAGCGGCGGGTACCCTGCATTCCATTACAGTTTGTAATATCTCATCTCCGCAAATTTCAACCGGAGTTAGTATCTCCTTTCCATCGGAGACTAATTTATAACCTTTTGACTTTCTTCCATATCCGCGGCTCAGAACTCCCACTCTGTAACCGGCATCCTTTAACAAGCCTGCGATATATATAACAAGAGGAGTTTTACCTGATCCGCCCACTGTTATATTTCCAACAGAAATAATCTTTGCATCAACTTTTACAGATTTAAAAACAGATTTATCAAAGAACAAATTTCTGGTTTTTACTAATCCGCTGTAAATAAATACAAACGGGGAAAACAATATTTTTAATAACTTTATCAAGCTCTTAAAAACTTTCAGCTTCAAGCTGAATTTCATTTAATTTTTTTTCACACTCTTCAATAATTTTTGAAGTTTCATCGTAACTTAGTTTTTTATCAACATAAACCGGATCCGAGTAAATTACTTTTACTTTTGTAAATGGATTTGGAACCTGAAATTTATCCCAGCTTTTTAATTTCTTTTTTGATTTTATTCCAATCCCCATTAGCACAACCGGTACACCGCTCTTTTTAGCTGTTATAACCGCACCAGCTTTAAATTTATGTTCCGGACCTCTGGGTCCATCAGGTGTAATAGCAATTGAATAACCATTTTTAGCATGATCAACCATAATACCCAAGGCTACATCTCCGCCCTTACTGCTGCTGCCCCTAACAACTTTATACTTCCAGTGTTTTAATTGCTTTGCAAGTAAATCACCATCCTTGCTTTTGCTTGTAAGGGCTGCAAAACCATCGTTTTTATGTAAGAACCATGGAAGAAGCATTGTATCATGCCAAAATGCTAAAACATAATTTTGTTTTTGCTTTCTTAAACTTTCTACACATTTCTTATTCTTATAACTAACCTTTAATGTTTTACACAAAGCATCCAAGCTATGTGTTAGAATCAAACTTCCCAAAAATCTTAATGTGTTTTGTTTAACTTGCTTTGTGTTCATTGATTATTGAATAAATACTTTTAGCCGCATTCCTGGGAGCATTTTTTTCGCCAAGAATTTCCTTAATTCTTCCTAATCTTATTTTAATATTTTCGTATAAATCTTCATCTGATAGAATACCTTTAGCTTCATCATATATTCGATCAGCGTTTGCATCACTCTGAATTAGTTCCGGTACAACTTGTTCTTCTAAAATTATGTTAGTCATACCAATATTACTGATCTTAACCAGAGTTTTACCGATTATATATGTAAGCCAGCTTGTTTTGTAAACTATAACCATCGGCAGCTTTAGTAATCCGGCTTCAAGCGTTGATGTTCCTGATTTTATTATTCCGAATTTTGAATGCTTTAACAAATCATAAGTATAATTTTTTATTACCTTAAAGTTTTTCAGTTCAGTCAGATCATAAAAAATATTTTCATCAAGATTTTCTGCACAAGCCACAACAATCTGCATTCCCATATCATCAGAAATCTTTTCGGCTGCTTTTATAGTCTCCGGAAAAATACTTTTTACTTCCTGTTTACGGCTTCCTGCTAAAATCAGTAGAATTTCTTTTTCAGGATCAAGATCAAATTTATTATTGAGCAGATTCCTTGAAATAAATTCATAATTATTAATCTCTTCAATTAAAGGATGACCAACATATTCACACTGAACATTTTTTTCTTTAAAAAACTTTTCTTCAAAAGGAAATACAACCAGAACTTTGTCGAAATATTTTTTAATTTTTTTTACTCTTCCTTTACCCCAAGCCCAAACCTGTGGAGTGATGTAATATGTAAGTTTTAGTTCAGGTTTAAGTGTTTTAATTTTCTTAGCGATGCTAAGATTAAAGCCCGGATAATCAATTAAAATTACATGTTTAACTTTTCTCTTTTGTATCTCATCAAGCAATCTTGCCTGAATCTTTTTTATAAACGACAGATGTTTAATTACTTCAACAAAACCTAAAAACGCCATCTTATCAATGTGAAAGATCAGCTCCATTCCCTCAGCCTGCATTTTATTGCCGCCGATTCCAAATATTTTCAAAGAACTATCCAATTTGTTCAACTCACGTATTAACGATGCGCCGTGAAGATCGCCTGATGCTTCTCCTGCAATAATTAAGACGTTGTTACTCATTACAATAAATTATTATAACTTAAATACGATTTAATAACAATTAATAAAGCTGCTATTCCAAAAGCCTGTAATGATCTTGTTTCAGATTTTAATCCTTTTGATAAAATAAACTCCGGTTGAATTACTGAATCATTTTTATATGGAGTAAACCGCCATCCAAATCTTGGAACATTTTTAAGATAATCCTGATAATCATCCTTAAACTTGGTTATTAAAAAACTCTCCTCTTCTTTAACAATCAAATAATATTGAAAGTAGAAAAATATTACAGCAATAATTTGTAAATATGGAAATAATGCCATCGACATAATTCCTATTCCAAGATAAATTAAAATATTACCCACATAAAGCGGATTACGAACATGTGCAAACGGACCGCTGATAACCAGAAAAGTTCCGCCAACACCGGCACCTGTTGTTCTTGTTTCACTGCCCGCCCAGCTTACTCCCCAAAGCCTTATTGCCTCACCCGACAAAGCAATCACCAATCCAACAATAAAACTGACTAAAGAAGCTTCTGCATAAATCAGCATAAGAATTAAAAACGGAATCGGAGTGTAACTTCTGTACTTAAATATTTTTGCTGCAATACTACTCATTTTTTACTCCGCTAAATAAGCTGACTTTCGTTTTAATTGAGCCTGATGTCTTTTTCTTAGATTTTTTTTATTCATTAACTCAATAAGTTTGTTTTGAACATCTTCAAAACTGCTGAACGGATAAAAACTTATTCTCTCCATTGAGCAGAAGCGTGCAAGGTCTTTTTTAGCAAAGATAAAATCGCAGTATTGTGCAGCTTCTTTATCTGAGTTTCCATCACCGATATAAACAGTATAATCTTCATCACTGCTGTGATTTATTATATGATTTCTTTTACAGTTTGCACTTGAAGGTGAATCTGCATCATAATGCGGATATCCGGCTGACAAACGCCCATTCTCTTCAATCTTAAGATTGTTTGAATAGTATTTTAATCCTTCTAATCTGTACTTTTCAAATATTTTATCGATATAAAAATCAAACCCATCACTCAACACAACCATTTCAAGATCATTCTTATCACAAAATTCTGTAAACGCAATAAATGTTTCATCAATCTCCATTGTATTTACAAAATCATTAAGTTCATTCAGATCAACAGTCCCGGCACAATCACACAGTTCATCCCAGCATTGTTTTGAAGAAATTTTATTTTCTAACAGATTATTAATAATCTTATCAACCTTTCGGGCATCACCAAACTTATTAAAAATTGCTTCACCAATATCCTGCAGAGTAATAGTGCCGTCAAAATCAGCAAATATTTTTATTTCGCGTTTTTTCATCAATCAGTAATTATCATTTTTTTTACATCAATAAATTTTCCTGCTTTAAGTCTGTAAAAATATACACCTGCGGGCAGGTCCTCTGCTCTAAAAACTATTTCATTTTTACCGGCTTTACATTCAACATCTTCAACTTTTTTAATCGTTTCAATATTGCTGTTAAAAAACTCAAATGTTACTTCTTCGCTATCAGGTAAATAAAAGTTAATTGTTGTGCTGTCTGAAAACGGATTGGGTGAATTTTGCCCAAGTATTATAGTTTCCGAATCTTTGAAATAATTAATACTTTCAATGTTAGAATAACGCGGTTTGTTATTATTAATTTTCTGTATTACCTGGTAATAAAGTGTACCGCTTTTATCAGGTTTATCAAAAAACTCATAATAGTTATTTGAGGACTGATTTATCTTTCTCAGGGAAGTAATCAATTCCCATTGATCATCAGCAGCTTCTTCTATGTTTGATCTGTAAATATCATAAACTACATCACTATTTTCATTTGCAGCATACCAATAAAGTTTAACTGAATCATCTATAACTTCTGCGTTAAATCCAATCATCTGTGAAGCATAGGTACCGGTACTAAAAACCCTTTGTCCGTAAATTTCATTTTTCTTATTCATCGTTCCTTTAAAAACAGCAATCGCACCACCTTCGCCATCAGAAATAAGATTCAGGTAGCTGTTTACAATTTCTTTAGACGAAGAAATAGTTACACCTAATGAGTCCCATAATAAATTACCCTGCGCATCTACTTTTTGAATAAAAAGATTGGTAGCTGATGAGTTAGATTTTTTATCAATCCATGCTAATATTATACTTCCCTTCTGATTATGAACAATTCTCTGTCCGAACTGATTTCCTTTAATATCTATTATACGTTTTCCGCTATTACCCCAAAGTCTTTTTCCATCTAAATCAAATCTCTGAATAAAAACATCTTTAGATTTCTCAAATTCATTTGTCCAGCTGACAACTACTGTAGAATCAATAAATGCAAATTGCGGGTTAGTCTGACTTCCGGCTTTGTAGGTTAACAATATTCCGTCAGCTCCCCAAAGTAATACGCCGTTTGCAGAAATTAAATTCTGATAAATAATTTTATTTGTACCCTGATAAGTATAGGCGGTATAAATTCCGTTACCAAGTTTTCCGACAGTATAATTAATAACACTGTTATTCTCTTTTGAGATATCCAATGGTTTGTTTCCCCATTGTCTGGAACCGGCTGAGTCAATGTATTGAGAGCGAAGCAGCATTTTATTTTTTTGACTTTCAAGCCAGAAAATATATTTGCCGCCCTTGTTATCCGGAATTATCTCTGTATCAGTTATCCTGTTGCCTGAACTATATAAACTACCTTTCAATGAATCGCTTAAAAATTTTCCGTTTACATCCAGTGATTGATATTTAACAGTATATTTTGCAGGAGAAGTATTTGATTTACTGATATAACTGACATGAATAGTTCCTTTTTTATCAACACAAAGCGAGTAACCTGATTTTTCTGATCTTGTATCAGTTAACTGTATGCCCTCGTTTTTCCAGAGCCTTAAACCGGTTTTACTGAGTTTCTGAATGTATAACTCTGAATTGTTTTTCTCTTTACCGCTCCAAAGAACCAGAGCATTACCAAATGGTCCGACAACTGCAATTGGATTTTCCTTTACACCGCCTCTAGTTGAAATAGCTTTGCCATCACCTCTGAAACGCACTTCACCTTGTTTATCAAATCTTATGAAGTAAATATCTTTACTATGAATACCCTTTTTATCTTCCCAAAAAACATATCCGCCGCCTTCTAAATCACTGTATGCAGTAATGTTTACAGGATCAACCGGATCAATAACAAGTTTAGTATTAGCAGAAGGATCATTAACCCATTGAGCGTTAATATTTTTTGAAAAAATAAATATTACGACCAACACTACTGAAAATAGGAAAATATGTAAGGTATTATTCTTCAATGTATCTCAACACAAATTAATTATTTACAAAGTCCAGATCTTCATTAAATTTTACACTTACTAATTTTGAAACACCTTCTTCCTGCATAGTAACACCATACAATGCACTTGCAGCTTCCATTGTTCTTTTATTATGTGTTACTACTATAAACTGTGTGTTCACGCTAAACTCATTAAGTATTCTCGTAAAACGATCTATGTTTGCATCATCAAGCGGTGCATCAATTTCGTCAAGAATGCAAAACGGACTTGGTTTTACAAGATAGATTGCAAACAACAAAGCAATTGCAGTTAATGTTTTCTCTCCGCCCGATAAAAGTTCAATTGACGTTGGTCTTTTACCCTTAGGTTTTGCGATTATTTCTATCTTTGCTTCAAGCGGATCAGCATTTTCTTCAATTCTCAGATCAGCTTCATCGCCGGGATCAAACAATGTTCTGAAGATATTGATAAAGTGGCTTCTTATTTTTTCAAATGTTTCAGAAAATTGTGCCTGAGCTGTATTGTTAATTTCTTCAATAGTTTTAATTACATCTTTTTCGGATTCAACAAGATCATCTCTCTGTTTATGAAGAAAATCAAGTCTTTCCCTCTCTTCTTCATATTCAGAATGAGCAACAAGATTAATCGGACCCAGATTTTTAATTTTAGTTTTTAAATCTGCTACTTCATCAGTCCTTTGTTTAAAATCAAAAGTTGATAAATCATCAAAATCCTTTTTTTCAAGAGTTAAAGAATAATTTTCTTTTATGTGATCAATAAGATTATCACTTTTAATATCTAATTCCCTGATAGTGATATCCATATTATGGATAGTTTCGGAAACCGCTTCACGCTCTTTGCGTAAAACACGCAATGATGATTCCTTGCTGTTTACTTCTTCTCTTAATTCTTGAAATCTTAATTCAATCTCTCCCAATTGGCTATTGAGAGTTGATTTAACAGATTCAAGTTCAGTTAAATTTTTAAGTAAAGTTTCCAGTTCATTATTAATCTTTTCGGTCTCAACTGAAACAAGTTCAATATCTTCTTTCCTTTTAGTAATTGAGTTAGTAATTGATAAAATAGATTCGTCTGCACGTTTAATTGCATTTTCGGTATTTCGTTTTTCACCAACCAATCTTTCGATATTGACACTAAGTTCATTTCGCCGGTTTAATATCTGATTATAATCTTTTTCAAAATCTTTGTATTCATCCTCAAGTGTTTGTCTTTTTCTTTCCTCAGAATCACGCAAAGCAATTTCTGTATTTAACAATGATTCAAGTTTTATTTTCTTATTATCCAAAAGATTGGATTCGGCAGCGTGTTCTTTTATTTCGCTCTGGATTTTTTCAATTTCATCTTCAGCTTTTTTCTTTTCAAATTCAAATTGTGCCAGTTGTTTTTCAACATTCGAAAGATCGTTTACAAGAAGTCTTCCCTGTTCAGATAATATTTTCAGATCAATTGCATTAAGCAGATTTTCCTTCTCTTCAATTTCTTTTTGAATAGAAATTAATTCAGACTCATGTTTAGGAAATTCAATTGACAGACTTTCTAAAAACTGTTTTCTCCCGAACAAAGAATCATCAGGACGCGGAGCAGAGCCAGCTTCTACAACTCCATCTTTGGATACAAAATCTCCATTAAGAGTTGCAAAACTAAAAGATGGATAACGTGCAAACAGAGAAAAGGCTGTATCAAGATTTCTGACAATACAAATATTTTTCAGTATTTTTCTGAAAAAAGGCATCCATTTTTCATTCGCTTTAATTGAATCGCCAGCCCAGATAACAAACCCGGATTCCCGTTCAAGCTTTTTTGCCTTCCGCTTATCCGAAAACCGTAGAAGCTTATTAAGCAGACCTTTCCCATTAAGCTCATCAAAATGAGGATAATAAAAAGAAGCTTTACCGATTTTATTATTGTTTAAATATTCAATTCCCTTTTTTAACTCTTCTAAAGATTCAACAAGCACATTATTAAGATTATTCTTAAGAGCAGCTTCAACTGCAAACCGGTGTCTTTCATCCGAATCGCCGATATCAGCAAGGATCATGCTTCCATTCTTTGACCAGCTTTTATTATCAAGTAAAGCTTTAGCTCCTTTTGATACTCCCTCAAGATTATCGATAAGATTCTGAATAAATACGATTTTATCCTTGATTGATTTTATCAGACTTCGCTTTTCAAGCTCGAGTTCTTTTAGATTAGAAATCTGCTGTTCAAGATTTTCTTTTTCCTTCTGCTGATTTAAATATTCAGTTTCTGCCTGAGAAATCTTTTTCTGAATCTCACCTTTTTCATTCCCTAATTCTTCTACAAATCCCACTGTTTTGGCGATAGTATTTGTTAATAACTGAATCTTATCATTCAGCTTTTTAATATTAACCTGCTTGGATTCAAGAATAGCAATTGTATTACGAAGTTCGTTTTCTCTTCCGGTAATTTCTTTAAACTTTTCAAGCAGCAGATCAGACTGTTCTTTTAGTGCACTTTTTTTCTGATCTAAAAATCCTAACTGCACTTCAACATTATGATCCAGTGTTTTCTTTTCCTGTTCATTTTTAATAATCTGTCCGGCAGTATCAGCAATAGTAATGCTTCCTTTTTCAATTATAGTCTTAGCTCTTTCTAACTGAGTGTTTAATTCCTCAAGCTCGGATAAAAAACGCTCTCTGTTTTTAGCTAAGGAGTTTTTCCGTTCATTATTTAATGAGACAGAGTTTTGAACATTAAATATTTTTTCTGTCTGAAGAGTAATCTCATTTCTTTTTTCTTTAAGCTTATTCTCAATTGAAATAAGTCTTTGGCTGGCGTCCTTAATTTCATCTTCAAATCTTGAAATCTCTGATTCAAAATGAATTTTCTTTTTAAAGTTTTCATCCTTTGAAATCTTTGACTCATTAATTCTCAGATTAAATAAGGCAAGTTCTCTTTCGGATAAATCAATTTCCAATTCTCTTAGCTGGGAATTTAAAACATTATGTTTATCCGCACGTTTTGCCTGTCTTTCCAATGATGAAACTTTTCTCTCAACTTCAGATACTATATCATTAACCCGCATTAGGTCTGCTTTTACATCATCAAGTTTTCGCAGAGCCAGTCTTCTTCTTAATTTATATTTATTAACTCCTGCAGCTTCTTCAAACATCGTCCGGCGTTCTTCTGCTTTGTTGCTCAGAATTGTTTCGACCATCTTTAATTCTATCACTGAATAGGCATTAGCGCCAATTCCTGTATCCATAAAGAGATTTGTAATATCTTTTAAGCGGCAGATATTTTTATTCAGAAGATATTCACTTTCACCGGATCTGAAAATTCTTCTGGTAATAGTAACATCCGTGTATTCGGTTGGAAGTATTCCTTTTGTATTTTCAATAGTTAATGAAACTTCTGCCATTCCCATTGGTTTACGGTTGGAAGTACCATTGAAAATAACATTTTCCATTTTATCACTTCTTAGAGTAGAGCTTTTCTGCTCACCAAGACACCACCTCAATGCATCAACAACATTAGTTTTTCCGCAGCCATTGGGACCAACAATCGAGGTTACTCCGCGGTTAAAATTAATCTGGGTTTTTTGCGCAAAAGATTTGAATCCGAATATTTCAAGTTTTGATAAATACAATAATCTTATCCAAAAATATTAAATTGTTTTAAAGCCAATTTTAAATATTGAAACACCGAGTTATTAACTTCAAAATAAACGAAGAAAATTAATTTAATCAGCGCTATTGTAAGCAGCCCATAAAAATAAATTCCTCCGGCATTAATATCGAATATAACTGAAACACCTTTTAACAAACGATAAAGCATCCACAGCGAAAATAAAATCAGAAATACATAGATATAAATATTTCCGGCACCTGCATTCAGCAGTCTGTAAAGCACAATACCAAGCGGAATTAAAAGCACCACCGGAAGCAAAGACCATACAATTGTAAAGAAAACACTTGAGAGATAAACTTTTGTTCTCACAAAAAAAGATGATGCTGTTATTACTATTGTTAATAAAAACATAACAATAACCGAAATGATAAATAACCATATCAGCGCTTTAACCGGATTCCAGGCTAAATAACTTATCCCTGCAATCAAATCTGGACTTCCAAAAGAAAGTATAATTCTTTCAAATAAAATGTTGTTTCTTATATAATAAAATAAATTCGCAAGGATTAAAGATATTACCAGCGAGATTATCGCTCCTAAAAACAAAGAATGATATGCGGAAATTATTCTCTGATCACGGACATCCGCAAAAAAATTATATGGACGAAGAAGTGCGCGGGAAGCATCATCTCTGAATTTTCTTCCTGAATTAACAAGCACACCCATCAATAATGCGAGCACTAATCCGGTTATAATAAATATCATCGGGGCATCATCTTTTTCGCTGCCGATTGGAATTGTAACCTTTTCAGCATTTTTCATGCGGGCTGAAAGTATCTTAAATGCAAGTCTTTCCTGATTTCTGTCTTCACTGATTAATCCGATGTTGTAAACATTATCTTTGTTATATCCGCAAACTATTGAACGATAATCTCCCCTGATATCATACATTGTGTTTACAAAAAATCCGCTGAGATTATTTTCTTCATAAAAGCTGAACATATCATCAAAAAATTTCGCCTGAGCTTCATAAGAAAATTTATTTACATAGCCATCTGTTTGTCCGATATTTACAATATAAGTTGCTTCGCCAATAAATAATTTTCCGCTGCCGACCGATGTTTTAAGATTTTCAACTTTACTCTGAATATCATCCGGCTGTTTGTTCAATAGTTCAATTCCGTAAATATCAAGGTTATTTATTTCCTGATAGCCAAAGTCAAAAAATGAGGCATAAGTAATTATATTTCTATTTTTCTTAACCTGTCCGGCTAAATTTGAAAGTATTGCACGATGCTCATCTGAACTAAACAGATAACTTGAGCCGAAACCGATTCCGGTAATAGCAGAATAGCTGCTATAAGCAGAAAGTAAACCTGATAAATAGTTTTTACTTCTTTCGACAAAATTTTGAGATGCTGCTAAATTCTCCGGTAAATTAGATATTGGCAGTTCAACAAAAGCAAGTAATCCAAGCTTCTCACATAATCTTAAATAATATGGATGAGGAAGTTCGCGTGAAAATCTTACTGCATTGAATCCTGCATGTTTAATTACAGTAAGATCATTTTCCATTCTTTCATAAGAAGAAAGACTTCCGTATTGAAAATCAGATGCAGAATAAGTAACACCGTACAGATGAAAATCTTTTCCGTTAAGAATAAAATTATTTTCTGATAATTGAAGATTATAAAGAGCCATACTCTTATCACTTCTATCCACCAATTGATCTCCCTGCCATAATTCTAATCTTACAAGGTAACTGAAAGGATTATCCGGAGACCATAAAACCGGTGAAGCGATTGTTAAATTATTTTTAATTTCAATTCGTTTACTTGGCTCTAATCTAAAAGCATTCTGCTCAGAAGTTATTACACTTACTCCATCTTTAAAGAGTATCTGTGCTTTTAATATAAAATCAGATTTTGTACCCAGCGAATCAGGTATCTTTCTGAATTCTTTATTATCAATTATTGTTTGTAAAGAGATAATCGCTTTATTGTTTTTAACATCAATTTCTTTTTTAAAATTAAAATCGGTTATACTGATATTCGGTGTAAAGTGCAGATATACATCCCTGATAATACCGCCGAAATTATGAGGGAATAAAAATCTTTGTTTTAATGGAATTGTATTCAATGCATCGAGTGCATAAAACAGTTTGACTGAAATAATATTTTCTTTATCGGACTTTAAAAGATCTCTTGGAATCGGAAGTGAGAAAGGAAATTCACCGCCCGGATGACGGTAAATGATCGCATTATTAACTGAAATATCCGCAGAGTAATTAATTCCAAAAAAGTTGAGTGAAATTTTGTGATTGTTTATCTGTTCATTTGTTAAATTGAAGCTCTTTTCAAAAACAAACTCACCTTCTCCTTTAAACACTGATGGAATAGTAACCATCACTTTCTCTTTTTTCTTATCATCAGCAGTGTAAACTTTCCATGCTCCATTTAACGAAATTATGTCTCTTGAACTAGTTATATCAAATAAGAGCTGATCGGAAGAATTAAGTTTATAATTTGGAAGATCTCTGAAAATAACCTGCGAAAAAGCTAAATGAGAAAAAACAGTTGCGAATATAAACAGATAACAAAATACACTTTTGTGGAAAATCATTCTTTGCTACAAAACTCCTCAAAAAAATAAGTTACAAATATAACCTCAAAACGAAGGGATTGCAATGAAAAGAAAGCCCGATTTGAGCAAAAAATCGGGCATTTTAATATTGAAGCAAAGTTAACAAAGATCTCTGTTAAAAAAGTAAATTACACCTAATCTTGTTTGCCTTAAATGAATTAACTATGTGTCAATTTATTTAGCCTAAAAAGGTTTACTCAAACTAAATGATTGCAATTTGACAAGTAAGAAATTTCAAACGCTTTTTATTATTCCCATAAACAAATCAGCTTTTAAACAAGCACCGCCAACCAAAGCACCATCAATATCCTTTTGTGAAAGTAGTTCTTTTGCATTTTCAGGCTTGACACTTCCGCCGTATTGAATCGTTACATCATTTGCTGTTTCTAAAGAGTAATCAATCTGAATTAAATCACGTATAAATTCATGAACTTCCTGTGCCTGAGATGGTGTAGCAGTTTTTCCGGTTCCGATTGCCCACACAGGTTCGTAAGCAATTATAATATTTTTCACTTCTTCTTCTGTTACGCCTTGTAAGCCGGATAAAATTTGTCTTTTAATAACATCATTTGTTATTCCTGTTTCGCGCTCACTCAAGAGTTCGCCTACACAAAAAATCGGTTTTAATCCAGCAGAAAGCGCCTTTCTGATTTTCTTATTTATTACTTCATCACTTTCTTCAAATATTGTTCTGCGTTCTGAGTGACCAAGAATCACATATTCACATCCGGCTGATTTTAACATTGAAGCAGATACTTCACCGGTAAATGCACCGCTTTCTTCAAAATACATATTTTGTGCACCAAGTTTAATGTTACTTCCCTTTAACAGCTTTGACGCTTCTGAAAGTGAAGTGAATGGCGGACAAATAATTACATCACAGTTTGGTTTTTCATTTTGTAAAAGATTTTTTAACTCAACAATTAATTTTTCCGATTGAGCTAAATCATTATTCATCTTCCAGTTACCGGCTATAACATTTTTACGCATTATTTCCTCTTAAGTTAAATAAATTTTTCTCACCAAAATTAAGCAAGAATAATATTGATTTAAATATTATTATATAAATTAAACGCTATGAAAATGAAAATTTCAAAACAAGTTTTCATTCTGGGAATGGTAAGCCTCTTTACAGATATTGCCAGCGAAATGCTTTATCCTGTTACTCCAATTTTTCTAACAGTAGTTTTGGGCTCATCAATGGCTGTGGTTGGTTTAATTGAAGGAATTGCTGAAGTTACTTCCGGATTGTTAAAAGGATATTTCGGAAATCTCTCCGATAAACTTGGCAAAAGATCAATCTTTGTTGTTTTTGGTTATGGAATTTCTGCACTTGCAAAATCTTTGCCGGGAATTTTTCAAAATATTCCTGTTGTGTTAACATCACGAGTTTCGGATAGAATTGGTAAAGGAATTAGAACTGCACCAAGAGATGCTTTGCTTGCAAGCCATTCAAATGGAAATTCCGGTGCCGTGTTTGGATTTCATCGAGCGCTGGATACTTTAGGTGCCGCAATTGGGCCTGTTCTCGCCTTAGTTTTATTGAACTTTTATCCGAATAATTTCCAGTTAATATTTTTAGCTGCATTTGTTCCTTCTGTAATCGCAGTTGTTTTTACTTTGTTTGTTAAAGACAATGATGCATCATCAAACGAAAAATCTAAAAAGAATTATTTAGAATTTTGGAATTCTGCACCCAATCAATACAAACAAGTTCTGGTTTTAATAACAATCTTTTCACTGGTAAACAGCAGCGATGTTTTTCTGATTTTAAAATCACAAAACATAACCCAATCAAGCTCATTAGCAATTTTTGGATACGTGTTTTACAATATCATTTATGCAATTTTTTCTTATCCGCTGGGAGGATTGGCTGATAAATATGGCAAGCAAAAAGTCTTTTCTTTTGGTTTGATGATTTTCTCCGCAGTTTATTTTGGATTTGCATTTTTGAGTGATATAAATCTTATCTGGATATTGTTCGCGTTATACGGAATTTATGCCGCCTCAACAGAAGGAGTTTCAAAAGCCTGGATTTCCGATCTTATTCCAAGCGAGCAACGAGGATCTGCAATTGGTTTATTAACAATGCTCTCAAGTTTTTCAGTTATGCTTGGGTCTTTTCTCACAGGAATTTTATGGGATCGGTTTGGATCATCATTTCCATTTTTGCTTTCAGCAATTTTAAGTTTATTAATAGCTATGATAATTCATTTTAAAAAGTACTAAACATTTTACGAGCTTGTTGTGAAATGCATTTTAGGTAAGGATTACACAGAGAGCGCAAAGTTGAACGCAAAGAAACACAAGGAATTGAAAAATTTTGCACAAAATCTTTTAATCCTTTTTCGTATTTTGTTATGAAAATTTTCAATTATTAACATTAAAATGCTCTCAGTAAAAAAAGATACTGCTGTAATCGCTGTAAGCGGAGGAATGGATAGTTGTGTAACTGCCGCAATCGCAAATTTGGAATTCAATCTTGCTTTTGCACACATCAATTACGGACAGCGCACTGAAAAGAGAGAACTAAAAGCTTTTAATCAGATTGCTGATCATTATCGCGTTAAGGAAAGGTTAATTATTGATTTTACTCATTTAGCCAAAATAGGCGGTTCATCTCTTACTGATAAAAATTTATCAATACCAAAAGCAGATTTGAATAACAAAAGTATTCCTTCTTCTTATGTACCGTTTAGAAATGCAAACATACTTTCTGCTTGTGTAAGCTGGGCTGAAGTTTTAAATGCAAAAGCTGTTTTTATCGGAGCAGTTTACGAAGATTCATCAGGTTATCCGGATTGTACACCTGATTTTTTTTCTGCTTATGATAAAATGATTGATCTTGGTACCAAACCTGAAACAAAAATTAAAATCGCTACTCCAATTATTAATTTATCCAAAGCAGAAATTGTTAAAAAAGGTATTGAACTTGACGCACCTTTACACTTAACATGGAGTTGTTATCAAAATGAAGATGAAGCCTGCGGTATTTGTGATAGCTGTGCACTGCGTTTACGCGGCTTTCAGCAGGCAGGATTTGAAGACCCGATTAAATATAATATTAGACCGAAGTATTGAGGAAATATTTTATGAAAAGAAAAACAAAAATTATTTATAAGAATAAGTATCTATCTCCCCAAATTGAAAGTGATGAGATACTTTTTGCAATAACAGTTGCTGATACTCAGGCTATAGCAATAAATAAGCTAGGTCGTGAATTAAACTTTGAAGAATTGCAACAAGTAAGAAAAGGCATTGAATGGGGATTCTTTGATTGGGATTTACCAATCAGAGTGACGATTAATGAATTAAAGATTGAACCTTAATCTGATAATTAATTTAATCTATTATCATTTAATGGATATATTTTTTTCGGACGGATATAAAAAATGAAAAAAGATAAAATATTTTATAGTTTACATATTAGTGACATACAAGAAATAGCTGATCAGGATTTAGAAAGAGAACTAACAAAAGCAGAACTTAAAAAAGTAATTGATATTGTTCCCAACTACATTAAATGGAGTGAAGCTATCAGTTATGCATTTATGGAATTAAAATTACCTACTAATGATGAATTAATAGAAAAATCAGAAAGAAAAAATAATAAATGAACAAAAAAACAAAAATCTTAGAAACATTTGAAAACAAATATCCCAACAGAGATTATAAGGTTAAACATATTGCGCCCGAGTTTACTTCTCTCTGCCCCAAAACCGGACAGCCGGATTTTGCAACAATAATTCTCGAATATATACCCGGTAATCTATGTGTAGAATTAAAATCATATAAATTTTATCTACAATCATACCGTAATGAAGGTATTTTTTTTGAAAGCGTTACAAACAAAATTCTTGATGATCTTGTTGAAGTGCTACAGCCAAGATGGATGAAAATTACTGCTAACTTTAACACACGCGGCGGTATTTCTTCTGTTATAGAAGCAGATTATGAAGATGAAGATTATTGGTATGAAGATGATGAAGACTTATTCGGTGATGATGATGATTACGAAGATGATGATGACTATTTTGAAGACGGCGATTATAAAGATGATTTTCTAAAGAATTAAACTTTGTTTTTATGCCGCAGCTTTCTGAAATAAAAAAAGAATTTATAAATGAGCGGGAGAAACTTTTTTCTTCTTTTAATGCCCGGTCCGATGCATTCATCTTTAGTAAAAACTATAGCCTGCTTATTGAAAATGCTGTCAGAAAAATATTGAATGGAAAAACAATTTCTTTTGCTTTAGCCTCAGCAGGAAGTTTTAGCAGACGGGAACTTTCACCTTTTTCTGATATTGATCTTATGATTATTTCAGATTCAATTGAAAAAGATAATGAAGAAATAAAATCTTTTATAACAAACCTCTGGGATAGCGGTATAGAAACTTCGCATACCGTGCGTGATGTTTCTGATATAGAAAAATATCTTATTTCAGATCTTCATACCTTTACTCAGTTTTTTGAAACACGTTTGATTTCTGGTAATGTTGATTTATATAACTTTTGGAATACTACACTGCTTAACTCAATAAACGGTGATTCAAAAAGAATTCTTATTACAAATTATATTGATGATATAAACCGGCGTCATCAGAAATACGGTGCATCACAAAAAATACTCGAACCAAATGTTAAAATGTCAGCGGGCGGCTTACGGGATTTTCAGTCAATTGAATGGATGATGATGATAAGCAGTAAGAGCTTATTAAACTCGCAGTACGAACAAACACAAGCCGAGATTTTTATTGATTACTTAAAAGAAAACAATCTGGCTATACCCGCAGAATGTAAAAGACTTTTGGAAAGTTATAAGTATGTTTTAAAGATCAGACATCTTTTGCATTTAACCACAAAGATCAAAACTGATAGATTTGAATTCTCTGATCAGATAAAACTTGCAGCACTTTTTGGTTTCTCAGAATCTGAACTGATGCTGTTTATGAAAAATTATTTTAATGCAGCTAATATCATTTTCAGAGTGTCGCATACATTAATCAAAAAATATAAAGTTCAGTATGTTAATCCTGTACCCGATTCGCTTTCATACGATCTTGATTCCGACTTTTATATAAAGAACAAGGTTATCTATCTGAAAAAAGAAGATGAGCCTACATTGTCTGATATATTCCGGGTGTTTTATTATCGTGTTCGTTACAATGCTGGTTTTGATGATCATCTTAGAACAAAAATAATGGAAGCAGCAGAAAATGCTGAAGAAAACAACTGGATACAACCCGATTCATCAGTCTTTTTCAGAGAGATATTAAAATTTTCCAGACACGTCGGTTCAACTCTTGCAATTATGAATGAGTTAGGAGTGCTTGGCGCTTTTCTTCCTGAGTTTGGTGAGCTGAACGGTTTTATGCAGCACGGTGTTTATCACTGCTACACTGCTGACGAACATACTATAATGGCAATTAAAAATCTGGAAAAATTAGCTAATGATAGTTCATTACTCGGCAGAATTTATAATTCAATAAAAGATAAAGAAATACTTAACTTGGCTTTGCTTTTTCATGATATTGCAAAACCAATTGATATTTCAGGACACGAAATAATCGGTGCTGAAATGGCTTCATCTATAATGATAAAACTTGGTTATGAAGAAAAAGAAATTGATACAGTCTGTTTCCTTGTCAAAAACCATATCGCAATGGAACAAGTAGCTTTCAGAAGAAATTTAAATGACCCGGAAACACTTGATTCCTTTGCAGCTAAATTCAATACTATTGAAGAACTTGATTTACTTTACCTAATTACTTATGCTGATCTTTCTGCTGTTAATCCTGTAGTCTGGACTTCATGGAAAGCTGAATTACTTTCTGAACTTTACAGTAAAAGCAAGCGGATGATTCAGGATAAAATTTCCGGTGAAGAACTGCTTTACTCAACAATTTATTCCACTCCTAAAGATATTTCCAGACATTCTGACAAGATTACTGAAAACCATGTTCAGGATCATATTGATTCTTTACACGATGATATGGGATATGTAAACCAATTTACAGATGAGGAAATAGCCCTGCATACAGAAGAAATATTGAGAGGAGACAGTATCTCAGTTTTATTCAAAGATCTGGATGACTTTACAAATGTAACGGTAATTACAAAAGACTTTCCATCTCTTCTGTCTAAACTTTGCGGTGTGCTTGCTATTAACGATGCTAACATTCACTCGGCAAAAATATTTACACGCAAAGACGAAATTGTAATTGATACTTTTCTTGTTACTGATTTCAGAACTCATAAACATATTGATACCAATAAATATGAAAAGATAAGAGAAGATTTCTACTCGGTAATAAATGGTTTTTTAGAACTTCATCAGGAAGTTGCAAAATTAAAATCGCGTTGGTGGAGAATTGAAAGCAAATTATTTAAACGAAGCGGACAGATTAAAATCAATTTTGAAAAACATGACCGTTATACAATTATTGATATTCACTCACCCGATAGATTAGGATTTTTGTATCATATTACAAATAAAATGAATCAGCTCGGACTGATAATCTACTATGCAAAAATATCAACCAAAGGTGATGATATTGTGGATTCATTTTATGTTTTGGATAGAAACGGTCACAAAGTTTCGCAGAATGATTATCAATTTATCATTTCTGAATTAACAGATACTATTACACAAATTTTGTAGCATTCTTTTGATTAATAGTAAAAGATCAATAGCAAAACTTAAAAACCAAAGGCACAATTTTGAATTTTATGGAAAAAGAAAAGCCTATCGGCGTATTTGATTCAGGCATTGGCGGTTTAACAGTAGTAAAAAGATTATCATCTGTGCTGCCAAAAGAAAGTATTGTTTATTTTGGTGATACTGCTCGTGTGCCTTACGGATCAAAATCAAACTCAACTGTTATTGATTATTCAATTCAGGATACAAGTTTTTTACTTCAAAAAAATGTTAAAGCAATCGTTGTTGCTTGTAATACTGCTTCATCAATTGCAATTCCCACACTAAAAGAAAAATTTGACGTGCCCGTTATAGGTGTAATTCTGCCCGGCGCCGATATGGCAGTCAGCCAAACTAAAAACGGAAAAATAGGAGTTATAGGAACACGGGCAACAATATCAAATCAGGCTTATTCTAAGGCAATAAAAGAAATTGATAATAAAATAAAAGTTTACGAAAAAGCCTGTCCGTTATTTGTACCGATTGCAGAGGAAGGATGGATACATCACAAAGCAACTTATCATATAGCAGAAGAATATCTAAAAGAATTAAGAGAAAAAGATATTGATACTTTGGTTCTTGGGTGTACACATTATCCAATTCTTGCTGATGTAATTCAGGATGTGATAGGTAAAGATGTTAGACTGATTGACTCAGGTATTGCCGCTGCTGAAGTTGTAAGAAACGAAATAAACAGAATTGGATTTGAAACAAACTCGGCAGTTCCGGGAAATCTTGATTTATACGTAAGTGATATTCCAACAACGTTTAAACAAGTTGCCGAATTATTTTTAGGCAAACAGATAAATGAAGTTGTAAAGGTTGATATAGAGGATTTACATAAGATTTAATACAAATCTTTCATCAGCAGTTCCAATAGATCTGAACGAGATGATCTTAAATATTTCAGTTGATTGATTCGTCCCTTAAAGAGGATTTTCGTAACGACATTCCTGCTATTCAAAAAATTTTTTTATCTCATCATATTTATTTGTTAATCCAAGAACAATCATCATTTTAATTCTGGCTTTCTGTCCATTAAGATAATCAGAGAAGATCACTCCAAGATCGTGAAGATGTTTACCTGCACCGGGATAGCTGTAAATATAATCTGTTTCGCCAGCCGGGCAGCGTGATGTTAGAACAATCGGGATCTTTTTTTCAACAGCATATTTTATTCCCTCAAAAGCAGGTGGTGGAACATTACCGACACCAAGTGCTTCAACAACAATTCCATCCACTTTACTGTCTGCAGAAAACTTGAAAAACTTTTCATCCATACCTGCATATACAGTCAGCAGATCCACATTAGAATTTATTTTTTGTGTTTCGATAGTCTCAAGTCTTCTTGGCAGCCGATTAAAAATCACTCTTCCATTCTGTACAAAACCGAGATTTCCAAAATCCAGACTCTTAAATGATTCAACAGAATCAGAATAGATTTTTGTTACTTCACTAGCTGCATTTATTTCTCCATTCAAACAGACAAGTACGCCAAGATTTTTTGAATTGTCATTCAGACAAATAGTTAAAGCATCAATTAAATTTCTTGGTCCGTCCCAATCCGGTTCGGAACTGTTTTTCATTGCTCCTATAACAACAATGGGCACTTCTGTTTTGATGGTTAAATCTAAAAAGTATGCAGTTTCTTCCAAAGTATCTGTTCCGTGTGTTACAATTACACCATCATATTTATCAGACTTGAGTTTTGCAATTATTTTTTTTGATAAATCCAGCATCAGATCGGGAGTAACATGCGGACCTGGATATTTTCCAAAATCAAAGCAATCAATTTCCGCCAATAATTTTGCTTCGGGAATCATTCCGAGTAATTCATTTCCGGAATACTTTGGAACAGCGCCGCCGGTTTTCTCATCAATCATCATAGAAAAAGTTCCGCCGGTAAATACAATTAAAATTTTTTTCATAAATTTTTCAAAATTTTCTTTCAAAAATAGCCTTAGTAGAACATTATAAAAAGATTTCCTTGCGAATTATCAAAACGGATTTGAACTGACTTGCAGAGTTATAATTGAAAGGTTATTTTTCAGGTGTGATTTAATAAGAAAGGAACAATCATGTTAATGGTTCAGGATGTTGACTTAACCCCAAACCCGCATGCATTAAAATTTATATTGAATGAAAAACTATTAGATCGTGAAACCCGGCAATATGCTGATAAGGAATCCGCACAAAACGATCCATTTGCAAAAGGTATTTTTGAAATCGCCGGTGTTGTTTCTGTTTTTTATATGGAGAAGTTTGTAACAATTGAAAAATCACCTGAAAATAATTGGGGACAAATACAACGACCTTTTATTAATTTCCTGAAAACATTTGATAAAAATCTGATCCCTGCTGAACAGGAAATAAAAGTAAGTGATGAAGAATCAAATGAACTGTTAAAGCAAATTAATATATTGCTGGACCAAAAAGTCAGACCTGCATTAGCCGGGGATGGCGGTGGTTTGGAAGTTTTGGGATTAGAAGGTTATACAGTTATGATTCGTTATCAGGGTGCTTGCGGCAGTTGTCCGAGTGCTATCAGCGGAACCTTAATGGCAATCGAAGGATTACTTAAGCGTGATATAAATCCAGCAATAAATGTTGTTCCTGCTTGATAAAATTTTCCTAAGAAATTTCAGGCTGCTTGTAGCAGCCTTTTTTTATCTCAAGGATTAAAATGAATGAAACATATTATTCCGAAGAAACAATTTCAGGAATAAAAATAATTGTTCTGGTATCAAGAAAAGGAATAAAAAAACTATTTCTCAATTCAAAAGAAAAGATTCCTGAATTAACTTCTTCAACAAAACTGCATAACGATGACCCATATTTATTCGGAGTATTTAGCCAATTAAGAGAATACTTTTCGGGTGAAAGAAAAAAATTTAACCTGCCGCTTGATTTGGAAGGAACAGAATTTCAAAAAAAAGTTTGGAAGGAATTACAAAAGATATCTTACGGAAAAACAATCTCTTACAAAATGCTTTCAGAAAAAATTGGTAATGTAAAAGCCATCCGTGCAGTAGGAAAAGCTAACGGAGAAAATCCTGTTGCCATAATTGTTCCCTGTCATCGTGTAATCGGAAGTAACGGAAGTTTAACAGGCTATGCAAGCGGATTGGATATAAAAGAAAAACTCCTTCTATTGGAAGGAGCTATAAGTCCGGATTTGTTTGAATAAAGATTATTTAATGTCTGTTACTTTGCTAACATCAGCAAGTTTTACAAATTTTTCATTAAACTTGTACGCACCGCCATTTGTCTTTACACTCTTAATAACCTTTACAGTAACATTTTCAACTTTTTTCTTGCCTTTTGCTTTGTCCGAAAAAGTTTGTTGTTTTGCCATTTTATTTTCCTATAATTTTAATTTCTGATTTCGGGCTGTAAATATATAGCAATAATGCTTTAAAGAAAAGGTTTAATATCTTTCTGAATCTTGAGAATCTTACATTTTTCCTTAGTTTTGAACATAATTTTTCAAGCTTTCGCAAATGGCTACAGTTGAAGGAACAAAAAAATACATTAGTGGATATCCGGAAATAAAATCTAAAGTTCTTGGCAAAACGGGATTTACAGTTTCGATTTGCGGTTTCGGAGGATACAGAATTGATAACGGAGTATCACAACACAAAAATGCTTTGGAACTTGCACTGACTTCTGGAATTAATTTGGTTGATACTTCATCAAATTATTCTGATGGCGGAAGTGAAACTCTTGTTGGAAAAGTTATAAATAAACTTGTATCAGAAAATAAAATTGATACGGAAAATATTGTTGTTGTTTCAAAAGGCGGATATATACAAGGCGCTAATCTTAAACTTGCAGTGGAAAGAGAGCAATCCGGTAAACCTTTTACAGAAGTGGTTAAGTGCGGGCAAGACCTTTGGCATTGTATCAGTCCGGATTTTCTCGAAAACCAGATCACTCTCTCTTTACAAAGATTAAATCTTAAGACGATTGATGTTTATCTGCTTCATAATCCTGAATACTTTTTAACATATTCAATTATTTCAGATTCGGATAGAAGAGAGCGGGAATTTTACAGAAGAATTAAATCTGCTTTTATCCATCTTGAAAAAGAAGTTGATAATGGCAGAATTGCATATTATGGGATTTCATCAAACACTTTCGCGGAAAGGCAATCAAAGCAAAACTTTGTTTCATTAGAAAGAATTATTGAAACAGCTAATGAGATTTCTGACAGAAATCATTTTGCTGTGGTGCAATTCCCAATGAATTTAATTGAAAGCGGCGGGATGAATATTTTAAATCAGCAAAATCAAACCAGGACTTTTCTGGATACTGCTGCTGAAAATAATTTAGGAGTGTTGGTCAATCGTCCTTTAAATGCAATCAACAAAAATAAACTTATCAGATTAGCTGATTATCCCGTAACTGAAGACCGTAACGAAAAAGAAATTTTCTATCTGATAGACGATTTGAATAAACAAGAAAATCTTATAATAGAAAAGTATATTAATTTTATTGGTTTAAGTACCAGCGAGAAAAAAAATCTGATTGATTGTATTTCTGTTTCAAATATTTTAAAAACAAATTACAAAAAGTTTGATGATCCCGGGAGATTCAGAGAAATTAAAACGACTTATTTAATACCCCGTGCTAATTTTGCAATAAATGAAATCGGTAAAAATTATTCAAACGACGAAAATATTCTCCGTACCCTAAGGAATTATGCAGTAACAACTAACATCTTACTGGACTCAATATTCAGTAATCTGGCAAAGGATAAAAACAAAGAAAATCTCATTTTTCATAAAGTAATAGATAAATTTGCCAATATTGAGCAGCAAAAATTGTCTTTATCTCAAAAAGCTATATTATTAATTAATAGTGTGCCTCAGGTTACAATCACTTTAGTTGGGATGAAAAGCATTAATTATGTTGAGGATGTCAAAAAATCGATCAAAAGTGAATATGTTGAAAAATACTCTGATTACTGGCATAATAATGGTTCAATCATTTAACAAATAAATGAATCTTACGATAATTATAGATATCTAACGCAGGTGAGAGTAATTTTTTTACAAATATCAATTGTTTCTTTTCGTTGATTCTTTATTAAATATTGTTTAGGTTTTGCATCAACTTTAAGGTTTATAATGTTTTTATTAGCAACAATCATAATTCTTTCTTACTTAGTTGGGTCTATACCAACAAGTTTGATTATAAGTAAATATTTTCATGGAATTGATATACGTGAACATGGCAGCGGTAATGCCGGCGGTACCAATGTTATGCGTGTGCTTGGCTGGAAGAAAGGATTATTAGTTATTATCCTTGATGCTCTTAAAGGAGCAGTTGCTGTAGTAATTGTTGCAAGATTACATTATGGCGGATTACCATTCCAAAACGTTTCTCCATTTGATGATTTTACTTTAGTTCAGATTATTGCCGGTATTGCTGCAGTTATCGGTCATATCTGGACTGTGTTTGCAGGATTCCGCGGCGGAAAAGGAATTGCAACTGCACTCGGTATGTTATTGATGATTATCACTGTTGATATGCTTATAGCAGTTGGAATATTCATTCTGGTTGTTTCAATATCAAGATATGTTTCTTTAGGTTCAATTGTAGCCGCATTATCAGTTCCTCTTACTCTGATATTCAGAGAAAATATTTTGCACGATCATATTCAGAGTTATGGAACGCTTCTTCCTTTTGTTGCCGGTGTTGCTTTGCTTGTAGTTTTTACTCATAGAAAAAATGTTGTTCGTTTACTTAACGGAACAGAAAATAAATTAAGTTTTAAGAAAAAGAAATAATGAAAATTTCTGTACTTGGTGCAGGAGGTTGGGGTACTACACTTGGTATTCTCCTTCACTATAACGGTCATCAGGTTACTCTTTGGGAATACAAAAAAAATTACGTTAAGGAATTACTTAAAAAAAGAATCAACTCTCTTTATCTTCCCGGTGTGCCTATCCCGGAAGAGATTTCAATCACTCACGATCTGGAAGAATCAATACATCAAAAAAATATTTTAGTGCTTGCCGTTCCTTCACAGTTTCTTCGTTCAGTTGTTGAGCAGATTAAGTACCCGGATATTAAAAACTCAATTCTTGTAAGTGTTTCAAAAGGAATTGAGAATAAGCATCTTATGACAATGTCACAAATGTTAAAAGATGTTCATCCTCAGTTAAGTAAAAATCAAATCGGTGTTCTTTCAGGTCCTTCACACGCTGAAGAAGTAAGCAGAAGAATTCCAACGGCTGTTGTTGCTGCATCAATTGACCACGATACTTCTAAATCAATTCAGGCAGCGTTTATGAATTCTTATTTCAGAGTTTATTCATCTACTGATATTCTTGGTGTTGAGCTTGGCGGTGCATTTAAAAATGTAATTGCAATCGGTGCGGGAATAATTGACGGTGCAGGTTTTGGTGATAATACAAAGGCTGCAATAATGACGCGCGGTGTTGCTGAGATATCACGACTCGGTTTAGCAATGGGTGCAAAACCTGAAACTTTTGCCGGACTTTCAGGAATGGGTGATCTTATTGTTACTTGTATGAGCAAACATAGCCGCAATCGCTATGTTGGTGAACAGATTGGTAAGGGTAAAACTCTTAAGGAAGTATTAAAAAGTATGGATATGGTTGCTGAAGGCGTTGAGACAAGCCGCTCAGCTTCTAAGCTTGCTGATAAGCATAAAATTGAAGTCCCTATTACTACAGAAGTTTATAAGATATTGTTTGAGGATAAGGATCCTGTTAAGGCAACAACCGATCTTATGACCCGCGATATGAAAACTGAAAGACATTAACGCAAAATTCAATAGAACACGGATAGCGCAGATTACGCTGATTCACGCGGATTTTCGATCATTTGAAAATACTTTTCTCTTAAATTCTGCTTTCTTTCAAAAATTTAATAATAGACCGACTTCAAGATTTGTTGCTTTTAGATAATTGATCAGTTGAGCTTCATGTTCTTCACATAAACTTTCAGCAGCTTTTAATTCAACTATTACTAAATCTTCGACTATTAAATCTGCAAAGTAATCACCAACCTCAAACTCATTATAAAACACTTTGACATTTTTCTGCTGATCAACTTTTAGATTTGCTCGTTTAAGTTCAATCTTTAAAGCATTTTCATAAACCTTCTCTAAAAATCCATAACCAAGAGAATTATAAACTTTATAATAAGCTTCAATAATTTTCTTTGTGATATTTTCGTGCAGCATATAAATCCTCCTGTTTTTAATCTGTGCAAACCCGCGCAATCTGTGTCATCCGCGTTCTATTATAATTTAGTTACTCTGTTACCCGACCACCCGGTAAAGAAATACCTTTTATTTTTCGATAGATCGAAACAGCATAAGAATCTGTCATTCCGGAAATAAAATCAATTATGCGTAAAAGCCTCTGATAAAGTTCGGGATATTTTTCTTCATTGTAGAAAAATCTCTTAGGAATAAGATTGATTATTGCACGATATTTTGGAGTAAGATTATGATTGGAATATTCGTTATAAGCAGTAATAAAAGTATCAAGCAAACCACCAAGCACTTCATAGCCTGCAGCTTCACGCTCAACAACACTTCTATGCCTGTAAATTTTTTCAATAGAAGCTTTCTCGATTTTCTTAAGAGTACTTGATTTTGAAATCACCGTTACCAATTCTTTTTTAAATTTCCCTGCAAGAATTTCTCTTTCATTTTCCATAAAAGCGTCTGCAACAAGATTAACAAGATCGCTGATTGCTTTTGCACGCAGATAACCAACCTTTTCATTATCGTCCCGCTTTTTGTAGCCTGATAAATCACCTTTATGAATTAAAGGCAACAGTAAATTTTCTGTTTCTTTAAAGGATAGAAGACCTAAACGAAACCCATCTTCAAGGTCCATAATGCTGTAGCAAATATCATCAGCAGCTTCAACAAGAAAAGAAAGCGGATGACGGAACCACAAATAATTTTCATCCTTGTCTGGTTTATCAAGTCCGGTTTTCTCAGCAACTAACCTGAACAAATCTTTTTCTGATTGAAAGAAACCAAATTTCTTATAAATATTTTTATATCCATTCCCATGTTTGATTTCACGATCAGTTAAAGATTCTTTTGGGTATTTATTTAAGGCGGATAATGTCGCATAAGTTAATTGCAGTCCTCCATCAACATCCTGATTTTGCAGTTTTGTAATTATTCTGAATCCCTGTGCATTTCCTTCAAAGCGAATCAGATCATTCCATTTTTTCTCATCACTAATTTTTTCTTTAAATCTTTTACCGTTTCCATTTTTGAAGTATTCGGAGATTGCATCCTCGCCAGAATGACCAAAAGGCGGATTGCCAATATCATGAGCAAGGCAGGCTGCTGCAATAATTTCACCAAAATGAAATTGAGTGTAATCTTTTTTGAGTTTTGGATATCGTGAAATAATTCTTTGTCCGACAAGATTTCCAAGTGATCTGCCAACAACAGAGACCTCAAGACTGTGAGTTAATCTTGTATGAACAAAATCGCTTTCCGGTAAAGGGAAAACCTGAGTCTTGTCCTGCAATCTTCTAAAAGCAGGAGAAAAAACTATTCGATCAAAATCTTTTTGAAACTGACTTCGTCCATCATTCTTTGAAAGCTGCGATTTATTTATTCCAAGACGATCATCTGATAAAAGTAATTTCCAATCCAAAGTAAATTCCTTTTTTTAATTGCTTCAAAGCTAACTAAAATTACAAAAAAAATATGGAGGAGTATCTTATATTTATAAGAAATAGTTCTTTCTTGTTTTCATAATCAGATTCTCAAATAAATTGAGTTTGTTATTACAAAAAAAATCTAATTATATCTGTTAGTTAAGTAATCATTTTTAATATAATTTTACATATCATATTTTTAATTAATTAACTCACCTCAAACAGGGATTATTTTAACTCACTTAAAGCAGGGGCTTTATTATGAAACATTATTTTGGTTTTGTGTTTGTTGTATTACTTTCTGCAACATTTTTTAGCACAACACTTTTTGCTCAACCAGAGGGAATCTCAATCGTTAAAACTAATAACGGTTATAAGGTAAACTTTTCTTTAATGCCATTTGAATACAATCAGGTATTTGGTAATGGTAAAGAGTTTTTAGATATAAAAATTTCAGGTTATGGGGTTACTCCAGATGTTGGTTTACCGGCTTTACCATTAATATCTTTTAATTTGTTTATAGGTGATGATGAAAAATCACCTTCTGTCCGCATACTAAGTCAGGATATTAAAACCATCACTTTAGATAAACAAATTTATCCTAAACAAATGCCCTGGGAAAAGAACAAATCACTTGATGACAGACCTTTTACTATTAACCAGTCTTATTATAATTCAAGAGGTATTGAAAGACAGTTAGTTAGTTTATCCGAACCTTTTAATATTGGCGGTGTTTCCGGAATTATGATAACGATTTATCCCTTTAACTATAATCCAAAGGATAATGAACTTGCAATAACTTCATCAGGTACCTTTGAAATCATTTTAAACGATCCTGTTGAAACTGAAGCAAGGAAATCAGACTCATTCAATGACTTTCTAAAAGGCATATTTGTTAACTACCAGCCACAGCAAAGTATAAAGTCAATGAGAATGCTTATTATTACTGCACCAACATTTGAATCGGGGTTATCTTCATTTGTAACACATAAAGGTTCGCAGGGTTTTACTATTGATCTTTTTAATACAACTGCAACCGGAACAACTACAACTGCCATTAAAACTTTTATTCAGAACAGATACGATGATCCGGCAACAAGACCGGAGTTTGTTATTCTGATCGGAGATGTTCAGCACATTCCATCCTGGATTGGAAGCGGAACGGGAAGTCCGAATACTGATCTTAATTATGTACAGCTTTCAGGCGGTGATAAATTTGCTGATGCTTTTATCGGAAGATTTTCTGTTACAACTTTGCAGGAATTACAAAACGCACTTAATAAATCCATTTATATGGAAACTTATATCTCAACATTGCCTAAAAAAAATATCTGGATGGCATCAACTGATAATTATCAGTACTCTGAAGGAACACACAATTATTGTATCAACACTCATTTTCAGCCAAACAACTGGGTAAATCTGAAACTCTACACAGTTACTTACAACGCTACTACTCAACAATTGATTAATGCTTTAAATGATAATCAGCGGTTTGCAGTTTATTCGGGGCATGGAGCAGAAACATACTGGGCTGATGGTCCGCAATTAACCCAATCACAAGTTAGAGCATTAACCAATACAGGTATGTATCCATTTGTTTACTCATTCTCTTGCGTTACCGGCTCTTATCAGATATCTGAAAGTTTTGGTGAAACATGGATAAGAGCCACAAACGGCGGATCAGGTTTTTATGGCTCATCTGTAAATTCCTATTGGGATGAAGATGATATACTTGAAAGAAGATTATTCGATGCGATGTTTATTGATGACATTACCCGTATTACCCCTATGTTTGATCAGGCAAAAATATATCTTGCAAATTATTACGGCGGTGTTACAGGAATGGTGTTAAGATATCTAGAAATGTACAACCTGATGGGCGATCCTTCTTTACCTGTTGTTAGACAGATTCCGCCTGATACAACTCCGCCTGATCAGATTACAGATTTATCTGTTGGTGATGCTACCTCAAATTCACTGTCATTAAACTGGACTGCTCCTTATGATTCGACTTTTAATGGAGTTACCTCTTATGATCTGAGATTCTCAACTAATCCGATTACTAATGATGATGATTTTAATAATGCTGAACAAAGAATATTAACTGGTGTTTCAGATACAGCCGGCACACCAAGATCATTTGTAATTGATGGATTAAATTTTAACACAACTTATTACTTTGCTGCAAAAGCAATGGATATGTGGAACAACAAATCAATTATGTCCAATGTGCCAACCGGTGTCACTCTATATACTCCGCTTGCATCAGTCAGTGCTGATTCAATACATTGTACTGCAATACCAAACACAACCTTTACAGAATATCTTGTGTTGTCAAATGCATCCTCACAAAATTCAACGCTTGATTATTTGATTGAATTAAAAAACAATACTTTCCCGGATAATGTAATTGTAACTTTAACAGGTGTTAATGATCGCTTCGAAAATCAGATTAAATCAATAAAAGATTTTCCAAATGATCTGCCGGGATTAAGTTTTGAAGGTTTCGGTGGTCCCGATGCGTTTGGCTACAAATGGATTGACAGTAATGAACCTAACGGACCTCAATATGTTTGGGATGATATTGTTTCTACCGGAACATTAGTAACAAACTGGACTGCAACCAGCACTTTTAACCCGAAAGATGAAGGATATGCAGGACCGTTTCCATTAGGCTTTAACTTTAAGTTTTATGGAAATATTAAAACTCAGATATATGTCAGTTCAAATGGAGTAATATTATTTTCACCAATTACGTCTAACATCTATACAAATGCTACAATCCCAAGTAACGAAGTACCAAATGAATTTATCGCACCATTCTGGGATGATCTTGACGGTGTATCTTCCGGTACGGTTCATTATAAACAAGACGGCAACAGGTTTATTGTGCAGTTTACCGGCTGGCACAGATATTCCAATCAGGGGTCTTTAACATTTCAGGTAGTTCTCTACTCAAGCGGCAAGATAATGGTTTATTATAATAATATGAGCGGCACTCTTAACTCAGCTACAATTGGAATTGAAAATGCAGCAGGCACTGATGGATTGATGGTTGCCTATAATGCTAATTATGTTGCAAATAATTTGGCACTTCAGTTTTCAGCAGAACCTGAATGGTTGGTGTTGAACAATTATTCGGGAACAATTTACGCGGGTAACTCAGTAAATATCGGACTGATGATAAATACTGAAGACCTTGAATTGGGTGAATATTCAATGGATATAGAAATCAGCACTAATGATCCTGCAAATCAAATAATTGTTGTTCCTGTTTCAATGACAGTGCAGAATGAGGTTCCTGTAGAACTCTTATCCTTTATAGCAGAAATAAAAGATGAGAATGTTTTGTTTAACTGGAGCACGGCAACTGAAACAAATAATTCGGGATTTGAAATTCAAAAGATTAAACCGGAAGACAGAAGCAAAAATTTTGATTGGCTGAAAGTTGGCTTTGTTGAGGGAAAAGGGACATCAACAGAAAAAACAGTTTATTCATTTAAAGAAAACAATGTAACTCCGGGTTTATATGCTTACCGCCTAAAACAAATTGATTTTGATGGTTCTTTCAAATACAGTAATGAGATTGAGGTAGAAGTATCAACTCCAAAAGAATTTGTATTGTACCAGAACTTTCCAAATCCATTTAACCCAAGTACAACAATTAAGTTTGCGTTACCAGTTAAAACAAACTTAAGCTTAAGTGTTTACAACACACTAGGCGAAAAAGTAGCAGAAATATTTAACGGTGAACTTGAAGAAGGCTATCACGAAATGATGTTTAATGCATCCGGACTTTCATCAGGAATATATTTCTATAAGATAGAAAGTGAAAATTATTCGGCAACAAAGAAATTAATATTGTTGAAATAATATCATTTAAGGCACGATTACTCGTGCCTTAATATTTTGTAGTTATCAATCAATTAACAAAATATAATTTGAATTTGAAGTAAAATTTGATATGTTTAATTAAGTATTAAGGGAGTATCCAATGAAAAAAATAGCATTTATATTTTTTATGTTACTTGCCAATTTGCTAAACGCACAAGAATAAGTAACTGCCGGTGAGTTAATGATCAACGTTAAAGACAATTCATCGGATCCTAAAAATGTTGCAATAAAAATTGAAAAATGGAGTGAGCTTTGTTGGACAGCATATAGTAATATACATGATTTAACAAATGATTATAATGGAACAACAATTTACACACCTTATCCTTCTTCGAATCATCAATTCCAGTTATTTGGATGTTGGGAGCATCCAACTGGTCCAGCAGAAACAATGGGTTTAGCTTTATATAAAATAACTGGATACGTTCAAACAATTGCGAACGGTAATTACGTATATAAAGATCATTTTTATATTGATTATAGAACCTCAGCGATTGCAGAAAATTGTCCCGCTGGATGCGACTACACAATCGATTTCAGCGTTTATAATGGTGTATTTAGATATGTTTATACATCAAATGCATTTCCGGAACAGGTTCAAATTTGGAATCTTGTATCGGTACCACATATAACAACAGAGTTAGAACCACTACCACCACTTGATGTTGAAATATCATCTCTTGCAGGAAATCCATACTTAACCTGGAATGAATCAGATAACATTGAAGATTACTGGACAAGTTATTGTATTTATCGATCTGTTGTAAGTGGTAGGGGAAGTCCAGGGTCTTTCTCCAAAATAGCAACAGTATCAAAAACCACAACATCATTTACAGATTATGATTTTAGCACTGGTGGGCCTATGACTGCATATTACAAGATTACATCGATTAATGGAACTAGAGAGTCTATTTTTACACCAATAGTAAGCAGCCACGTTGGTTTTTATAAATTTAACTTTAGGAAGTATGAATTTAGTCTTTCACAAAATTATCCAAATCCTTTTAATCCAATAACAAGTATATCGTTTTCAATACCTGATAGACAATCAGTAAGCATTAAAATCTATGATGTTTTAGGCAATGAAATAATTACATTACTTGATGAAATGAAAGAAGCAGGTGAACATAGCATTATGCTTAATGCTTCAGATTTGAACAGTGGAATATACTTTTATGTTATGCGTTGTAACGGATTTGTTGAAATAAAGAAGCTAATGGTGCTCAAGTAATGAAAAAACAATTATTTTGTTTTTTAATATTATTTATTTTATCAACAAATTTACTAATACATGGTCAGCAGCAGGTTAAAATTCCATGGCCTTCTTTAGCCGATTCACCCTGGCCAATACTGCGTGGAGATATGCAAGGTACAGGTAGATCAGAATATATTGGACCAAGAACAAATAATGTTATCTGGAAAAAAGATATGCCACTTGGTGTAATATATGGGCCTCTTATTGGTTATGATGACAATCTCTATATGGGTTCAAGAGCATTATCATTGGATACAGTAAATTATTTTTATTCTCTTGACAAACATGGGAATGATAATTGGATCTTTGCAACGGAAACTTATTATCCAAATAACGTTGGACCAATATTAGGTAATGATTCGACTATCTTTTTTGGAAGCAGAAATAGTAAAATTTATGCTTTAGATTTCTTTGGAAATGAAAAATGGAATGTTACTGGTTTACCTATTGGTGTTCAAAATTTTACTATTTCAAGAGATAAATTCGGTAATTTTTATATTCCCATAACTGACACAATAATTGTAATATCTTCAGACGGCAGTTCAGAAAGAAAAATTCCATGGGCTGGAGTTTATCTTAGAGGAATTATGTTTTCTCCAACAGGAGACACAATGTACTTCAAGGATGAAAGTAGGCAGTTTGGTTGGACTGGCAACTTAAAATCGACTGATTTGGAAGGAAATGTAAATTGGAGTTTTAATCCTGGAATTATCAATTGGGGTTTACCCCTTATTGATAATCAAAATAATGTTTATGTATTAGGAAGAGATACAACGTTAGAGCAGAACTTTTTATTTGCGATTTCTCCATCTGGTTTACTAAATTGGAAATATCAAATTCAGGGATTTAACCAAGTTACCGCTCCAACAATCGATAAACATGGTAATATAATATTTCCGGCTTTTGTGGATCGGAATGGGGAAGAAAAAAGCGCAATAATATCTTTGGATTATAATGGAAATGAAAACTGGACAACTATTTTAGATTTAGGTGTAGATATTTATGATAATTGGATTAACCACGAATTAGTTTGTGATGCAGAAGGAAAGGTTTATTGTGGTTCAAGCAATGGTCCATATTTTTATTGTCTTGATTCTTATGGAACAATTTTATGGACATTGGATATGGGTGATTTAGAATATGATTCGTGTCCAGCTATAGGTTCAGATGGTACGCTTTATATCGGGGCGCATAAAAGCTCTACATTCCCATATCATACTCAAAATTTAATCGCAGTAAAAGATAGGCCTAATTCGGTCTCGGATTATACTGTTGTTACTGAATATAATCTTTATCAAAATTACCCAAATCCGTTTAACCCAAGTACAACAATTAAGTTTGCGTTACCAGTTAAAACAAACTTAAGCTTAAGTGTTTACAACACACTAGGCGAAAAAGTAGCAGAAATATTTAACGGTGAACTTGAAGAAGGCTATCACGAAATTGAATTCAGAGCAGAATCTTCTCTCCCCTCCGGAATTTATTTCTACAGGCTTGAAAGTGGTAAGTTCACAAGTGTTAAGAAAATGATCATCTTAAGATAATTCGTATTTATTTTAAATAGGGCTTACTGCAAAGTGAGCCTTATATTATTAATCGAATTAAGTCCGGTTTCGTACCGGACTTTTTGTTTTGGCTTTATTCAGGAGTGTTAGTTTTATCTTTACCGGGGTTGTGCTTCTTATCTTAAAACAAAAATACAACAGACCCAATCCGGAAATTATCAAAAGTTATCTTGGTAATTTTTCAGTTTCATTCGGGGTATATTTTATTGTTCAATTTAATAATCACTTATTGAAAACAAATAATGTAATAACCGCACTTATTGCAGTAGTAGTAGTTAGTTTATTCGAGTTGACAGATGGCTTTTGTGTAATGACAAATGTTTAGGATAAAATTGATCTGCTTGTAAACTTTGCCGGCGTTTTACTTGCTTTAGTTCTTGATAGATTTACTGCAAGATTTACTCTGAAAAAAAAGAAGTTAGTTTTTTATTGACTTAAAATTTTTATTGCACTAAGTTGATTGGAGCAATAATAAAATAATATATTTTCATTTCTATTAAGGAATAAAATGAGTAAAAGTAATTTCCTTTCAGTTTCTTTAATTGCGATTTTCATTTCAATCACTACAATCAATTTATACCCACAAAGTAATTTTGTTGATATACCATCAAGAATGTTAACCGAAAATAAAATTGACACTACACAAAATACTTTTATTGATACAACAAGCACAGAAGAAGTCTCCGTAGCCGGCGCAGCAATATTATCTCTGTTATTGCCCGGGGCTGGTTTATACCTAACTGAAGATTATCTGCCTGCAACTCTTTATATGATTTTGGGATTGGGTGCTTATTCTTCAGCTATTGCCTTTTTAGGAATAAGTAGTGAAGTGCATATTGATGAAGGCGCTCCGGTTGTATTTTTAGCTATCGCTGGGTTAATTCACACATTTGGCTTTCTCCATACAATAATAGCAACAATAGAATACAACGAAAGGATTACTCCGCTGGTTACTTATGGAGGTAAAAATATTCAATTCGGTTTATCGATTAAACTTTGATCTTACCCCCGACCTGTCGGGAGGAGAGGAAATAGGTTTTTCCCGTTCGCCTCGGCAAATTATTTCAGGATGGCAGGAGTTTGCTGACTTAAACTTTTTATTGCGCTAAGTTGCTTATGATCTGTTGGAATGCTTGCAGCAGAATAATTAAAGAACTGTATTTGTGCATTTGTCTTTTTACAATTCTCTTTTGCGGAATTTATCATCTCAATTGAAGGATCAAATGCAGTAACACAAAGCCCTGTTTGAGCCAGTGAAATCGAATCAATGTATTTAATCGCAGTTAAAAAAGAAAATAGATTATCTTTTTGAGTTGAGAAAAATTTTTGATCAAGTAATTCTTCTCTTTTGTCATATCAGAAAAGATCATCCTGAATTACAGGCAATGATTGATGAAAACACTTTTGGTTTACTAAAATGCGCCAGCATCGTGAAGCAGAGCTAAACGCTTTGTTATTTGCTAAACAGCAAAATATTTTTAAAGCAATAGTATCAAATTGATTAACTATTCGGATTTGATAAATGAAGTTGGTGTTAAAAATAAGAAATCTCTGGTTGATATTGGATATCAGATAGAATTTTTTAATTATAAAATTGCTTAGCAAAAAAATATTTTATTGCACGATAATTGATTTAACAAAAATTTTAATTTAAGTTTACAATACACAAATCACTCTCAGGGGAGTTATATGTGTTCAAAGTTCGTTTTGTTTTTTGTGCTAAATATTTTTCGCGCATTTTTTGCTGCATCTGCAGTGTTCATACCTTATTATCAATTCCGCAAACTTAAAGTAAACATTAAATTTAATTTTAAAACAGGTGGTTTATGAAAACCTTTCTAACAATAATTATATTAATAATTGTTTCATCATTTGGTATAGCACAAAGTTCTCTTGATTCCGGGCTTGTTGCTTACTATCCATTTAACGGAAACGCCAATGATGAAAGCGGCAGTGGAAATAATGGAACCGTCAATGGGGCATCTCTAACTCAGGATAGATTTGGCATAAATAACAAGGCATACCAGTTTGATGGCATAAATGACTATATATCAATTGCAGATAATCCAAATTTGTTTTCTGATGAACTGACAATTTCCTGGTGGTACAAGTTGACTGAAACACCCGGTGCTGCATGGGTTGTTATAGGTTGGGTAGATGGCGGACATAGATATCAACAATTCTTTAGTGGCGGACAGTTAAGTTATTTTAATGGTTACAATTTAACTGCTCCGGGGTTGTATTTTAATCCCATATACAACCTAAATTACCTAAATGTCTGGAAGCATATTGTTGTAACTTATCAAAAAACCAGCGCCACAACTTCAACTACTTCTATTTATGTTGATGGAGAATTAAAGCAGACGGATAACCATACTTTGGCTATGGACTATGCTTCAGGAATTGAGTTTAAAATTGGTAAAAATGTAAACGGAAATTTCTTTAAAGGTGCGTTAGATGATTTTAGAATTTTCAGTCGAGTATTAAATCAAAATGAAATAGTTGAGCTTTACAATGATACTACTACTTTTTTCGGTGATAATTTAATTGCTTCATTTCCTTTCAGTGGTAATGCAGATGATGAAAGTTTTTTACAGAATAATGGTACAGCAATTAATGCAGTATTGACTACTGACAGATATGGAAATCCAGATAATGCTTACAGCTTTAATGGTACAGATAGCCGCATTCAGATACCACAAAATTCTTTTTATAGTTTTGGTTATGGGAATTTTACTATGAGTGCATGGATTAATATTAACAGCATCTCAACTGCAAGAGTTGTTTCTGCTGGTTTTGATCAGAATGATAATATATGGGGTCTTGGTTTTGGAACTCATACTGTCTGGGGCAATGGTAACAGAATAAATTACTTTGTATTCAGTGATAATAATTTTAGAGATTTTTCTTCCAATGAAATTACTGATTACTCAACAGGAGAGTGGACTTTTATTGCAGCATCAAAAACAAATGATCAGATAAAGTTCTATCAAAATGGATTAGAAGTAGGATCAGCAGCAATAAATTATCCATCAAACTCTAACAGTTATATGAGTATTGGATGCAGACAATATGGAAGTAACAACCTGAATGAATTCCTCAATGGTAAGATCGATGAAGTAAAAATATTTAATACAGGTTTAACTGATCAGCAAATTTGGAATATGTACAAATCAACTACCACAGCTCCAAATTTAATTTTCCCCGGTGATGATTCTACGCTTGTTAATCCATCTCCAGCAATAGTTCTTGATTGGGACAGTACAATTACGGCAAACGAGTATCGGTTGCTTATAGCTAATGATTCTCTATTTAACATAATTGTATATGATACAATCCTAACAATCTCATCATTTACTTTTGATGATTGGAGTGCTATTAACTTTGAAAATATTAATTGGAAAGTAAGAACAATTAACGATGGGGGAACTGGTCCCTGGTCGGAGACAAATCGCTTTAATATAGTTTTAACAGATGTTAAAGATGAAACACTACTTCCAACTGAGTTTGCATTGCTGCAGAATTACCCTAACCCATTTAATCCGAGTACAAATATTCAGTATGCAATAGCTAATAGGCAATTTGTACAACTTAAAGTTTATGATGTTCTTGGAAATGAAATCGCAACACTTGTTAATGAAGAAAAATCTGCCGGTACTTATGAAGTTACATTTAATCCAGAATCAAGTATCAAGCACCCAGCATCAGGAATATATTTCTACCAATTAAGAGCTGGTGAATTTGTACAAACAAAAAAAATGTTAATGATAAAATAATTCAATAATTTTATAAGAAATTCCAATGAGAATGTTGATGAAGTAAACTGATGAAGAATTCATTTTTAATATTAGTTCTTGGAACTTTATTCATTAATGTAAATAACTTTTCTCAGCAAAATCATTTTACTCACTTAACTGTTGAAGATGGATTATCTCAATCTTCAGTATTCTCCATCTCACAGGATAACATTGGCTTTATGTGGTTTGCCACTGAAGATGGCCTGAATAAATATGATGGAAATAAATTTTCTGTTTACAGACCGATTGAAAATGATTCAACCTCGTTACCTGATCTTGGAATCAGGAAAGTATTTAAAGATAAGAATGGAAATATTTGGGTTATCACCCTAAGAGGCAGATTGTGCTTGTATGATCATTTAAAGAATAGTTTTAAAAGATTTTCTATTGCTGATGTAAATGGAAAACCAATAAAGATTATTTCAATAGTTGAGGAAAGTAACGGCAAAATCTGGATAGCATCAACAAAAGGAGATTTTTTCTTTTACAACGAAAAATTAAAATCTTTTGATAAATTTAATTTCACTTCAAAAACATCTGATCAGTTCAAATCAATACACTTGCAATGTTTACTTATCGATTCCCAAAATACTTTTTGGATTGGTACCTGGGAAGGATTAATAAATTTTAATCCTGTTACTGAAGAAATTAAATGGTTTAAACATTCGCAATTGAATCCGGGCACACTTGGCGGAGATATGGTCTTTAGTTTAGATGAAGATGCAAGTGGAAATATCTGGATAGCAAGTGCAAATGGTGGAGTTAGTGTTTATTCAAAATCAAAAAGAACATTTGAAGTTTTTTCTCCATCGTTAAAGGATGATAATCATTCTATTTCGAGCAATAGGATTATGAGCATACTTGTTGATAGCAGAAACAAAATATGGATTGGTTCTTTTGATAAAGGTTTGGATTTGTTTGATCCGGAAATAAAAACATTTACCAACTTTTCGCATGATCCTTCTGTTCAAGGCTCATTCAGTATTGGCGCAGTGATGAGTATGTTCGAAGATAAAAGTGGTGGAGTTTGGTTCGGGACGGGCGGCGGCGGCTTAAATAGATTTGATTTGTTAAACCATAATTTTTATCACTTACAATTTTCACCGGGCAGTAAAACTAACATTAGTCCAAATCCCGTTCTTGCGATTTGCGAAGATCATTTAGGTAATTTGTGGATTGGATCAGATGGCGGCGGAATAAATTATAAGGGAAGTAATTCTGATAAGTTCATTACTTATTTGCAAAATCCGGAATATGGAAGTAATGCAATTACAGCAATTTATGAAGACTCAAATGGTAATATCTGGGTTGGTGCTGATCCTGGAGCCGATTCACCCGCAGGAGTTTTATTAAAGTTTGATAGAAATAAAAATAATTTTATCCCAATTATTGATGTAAAAATTAAACTTGGCGGTATATCTGTAATTAGAGAAGATAAGTTTGGTGAGCTCTGGATTGCAACGCCTTCTGATGGTGTTCATCGTTACAATCCGAATACACATAAGGAAATTATTTATCATCATAATTCAAAGGATTCTAACAGCATAAGCAGCAATTCTATTTTTAGTATTTACGAAGATAGTTTTGGAAATCTTTGGTTTGGTTCAATAGCATCTGGATTAAATTTATTCTCACGAAAAAACAATTCCTTTACAAGATTTGTAAACAATCCAAATGATAAGAACAGTATAGGAAGCAATTCTATCTGGTGTATTACAGAAGATCAAAATCATAATTTATGGATCGGAATGTGGGGCGGAGGAATAAATAAATATGACAGGTACAAAAATGTTTTTGTCCGTTATACTTCAGATGATGGTTTAGCAGGAAATGTTGTTTACAATATAATTCCAGATGAAGAAAATAATTTGTGGATAAGTTCTAACAAAGGATTATCAAAATTTGATATCTCATCTGAGAAATTTAGGAATTTTAACAGATCTGACGGATTATTTATAAATGATTTTTCTGCAGGGGCTTCGTTTAAAAGCAAGGATGGAAGATTGTTTTTTGGCGGAAATTCCGGAGTTGTAATATTTAATCCCAGAATGATTAATGAAAACAGGTTTATTCCGAATGTTGCTATAACAGATTTTAAAGTTTTTGATAAAACTTTTTTTACAGATAACTCTCTTTCAAACTCAAAGGAAATTTATCTCAATTACGACCAAAACTTTTTCACAATTGAATTTGCTTCATTTGATTTCACATCACCACAAAAAAATCAATTTGAATATAAACTAGATGGAGTTGATAAAGACTGGATCAAATCAAACGGAAGAAATTTTGCAAGCTATACTGATTTAACAAATGGAAATTATAAATTCAGATTAAAAGGTTCTAACAGTTCTGGTATATTTAATCCTGAAGAAGTTGTATTAAACATAATTATTGCCCCGCCTTTCTGGAAAACCTGGTGGTTTAGGTCTTTTACCGTTATCGTTTTAATGCTGCTGCTATATGCAATGCATAGATACAGACTGAATAAACTTTTGGAAATTGAAAGAACAAGAATCAGGATAGCTCGTGATCTGCACGATGAAGTAAGTGCAAGCATAACAGGCATTGTGTACTTTGCTGATGCAATAAAAACCGAAATGCAGGAAGAACAAAAGTCTGCTGCAAAAAAATTAATTAATATGATCAGTGAAAGCGCAGCGCAAATTCAGGATTCTATGAGTGATATAATATGGTCGATAAATCCGGATAACGATGATTGGAGTGTTGTTCTGCCAAAGTTTAGAAGATTTGCAAGTGATCTTTGTGAAAGTAAAAACATTGATTATAAAATTGAAATACCGGATAACTTTTCAGATAAATCGCTTAGAATGGATCAACGGCATGATCTATGGCTGATATTTAAAGAGATTGTTACAAACTCAGTAAAACATTCCAATTGTACAAAACTTGAAATAAAACTATTTAACGATTGCAATTTTTTATATCTGAACATTTCTGATAATGGCTCCGGTTTTGATTCCTCAAATCCTTCACAAAATAATGGAGTTAAAAATATTAGATCGAGAACAAAATCATTAAATGGCTCGGCAGAACTATACACTGCAATTGGGAACGGAACGAATTGGAATATTAAACTACCTTTGGGCAAGCAAAAGTGATTAGATATTTATGAAAAACGAAAATTCAAAAGACATAAAATCAATTATCAGAATTGTAATTATTGAAGATAACAAATTTACCCGCTCAGGCTGGGAAGCAGTAATCCAGGCAAATAAAAATTTTAGTCTCGTCGGTTCATTTTCAGATTGTGAAAATGCTTTTGCATCTGATATCTGGATGAAAACAGATTTGGTTTTAATGGATATTGGTTTACCGGGGATTTCGGGAATTGAAGGAGTAAAATATTTAAAAGAAAAATATCCAAATATTCTTATAGTAATGTGTACAGTTTATGAAGATAGTGAAGAAATATTTCAGGCAATTTGTGCAGGTGCTGTTGGTTACCTGACGAAGCGTACATCACCATCTGATTTGATGGATGCACTTATTGATGCCTATAACGGTGGTTCACCAATGACACCAAGTGTTGCAAGAAAAGTTATAAGTATATTTCAGAACATTAAGGTGGATGATGAGAGGACACGTGAATCTATTTTAAATGATCGTGAGCAGCAAATATTAAATTTAATGGCATACGGAAAACCTTATAATGTAATAGCAGAGGAAGTTTGTCTATCAATTGATGGGGTTTATTATCATATAAGACATATTTATGAAAAACTGCATGTGCACAGCAGAGCAGAAGCAGTAGCCCAGGGAATAAAGAAGCGATTGATCGCTCCGCCCAAATAGTAAATTATAAAGTCCAAACTTCAAAATTCGATATTCTTCAAATGTCTATCATCACTCAGAAATCTATCTATAATACAGCTCTCTTATAAGATAAAACTACAGATTCATGTAGTGCCTTAGCAAAACAATTAAATTACTTTTTAACTGTAATTATTAAAGGAATCTTTCCATGTTCTTGTTCGGCTACAAACTGATAGTCAAGTATTTCAGGAGAAGGAAATATGGTAAGATCGAGCAGGAGAATGGACTTACATTAATCGAAAAAGTTATTCTTGAAAAAATATCTATTGGTAAATCATATCATACTATTGCTGAAGAATTATTTATTTCAAAGGATGAAGTTCAAAGAAATATTAGAGAAATTTATCAGAAACTTCAGCATCGCAAGATTGAATAAAACATTTATTAAACAGATAAAAATCCTTAAAAGAGGTTAATATGAAAAACATTTATTTAGCTCTGTTTTTTAGTCTGATTATTACTGAAGTCATTATTTCACAAGTTACAATCCATTCAACTTTAGGCGGCGGTAAGTGGCATTTGCCGACTACCTGGATAGAAGGAGTTGTTCCGGGTGCGAGTGATAATGTTGTAATACAGGGACCTGTTCAACAGCATTATGTAACAGGATATGATATTCATCCCGTTTATTGCAACGATTTAACAATAACATCTAACGGCATACTTAGTAATGGTGACTATGGAGGCGGTACTGGTATTTTTGCAGTTTATGTTGCCGGAGATGTAATTAATAATGGCGTTGTAACAAATGGCTCTCAAGATTTTTTAAAGATATTTTTAGCTGGTGATATTGAAAACAACAATATATGGATGCCTTACGAAACGGAATTTCAAGTATCCGAAAATCACAATCTAAGTTTAGCCCATGGAAAATCATTTGGCAGCAAGATAATCAATAATAATGCATCACTTACTGCACTTACAAATCTTTATTTCACCTGTGATTGGAATGCCGGGGGGAATTTGAACAGAGGCCATTTTTATTTAAATGGTCATACTTTAAACATGGGAAATCACTCAATTGAACTCCATCCAAATTGTTTAATAAATAAAGGTAAACTGCAAGGTAATTTCGAAATCGTTGGAACATTTACAACTGGCTGGGTTGATGGTTATGATATAAAAGATACACTTATATTTGAAGGAAACATAACAGTTACTGATACTTTGCGTGGAAATGTTTACGGCGGTGGATATGGAATTTATAAGCTAAGAATTAATGGAAACATAACTAACAATGGTGTTATTAAAGATGATTATGATGCAGATGACCCATTAAACAATGATGATTTAAACATGTTAATCACTGGTAACATAAATAACAATGGTATCTGGGGCTGTAATTATACTACTTTTATCGGCTCTGAGCCGCAGTATGTTTACCAATCGAATGGAAAATATTTTGATTGTTTTATAAATGATATTAATTCTGCAAGCAGCATAATTGCACAATCAGATATTACAGTTACAAAGGATATTAATCTAAATGGTGCATTGCTTGATATGGACAGCCACACTCTTAAATTAAGCACAAATTTAAAAAATGGCATAATCTCAAATTGTACGCTGCAAAATGGAACCCTGCAGAATATCAATTCAATAAATACATTAAAAATAAGAGGTAAAGTTACTATAAACGATGGGAACTGCTTTCAAAATACAGTCATAGTAGAAGATACATTACAATCAGCTGAATATGGGGGCGGAAGTAAAGTATTTATCTTACAAATTAAAGGTGATATTACAAACAACGGAGTTATAAGAGACAACAATCCTGGTGATAAACTATCACTCGAAATCTTCGGCAATATTTATAATCATTCAATTTTTGAAAACAGCTTTATAAAATTTGTCGGGGCACAGGATCAAACTATTTTTCAGTCTATTGGAAGTAAATTTATTACGGCAATTTCTGATCTTGATTCCACAAGTAAACTAATAGCATTGAGTAATTTATTGATTAAAGGTGATTGTAATCTTAATCAATCAACAATTCAAATGGATAATTACGAAATCAACTTAACCGGCAGTTTATATAACGGTTACATTAAATCAGCAATAATTAAAAATGCTCAATTAAAAAATGTTACTGTTTTTAATAATGCTGAAATTAGAGGTATTGTTAAGATAGATGATGGAAATAAATTTTGCGGCAATTTATTTGTAACTGATACTTTACAATCAATACCCTATGGCGGCGGCGCGCACACTTACAAGCTATATATTTTTGGAAATCTGGAGAACAATGGATTGATTAGAGATGAACCAACTCAGGGAGAAGACTTTGCTGTTTATATAATGGGTGATATAGTTAATCATGGTAGTTTCAGTAATTATCGTATTTATCAATATTATTATCAAGACAATAGCTCAAACTCAATTCAATGTTTTAATACCGGAAGTAGTGAATGGATTTTTAGTGGAGCAAGTATTATTGATAATACTTCAAACGCATTTTCAATAATAAGCGGCGGAGGGACTCAAACAATTCAACCAAATCATTCTTATGATTTAACAATACAATACACTCCAACAACCGGGGATTCTACCGCAATCTTAAACATCAACTGTGCAGAAATTGGAACTTTATCAACAATTTACTTGATTGGAAATAATTTTACTCAACCAGTTAATGTTGACGAGAACTCATCCGAAATACTGCCTGAAAGATTTGCTCTATATCAAAATTTTCCTAATCCGTTTAATCCAAGTACGACAATACGCTATACAATACCTATCGACGAAAGACGAGAGACAAAAAAAGTAATACTAAGAGTGTATGATATTCTCGGAAATGAAATTGCAACATTGGTTAATGATGAAAAAGAGTCGGGAAATTATACAGTAGAATTTAATGCACCATACTTATCATCAGGAGTATATTTTTATCAATTAAAAGCCGGAGAATTTGTTCAGACTCGTAAGATGCTTTTAGCAAAATAGAATTGCTGCACTGAGTTTATCGAAATATAAGTATATGTAATTTAAGGTACGGACAAACCGTACCTTTTTATTTTTCTGCATATATAACCAAATCATTTGAAACTTTGGGGTTAAATAAGCTTTTATCCAATCCGCCAAACAATTGTGTTTTATTAAAACCGGTTTTTTTAAGCAACTGTTTTAATTCTTTTGATTTATATGGAAATATTTTTGTTGATATTAATTCTTTGTCAAAAGTTTTATCCGCATTAAATTTTAAGATGTTAAAAGTTAAATCATTATTTCCATAATCATAAAACCGGATAAAGTATTCGTTATCCTTTTGGGTGATGTTTACAATACGTTCTTTTTCTTTTAAAATCTTTTCGTAATTGAGAACCTGAATCAGAATTCTTCCATCAGTCTTAAGCATCCTAAAAATTCTGTCAAATGATTTTTCCAATTGATCCGGATTAATATTAGCAATTGTATTTCCAAGAGAAACAATTAAATCGAATTTGTTGAAAAAACTTTTTGGAATGTTTGCAGCAGAATAATTAAAGAACTGTATTTGTGCATTTGTCTTTTTACAATTCTCTTTTGCGGAATTTATCATCTCAATTGAAGGATCAAATGCAGTAACACAAAGCCCTGTTTGAGCCAGTGAAATCGAATCAACACCTGTTCCGCATCCAATATCAGCAACTGAAGAAATTCCGGATTTTACAAAATCTGATAATAGATTTTTTCTTTTATTCAATGCAGATTCAAAGTCAATCATCTTGTCATAATAACCTGAAGCTGTGTTGTAAAAAAAATTATTTGTTTTCATAATAGAATAATAATACGGATACATTTCAAAAAAATATTGTCAAATGCCAATATTTAATCTTCAGCTCGCTTAGTATTTATCATTATTTTTTGTTTAGCAAAAGCTGATAAACAGCATATCTTATTTGAGAAGTAATTGTTCTTAGTTATAAGAAAATTGCAATACTAAAATATTTAATTCCCGCACTAATTAAATAAAAATAATTATTTACTATAAAGTAAAATGGCATTTAATATGTTAATTGAGTAGTGCGATATTTTTTTACTAATTAACTATATCTTCCATCAATTTATCTGTAGGGGATAAACAATGGCCAAAATAGCAATAATAGACGACGATCCTGATATTGTTGATGCCAGTAGTTTGGTATTAACATCAAAAGGATACGATGTCATCACAGCATCAAATCCAACTGATGGTTACAAAATCGTTATGGAACAAAATCCGGATTTAATAATTCTGGATGTAATGATGATTGAACCTGATGATGGATTTTTCTTAGCTCAAAAATTCCGTAAGATGAACATTGACACACCGATAATTATGTACACATCTGTATCAAAATCATTGGGAATGGAATTCGGAGCCAGCGAAATGGTTCCTGTTGATGATTTCGTAGAAAAACCAATATCACCTGAAACACTGGTTGATAAAGTAGAAAAACTTCTAGCAATTCATTTAAAGGAGTAGAGTAAATGCTTGTAGTTGAAAAAAACGCTCTCTCCGAAGAGATAGAGGGCTATGTAAATAAATACGGAAAAGACCGGTCATCTCTTATGCCTGTGCTTCAGGCAATACAAAGAAAGCACAGTTATATTAATGATTTTGCACAGCAGGAAGTTGCAAGATTACTTGATATTCACCCTGTCGAGGTTTTTAGTGTGATATCTTTTTATTCTTTTCTTCATTCCAAACCCACAGGTAGAAATATTGTAAGATTGTGCCGGACTATCTCCTGCGATATGGCTAACAAATCAAAAATTGTTCAGGCAATTGAGCGGGAACTTGGAATAAAATTTGGCGAAACAACCAAAGATAATCGTATAACTCTTGAGTTTACAAACTGCATTGGTATGTGCGATCAGGGACCAGCTATGATAGTTAACGATCGTGTTTATACAAAACTTGATCCCGAAAAAGCTGTTAATATTCTTAATGAAATAAAGTAGGGAGGAGAAATGAAAACACACTTAGAAAACAGTATTATAAAAACTGAAAGAACCGGTCCTGTTCTGTTTTCTCCATATAAAAAAGGAGAAGCAATCAAAAAAACAGTTAAACAAAAAAGAGAGGATATTCTTTTTGAAATTAAAGATTCAGGTTTAAAAGGAAGAGGCGGAGCTGGATTTCCTACCTCTACCAAATGGATGTTAACTGCTGCTGCTAAAGCTGATAAAAAATTTATTGTGTGTAATGCTGATGAAGGAGAGCCGGGAACATTTAAAGACCGCGTACTTTTAATGGAATATCCTCAATTAGTCTTTGAAGGAATGGTAATCTGCGGATATACCATAGGTGCACAAACCGGAATAGTATATCTGCGTGCTGAGTATGAATATCTGTTAGAACAGTTAGAAAATTATCTCGCGAATATGAGAGAAAATAATTTTTTAGGTGAAGGCATACTCGGAACGGACTTCTCTTTTGATATTTCAATCAGATTAGGATCAGGTGCTTATGTATGCGGTGAAGAAACAGCGCTTATAGAATCACTTGAAGGACACAGAGGTGAACCTCGCAACAGACCTCCCTTCCCTGTTAATACAGGCTATATGGGTTATCCTACTTCTGTAAATAATGTTGAAACACTCGCCGCCGTTCCTCATATTATTACAAAGGGCGGCAGTTGGTTTAAGAAATTCGGAACTGATAGATCAACCGGATCAAAATTATTTTCAGTGTCAGGTGATTGTGAAAAACCAGGAGTATATGAACTTCCCTGGGGAACATCTATAAATGAATTACTTGAACTTGTTGGCGCCAGAAATACAAAAGCAGTGCAGGTCGGAGGTGCATCAGGTATTTGTATTCCAAAATCACAATTCGACCGTAAACTTGGTTATGAAGATATCCCGACCGGCGGATCCGTAATTATATTTAATGAATCGAGAAATATGCTCCACGTTCTTAAAAATTTCATGGAGTTTTTTGTCGAAGAATCCTGCGGGCAATGTACTCCTTGCAGAATTGGAAATATAAAACTTCTTGAAGGAGTAGAAATGATTGAACGCGGTGAGTTTACATTTAAATATATCAACACACTTAAAGAGTTGGGAAAAACTATGCAAGTTGCTTCCAAATGCGGATTAGGTCAATCAAGTCCTAATTCTTTTCTCTCAATACTTGAAAATTTCAAAGATGAAATCTTTCACACAACAGTAATTAACGGATATAATGGAAAGGCAGGTAAGTGATGAAAGAAAAATTAAGAGCACCAAAATCTCAGCAGCCACTTGTCGTTGAAAAACCAGCATTAGAAGATGGAATCGGAAGTAAGGTTACTGTTGAAATTAACGAAAAGAAAGTTCAGGTTTTATTCGGACAAACAATACTTGATGCCTGTAAAGAAAATCAGATTCACGTTCCGACTCTTTGTCATCATCCCGATCTTTGCATCGCAGGCAATTGCAGAATATGTGTTGTAGAAGTTGAAGGGATGAGAACTCTTCAAACGGCTTGCTCGTTTCCGATAACAGCTCCTATTAAAATAAAAACATCAAGCCCTATGGTTCGTAAAGCAAGAAGACATATAATTGATCTTTTACTTAGCGAGCACTACGGTGAATGTTATTCCTGTGTTAGAAATAACAATTGCGAACTTCAGACTCTTGCTAAAGAATATGGGGTTGACTCATATACTTTTGGTCATGTTCAGGAACCTGTTTATGAAATGGATCTTTCATCTTATTCTGTTGTCCGCGATATGAACAAATGTGTTAATTGCAGAAGATGCGTAAGAACCTGTATTGATTTGCAGGAAGTTGGAGTTCTTGAAGCAATTGACCGAGGCGATAAAACACATATCGGTACATTTTTAGAAAAACCGTTAGCTGATGTTATTTGTATTAATTGTGGTCAATGTATTAACCGCTGTCCAACCGGTGCGCTAAGAGCAAATGATCCATCCGATGTTATTTGGAATGCCATTGACGATCCTACAAAGCATGTTGTTATTCAAACAGCACCATCACCGCGTGCAGCTATCGGAGAGGTGTTTGGTCTTGAACCGGGTAAATCTTTTACCGGTGAACTTAACACAGCTTTGCGCCGAATCGGTTTTGATGTTGTGTTTGATACAAACTTTACAGCGGATTTAACTATCATTGAAGAAGGAACAGAATTAATATTAAGGCTTTACAAAGCCTTGGTAAAAAAAGAGCAAACGGCTCTTCCGCAATTTACTTCTTGTTCACCTGGCTGGGTAAAATATCTTGAACACTTTTATCCTGAATACATTGATAATTTAAGCTCTGCAAAATCACCTCAGCAAATGTTCGGTGCGTTGATTAAAACTTTTTACGCACAGAAAAAAGGAATCGATCCAAAAGATATTGTATCTGTTGCTTTAATGCCTTGTGCAGCTAAAAAGTTTGAATGTAACCGTCCTGAAATGATGGATTCAGGTTATAAGGATGTTGATTTCGGATTAACAACACGCGAACTTGGACAAATGATTCAGGAAGCAGGAATTTATTTACCTGAAATGCCCAAATCAAATTTTGATGATCCGTTCGGAGAAGCCTCCGGAGCCGGATTAATCTTTGGTGCAACCGGCGGTGTTATGGAAGCTGCACTTAGAACAGTTTTCGAACTGGTAACAGGTAATAAAATTGAAGATGTATTTGCAAATGCAGATATAACTCCTGTCCGCGGATTTGAAGGAATTAAATATGCTGAAATACCAATTACCGAAGTTGGTCCTGTTCCTAAAATCTTACAGCATTTAGTACCTGATTGGAATTGGCTGAAGGGTGCTACATTAAAAATTGCAGTTGCACACGGTACTGCAAATGCAAAAAAAATAATGGATGACATTAAAGCCGGCGGTAAATTCAGCGAATGTCACTTCATTGAATTTATGGCTTGTCCCGGCGGCTGTATAGGCGGCGGCGGTCAGCCAATACCTACTAATGAAGAGATCAGAAAAATGCGTGCAAAGGCAATTTATGACGAAGATAATTCACTGCCTGTAAGAAAATCTCATGAAAACAGACACGTAGCAGAAATATATGATATATTTTTAACTGATGGACCTTGTGGAAAAATTTCTCATAAACTGCTTCATACACATTATATTAAAAGAGGAAAATACATAGCTTAGATTTCCTTTTGATTAAACTGGCAGATGCTCGTAATTGACATCTGCCTTTTTATTTTTACATAGATTAATAAGAGACTGCAATGTTTAATCTTGTTCCGCTCTGGGCAAAACACTACGAAGAATTCTGGTTAACGATACGAAGAAGAAATCTTTGGTTTATCAAACTGCGCTACGGTGCTGTGGCGATGCTTCTCTTCTTTATTATTTTTCCTAAATACTTTATGGGTATTGTACTTGATGCTGAGCAGCAAACTGCATTATTAGTTATTACTTTTTCAATTCTGATTTACAATTTTATTTTTCATTATTTAAGACAATTTCTTAAACACGACGCTGATAAATTTAATCCGCTTCACCTTTCTGTTCTGCAAATGATTTCTGATCTGTTAGCGCTGATGCTTGTTGTGTATTTTACGGGAAGTGTTGAGTCCCCTCTTTTGTTGTTTTTTGTTATACATATGATAGTTGGAAGTTTGATTTTGCCGGGATTTGTTGTTTATAGTTTTGCTGTAATTATAGTGCTGGCATTTTGGGCAATAACAATAGGTGAGTATTACTCTATCATAACTCACTATCATATTGCAGGTTTTTTATCATACCCGCTTCATCAGCAGTTTAATTATGTGCTTGCAATAAATGCAAGTTTTGCTTTTCTGATTTTTATAATCGTTCTGATAGCTAACAGGATGGCTAATCAGCTGTATGTTAGGGAACAACAGTTACTTGAATCAATTGATAAAATAAACGCTGCTGAAAAAGAAAAGCAGAAATATATTTCCGGAATTGTTCACGAAATCAAAACTCCGCTTGCTGCAGTTCATTCGTATCTTGATCTTGTTCTCCAGAAATTTTTAGGTCCGCTTGATGAAGTTGTTGAAGAAAAACTTGTTCGGGCAAGAAGAAGATCTGAGGAAGCAATTGAACTAATCAATAATGTACTTAAGATATCAAAGTTAAGATTAGAAGATTCTTTCACCAAAGTGGAAGTTGATATTGCATCCATACTGGCAAGGGCAATTAAAGTTGCAAAAGTTAACGCAGATGCAAAAGGTGTTAGGCTGACATTAAACAATAAACGAAAAGACAAGCATAAAATCGAAGGAGATCCGTTTCTTTTACAGATTGCTTTATCAAATATTATAAGCAATGCAATTAAGTATAATAATATGGATGGACTTGTTGAAATCAATGTTGAAGAAGATAGTGCAAATCTGATAATTAAAGTTTGCGATAACGGAATCGGAATACCTAAACAAGATTTACAGAAAATATTTACGGATTTTTACAGGGCAAGCAACATAAAACAATTTAATGCAGAGGGTTCCGGTTTGGGATTATCTGTTGTTAAACAAATTGTAGAAAGACACAACGGCACTATTGATATTCAAAGTCCATCGCATCTTTCCACAAATAAATATCCCGGAACCTGTGTTAAAATTACTTTGCCTTTTTTGAAGCAGCAGTCTTAACAGGTTTTTTGTCCTTAGGAATTTTCAGATCAATTAGCTTTGATGAAACACCTTTTATCAAAGAAACTTTTCTTGCAAGCTCATCCATTTTTTTTCTTTCACCGGCAAGCTCAAGTAACAGCAATCCTTGTTCGCTGCAGTTTTCCATAACACCATCGTGAATGCCTAATCTTGTTTTGATCATACATCCCCAGCCTGTTAAAACTTTTTGAACCTGAACTGCGGCTTGTTTTCTTTGACCGATAAGAATTAATAATATGGTTTTCATATTCTCTCCTGATTAATTTAATTAAACTGCAAAGCAAAATTAGAGATTTTTTCTCAATTTCATGTCCTTATTTATTCGACCAATTAGTCGTATTAAACCTTAATTGTCGAACTCTAAACTAAAACTCTTTGAATTATCGATGAATAAAGGAAGCGTGGCTGGCATTTTACTTGTTTCAATCATTTAGAGGTTACCAATGAAAGCATTAATTATCTTAATAGTTCTGTCTGCTGGTGTTGGGCTTGCTCAGGTAGTTGATTCTTCACAAATCAGAAAAGAAAGGCAAGAACAAAATCAGGTTAAAAATATTTATCAGCAAAAAAAACAATTCAAAGATCAAATTGGGTCAAAAGAAGATTTTAATATAAAAATTGAACGAAAGAAAAAAGATGTCTTTATTGATAAAGATGGCGACGGAATATGCGATAATAGACAAAGTGGAATGAGTTTTAATAAAATGAGAAAACATTTAGGTTCTGGCAAAAAGGGACCCGGCGGTTATGGGGGCGGCGGGAAACAGGGCGGTAATAACAGCGGCAGCAGGTAATCAAAAAGTTAAAAATATGAAAAACAAACTGCCATTTTTATTTCTTACTGCTTTTCTTTTTACTAATCAATTGAAAGCACAATTCGATTTTTATGCAGGATACCAAGGTATTGCTGATGATAATATTTATAGTAATTACCTTCAGATTTCTGACTTTATCAACTCATTATCTCTCGGGGCAGCATATAATATTGAATCTGAATTAAATAATGTTCAGGCTTATTATGAAGGGAGCTTAAACTCTTTTCAGAAAAATACTGTAAAAACCTTTAACACACACAGAATTGGATTAGTAGAAACACATCTCTTTTCTGTTAACAATAACCCTTTGAATGCTGGAATTAATTTTTCATTCAGAAATAATAAAGATGATTTTATAATTTATGATTTTAACCAGATTTCTTTGTATGTAAATTATCATCACTCAGTTAATGAAACTAACTTTATAAACCCGGGATATATATTCAAAAGAAATAATTATAAAAACTTTACTCTGTTTTCGCATAATGAGCACAAATTCTTTTTAAACTGGATTTCAAGTTTTGAAAGCGGAACATCAATTATGCTGAATGCTGAATATAATCTTAAAAATTATTTTGAAAGTTATAGTTATGAAGGTTATCTGAATAAAGCATCGCAGTTAAAATTCATGACAAAACTAAGTCAGGCTTTGGGAGAAAAAACTGGAGTAAATGGATACGTTACATACAGAAAGAATTTATCTGACGGCAGCAGATATCTATTATACGATACATTAATTTATTATGAAGAAGAAATATTTAATGATATTTACTCGGCTGATGGTATAGAGACCGGTATTAGTTTAAAGCACTATTTAAATGAAGATATTGAACTATCCGCAGAAGCAAAGTATTTTTTAAGAAAGTATTCATCTTTAAATGCAATAGATTTGAACAGCTATGAGTTAAACGTATTACGTAAAGATAAAATTTTTGGAATAGGAGCAGGAATAACCTACGACTTTAACAAGGTGATTAATGGATTATCACTTTCTGCGAATTACAATTACTTGACCAGCAGTTCAAACGACTATTTTTATACCTATAATAATCAAATATTTTCAGCCTCTGTAATGTTCGGTTTTTAATCTGACTTTGATTTAAGAGCTGGTAATAAATAAGCCGGGATTAGCCAAACTTTCGAATATTATATTTTTGCATCTTGTAACGCAGATTTCTTTCTGTCAGACCTAATATCTTACCTGCCTGAGATTGGTTGCCGTTTGTTTTACTTAACGCATCGTAGATTAATTTTTTTTCCAGATCTTCGACCTGCTCAATCAAAGAGCCTTCTTCTTTTACTTTGATTTCTTTTTCTGCATTAAAACCCTTAACAACATTTGGCAGATCATTTAAAACAATTATATTATTTCTTGAAAGAACAACAGAACGCTCGATTATATTTTCCAATTCCCGAACATTCCCTGGAAAATTATACTTCAATAATGAATCAATTGCTTCTTTTGATAGACTTATATTTTTCTTGTTATTTTGTTTGGCATATTTTTCTATAAAATAATCTATTAAGGGAAGAACATCTTCTTTCCTTTCACGTAAAGGCGGGATGTTTAGCGAAACAATATTTAATCTGTAAAATAAATCTTCACGAAAAGTTTTCTCTTTAATTTTTTGTTCAAGGTTCTGATGAGTTGCTGCAATAATTCTAACATCAATATTAATATTTTCTGTTGATCCAAGTCTTTCAATCTGGTGTTCTTGTAAAACTCTCAGAAGTTTCACCTGCAGATTAAGAGGAATGTCCCCAATTTCATCTAAAAATAATGTGCCTCCCTCTGCAAGTTCAAATCTCCCCTTTTTTGATTTATCAGCACCTGTGAAAGCACCTTTTTCATGACCAAAGAGTTCACTTTCCAGCAATGTTTCCGGCAAAGCAGGAATGTTAACGGCAATAAAAGGTTTATCTTTTCTTGAGCTTGCAAAGTGAATTGATTTAGCTAATACTTCCTTACCTGTACCGCTTTCTCCTGCAATCAGAACCGTTGCTTTACTATCAGCAGCTCTGTATGCAATGCTTAAAACTTCTTCCATTTTCGGAGAATCAGAAATAAATGAATCAATTCTAAATTTCTCTTTTAGCTGATCTTTCAACAATTCAATTTCTGATCTTAGATTTTTATTTTCAATTATCCTCTCTAAAAGCAGATCAAGCTCATCCAAATCAACGGGTTTTGATATATAGTCAAAGGCTCCTAATCTTATAGCCTTAACAGCATTCTCAATAGTGCCGTAAGCTGTTAGGATTACAAAGCTAACTTCAGGATTTATTTTTTTTACCAGTTCCAGAACTTCAAGTCCGGTGATATCCGGCATTTTATAATCAGATAAAACAATATCGATGATATTATTCTGAACTGATTTTACCCCTTCACTGCCGGATGATGCTGAAAATATTTTAAATCCTTTTTTTTCAAGATAGCCTTTTAATATATTTCTTTGGGCTTCTTCGTCATCAATTATTAATATTGAATAGTCTTTCATAATATTGGTAATGTAATTTTAAATATAGTTCCTTGATTTTCTTTACTTGAAACTGATATTGTTCCGTTATGCTGCGAAATAATTTTCTGAGAAATACTTAATCCAATTCCGTTACCGTCTTTTTTATTAGTGTAATATAAATCAAAAATATTTTTTATTTGATACTGAGTCATCCCCATACCGCTGTCTTTTACTACTATAATCAGATTATCTTTTGATTTATAATAACTTACAAACACCTGTCCATCATTTACAATTGCATCAAAAGCATTCTGAATGATATTCATCAATGCTTGTTTAATTAAGTCTTGATCAATATTTACTTTAATACTTTCATTGCTTTGAAAATTAAGATTTATTCCTCTCTGTTTTGCCTGATCTTCAAACAAGTAATAGATTTCTTCAAAGTATTGTCTAATATCAATCTCTTTTTTTATCAATTCCAGAGGTTTAGCATAACCCAAAAATTGAGTTATAATTTTATTAATTCTGTTAACTTCATTTTTAAGTAATTGTGTAATGTCTGAATACTCATCTTGATTTGTTATAGGCAAAAATTCCTTGTTTAATCTTTGAGCAATCATTCCGATTGCATTAATCGGGTTCCTGATTTCGTGCGCTACGCCAGATGCTAATTGCCCCATTGCAGATAATTTCTCTTTTCTTTTCGCTTCTTCTTCTAGTCTTATTGCTTCAGTAAGATCTTTAAGAACAATTATTAAATTCGGGTGATTAGTATCAGAATCAAATATCTGTGATATACTGAACGATAAATATTTTTCTTCTTCATTGATTAACAATTGCTTTTCAAAATAAGAATTATCTTTATTATACTTTTCTGATGAAGTACTTATAAACCCTATAACACCATTGTTAAAGTATTTGACATTTTCTCCAATCACTTTATCGAAACCTACTCCAAATAATTTTTCGGCAGATTTATTAAACAACGTGATAAGCTCATCTTTATCAATCACAATTACAGCTTCAGTCATATTTTCAAGCACTGATGAAGTTAAAGTTTTAAACTTTTCATATTCTTTTGAAACAGTTCTTAAGTTTTGATTTGTAAATATTATACTTAAAACAATTATCGAGATAGCGGCAAGAATTAGTGAGATGATAATTAATCTTTGCATCATTCTGCTTTCTACAGCTCTTACATCTTCTAAAGAAACTCCTAATCTGTAAAGTCCTATAAATTCGCCGTTGAGCATAAATCTTTTTGCAACTTCATATACTTCGTCTCCGGCTTGTTCTGTTATTCTGCTGAGGACCGAATCACTTTCTGATGCTTTTGATAAAAAGTCAGAATTAAGGATAGCATCAACAGAATCAATTTTCTCGCTGGCAGCTATTATTCCCAAGCTGTCCTGAAGTATTATATATTCAATTCCGTGTTGTGAAGACATTTGATTAAGCATTACTCCAACACCAATTTTCTTTCTAAATTCAAGAAAATCTTGTGCATCAAGATTTACAACAATAGCACCTCTGTTATTTGAACGTGATACAGCAACAGCATATCTCTCACCATCTGAAAACTCTGCATTTTTTAGCCCAATTATATATTCATTTTCCTCACCGCTTAAAACTGGTGCCAGCTTATCAAATCTGTTAATGTTTTCTTCCCCATAGATATGATCTGGTTCAGGCACTCTGTTGGTAAGAATTCGATTGCCCTTATTATCGAAAATATTAATCCGGAATAAATCATTTTCCTTTGCAATTTTTTCAAGTTCTATTTTGTTTAAGGAGTTTAAACTATCCAATCTCCTTACCATTCTGGCATTATTCAGTAATCTTTCTGTTATAATATCCTCAATTTCAAAACTTGCATCTAATGTGTTTTCACTGCTTTTAATTATCGATTGCAGAAGTGTTGATGAATGTTCGTATAACAGATTAAAAATTTCTTTTTTGCTTTGGTTCAATTCTATAAAAGCCGACGAAATCATAACTACAGCAATAATCGCAGTAATTGATAAAATCGCTTTCGATGATAGTTTGATCTTAATTTTCTTATTCATATTCAAATTTAAATTATTAAAGAATAAGAAACATTATAGATGCCAACTTACAAGCACTAAAATCATTAAATTGCTTTTAGTTCTAAATCTTTTACTCTTTCCTTAAATACGATTCGACATTGCGGTCGTTTTGATTCGCCCACAAAGTCGAATGATCAATTGATTACCTTTTATTTAGATGTTAAAAAACATACTTGTATTCCGGCACAACCTTTGGTTAGTTACTTTCAAACAAAAATCATTAACCAAAACAACAGGAGCTAAAAAAATGAAAAACAGAAATCTCAAAAGCACACTAATAATTTTTGTGCTTATGGTGTTTGTTCTTATATCACCTTCATTTGCTCAGAATGAACCTGTTAAAAACCAAGAGCAGGTAAAATCAAAGGTGCTTAGTGAAGTTCAAAACCAAGAACAGATAATGACCCAGAATAAATTCCAATCTAAAATATTTGGTAGCAGATTTGTTGATCTGAATGGAGATGGAATAAATGATCGCCCGGGAAGAAAAATGATGAATGGACAAATCTACCAAAACAAATTTGGCGGTAACAAATATGGTCCAGGCAATGGGACCGGAAATTCAGGCATCGGTCCGAAAGACGGAACAGGATATGGTGCTAAATACGGAGCGGGAACAGGTAATTGTGATGGAACGGGTCCGAAAGGTAAAAGAGGCGGAAGAAAATAACTGCAGCAGTTCTTTAAATAAATAATCATTTAATGATGCTCTATTGAGCATCATTTTTTGTATTTTTTTAGATCAGATATAATTCCTAATCCTGTTTAATATTTGAAGTAATTGAATAAATATTTTTTTATCTTACGGTGTGACAGGGGAAAGTCAATGTTGTTTTATTTATTTACATCGATAACGAGCAGTTCATCCGGTATGCAATTTAACAAAGTTGCGTTTTTGGAATTCTGTTGTCATTTCATCTTTCCCCAAATATCCTTCATTATAATTTCAAATCAGAGGTAACTTATGAATTATCTTAAGTTGTTTATCTTTTTTTCCATCCTGTGTTTCTGCAGCAAAATTGCCGCTCAGGATAAAGCCGGTGATGAAGCATTGGGAACTAAAAAATATGATGATTACAAAACTCCTGAGTTTTGCGGTGCTTCTTGTCATGTTGATATCTATCAGCAATGGAAGCAGGCGATGATGTCGCAGGCATATACTCATCATTGGGATGAAATTGAATACTTTGAGCTTGCAGTTCCACATGCTGAAAAGGATGAAAAAGTTGCAGAGGTAAAAGCTGGCTGCAATGGCTGTCATACACCTATTGCGTTTTTTGCGGGAGATGTTCCGCCGCCAAGACCAGAATTTAACTCCCGGGCTAACGAATCAGTATCATGCGATGTTTGCCATACAGTGTCAGGATTTAAAGGCGATGTGCCGTATAATTTTAATTTTATTTCAAATCCTGCTGATGGAAAAACAAAGTACGGACCTCGTGGTACGGGAAATTCCCCTGAACATAAAATTATTAAATCAGATTTTTTAGGCACTGCTGAGTTTTGCGGCACTTGTCATAATGAAATGTCGCCTTATGGTATTTGGGTAAAGTCAACTCACTTAGAATGGAAAGAAGGACCTTATTCCAAAGAAGGTGTAAAATGTCAAAGCTGCCATATGACAAAAGCAGAAGGATATACTGCTTCGATGGGTAAAAAGTATCCAGATGCCTGGCAGCATTTATTTCACGGTGCTCACGATCCGGGTAAAGTTAAGGGAACAATTGAATTAAGAATTCATCCGGATATTAAAGAAGCAGAGCCAGGTGATGTTGTTAAGTTTACAGTTGCTTTGTTTAATCAGAAAACCGGACATAAATTTCCTACAGGTTCTGTGGAAGATAGAATTGTCTGGATGCATGTTGAAGCAATTGATGCAAAAGGAAATGTCTATCATCTGCCGGTTGATAGAAAAGGATTTGAAGGTGAAGAATACACAATTAGCGCAGATGCTTTAGCTTATCAGGACATGGGCATTGCTAAGAATGATCCGGGATTTACAGGTGTACAAAGAGATGGAATTCCAATCGGAGATAGAATTTTCAGAATGCCGTACTTTGATCCTCAGGGCAGAATGACAATTCAACAATGGAATACAAAGTCTCTTGGTGTTGATTACAGGATTGATCCGCGTGAAACAAAACTGGAACATTATACTTTTAACTTACCATACAGCGTTGCACCTGGTAAATTGAAAGTAACAGCAGTTTTAAACTATCAAAAATTAGTAAAACCGGTTGCGGATTTTCTTAATGTACCTGATGAAGAATCAGAAATTATCAGAGTAAATGAACATTCAACTTATGTAACAGTGCTGCCTTAGTTGATTAATTATCCTGTATTTAAACTGGTATCATCAAACTTATTGTAAGACTGAGCTTGTTGAAACATGATATATGTTTTGTGAAGTTACCTTTCAGCAGGCTCAGGGTAAAATTCAGATAAAACAAGAGGAATAAAATGAAAACAATATTTAGTACTGCAGCTTTGACTTTAATCGTTATCACTATGCTTACAAGCGATATATTTGCAATTCCTGCTTTTGCAAGAAAATATAATATGACTTGCAAGACTTGTCATTCACCATTTCCTAAATTAAAACCTTACGGTGATGAGTTTGCTGGAAATGGTTTTGTGCTTAAGGATCAGGATGCACCAAGATATTTTATTGATACTGGTGATCCTGAACTTTCTCTAATCCGTGATCTTCCGCTGGCAATAAGAATAGACGGGAATATAACTTTTAATAAAAACAACAATGAACAATCTGATTTTGGAACTCCGGTTGTGTTTAAACTTCTTTCAGGCGGATCTTTAACTAAAGATGTTGCTTATTATGTTTACTACATTCTTGAAAATGGAAAGAAAGGAAAAATCGAGGATGCTCTACTGATGTTTAATAATCTTTTCGGAAGTGATCTTGACCTTACAGTCGGGCAATTCCAGGTAAGTGACCCGTTATTTAAACGTGAGTTAAGATTAACCAATAGTGATTATTATATCTACAAAATCAGACCGGGAACATCACTTGTTGATTTGGCTTATGACAGAGGAATAGTACTTTCCTATGGGTTTGAAAGCGGAACTGATATTTCTTTGTTGATTGTAAACGGAACAGGTATAGGTGAAGAGTTTTTAAGCGGAACTTTTGACAATGATAAATACAAAAATTTTATGGGTAGAATTTCTCAGGATATCAACGAAAATCTTAGGCTTGGTACTTTCGGTTACCTTGGAAAGGCAGAAAAGCTTATACCATTAATCAGTGGAGAAACATTATATCCACAAAATGAAACCTGGATGCTTGGGGTTGATGCAACATTCAGTCTTGAACCATTAGAATTAAATGTTCAGTATATTGAAAGAGACGATGATAACCCATTCTTCCTTCATAAGTATAACATAGGAAATATAAGTGATACCGGAATCAGAATAAGAGGTGGCTTTATGGAATTAGTCTTCAGACCGAATGGCGATGAAAGCAAATGGTATGCTGTTGCTTTGTATAATTATGTTAACTTAGAAAATCATCTGCTCGAAAGAGTAAGTAAGGATGTCAATTCATTAGCAGTTCATTTTGGTTATCTGCTTAAAAGAAACATCAGACTGACTGCAGAGTACTCTCACGATTTTAACAACAAATACGGAGAATTTGGATTAGGTTTTGTAACAGCGTTTTGATCATTAAAAAGAAAAAAATTCTTGAACGTCTTTTAATAAATATTATTGTAACTTTGCTTAGTCAAAAATGTCAAATAAAAAAAAGGCAGCTAAAAATGACTTCCACAATGATAAATTTCTGTATCTCTGCATTTCTCTATTTGCAGAAGCAAAGAATGTGGATAGTATTAACAGCATATCCTGAATTAATCTGCTCAAGAATAATTAAAGTTGGTCACGGGGGTTTATCTGCTGAGTAGAATTTCTTAATCTTAATTTTAATTAAAGTAATTAATTCAATTCCGGATTTTTAATCTTCTGCAAAGGAATAAACAACCGGAAAATCCGGAATTAGCACATCAGAATCACGGAGGATTTATGTCAGAAAATATTTTGTGTGAATATTGTGGTACAGAAATATCCAAAGAAACAGAGTTTTGTCTAAAATGCGGAACTATGCTTATCGATGATTTAACCTGTTTTAATCATCCGGATGATAATGCCAGAGGTGTGTGTGTAATCTGTCAGCAGGCTTACTGCAAAAAATGCGGTTTGCGTGTTAACGGTGTTTTTTTATGCGATCAGCATTCTGATTATGAAATTTACGAAGGTATGGCTCGCGTGTTCGGCTCTTCGGATGAACAGCAGGTAAATTATTTCAAGTCTATACTTGAAGAGAATAACCTGCATCCGTTTATTTATGCAAGAAATACTTCTCCATTATCTGTTGGCGGAGTTGATTATTCTCTGTTCAACGCAAGCGGTAACCCAAAAGGCAAGTTAGTAAACGAAATAAAACTTATGGTTCCCTGCTCTGAATTCTTACAGGCTGAAAAAATTATTAATGAGTTAGAACATTCAACTGAACAATAATTCTTAATAGTTTTCTATGTTATTAAATATTTCAATCAGTGCATTGATATAAATAATTTATCGGAAACTTATATCAGTGCTGCTGATTATGGAAATATTTTTATCAATCAGATTTTTTTTAACGGTTTTTTCAAAATTACTTATATCAATTGAGCGAACTGCATCTTCAATGAAGTATGTTTTGAATCCATAATCAGCAGAATCTAACGCAGAGAAATAAACACAAAAATCACCTGCTAATCCTGCGAGAAAAACCTCTTTAATATTTCTTCCTTTCAGAAAAGCAGCAAGCCCTGTTTCTTTTCTTTTACCATTGTCAAAAAAGCCGCTGTAAGAATCAATATCAGGGTCCATACCTTTTCTGAAGATTGCTTCAATCTTTTTTGTATCAAGCTTAGCAGAAAATTCTGCACCGCTTGTTTCCTGAACGCAATGATCCGGCCAGAGTATTTGTTCTAAACCGCCGAGCAATGTCTTATCAAATTGCTTTTTGCCCGGATGATTAGAGGCAAAACTTCCGTGATTCTGCGGATGCCAGTCTTGTGTTGCAGCAATCAAATCAAAATAATCATTTCCCTGAAGTTTATTAATAACCGGAATTACTTCATCACCTTTATTTACAGCAAGTGCGCCGCCGGGTAAAAAGTCATTTTGAATATCAATAATTATTAATGCTTTCATATCATATCTGTTTATTGTTTGTAAAATTATTCTTTAACTCTTCTCTTAATTTCATTAGCTTTTCACTTATGCCGACTTTATAAATATGAGGGAACTCAAATCGTTTATATTCTTCGGGCAGCTTTGATAGATTATCTTTTACTTTCTCTCTGATTATTTCTGCACTTTCTATTCTGATTTTGATACTCCCCTTTTCAGCAACAAGTCTTGTAAGATTGTTTTCATTTAATCCGGTTAAGCTTTTTGATTTTTCTTTATCGAACTGATGATACATTTTATTTATATATTCTTCATCCTTTAATGCAATTGCATCAGCCTGTATAAAACCATTATCATCCGTATATCTGATAATTTTTTTTAGACCTGGTAAAGTAACCTTTTTAATGTTTTCAGATATTTTCAATCTTGGTTTATTATTACACATAGAAAGTTTAAAGACTCCATCCAGTGCAGAATCCGGATTACCGGTAACTAAATTTGTTCCCACTCCGAAAATATCAATTGGTGCCTGCTGTTCTAAAAGACTTTTTATCACCCGCTCATCTAACTGATTTGAAACAACAATTTCAACATAACTCAATCCTTCTTCATCAAGTTTTTTCCTTACTGCCTTTGCAAGATATGCCAGATCACCGCTGTCTAATCTTATTCCCCTTAACCTATAACCAGCTTCTTCAAGCTCCTTTGCAACGATAATTGCATTGGGTAAACCAGATTCCAGTGTATTATAAGTATCAATCAGCAGCACAGTTTTATCAGGATTTGATTTAGCATATTTTCTGAAAGCAGTTAACTCATCATCATAACTTTGAATAAAAGAGTGTGCCATTGTTCCGACAGGAATAAGATCAAACAATTTTGCAGAAAGAACATTGGAAGTAGAATCAAAGCCGCCGATAATTGCAGCCCGGCTTGCTTGTAAACCGCCAAATCCCTGTGCACGTCTTAATCCAAAATCACTTAGGATTTTATCTTTCGCTATCAATCTCATCCTTGCCGCTTTTGTGGAAATTAAAGAATTGAAGTTTAGTGTATTGAGTAAATAGGTTTCCAAAAGCTGCAGCTCAGAAAGTTTTCCTTCAACTGTTACAATCGGTTCATTCGGAAAAACAACTGTGCCCTCTTCAACTGAGTAAATGTTTCCTGTAAATGAAAAACCCTTCAGGTAATCCAAAAAGTTACTATCGAATTTCTGTTTGTGAAGATAGTCAATATCCTCTTTACCAAACTTCAACTCGCTTAAACTTTCAAGCAGCTCCGATAATCCGCTGAATACAACATATCCGCCTTCATAAGGAATTTTTCTGAAAAAATAATCAAATGATGCAATGCAATTATGTTTTCCTTCTTTGAGGTAAGTATCCATCATAGACAACTGATACATATCAGTATAAAGTCCGAGATAATCTTTTAATACTTTCATAATTTTTCTTTTTAATTATTTATTAAAGAATTTGTTAGCAAAGAAACTCTTGCAAAATAAACAATTAATTAATTTTTAATGATCTTAAAATCGTTGTTTTAAGCAGCTCAATTGTCTGATTGACAAATTGTTAAACACAACTTCAAACAATAAAAATAAAAAACCAGCAGCACACCGATTATTTTGTTTTTGCCAATAAGCTATTCTGGTAAAACAATCATTCAATAATTGCTAACTATCAATACCTTCTCACAAATAAGAATAGCTGCTCTTTATGACTTCCTAAATCTGATAATGCCTTGTTAAAAATTGCTTTTATATGGTTTATCCCTCATATACAAATGGCACTAAGATTGAGATTTTGCACCAAATTACATATTCCAACAATAACTTCAGATTTTTTATGATAAGAGGATCAATAAAAGTTGACACAAAAATTTGCAAAGGATGCGAGCTTTGCATCATTGCCTGTCCACAGGATGTGCTTGCATTATCAGTAAATTTTAACGATAAAGGTTATCGTTATGTAGAACTAATCAGCAGTGCGTGCACTGGTTGTATAAACTGCGCATTAGTTTGTCCTGAAGCAGCAATAACTGTTTATCGGGAACCAAAGCCTGCAAAAAAAACTCAGGCTAAAGTTTAATTAATTAATAAAAGGTTTTAAAAATGGAAAAAGAAATCAGGAAAGAAGAGCCTCGTTTGATGAAAGGAAACGAAGCGCTTGCCGAAGCAGCTATCAGGGCAAACATAGACGCTTATTTTGGATATCCGATAACTCCACAATCAGAAGTTATTGAATATCTGATGCTTGAAGTACCGAAAAGAAAAGATAAAGAAACCGTTGTACTGCAGGCAGAAAGTGAAGTTGCTTCAATCAATATGGTTTATGGTGCTGCCGGTGCTGGAGCCAGAGTTATGACATCTTCATCCTCACCGGGAATAAGTTTGATGCAGGAAGGAATATCCTACATTGCTTCCGCTCAGCTTCCTTGTTTAATTGTAAATGTTGTTCGTGGCGGTCCGGGTTTAGGAACTATACAACCCTCGCAGAGTGATTATTTTCAGGCCACAAAGGGAGGTGGTCATGGAGATTACCATCTAATTGTGTTAGCTCCATCTTCAGTGCAGGAACTGGCAGACTTTGTTTTTGATGCTTTTAAATTGGCAGAAAAATACCGCAACCCCGCAATGATTCTTGCTGATGGAGCACTTGGACAAATGATGGAAAAAGTTGTATTACCTGCTGATAACAGTTTTCCAAAAGTTGCTAAACCCTGGGCTACTACCGGTAAAACAAAAGACCGTGAAAGAAATATTATTACTTCTCTGTTTATACAACCCGAAGTAATGGAAAAAGTTAATCTTGAACTTCAGGAAAAATATGCCGCAATGCAGAGCGAAGTAAGATGGGAAGAATTTAATACTGACGATGCGGAAGTATTATTAGTAGCATTCGGACTTTCAGCCCGCATCTGCCAAAAGGTAATGGATCTTGGAAGAGCAAAGGGAATAAAGATTGGATTGTTAAGACCAATTACTCTTTATCCATTCCCTTATAAACGTATCGCAGAGCTTTCGGAAAAGGTAGAATTTATTCTTGATGTGGAAATGAATGCAGGACAAATGGTGGAAGATGTTCGCCTTGCTGTTGAAGGTAAAACACCGGTTTATTTTAAAGGCAGAATGGGCGGAATGATCTCAACACCTGAAGATATTCTAAACGAAGTAGAAGCAATATCTGAAAAACTAAATGTGCTTCATGAATAGGAGAAATTAAAATGAATGAAAAATTATTACTTGATGATGGAATTGAATTAGAACAAGTTTATCGCAGACCCGAAACTCTTACTGATGTTCCATATCATTACTGCCCGGGTTGTTCACACAGTGTTGTTCATAATGTTCTGATGGAGGTAGTTGCAGAAATGAACATTCAGGAACAAACAATCGGTGTAGCTCCTGTTGGCTGTTCTGTATTTGCATATCATTATATGAATATTGACATGCAGGAAGCTGCTCACGGCAGGGCTGGTGCTGTTGCAACTGGTATTAAAAGGGTTATGCCTGATAAACTTGTATTCTCCTATCAAGGAGATGGTGATCTTGCAGCTATCGGTACCGCAGAAACAATTCACACTGCAAACCGGGGAGAGAACATACTTGTAGTTTTTATCAACAACGGAATTTATGGAATGACCGGCGGACAAATGGCTCCGACTTCTTTACCGGGTATGGTTACTTCAACATCACCTTATGGCAGAGATATTGCAATGGCTGGCTATCCGTTAAAAATAACAGAGTTGATTGCACAATTACCTGCTACATATTATGTTACAAGGCAATCTGCTCATAATCCGAACGCTGTAAGAAAACTTAAAAAAGCAATTACAAAATCTTTTGAATATCAGCAGCAGAAAAAAGGAACTTGCTTTATCGAAGTTGTTTCAAACTGTCCCTCCGGCTGGAAGATGACACCTGTTGAAACAATAAAATATCTTGAAGAAGTAATGTTTCCTTACTATCCGCTCGGTGACCTTAAAGTCCCAAAAAATTAAATTGAAATAAAAAAGGAATTTTAGAAATGACAAAAGAACATGAAATAATTTTTGCCGGATTTGGAGGACAAGGTGTGCTTTCTATGGGCAGATTAATTGCTTATGCAGGTATGATAGAGGGAAAAGAAGTCAGCTGGATGCCTTCATACGGTCCTGAAATGAGAGGCGGTACTGCAAATTGTATTGTAATTGTTTCTGATTCAAGAATCAGTTCACCAATTGTAACCAGGTTTGATACTGCAATATTATTAAATCAGCCGTCAATAGATAAATTTGAAAATTCTGTAAAGCCCGGTGGTTTACTAATTTATGAACAATCAACAGCCGTTAAACCTCCTGCAAGAACTGATATTGATATTATTTGTATTTCAGGTATTGAAGAGGCAAATAAACTTGAAGTAAAACAAGTTGCAAATATGTTTATGGTTGGTGCGTTTTTAGAAAAACGTCCTATATTAAAAAACGAAACAATACTTGAAGCCCTGAAAGAAGCATTACCTGCACGAAGACATAACCTGATACCTGTTAATGAACAGGCATTGTCACGCGGAAGAGAATTAGCAAAACTTGCTGATCAGGTTTCAGTATAATTATTAATTATTATTTGAGGAAGTTATGACTGAGTTGGATATAAAATGCCAGCACGCCTGTAAAAACACTTGTGCAACTTTAAATGAAGCATTGCGCAGAGAAACAGCGATGGTAAGATATTATGAAAGCACACTGGACGAATGCAATATCCCTGAAGTAAATTCATTTATATCAGGATTGGTCGAAGATAAACGAAAAGTTATCCTTAGTCTTATCCAGAAACTGAATGAAATACACGTTCGTTCGCAGACATTAGATGGAATTGCATCAAGCTTTAATAATATTGATGGTTAAGTAAAGTAATTTGCATACACTGACCTGATTAACTATATTTGTGCACTGAATTTTGAAACTGAGTAAGTTCTAAATATTTAAAGAAATAATGATCGCGGGGTGGAGCAATTGGTAGCTCGTCGGGCTCATAACCCGAAGGTTGTAGGTTCAAGTCCTGCCCCCGCTACTAAGAAAGCCTGAATATGATAAGTATTCGGGCTTTTTACTTTTAAAACTTGGCCTCACTTTAGTCAGAAATTTCCAGATTTCTGACTAATCTATCAGAAATTTTCTCACCTCTGATCAAGCTCTGAATGAATGACTTTTGAAAGGAATTACAATGCAAAAGTTGTTCATCTCAAAACACAAAAATGGTTATTACTATATCTATTACATTGATCTCAATGGTAAAAGAAAAAGCATAACCACAAAAATCAAAGTTAAATCAAAAGCACTTAAAGCATTATCAAACTTTGATAAGATGATAAGCAGCAAGAAGAATATTATTGCTAACGATTTAACTCTCAAACAATTCCGATGGAAATTTCTTAAGCATTCTGAAAGTTACCATTCCTGGAAGACTACCCTAGATTATAAAAGTACTTTCAATGAAATGGAAGAATTATGCTGGGAAGAAAGGAAAACAAATATTAGTAGATTTTTTAAAAATAATTTTGATCCGACAAATCAAACATACATTATTTGTTTCGGCTTAGACTATGGATTTAACGAAGTATTAACAGATATTTGCGGCGAAGAAATGAAGTTAAATTTTGAAAAGAAGATTGTGCTAAACAATATAACTATTTTGCATACATATCACCCAGGTAGGACAAATACAAATAATAAAACATTTGATGCAGAAAATGTAATAAAATTACTTTCAGAGTAGTAGAATTTTTATGACTAAAAGTCATTTATCAGAAACCAACCGGAACACTGAACTGCTTGCCCGTCTATTAAACGGTGAGCAAATCACAAAACAACAAGCTGCTGATATATACAATGTTGAAGAAATAACAATATCAAGAACACTTCAGTATTATCGCTCTTTGGGTATAGAAGCGTTTGGAAGAAAGTCTGGTATCAAGATTCTTAACAAACCTAAAAAGGATGATCTGGTTGCTCTTGCATCTTATTATATATCTGTAAAACTCAACTCAGATTACTTCAATAAATCAATTAAGACCTATTCTAAAATTGATCCCAGATTCTTTTCAAAAATTATCTTAGCTGCGAAAGCAGTTACCGAAGAAATTATTATAAAGATTGAATACCAAAAATTAACAGACAATATTACCTCCGTGTATATCCTTAAGCCTTATAAACTTGTAGAAAGCAATAGCAATTGGATTCTTCACGCAATTAAAGAGGGAGAAACCACTCTTAAAACTTTCTATTTAAGCCGAATTAAAAGTATTTCTCTTACCAAAAAGAAGTTCAAGAAGGAGTTTACGGAAAATAAATCTAGTGATGTAAAAGAGATTGTGTTAAAGTTTGTACCACAAGTTGAACAAGAACTGTATTATAAAATCTGGTTCGAAGATTTTGAAATCGAAAAGCAATCAGATGGATATATAATATTAAGGACCAATCAACCAATCACAAACCGTTTAGCTGCCTGGTGCATAAGCTGGTGGGATGCTATTGAGATCATAAAACCCATAGAATTACTGAATTACACAAATGAGATGATCGAGGAATATAAATCACAAAATTAATGAAAAATTATTTATGAAATATTTAGGAATTGATGGCTGTAAATCTGGTTGGTTCTATATGTGCAAGGTTTTACAAGAATCTTAAACAGTTGCCCGATCACCTGGAAACAGATCCAAAAAGATTGAAAATGGGGGGGGTATGCAATTATTAATTATTATTGTCAGAATAATCTTGCTGAGTCCCACCGAATTCTCTGTTTATCCTCTAATTAACCACCTGGTTTACTAAGAGTCCATTCTTGTATTTTTTTATAAAAAAGTTTAAATAATTTTAAAATTAACCCATCTGTTAACCGTTCTGGTAACCTGATCCTTGTTTATTTACGATCAAAAAATAAAAAATTAGGAAGAATAATTGCCCCCAAAATTCTTCTCCGGCTCTTTGGCCCCCGAGATTTTTTAAATGAAAATAAAAGAATTATTAAAACATAATAAACATAAAGTCTGTCCCTTCTGCAAAAAACAAGTTAGAAAAAATGCTTTAAGGTGTAAATGGTGCGGTAGGTGGCAACAATCAAAGACGCGCAAGTTAAATCAAGCTTAAGATTTAGATTAAAATTGAAAAATATAATAATTAGGAACTACACACATTTTACCTGGCCACTAAGAATAAGTGGTTATATATTAACCATATCATTTTGTGTAATTGCCCCTCTTTTTATTCCTTTGTTTTTATGGGTGTTTTACCAATCGGAGTTAAATAGAAGAAAAGATGTAGTGATGACAAAACTAAACAATTGGGCAATATACAATATTGATGAAGCTAGATCGATGGGTATTGAACCAAATTTCCGTAAAGCATTTGGTGCAAAAGGAATTACTGGTTTATATCTTGATACTACAAGTTATAATGCTGATCCCACTTTTGAAGATTATCTAAAGAAAGGCGGAAAATTTCCAGTTAAAGAAGAAAATCTTTCCAGAGAAGACTTATTAAGATTAACAAACAGAATAAAAAGGTTAGAAAAAGGTGACTTTTTAGGTTGTCTTGGCGCCATAGTATTTGGCATACTTTTTATTTCTAAGCTAATTAAACTTTATTAGAGATTTTTTTGATGGTGTTTCTTATTATAATGGCTCTTTCAGCCTTAAAAAACTTATTAAAATCGTGGATTAATAATTTATTGGATGATAATTAAAAATGTTATTAGGATTATAATATGTCAGGACTAATTTCAAAAATTTATATGTACTTAATCCGGGGACAAATGAATAAAGCTATCGAAAGAATGCAAAATGATCCAGAATTAAAAAGGCTAAAACAAAAAGTTGATGACGCAAAAACTAAATTTCATGATGTTGCCATGAAAGATGAAAAATTTCAAGCTTTTATATTAAAAACAATAAAAAATAAAATTGTAAAAAAAGAAAGCGATAATAAATCACAAATACCGCACCTAAAAGATCCAGCAATTGAAACTTTACCACCTGCAGATATCGTAGATGAGGGTGGAAACGAAATATACCATAATCCTAAATATACTGACCATGAAAAATGTGTCCTCTCGATTGTAGCAAAATCTCGGAAAAAGGTTGAAAAAAAATTATATGATTCAGGTTATGAAGATAAGGATATTGATGTTGTACTAAATGATATTTTAAGTAAAAGAGTGAGCAAATTTGTAATTATACCTGAATTAATGTTATTCGAAAAAGCAAAAGCTAAATTAGATTCAATAACAATAACAACGGCAAAGGAAGAAATAAAAAATCAATATTGCAGCAATTGCGGTTCAAAGTTTTAAAGCAAATAGCAAATTTTGTTCAAGTTGTGGTCAAAAAATCAATGGGTGAAAAATGAAAAAATATTGCTCCGAATGCGGAAAAGAATTACAAGCAGAAGATAAATTCTGTTTGGAATGTGGTACTAAAATAATAAACGAAGAGGAATTTAAAACTGTGATTAAAACTCTTTCTGATGAAAAATTAATTCCCTCGCTTGGAATTAACAACCGAGATACAAATTTAAAGTTCATAAATAATATTTCAGTAGGTGAAAGTAAGGACTGGTTGACCACGCTGTTACTGTGTGCTTTTATGGGGGGATTTGGTGCTCATCGCTTTTATACCGGGCATACCAAAATAGGAATTATTCAAATACTTACTTTTGGTGGGTTCGGCATTTGGGTGCTTATAGATTTAATAATGATTCTTTCGGGATCGTTTAAAGATATTAATGGTTACAAATTAATTAAAAAGTAAAGTTGTGTAATAATTATGGCAAAATTCTGTAATAAATGCGGTTCAAAACTTAAAGTGAACAGTAAATTCTGTTCAAGCTGTGGCAACAAAATACCATCCTATGATTTATCAGATATTGAATCTAAAAAAATAGCTGACATACAAAATATCGATGAAAAGCGAAATTTGCTGGTTGAAAATAAGTCGGATAATGATAATCAACTTATACCCTCAATTGCTCAAGAGAATGCCAATAGTGATGACTTGTTAAAAGAGTTAGTTAAAAAAGTCATGGAGGACCCTGCTTCAATTGCACTATTTAAACTAGGTAAGCCTTTTAAAGATCTGGAAGAGAATGAACAAAAATATTGTATTGAGTTAGCTAATGAAACCAGGAAATCAAGAGGAGTAGAATTATTGGTTGACTATAAGCTTCCTAAATATGACAATAAGGAAGAAGAAGAAGAACTGAAAGAGGATGAATATGTAGAAGAAAATGATGAAGAAGAAATGGAAGAAGATGATGATACCGAAGAAGTGGAAGCAGTGGAACCCTTGTCAGCACTTGCCAATTTCGTAAAGAAATCATTATCTATTAAATTACAAGAAAATCAAAGCTTAAACGAAATTAACGATATCGTCAACCTTCAGGATGAAGAAATTAAAGATGTAAATATAATTAATGAGATAAAGGAAGGACTTAATAAATGGGGAAATGATATACCTTTCCATGATTTTAAAGATATCGGGGATTTAATAGAAATAAAGTCTATTGTCAACAAACCTGTATTTGCAACAGGACTAATCACCAGTATTGATAACCGAATTTTAATACCGGAGTCAAAACCGTATGAGCAAGAAAGATTACCTGACGAAAGACTAAAAGCAAACGATATTGATATTTGGGAAGTTAAAATCGACAAGCTGAAAGATTTCCAAGAATATTTCAAAAAAGTAAAATATGAAAAGACAAGAGAAAATAAAGAATGTTCTATCTGCAGAGGTGAAGGGAAAATTGGTTGTAGCAATTGTAGGAAAACCGGAAGAGTACGTTGTCATAATTGTTATGGCAGAGGAGAGTGGACTTGTAGAAGATGCGGAGGTAAAGGAGAAAATACTTGCTCAAGCTGTGATGGGAGGGGTTGGAAAAGAAAATCTGATGGAAGTACAAAAGAGTGTTGGAATTGCAGTGGAAGTGGGCGAAAACGTTGTTCTGAATGCAATGGGAGCGGAATAATAATATGTTCAACTTGTCACGGTGCCAAAGAATTGACTTGCAGTGTGTGTTACGGAAAGGGTGAGTTAACTTGTGAAAATTGTAAAGGAAAGCGAAGCATCCTTTATTATCTAAGTAACGAAATAAATATCTTTAATGAGGTTTATAGCGATTTTGTTAATCTTAAAAATAGATTTGGAGAACTTCCTAAACTTGCTGATGAAATAAAAAACACAGAGCCTAAAATAGTTTTCTGGAAAAAACTAAATAGAATCAATCCAGCTAGTTTAGATGAAATAAAAAATGAGCTAGTAAAAAATACTATCAGTAACTTGATTTTAAACGAGGTTGAAATTGAGGTGCAATCAAATGAACTTAAAAATGAGAATAAAATTATACTTGAAGGTTTGGAAATATTGAGATACGATTGTTTGGAAGTTAATTATAAATTTAAAACTACAGAATATAAACTCTACTTGATCGGAGAAGCAAAAAAAATAATAACCTATGATGATCCTATTAAAGAGGTAAATTCAAGTTATTTAAAAAACGCAGAAAAATACTATTTGGCTTCGGATTATTCAAAAGCTTATAATTTTATATTCAAAAGCTTCTTAATGAATGACGCTTTTAAGAATATAGCGGACTTAAAATCAAAATTACCTAAGGGCCTAAACGAGAAGGATTTTGTAAAACACTTAACAAATTTAATCGAAACTAATTTAGAGGAATTTGTAAAATTTAATAGATCGATAGTCAACTCATTAGACGAGTTTGTTCGGGGTTACGATAAATTAAAAAGTCAGGAAGATTTTGAGGAGAGATTAAAAAATCTGAATGAACCCCAACGCAATATGTTTAAACTATTCCAGATAAATAGTACTGAAAATGTGAAGATGATTGACCTTTTATCAAGAGTTGTATATCAGTTTAGAATTAAGCTAATTGAAAAATTATATTTTGAGAAAGACTTTAAGAAAGTCTACATAAATTCAAAAGAATTATATGTGGCAAAGAAAGAACGTGCCATTGAAAAATATTTTAAGCGTGCAAGGTTAATTAGAAGTTATCCTTTGATTATAATTAATATGTTAATTGCTGCTATGTATACTTATATTCTAGTCGATAAAAGCCCTACTAATTTATCAATCCCAATAGTGTTTATTTCTTTATCATTATTCGGGTATTTTTTTGTATATGAAAAAATGATATCTCTCTCCAAAAAGGGAGTAGATTTTTTTGAAGAATATACCTCTGAAAAAATTTGGGGTGGATTTTGGCGATCCTTCCTTTATCAGCTTGGACTTTATTTGTTTATAGCAGTAATTGCAAGGCCACCAATTGAGTAGTTTAATAACTAAATACCAATATGGTGGTTATGCTTCAGCGTTATCAGCAAATGATATGTCACGAATGGCGACCAAGGATTCCTCAAATCTTGAATCGTTAAAAAAACGCTCAGGTTGGATTATTGCATTGCAACTCGCAACGATGGCACAACTCCAGGCACATCACAGAGAAACAATGAGGGCTCTAGGCGAAATAAATGATTCTTTAATAAAGATTAATGATAGTATTAAAGACGGCTTCGAATCTCTTGAAAATGCAATTTACAGACTTGAATCTAATCTGCTTTTAGAACTTTCGGATATAAAATGGGTTCTTTCATCGATAGATAAGAAATTTGATAAGCTATTAAATTTTATTGAATTCCCGAGAGCAACTGAAGCTGACGAATTAATTATTCAAGGTGCATACACTTATTCAAAAGGATATTTTGATGAATCAGAGAGCTGTTTCCAGCGAGCAGAAAAATTAAACCCCACTAATTTTAATTTAAAAATTAATAAGGGTTTTCTTTATTTAAGTTTAGACCAACCGGAAAAAGCTATAGAGAATTTTAAAAAGGCTGTAGATTTCAGTGATATTTTCTACAACAAAAAAAATATTAAAGAAGAGGATATTGTTAAGTCAAAAATATATGCTTTAGAATGCCTGGCAAGGACATATTATTCGGTAGGGGAATACCAAAAAGCATACAAAGAAATGCTGGAAGCTGCCTCACTAAGAAATTCTATAAAATTTATAGAAAAAAAAGCTTTGTATTTAACACAGGTTTATAATGCATTATCAGGAGGACAGGAATCTGCACTAAATGAAATTATTAACTTATCAATAACAGATCATTCACTTTTTACTCAAGCAATCCTTGATCCTGATCTGAATAAAATTCAAAATCAATTAATAGAAAAATATGATACTCTAATTCAAAGTAAATCCGATGAAATAATTAAAAAAATATATAATACAAAAAACCAGCTTGATTCCATAAAAAATGAAATCTCAACAAAAATATTTAATGAAATAAATGATAAGATTAAAAATTTTGATATAGTACTATCGGAAGGTAAATATTATAAAATAAAGAAGTTATCAAAAGAAATACACGAATTATCGAATTCAATGGAATCGTACCAAAATAAAGTCTCCAGATATAAAATTATAATTGAAGAAATTGAACAAAAAAAGAAGGAATTCAAAGAATATAAGTCATTAGCAGACCAGTACAATATTCATTCTGATTATGAGAAAATCTCTTATATTTCTTCTTGCAGAAATCAGATTGAGAAAGATCTAAATGAATTAGAATCTGAGCTAAAAATCCTTAAAGAGTATGTTTATGACAAAGGAATGGATTCCAGCCTTAATAAAGATTTCTTAGCAAATAATGATACAAAATATTGCAGCGATTGCGGCTCAAAGCTTAAAGTAAATAGCAAATTTTGTTCTAGTTGTGGCCATAAAATCAATAGGTGAAAAATGAAAGAATACTGTTCTGAATGCGGAAAGGATTACAAGTGGATGATAAATTCTGTTTAGAATGTGGCACTAAAGTAATTGATGAAGATTCAATTGAGAATGGATTACAAGAAGAGAATCCTGAATATGTAGAAAAGAAATCCACGCCTCCCCCTGTAATGCAAATTAAAAATAATAATAAATCAGCAAAACCAGACAGAAATGTTAAAAATCTGACTAACATTTCGGAGGGTGTTTCAGGAAATTTAGTAAAGAAAATATTATCCACCAAAATATTATTATATATATTTGGAGGATTTGTGATTATAGTATTTGTTCTCTTTATGGTATTTAAAGAGTCAAATGAACAAAATAAAAATCCCCCTCCCTCCACTCCCAATCCAAAAACAAATTGCTGAGATACTTGAGAAAGCAGACGAGGCAAGACAAAAACGCAAAGAAGCAAACAAACTTACTGATGAATTTCTGCAATCTGTATTTATAGAAATGTTTGGCGACCCGGTTAAGAATCCGAAAGGGTGGGAAAAAGGAATCATCAGGGATGTAGTAGAATATTCTGAATACGGAACATCGAAGAAATCAAATGATAAAGGAATTGGTTATCCAATACTTGGAATGAACAATATAACTTATGAGGGTAGTATTGATTTAACAAAATGTAATTATGTTGATTTGAAAGCCAAAGAATTTAAGAAGCTGAAGCTTGAAAAAGGTGATATAATTTTTAATAGAACAAATTCAACTGAATTAGTTGGCAAAACTACTTACTGGAATCTTTGTATAGATGCTGTGATTGCATCTTATCTAGTAAAAATTAGGTTAATAAATGCAATTGAGCCGATATGGTTCTCTTTCCTTTTGAACACACTGAGCTATAAAAATCTATTTGAAAGCAGATGTAAAAAAGCTGTAAATCAATCTAACATAAGTCCAACATTATTAAAAGAGTTTCCCCTAATTATACCCCCAAATTCACTCCAACAACAATTTGCAGAGATAGTAAACAAAACAGAAGCATTAAAAGAAAAACAAAAACAATCAGAGCAGGAGCTGGAAAATCTTTTTCAAAGCTTAATGCAAAAAGCGTTTAAAGGGGAGCTGGTTGCTTAAGGAACTCATCCTAATCCTTCTCTTAAAAAGAGAAGGACTTGTTGGAAGTGATAACATTATATTTTATTTGCTGACAGAAAAATTGATGTAAAATAAAGTGGTTGGAGTGAGTTTGCTGAATTAACAAAATAATTCTGTTGCTCAGTAAACTCATCCTAAATCCTTCTCTTAAAAAGAGAAGGACTTATTGGAAGTGTCAACATTATATTTTATTTGCTGACAGAATAATTGATGCAAAGTTTTATAATGATAACAAGCCTCTCTCTTACCAAGAGAGAGGTTGGAGAGAGTTCGCTGAATTAACAAAATAATTCTGTTGCTCAATAAACTCATCCTAAATCCTTCTCTTAAAAAGAGAAGGACTTGTTGGAAGTGATAACATTATATTTTACTTGCTGATAGAAAAATTGATGTTAAGTTTTATAATGATAATAAGCCTCTCTCTTGCCAAGAGAGAGGTTGGAGAGAGTTCGCTGAATTAAAGAAAAATTCTGTTGCTCAGTAAACTCATCCTAAATCATTCTCTAAAAAAGACTGTTTGATAAAATCTTATAACTCTATCCTTCGGATAGTTGTTCATCATTCTATTCTTATACTTTCTTTTCATTTTATTTAAGCTTATCATTCTGTTAACAATTTTAAATAATTATGGTGATGAAATGAAAAACAAATTATCACTAGCCTTCTTCTTGCTCTTCCCTTTTATCCTCTATGCTCAAAAAGATGTACAAACCATCACTGATATTTCACCAGACGGAAAAACAACCGCAACTTATAAACAAAGTGAAAGCTTTTCAGCCGGACAAGTAATTACCTTAAGCGATGATATTCCTTATGGACTTACTCCCGATTGGAGTTCAACTCTGCAAAGACAAATCGGTGGTATAGCCTGGGGTGATTTTGATAATGATGGTGATCTCGATTTAGCAACCGGCTGCTATTTTAGTCAGTCCTATCCGCCAATTCCAGATTATGAAGTGCTGATTTATAGAAATGATAACGGGATTTTAACAACAACACCAGTCTGGATTTCTACGGATATGAGATCCACTACCGACCTTAAGTTTGCTGATATTAATGGCGATAACAGACCTGAATTAATTGCAGCTAACGGCGACCAGTCATTTGCTCCTTCTGTAATTTATTTTAATGGTGAAAGCGGATTGAGTAATTCACCCGGATGGATCTCGCAGGATAACAACTGGACTGTTGGCGAAGCATTATGTGATATTGATGATGACGGCGATCTTGACCTTGCGTTTGGTAATCAGGGCAATACCAGTAACCCGACAAAACCTATCTGCATTTTTTACAACAATGGCGGATCTTTTCCTACAACACCAAACTGGCTTTCTGCTGATGCAATGATTACTAATTCTGTAGCATTCGGAGACCTTGATAATCAACAGATAAAATATAAATTTCTTGAATACTACGGCGATGGAACAAGGTCTGCTTTCCTGCTTCCCTTATTTCCGATTTATTCTATCGATACCGTTTTAGTAGATGATCAGCCTTATAATGCATATTGTTACGATCCTGTAAGCGGATGGATTTCATTAGCATCCAAACCACAAACAGGTATTACTGTTAAAATTTCGTATCGTTACATTGCTAAAGGAGACCTCGCCGCATCAAAATGGGTAAACTATGAAAGCGGAATTTATTTTAATAATAATGGCGTGATTAATACTTTACCCGGTTGGACTGTAGGCAATACTCAAAGTCAGAAAGGTATTGTATGGGCAGACTTTGACAAAGATGGTTATCAGGATCTTGCTATTTCAGGAAGCGGAGCTCAGGCTGTTATTTATAAAAACCAAAGCGGAGTATTGACCGGACCAATCTGGACCTCAAATTCTCCAACAACTTCTGCACAGGAATTAATTGCCGGAGATATTGATGGAGATGGTTATCCTGAACTTGCTGTTGTTCATTTTGGCGGCGGAAGAGTTGAAATTTTTAAAAACAGAAGCGGTGTACTGGATGTTGATCCAACCTGGGTATACGCTGCAGGATCATCTGCTACTGCAATTGCATTTGGAGATCTCAATGGTGATGGTGCCCTTGATTTAGCAGTTGGAACAGCAAGAAATCCAGTAGTTGTTTTTCTTAATCAGAATCCTGTTCCGGTTGAACTGATTTCTTTTACTGCTTCGGTGAATGAAAATAATGTTCAGTTAAACTGGAGCACTGCCTCAGAAACAAATAATCAGGGATTTGATATTGAAAGACGAATAACCCAAAGCGAAAAAAATAACGAGTGGACAAAGATTGGATTTGTTCCCGGATTTGGCTCATCAACAGAAAAACATTTTTACTTTTTTAATGATGAAAATCTTTCGGGAGGAAAATATCAGTACCGGATTAAACAGATCGATTTTGATGGAAGTTTCAAGTACTCCGAGGTAGTTGAAGTGGAAATCAATTTACCTGTAAATTTTTCATTAGAGCAAAACTATCCTAACCCGTTTAATCCATCTACAAAAATCCGTTATCACATTGCCGGCAGTTCGTACATTACACTTAAGGTGTATGATATTCTTGGGAATGAAGTTATCACTCTTGTTGATAAATTCAGAAATGCCGGAAGTTACGAGGTTGAATTTACTGCTCATTCGGATATGACCCGCAGCCTTTCAAGCGGTGTTTATTTTTATCAGTTACGTGTTACAAATCCGGAAACAAATTCAGAGCAAAGCTTTGTTGAAACAAGGAAAATGATATTGATAGAATAGAAGCCTGAATTTTTAATTTACATATCCCCTGTCAAAAACATTGACAGGGGATTTTTTTTAAATCTCTGACTAAAACTTAAGACATTTCTAAAAAAACTTATCTCTTTTCAGATATCTGCCAATCATTGGATATTATACACATTCAGAAATTCAAGCCTCATAAAATTTTTGTGTATCTTTGCATATACATTAAAAAAATTCTGGAGTACATTGTGAAAAAATTTCTTCTTCTTATTGTTTTCTTTATATCATCTAATCTTTTTGCCCAAAACTGGCTTTATGTCGATTCTGTTTTTAATGTATCAGGTGTAAGTGTTGGTAGTTTTTCTGCACCTTATTTTGCAGATCTTAACAATGATGGATACCTTGATCTTATTTTAGGCAGCATTGGTGATGAAGCTGAGTTTTTTTGGAGCAATCCGCAACCGTTTCCAACAACATTTGTAAAGGATAATTCTGTACTGGAAAATATTTATGCAGGCGGAATTGCCAAAACAAATGCTGATTATCCTACTCTGGTTGACTTAGACGGAGATGGAGATCTCGATCTTATTATAGGCGGGTATAATGGACTTTTGTATTATGAAAATGTCGGCACAATTTACTCTCCGCAGTTTGAAGCCGGAGATACAATTTTTGTTGACGTTAATTTACTGATTGGAACTGATCCTAAACCAGCATTTGTTGATATTGATGATGATGGTGACTTTGATTTGTTCGTTGGAATCGGCGAATCAATTTTAGGCGGTCCTGAAGCGGGTATAACTATGGGATTCAGAAATACCGGAACAAGTACAAATCCTGTGTTTACTTTAGATAATTCTCTCGTTACCGGAATTTCCGATATTGGATTAAACGCTTATCCGGCTTTTGCAGATATTGATGGTGATGGTGATTACGATCTTCTTTTTGGAAGAGACCTTCAGACTTTAGTTTATTATAGAAACACCGGAACAAAACAAAGTCCCGTATGGACTATAAATGCAACCGTATTTGGCGGAGTAGAATCAAACACTATTTGGAAACAACCTGCTCTTGCAGATATAGACAATGATGGTGATATTGATTTAGTTTATGGTACTTCTAACGGCATATTATACACCTATCGCAATACAGGAACTACAACTGCACCAGCATTTCAGTATTATCCTGATTATTTGAAAGTCATAAAGATTAATGCAAGCGGAGGTACTGCATCTTTAGCAGATTTTGACGGCGATGGAGATAATGACCTTATTAGTGGATACTGGGATGGCAAATTCTTTTATTTTATAAATGATGGAACTCCGGAAGTTCCTGTTTTTAAACAAGTTTCTGCACCATTTTCAAATATCAAAGTAGGCTCTTACAGCACTCCTGTTTTTGTTGATATTGATAATGATGGAGATTATGATATTGTATCAGGTGCAATGGATGGTAAGGTTTATCTTTATATTAACAATAACGGTACCTTTACACAAAATACAACTATGTTTGGTACAATTGATATTGGATGGCAAAGTATCCCATCTTTTGCAGATCTTAACGGTGATGGTCATCTTGACCTTCTTGTTGGTGCAGAAAGCGGAAGTCAAACAAAGTTTTATTTAAATGATGGTAATAATGTATTTACCGAAAACACTACTATGTTTACCGGGGTTACTTTCCCAAATTATGGAAGACCAACACTTGCTGATATTGATAATGATGATGACTTTGATTTGATAATTGGTGATAACTGGGGCTCTATCAAATTTTACAGAAACAACGGAACAGTAAGCAGTCCTCAATGGGTAAGAGAAGATTCATTATTTGCGGGCATTACAGTTAAACAGGGTACACATCCGGCGTTTGCAGACCTTGATGGAGATTTCAGAAAAGATATGGTAATCGGTGAGTATAACGGAAATTTTCATTTTTATAAAAATCTGTTTTCACCGCTTACAGATGTAAAAGATCAGTTTTCAGAATTGCCGCTTAGTTTTATATTAAACCAGAATTATCCAAATCCGTTTAATCCTGTTACAACAATAAGGTTTCAGTTGACTGAAAGCGGCTACACAACATTAAAGGTTTATGACATTCTTGGAAAAGAAATTACAGTACTTGTAAATGAGTATAAAACTGCCGGAAGCTATCAGGTTTACTTTGATGCAAAACAGCTTTCAAGCGGAACGTACTTTTACACATTACAAAGCAGCGGTCAATCAATTACAAAGCGGATGATGCTGATTAAATAATTTATTAAACAGATTATTAATTTCTTAAAGCCGTTAACTTTATTCTTAACGGCTTTTTTTATGATTTTTACTTTTGTTTATTAGCAAGTAAGTGGCATATATAATATGGGAAAGTTTTGTGCATTAATTATAGAAGAATGCTTATAGCTCCCGAAACTCAACTTCATCAGACTAATAAACTTAAATTTCTGAAATCGTGTTTTCAATTTTATCAGCTTTGATTGAAACTCTTATTTTAACTGCTTAAATTTAGGCTGTAAGAAGTATTCAATAATCGTAAAAGCATTATGAAAGAGTTCTTCAGCGTTCAGGAAGTAGCAAAACTTCTGGACTTAAGCCATTCCGGAGTTTTGTATCACATAAAAAGTAAAAAATTGAAATCCACTCAGGTTGGGAAAATATATATAATTAAAAGAGAGGACTTTGCTGACTTTTTAAAAGATCAAAAAAAAGAAAAGAAGTCTAAAAAGAAACCTGAAGAGCCGCAGTTGTTTTAACTAATCCTTTGAATAATCCATCAACTTTTGTCTGTAGATTTCCAGCTCCTTTCTGTCTGTTCCTGCAAGTTCTTTAATACAATAACAATAAGCACCTAATACCGGTATTATTAAATTTTTATCATCAGAATAAAATATATCCAGCTTTTTTATAACTGTGTCAAGATCAATCTTATCAGACAAAGGTGATTGTGAAATGTTCATCAGGTCTTTATCACAATTAAATATTACCGGGGATTTTCTTCCGGATAATTTCTGAAGTTTCTGATTATCAAGAATCGAAGAGAGATAATTCTGTTTGTAATCTGCAAGTTTTTTTATCGGCTGCGAAAGGGATATCCAGGCATATCCGTTATCATAACCTTTTGTAAGATATGTATCCTGTGCTGAAATAAATGACTGAAAATAACACAGCATAATTAGTGTTAATAACTGATATCTCATCTTTATAAGTTTATAATATATTCTTTCGATTGAAATAAACTTTCAAATACTTATGGTTTAAAATATTAAATTAATATCTGACAATTATTATTGCTTGGAATTATAATGAGTTCACATCTTCTCAGTAAATCTTCTTTTATACGCGGCGTTCAGTGCGAAAAACATCTGTACCTATACAAATATCATTACAACGAAATGGACAAGGTTTCTGAGATGCAGGAGGCTGTGTTTAAACGCGGGACCGATGTCGGGAAGCTGGCACAGCAGCTTTTTCCTGATGGAATTGATGCTTCACCAAAATCCGCATTTGAATATAGCAAAGCAATAGCCGAGACTAAGGAACTAATACAGAAAAAACAAAAGATAATCTACGAAGCTTCATTTTTTTTCAGTGAGGTTTTATCAATTGCAGATATAGTTGTTAATGAAAGCGGTACTCTGGAAATATTTGAAGTAAAAAGTTCTGTTTCAATTTCAGAAACTTATTTGCAGGATGCAGCTCTGCAATATTGGGTAATCTCTAACAGCGGATATAAGATAAAAGATTTTTCCATTATTTATATAAATAATCAATATGTGCGGAACGGAAATCTTGAGTTAGATGAACTTTTTAAAATTGAATCAGTTTTAAATTTAATACTACCAATGCAGGATTGGGTTCAGGAAAAAGTTAATCGATTTAAAGAGGTATTGAGAAAAAAGACAATTCCTTCGATTGATATCGGAGAGCATTGTCATAACCCATATATCTGTTCATTCTTTCAATATTGCAGAAAGCATATTCCGGATAATTCAGTATTTGATCTTTCCGGTTTGCATTTGGATAAAAAATATGATTTATACAGAAACGGAATAATAAAGCTTGAAGATATTCCCGACGATGTAAAACTACCTAAATCAGCCGGACTTCAGCTTGATGTTTATAAGAGCAAAAGAAATATAATTGATAAAATCGCAATTAAGGACTTTCTATCCGGGCTTAATTATCCGGTTTACTTTATGGATTTTGAAACATTTCAGCCTGCTGTTCCTATGTTTGATAACTCGAAACCGTATATGCAAATACCCTTTCAGTATTCTGTTCATTATAAAAAAAGTAAAGAAAGCAACCCTGAGCATTTTGATTTTTTAGCTGAGGCAGCAAATGATCCGAGAGTTAAATTCATTATTAACCTTTTAAAAATAACCAAAGGTAATGGTGATATAATTACTTATAATAAAACATTTGAGATTTCCCGGTTAAAAGAAATTGCAGAAACTTTTCCAGAGTATAATGATGATATTCAGGATAGAATCAGTCGTATAAAAGATTTAATGCTGCCATTCCAAAAAAAATATTATTATACAAACGATATGAAAGGCTCGTATTCGATTAAATATGTTCTGCCGGCACTTATACCGGATTTAAGTTATGAGAATTTAACAATCAATGAAGGCGGACTTGCATCAATTAAATTTGAAAGTTTATTCTATGAAACTGATTTAATCCGGATTGCCTGTACCCGGACAAATCTTCTTGAATATTGTAAGCTTGATACCTTTGCAATGGTTAAGCTGTTAGAAAAATTAGAGTCTCTTTAACTTTAATTACTTTAGTCTTAAATATTTTTCAAACCAGTTTCTTTTCATCTCATCAACTTCCTTTCTGTGAGATTTTAAAAAATGATCTCCATCTTCAAGCATCACCAAACGATAAGGAAATTTAAGTTCCAGCAATTTATAAGAAAGGTCAATTGAATCGTTTGGAGTTACCTGTTCATCGTTATTGCCGTGAATAATCAGTAATGGTGTAGTATTCGGAAGTTTTTCAGGAAAATTAATTATCGATCTTTTCTCACATCTGCTTTTAAAATCACTTTCCTTAAATTTTGCTGAAGTCTGTTCATACAATCTTTTCTTAAATTTACTTTCTTCTGCACTGCATCTTAGATTTGCGATTCCGCCAATTACAACAGCAGCTTTGAAAATATTTGTTCTTGTTAAGGTAAGATAAGTCATCATTCCGCCGCGGCTCCAGCCTTCAATTCCCCAAATCTCAGTATCAGCTTGTGGAATTTCATCAGCAATAGTTACCAGATTAAGGACATCATTTAAATCATCACCGCCAAAATCATCATGACCCTCTCCACCGTCATTGCCCCGGTATTGAGAAGAAAAGACACAAAAACCCCAGCTTGCTATTTGTCCAAACATACCGCGGGCAGTAAACTTATCAATCGCTCCGGAATTACCAATTCCCCCGCGGCACCAGATAATACAAGGATATTTTTTTAAGTTGTCTTTGGGATAAGCAATGTAGCCTTTTACTTTTAATCCATCTGACAAATAAGTGATTTTTTCTACTACGGTTTTTGTAAGAACATCTCTGCCCCATCCGCTCTCAATCATCAATTCCTGTTGAGGATTAAGGGAGATTATTTTCCTTTCAAGAATTTTACTTTTCATTTTTACTTGATTGTATTAGTTATACTATCAGGTGTATCCCTGTGATATATGTATGTTGGAAAATTTACTTTTTCAACTGTATAATTTTTCATAACTCTTTCAAGAAATTCGGAGTCTTCGCTATAGTGCATATCTTTAAATCCTTTCAATTCAATAAAAACATTTCTTCTCCCAAAAAAAGTTGCGCCGATTGTACATTGAGAAAGGTGGATAAGTTTTGTTGTGTCATTTTTATCCGGAACAAATTCATTCCCTATTATTTTTACACCGCCATGCAAAAAATCAACCTGAGGATGCAAGGTTAAATAATTTATCCTTTTCAGAATATGATCAATATGGTATTCGTCATCACTATCCAGAAAAGTAATATATTCTCCTTTAGAATTTTTGATACCGTTGTTTCGTGCTGCCGGAAGAAATTGGTGCTGCTGATAAACAACATTTATTTTTGAATTACTGTTCTTATAATTTTCCAACAGTTGGGCTGAATTATCTTCGCTTCCATCATCAACCGCAATCAATTCCCAGTTTATATAACTTTGATTTATAACAGAATCAACGGCTCTTTGAATATAAGCTTCTCTGTTATAAACCGCCATAATGATCGAAACCAGCGGCAAAGGTATGTCTTTATCTGACAATGTGCTCATTTTTTTTAGAGTCTTATTATCTGTATGAATTAAACCATTCTAACTTAAACAAAATATATTATGATTAAATATACCTTCAAAAAAATAATATTGATTCATTATATTTGCCCTGCACAAATATCAGGGAAATGATAATGGCTAAAAAGCAAAGCAAGCAGCAGATACAAAAATCATCCGATACAAAATTAAAATTACCAGTACAAAAAATTATTATCGCGGTTATTGTTCTTGCAGTTATAGGTTATTTTATAGTTGATAACTTTGTTAACAAAGAGCCCAAAATGGAATATTATACTTTTACAAAGGAAGGTGAACTTATATTTACTGATTCTCTCGGTACATTAAAGGCAAAGATAGATTTGGAGATAGCTGATAATGATTATGAGAGACAACTTGGTTTAATGAACCGGAAAGAGATGTCTGAAAACCAGGGAATGCTTTTTATCTTTCCCAAAGAAGCTTATCAATCTTTCTGGATGCGGAATACTTTTATATCGCTTGATATGATATTTGTTAATGAACAGAAAAAGATTGTAACAATTCACAGAGACACAAAAATTCTTACAGAGCAAAGCTATCCGGCATCCGAGCTTTCAAAGTATGTTGTTGAAGTAGTAGCGGGTTTTTGTGCTAAACACAATATACAAATTGGTGATAAGATCAATTGGATGGGCACGCGTCTGTCAAACAATAATAAATAAGATTGAATAAAGATTTTTCAATTCTGGATTGTGCTGTTTAAAAATTAGCTGCCGTAAAGCCTGTCTTCAACAAGCTCGCAAATAATATGAGCAACTGTAATATGACCTTCTTGTATCCTTTGAACATTTGATGACGGAATAATGATCGGTAAATCAACCAGTGATTTTAATTCACCTCCGTTACCGCCCAAAAATCCGATTACTTTCATCCCCTTAGAGTGAGCTTTTTCAACTGCTTTAATTACATTTTTGGAATTTCCGCTTGTTGATATTGCAAGCAGAACATCGCCAAGAGAACCAAGTCCTTCTACATTTCTGGCAAACACATTTTCGAAACCGATATCATTTCCGCCTGCGGTTAGGTTTGATGAATCAGTTGTAAGAGCAATTGCGGGTAAAGCAGGACGCTGAATAGCATGATTTAATCTTATCATAAATTCGGTTGCGATATGCTGACAATCTGCCGCACTTCCTCCGTTACCGCATAATAAAAGTTTGTTACCGTCTTTATATGATGAAACCAGTATATCAACAGCTTTTAAGATTTCTTCGGTAAGCTGATCTCTTATCTTTAATTTTGTTTCTGAACTTTCGTTAAGAGAATCTATTATAAATTTTTGTGCGTCCAATTTTTAATCCTTAAAAGTAATGTTACATGAATTAAACTGAATTACCTGATTTTAACGGATCGGTTTTAATCCATCTGTTCTGTTGAATCAGCGTTCAATTGAGTTAAACCAAAATACTTTGTTTAATATGAACAGCAGAAGCAAAATCTTTAATCAGGTTCCAGTTGTTTTCATTTTCAAAATAATTTCCTGTCACAATCACTGAAGCACCGCTTTCAACTTTTTCGCGTGCAGTTTGAGGAGTTCTTATTCCGCCGCCAACGATAATCGGTATGCTGCATTGTTCACTTACAGCTTTAATCATTTCATTTGGAACTGAATTATCAGCACCGCTTCCGGCTTCAAGATAAATAAATTTCATTCCAAGATACTCAGATGCAAGTGCAGTTGCTGAAGCAATCTCTGGTTTATTTCTTGGAATCGGCAAGCTTCCGCTCATATATACTGCTGTGGTAGTTGTGCCCGATTCGACTAATATATAAGCAGTGGATATTGGTTCAATTCCTGCTTTTTTAATCGATGGTGCTGCGAGAACATGCTTACCTATTAAATGCTCAGGATTTCTTCCGCTTACAACCGAGAGAAATAAAATTGCATCAGCAAAAGATGAAACCTGAGTGATGCTGCCGGGAAAAATAATTACCGGTAGATTAGTGTTTATCTTTACTTTTTCAAGAAAAGATTCAAAATCACCATTGATCATCAAACTGCCGCCAACTAAAAAACCATCAACACCGGATTTCTGACAGTGATTTAAGAAATTACTTAATTTTTTTTCTGAAAGTTTATCAGGATCAAGAAGGACTAAATAAGCAGCTCCTTTTTCCTTAATCGTATTTAACAGGTGATTGTAAATCTTCATAATTATTGAATTAATGCTGATTCAATATAGGAATTTAGGCTTTTAGATAAAAGATAGAGTTGTTAAAGATTGACATTATTCTGAATATAATAAATCCGAATTACTGTTTTAGCTTATTTAATTTCACTCAGATAATCATTTTTACAATTTCTTCGTGGTCAATTATAATCAAATGAAATTTCTTTGACTTTCTTTTTACAACTAAATGACAAATAAATAATCAAGATTCAGTAGCCTTACCACAGTTCAAGTTAGAAATTATGAAAACATTAATAAAAATATTATTGGTTGTGGTCGGCTTTAACTCTTTTGAGCTTATTTCACAAACATCACCATCAAATAAGAGCTTTTTTTACCCGGGTGAAACTCTTGTATATAAAGTAAAGTGGACATTTCTCAGAGTCGGAACGATTACAATCAAAACAGCACCTTACAAAAATGATGCTGATCATATTAAAGTTAGTATGCTTGTGGAATCAAATCCGTCCATTCCCTTCGTAGATATTAGAGAGTACAATGAAAGCGTTATTGACCGCGAGTCATTGATGTCCTGCTCATTTTATGGTTTTTATAGAAACGGCAGCGATGAAGTAAAGTACACAACTGAATACAGTGATGAGTCAAAGACATCTGTCTGGAAAGCTTTTGATGTAACAAACCATCGCCTTATTGATTCAATTAAGATAAATAAATGTCCCCGCTATTTAGATGGTCCATCATTATTCTTTTTTACAAGAGCAAATTCAAATCAGATTAAGGTTATAAATGTCCCAACAATTATTGAGGGTAAAATAGAAACCACAAAATTTATTTTTACCGGCACTAAAGAAGAGATTGAAATTGATGCTCTTGATTATCCTGTTATGTCCACTCAATATTTTGGATTTGCTGACTGGGAAGGTGGAACTTCGCAAAGTTTATCTGGTGAATTTATGGGGTGGATAAGTAACGATGAAGCTGCAATTCCGCTTTATGCCGAAGTTAAAGTGCTTCTTGGCAGCTTAAAGATTGAATTGGAAAGCTGGAAGAGAGGCAACTGGCACAAACAATTAAGTGCAGATGGTACAAGATAATTTTTACTAATAATTTAAAGAAAGATGTTTTATGAATACTCAATTATTAAACAGAAACAATGTTTATTCAGACATTAATTTAATGATTATATCCCTAATACTATTTTACCTGGGAATAGCCCTAATATTTAGTTCATCCATTTTTAATTTCAATTCAATTTTTATTGAGTTAATTGTTCTCTTAATAAGTGTTTTTATAGTAACGAAAACAATTCCAAGGATAAAAATCGGAGCTTTACGATCAGCTTCACAAACATTCTTTGTTTTGCTGTTCTTCGCTTACTTTTTTGGCATATCATCCAACTTCCAACTGGTCTTTCATCACAATTGGTTTGATGCAAAACTGATTGCTTTTGATAAAATGGTCTTTGGAAATGAACTATCACTAATATTGGAAAATATTATTTCACCTTATTTAACAGAAACAATGATGTTTGCTTATGTATCATACCTTCCATTGCTGATAATTACAGCCGTTGTTGCTTATAAAAGCGGAAAAGAAAAAGGAGCTGCAGAATACCTTTCGGTAATTTCTCTTTGTTATGTGTTTTGTTATTTAGGCTTCATCCTGTTCCCGGTTGCAAGCCAAACTTATTTTATGCCTGAAAAATATTCTGTTCCGCTTTCTGGTGGTTTGTTTACGTACACTTCTGAATTAGTCAGAAATAATTTTCATTTCCCCGGAGGAAGTCTCCCAAGCCCACACTGTACGGCTGCTACGGTTATTCTTTGGGCTTGTTATAAGTACAATAAGAATGTTTTTTTTATCATTCTCTTCCCTGTAATCCTTTTATATATCTCAACTGTTTATGGAAGATTTCACTATGCGCTTGATTCGTTAAGTGGAATAATAACCGGCTCTCTATCAATAAAAACATATCCGCTTGTTATCAGGATCATAGACATTGTAAAGAATTTCTTTAATAATATTCTTCATCCAGTATCTGCACAAAATTCGTTAATTGAATAAAAGCTAACGATTATGAATGCAAAGATGAAATGTATGGTAACCGGTGGAACAGGATTAATAGGTAACAAGCTGATTGAAAAATTATGCAGTGAAGGCTGCGTAATTCATGCATTATGCAGAAGCACATCAGATACCAGCAGCTTGACTCATCCAAATATTAAAATTTTTATAGGAGATATTCTTGACAAAACAAGTATTGAAAAAGCAATGTTTGGATGTGAAGCAGTATATCATCTGGCAGCGTACGCCCGTAATTGGGCTAAAGATCCGAATATTTATTATGAATATAACACCCAAAGTTTGATAAATATTTTAGATATATCATTGAAGTACAATCTTAAACGCGTGTTGTTTACTTCTTCAAGTATAGTATTGGGCAACTCAAATGGTAAACCTAATGATGAAACAAACTTAAGGTCTATCCCTCCTTTAACTGTCTATGAAGATTCAAAATTAAAAGCTGAAAAAGTTATTGAACAATATTTAAACCTTGGGATGGATATAATTAGTGTGTATCCGACAAGACCATTTGGACCCGGGTTATTGGTAGAAAGTAATGCATTATGCTATATAATTGATCTCTACTTAAAAGGTAAATGGAGAGTGATTTTGGGAGATGGTAACGCAACCGGGAATTATGTTTTTTTGGATGATGTTGTAAGTGGAATGACAAATGCTATGAAGCTTGGCAGAAAGGGAGAAAGATACATTCTTGGAGGAGATAATCTATCGCTTAATAAATTCTTTTCTTTATTAAAGGAAATTTCAGGCAGAAAATATCGAATGTTTCATATCCCTGAAAAAGTTGCTTTGATTATCAGTAAAATTGAAGAATACCGGGCAAGAGTTTCAAATCATTATCCTTTGATTACACCTGGGTGGGTAAAAACTTTTTGCTTAGACTGGAGCTTCTCCTCAGACAAGGCAATTAAAGAAATTGACTATAAAATTACACCTTTTGAAGACGCTCTTAACAAAACTGTTATGTGGTTAGCATCAAAAGAAACGGGAAACCAGTTATGAATACATTAAACATCTTTAACATAAAGCATACTATCCCAAAAGACGAATTAAAATCAATAGTAATTCTGATTGTCTCTGTGTTTATCCTTGCAATTCATAAATGTTTCGGAACTGTTCAATTTATTACAAAAAGTTTTCCGGATGTTTCTGAATACAATTCTGTTATTAACATGTTTGTATTAACTTTTATACTTCTGGCTATTATTCCAATATTCTTAATTAGATTCTTTTTTAAAGAATCTTTAAGAGAATATGGATTGAATATTGGTGATTGGAAAAAAGGATTCAAATCAATCGCTGTTTTTTACCCGCTAATTGCTGCCTTCATTTTATATCCATCTGTTTACGATAAAGAGTTGTTAAACTTTTATCCTCAATCAAAGGAGATAGCTGACTCAACCTCTGCTTTCTTAAAATTTGAAGCAATCAGAATTCTGCTTTTTTATTCGGGATGGGAAATTTTTTTCAGAGGATTTATGCTGTTTGGTTTACGAAAGTACGTTGGTGATTCAATAGCAATCTGCATACAGATTATCCCCTCTTGTCTATGGCATATCGGGATGTCAACCGGAGAAATTTTTGCCTCAATTTTTGGAGGAGTATTATTTGGATTTATGTCTCTTAGAACAAAGTCTGTCATATATCCATTTATACTTCACTCTTTAATCGGTCTTACTCTTGATTTATTTATTGTTCTTAGTGTGATACAACAGGAAGGAGTTCTGAAATGAAAGCACTTGTAACCGGCGGAACTGGATTTATCGGGAGCCACTTGATAGAAAAATTATGTTCCAACAATATCTCAGTTAAATGTATTTCGAAAGATTATCTTAATACAGATCAATTAATAAATTTAGATGTTGAACTGATTATTGGTGATCTCGAAAAAAACTCACTGTCCGAAAATCTTTTGGATGGTATTGATTTAATATTTCATGTAGCAGGTGTAACTCATGCAAAATCAAAAAATGATTATTATATCGGAAACTATCTGGCAACAAAAAAACTGATTGAATTTTGTGCAAATAGTTCCAAAAACATAAAAAGATTTATTTACATTAGCAGTTTAACAGCAGTCGGACCATCATTAACAGGAACTGAAGTTAATGAGAACACTCCATATCACCCTGTTTCAGATTACGGAATTAGTAAAATGATGGCTGAATATGAAGTTCTGAAATACCGGAACAAAATTCCAATAACTATCGTGCGTCCTTCGGCTGTTTATGGTCCAAGAGAGAGAGACTTTTACATATATATGAAATCTATAAAACGTGGAATCCAATTACTGATAGGTATTAACAAAAAATATCTGAATCTAATTTATATTGATGATCTTGTTGATGGTATTACATTAGCTGCTCAAAATAAACAGGCAGAGGATGAAATTTATTTTCTTGGCTCTGATACTTCCTATCCCAATGAAACAATTGGTAAAACAATTGCGGAGATTCTGGATAAAAACCCATTGAATATTCATCTTCCCCATTGTATTGTTTTTGGGATTTGCAGTACTACTGAGCTGCTTGGCAATTTATTTAATAAGCATGTGTTACTTAACCGGCAGAAAGCAAGAGAGTTGACTCAGAATAGCTGGGCGTGCTCAATCAAAAAGGCAAAAAAACATTTGGGTTTTAATCCTAATACTTCACTGCATGAGGGATTTTTTCAAACGTATTGCTGGTATAAAAAAATGGGATGGCTGTAAACTGAACTGAAGAATGTTAAGCCTGATTTATTTTCCCTTTACAATGAGTCAATGAATTTGCAACGTTCATGCAGTGGTTTAAATGATCTTTTTGACACTCCTATCTTACAATATTAATTGTTTCATTCTGTCCGCAATTTAAATAGTTCAATCTTATTATGTAAAAACAAATTCCAAACGAAAGCTTGCAATTCTAATTTGTATATATGATGGTTTCTTTTTGTCACACAAATCTTATTGAAGTATAGATGAAGACTAATGAATAATTAATAATGAAAGTCGTCGCATTGGGCGAAGTGGAAACGTGACAAAAGCAAAATTCAGTCTTCGACTTCGCTAAGACTGACAAACAGGTGTCGTATTAAACGAAGTGGAAATGTAACAGAAACAAAGGTCTGTCTTCGTCTCCGCTCAGACTGACAAATGAGTGTTACATTGAACGAAGTCGAAATTTGACAGGGACAAAAGAATACTCTTTAATGATTTGTCTCGCTATTCGATATGAGTAATGTAATAAATCCCCGCGATTGTTTTGGCATCGTTAATTTCACCGGAGATAATCATTTTTTCAATTTCACTGAGTGAAAGTTCTAAAATTTCCATTCCTTGTTCACCTTCCTCACGGTGAGTGTTACCGGATGTTAAACCTTTCGCTGAATAAATATGAAGTATTTCTGTGCAATAACCAGGAGCTGTAAAAATTTCACCAACTTTTGTAATTTCTTTTGCCTTATAACCTGTTTCCTCTTCCAGTTCTCTTATTGCACACTTTAAAGGGTCTTCTCCTTTTTCAAGCTTACCCGCTGGAAGCTCAATAAGTGTGGTTTGCAATGGATAGCGAAATTGTTTTACAAGAATAACCTTACCATCATCTTTAATTGGAATAACAACTGCTCCGCCGGGATGAACAGCAATTTCTCTTACACTTTTATTGCCGCTGCTGTATTCAATTTCATCAACCTGATGATCGAATACTTTTCCTTTATAAAGAATCTGTGATTTGATTAGTTTGAAGTTCATAAATTTTCCTAAGTGAATCTTTGTATTCTTAGTGCCTTAGTGGTAAAAGTATTTTTTCACCACTAAGACACATAGTTCACTTAGTAACACTAAGATCTGTATCTCGCATCATAATATGGAACAAGCTCACTGCCTAAAAATTTTATTAGTGCAGCAATCACTCCAAGATCATCGAGGTATCCAATCAAAGGGGCTATATCCGGAATTGTATCAATTGGCGAGATAAAATAAATTAATCCCATCACAACAATTGCTTTGCGGTGCCAGCTTACAAATGGATCTCTCATATAGCTGTAGAGTGCCATTATATCTTTTGCAAAAGAAATTTTCTTTCCTACCCGTTGAACTTTATTCCATAAATTTTCTTCAACATAGGCTGTTCTCTCGCGGTAATCCTCTTCAACTTCCAGTTCGGTTTTACCACCGGTTCTGAATGCTCCAAGATCTCCAAGATTTTCAAATATCTCATCATCTGGTGCAACAATTTCATAATCTCTTTCTTTCATAACTACTCCTGTTTTTGATGCGATTTAAACCAATCAAATACTGTATTCCACCAAAGCTTAGCATTTTGCGGTTTACTAACAAAATGTGTTTCATCGGGGAAATACAAAAACTTACTTTCAATTCCCAATCTTTGTAAAGTTGTAAATAGCTGAAAAGCCTGTTCTTCAGATAATCTGAAATCAAAAGCGCTATGAACAATTAACATTGGCGTTTTAAAATTATCTACATAACGATGCGGCGACCATTTTTCATAAGCCTCCCGATTTTCCCAGGGGGTTCCGCCAAGCTCCCATTCAGGGAACCAAAGTTCTTCAGTTGTTCCCCACATACTTTCAAGATTAAAAGTTCCGTTGTGACAGAATAATGCGCTGAATCTATCAGTATGTCCTTCGATCCAGTTAATCATATATCCTCCGTAAGATGCACCGGATGCAAAAGTATTTTTCGGATCGATAAAAGAAAAATTCTTAACCGCGTAATCGTAACTGTTCATTAAATCTGTATAGACTTTGCCGCCCCAGTCTTTTGAAATTTCATCAGTAAATTTTTGACCGTATCCTGTTGAACCGCGTGGATTGGGTGCAACAACTACATAACCAGCTCCGGCAAACATCTGTAAATTCCATCTGTAATGAAAATTATCTTCCCATGCACCCTGTGGACCGCCATGAATCAAAAACATCATCGGATATTTTTTATTTGGATCAAAGAAAGGCGGTTTAACTAAAATTGATTGGACCTGATCTCCATTTGCACCCTCACACCAAAAAGTCTCAACCGGATTCATTTCCAGCTTCGAAAGGATTTCTTCATTTGTAAATGTAATTTGCTTCAAAGTATTCTTTCCATCGGAACTGATTGAGAAAATCTCCGTCGGCAAATTGGTTTTTTGTTTTAAAAAATAAATTGTTTTCCCATCTTTAGAAAGCTGAATGCTTGAGTTAAAATTTTCTTTGTGCAGCATTTCTGATTTTTTAGAATTTATATCAATTTTATAAATTGAATTATATATCTGATACGGTGAAAGAAAATAAATTGTTTTTGAATCAGGCGACCATACAAATTCTGAAACTGAATTCTGAAAATCTTCAGTAAGATTTTTTATCTCACCTGTTTTACGGTTAAACAAAACCAGATCCAGTTTATCGGCTTCAAACCCTGCACGCTTCATACATGTCCACGCAATCCAGCTGCCATCCGGCGAATAAACCGGCTGGCAATCGACACCTTTACTTTTAGAAATTACTTTCGTTTGCTTAGATGACAAGTCAAGCAGATAAATTTCATTATTCGTGTTGATAGCAGTTGAGAATGATGGATTTAATGTGTAAACAATTTCGGTTTCATCGGGTGAAAAATTAAAATCGTTTGAAGAGCCGAGTGCAGGCGGTGGAACATCTTCTTTATTACCTTCTGTTAAATCCTTAAACTCACCGGATGCAACATCAAGTAAAAACAAATGACTTCGCTTTTCTCCGCGCCATGAATTCCAGTGACGGTACATTAACTCAGTAAATATCTCAGCTTTAACTTTACTTTCATCAGCAGCTTTATCTTTTTGCTCGTTACAGTCCTGAGTTCTGCATTCAGGATAAACAGAGGATACAAACAATATTTTCTTCCCATTGTGCGACCATTTAAAATCCGATGCACCGGTATAAATGTCAGTTAATTGTTTTTCATTCGATCCATCAAGATTGCATATCCAAATCTGACCATCGCGTGCAAACGCAATTGTTTTTCCATCCGGTGAAAATTTTGGCTCGCTTTCATTCTTCTCAGAATTTTTCAAAGCTCGCAAATTTTTTCCATCAGAATCAATTATATAAATATCTGTGTTACCTTTGTTTGCTTCAAAAGAGTAAGAGGTTAATGTGTATGCGATTGTTTTTCCATCAGGCGAAATATCATAACTGCCAATTCGTTTCATTGCCCAAAGATCATCCACACTAATTGCTCTTTTGGTTTGAGCTAAAGAAGATAAAGAAAGTAAAAATATGAATGAGAGTGAGATAAAAAATCTGATTTTAAACATTGCTGCTCCGATGAGTTCTAATTGAATGGTCAAAAATACTGCCGAAAAAGTTAAAGGCAAAGCTGAGAAATGTTCAATTGAATAAATTTAATGTTAAAATCATAATGATTAACTTTGTTACAATTATTTTACAAAAATAGATGCAGGAAAAACTAAATATTTTACTCCCCGGCGGATTTAAGCAATTCAGGATTCTTAAATCCAAATATAATCTCTCAGCAAAAAATGTCTTAATCATAGGATCAAACAGCGAGAAGATTGCAGAAAAAATGATTGGGAGCGGAGTTAAATCTGTTAAGATTATTGTAAATGATTATGATTCACTGATCAACTCGAGATTAAATCTTGGCAAAGATTCTAATGTGGTTGTTAAGATGATGGATTTTGATAATACAGATTTCGGGAATGAAGAGCTTGATCTTGTTTATGCACAAGCTTCAATATCACTTACAAACAGAAATAAAATAGTTAAAGAAATAATAAGGGTTCTTAAACAGGACGGAACTTTTTGTGTAAGTGAGATTACAACTTTTGAACAAGAATATCCGGCTTTTGTTAAAAATATTTTTGATGCTTCTGATATTCTTCCATTGTTAAACGATAGCTGCTCTGATTATTACAAAGAAAGAAAGTTTTCTGTTTTGTATGAAGAAGACCTTTCATCATCATTAAAAAGTTTTTACGAAAACACTTCTGTATTGTTGAAAGAAAGCATAAACAACTTAACCGATAAAGAAAAAAGTTATTACAAAAAATTATTAAATAAGATCAGTCACGAATCCAATGCTTATCTAAAACTTGGCGCGGATAAATTTATTGGATTAAAGATGATGATATTGAAGAAAACTCCGATTGTCATTTCGAAGGAATCCCCGGCTGAGAAATCCGTAGAATAATAAAACAGATTCCTCACTTTGTTCGGAATGACATAGAAAATAGAAATGAATATAAAAAAAGGCGACATAGTTGAGCTTCAAATAGAAAAGTATGCTTTTGAAGGAAAAGGAATCGCAAAGGTCTCTAAGAATGGGCTGCTAGGATTGAATGAAGTAAACGGCAGTGAAAAAAATTATGTAGTGTTTGTTCAAGGATCATATCCGGGCGATATTGTTAAAGCAAGATTACTCAAAATAAAAAACTCTTATGCCGAAGCTCTTGCAATAAATATAATTTCACATTCTAAAGATCGAGTAAAAGCAAGTTGTAAATTCTTTGGTACTTGCGGCGGTTGTAAACAACAAGATCTAAACTACGGATCTCAATTCCAGTACAAACAAAAACAAGTTGAAGAAATTTTTAATAAGCTCGGTGGATTCAATAATTTTTTGGTTGAGCCAATTATTCCATCTCAAAATGTTTTTCATTACAGAAACAAAATGGAGTTTTCCTTCAGCGATAAAAAATGGCTGACTAAAGAAGAGATTTCTAAAGAAGTAAGTTTAAAAAAGGACTTCGCGCTCGGTTTGCATATTCCAAGGATTTATGATAAAGTGCTCGATATTGATGAATGTTTTCTTCAATCTGAAACAAGTAATAAAATTTTAAATCTTACCAGAAGCTTTTTCAAAAAACAAAATACTCCGGTCTATTCTACAAAAACACATATTGGATTCCTGCGTAATCTGGTAATCCGGCAGTCGTTTTACACAAACGACTTAATGATCAATCTTGTTACATCAGAAGAGAACGATAAATTATTAAATGAGTATTCAGATAAGATTCGGAAAGAGATTCCTGAAATTACGACAGTCATCAACAATGTAAATAAAAAGCTTGCTGCTGTTGCAATCGGTGATTATGAAAAAGTTATTTATGGTTCGGGCTTTATCTATGATGCAATCGGGAAGTTTAAATTCAGAATAAGTGCAAACTCATTCTTCCAGACAAATACTTTGCAAGCTGAAAAACTGTACCAAACCGCATTGGATTATGCTGAGCTAACAGGAAGTGAAATTGTTTACGATCTTTATTCCGGTGCAGGAACAATCGCAATTTATGTTTCAGATAAAGCAAAACAAGTATATGCTTTTGAATCTGTTGAATCAGCTATTGAAGATGCACACGTTAATGCAGAGTTAAATATTATTTCTAATGTAAAATTTTTTAATGCTGATTTATATAAGTCTTTTCTTCCTATTGCTGATGAAAACAAAATTCCAAAACCTGATGTAATTATTGTTGATCCGCCGCGCAGCGGAATGCATCCAACTACAGTAAATGATGTTTTAACTTTATCTCCCGAAAGGATTATTTATGTTAGCTGCAACCCCGCAACACAGGTTAGGGATATTAAACTAATGACAGAAGCGGGTTATAAATTATTAAAGATAAGACCGGTTGATATGTTTCCGCATACTTTTCATATTGAAAACGTGGCGTTGTTGGTAAAATAGAACACGGATAACACAGATTACGCGGGTTTCCGCTGATTAAATCTGTGCTAATCTGTTAAATCCGCGACATCCGTGTTCTATTGGTTTTTTATTATTAAAACAAACTCGCCCTTTAATTTTTCCTTTTCAACAACATTCAAAATGTTGCCTGCATTACCACGATAAAATTTTTCATTCTCTTTTGTTAATTCAAACGCAAGTACACAGGGAATATTAGAGCCGAGAAGCTTAACAATATCTTCCATTAATGATTTTAATCTATATGGAGTATCGAGCAGAACAATTGTTTCTCTCCTTTTTCTTAAATCCAGTAATTGCTTTCTTCTGATATCTTTCTTTGGTGAAAGCCAGCCATAGTAATAAAATTTTTCGAAATCCAAACCGCTGCCGACCAAAGCTGTAAGTAAAGAATTCGCACCAGGAATCGGGATAACATCAATCCTGTTTTGTAAAGCAATATCTACAAGCAGATGTCCCGGATCAGAAAATAACGGTGTTCCGCAATCAGAAATTAATGCCGCAGTTTTTCCTTCAAGAAGTTTTAAGATAAGATCATTAACATTTTCATTTTCATTGTGCTCGTTTACAGAAAATAATTCTTTTTCAATCTTGTAATGAGATAAAAATCTTCGTGCTTCTTTAAACTCTTCGCAAATAATAAAATCACATTCTTTTAAAATCCGTAAAGCACGTAAAGTTATATCCTCATAATTTCCGATCGGTGTTGATACGATGTATAGTTTTGATTTCATAATTTAGTTATTAAAGTCACTCTTCTACTTTGCTAAAAGCAACGGTGAATAATATTGCTATCCCGGATAATTTTTCTATTGAGAAATACCACATCTAAAATTAAATCCGGACTTTCCTTTCAACAAAACTGACAATAACAATAAAACACTTAATAAATTGTTTGAAAATTCTGGTTATTTGTGCTTAAATTTAAACATAAATTTTATAATTAAATTCAGGTTTATGAAGCTGCTTACAAATTACTTCATATCTAATTATCTCATCACAAAAATTATTTTATCTTAAAATAACGGAATTATCATGAAAACCAGATTATTATTTTTCTTTGCTCTGCTATTTACTTTAGCAATTTTTCCACAGGAAGAAGGACAAACATTTCTTTCACTTAAAGATACCGGCGTCGAGGAATTTATCAGGCTCCACCCGGAATATGATGGCAGAGGTACCGTAATTATAGTCCTTGATACAGGTGTTGATATGGGAATCGATGGATTATTAAAAACATCTACCGGTGAAGTAAAAGTAATTGACGTGCAGGATTTTACGGGGCAAGGCGATATGCCGATTGTTGAAGCTAACTTAACCAGTAAAGACGGAAAGGATGTTTTTGAGAATACAGATAAAAAATATTCTGTGTTTGCTGACAAAAACAAAATGCTTAAAAGTGCAGACGATGTTTACTGGATCTCTGTCTTAAATGAAACTCATCTTCTGAATTCAGGCTCTGGTGCACAGGATTTAAATGGAAACGGAGTTAAAGACGATAACTATTTTATGGTAACATATAAAACAACCGAAGGTTACTGGGTTGTTTACTTTGATACAAACGGCAACGGCGATTTATCTGATGAAAAGCCTTTAAGAAACTATAAAGAAAATTTTGATGCATTCACAATTAAAAACCAAAAGGGATTGACTCCTCTTACAATGGCATTAAATATTTTCCCGGATGAAAAACTTATTTCACTGTTTTTTGATGATGGTTCACACGGAACACATTGTGCGGGAATTGCCGCAGGATACAATATTGGTGATGCCGGTATAAACGGTGTAGCTCCCGGTGCAAAGGTTATTGGGATTAAATTAGGAAACAACAATTATCCCGGCGGTGCTACAGTTACTGAATCAATGAAGAAAGCATATCTTTATGCTGATAAGATCTCTAAAGAAATGAAAGCTCCGTGCATTGTTAGTATGAGTTTCGGTATCGGAAGTGAGATCGAAGCCAGATCCGAAATAGAAAAATTTCTTGCTGATCTTTTGAGTAAAAATCCTTATTTGTATGTTTCTACAAGCAACGGTAATGAAGGACCTGGCATTTCAACAGCAGGTCTGCCATCATCAAGCAGCTCTTTGTTTTCATCGGGTGCTGTTTTAACAGATGAAATTGCACGTGATAATTACGGTAATATTTTACCAAAAGATATTCTGCTGCACTTTAGCTCAAGAGGAGGTGAAGTAAGTAAACCTGATATTATTTCTCCGGGTGCAGCAACTTCTACTGTACCAAATTTTTCAATGGGCGATAGAATGTGGGGAACTAGTATGGCTTGCCCTTATACTTCGGGAGTTATGGCTCTTTTATTAAGTGCCGCTGAAAAAGAATTTCCCGGAGTTAAAATTCCTTCACAGCTTCTATATAAAATAATCAGAGAAGGTGCTGTAAAATGGGCTGATTATACTGTATTGGATCAGGGTGCCGGTTATATAAATATTATGAATGCTTATGATGTGCTTAAAAAATATTTGAAGAATAATGAGATTTCAAAATTTGAAACTTACACTGTCTCATCATTCGCACCCAATCAGCCGGATAACAAATCAAGAAATCTTTATATACGCGATGGATCATTTTTAACCGGTGATGAGGTATTTGCATTTAATATAAAGAGAGATAATACTATTAAATCAGATAAGTTTTACAGAGTTTATAATCTTAAATCAGATGCAGACTGGCTGACGCTTGTACAGAAAAAAGTTTATATACGGAACAATCAGTCTGCAACTGTTAATGTTAAAATAGATAAATCCAAAATTAAAGAACCGGGACTTTACACAACTCAAATAACAGCTTACAGAGATGACGCAAGTAAAACACCTGAGTTTAATATGATTGCAACAGTTGTTATTCCGTTTGAGTTTAACTCAACAAGTAATTTTAAAATGCAATGGAAGGATCAGGTTGTTCAGCAGGGTATGATAAAAAGATATTTTATTAATTTACCTGCTGGGCAAAACAGTATGAAAATTACTTTGAGCAGAGACGCTTCTTCAAATAAATATTCACGATGCAGATATTTTCTTCATAATAACAACGGAATTCAGGTTGATATTTCCGGCGTTCTTTACTCAGTTAACAATGATGAGAAAATAGAAAATTATTATTATGATCTTGAACCGGGTGTTTATGAAATTGATATCGATGGATTTTTCCTGGCTGCGGAGCAATCAACTTATAATCTTGGGGTTGAGTTTTTATCATTGCAGACTGTTGATTCAAAAGATGTATCCTCAACTGATAAAAGAATTGAACTTGTTAATTACTTTAACGAAGTAAAAACATATAATCTTGATGCCGAAATGTTCGGCTATCAAAGAAAATATAATCTTACAGTTGATGGAAATGGAACATATAAAATGCCTTTTACCTTAAACAAAGGTGAAGCTTCAAAAGAATTCTCATTTGAAATGACAAAAGAAGATTATGGCAAAGTAACTGATTTTGCTTTTCAGATACTTGATGAAAATGGAAAAGCATTGAGTAAAAGCGGACTTTCTTACAGAAGCGGTGGCAGTTTAGAAGTTGATATGCCTAAGAATAAAGAAACTGCAGATTTTGTGCTTGAAATAATTCCTGCGTTTGCCAATAAAGAATTATCTGCTAATCTTAATGTCAGCGAAGTTACTTATCTTCCTGAACCGCAAAAAGTAAGCGTAAAACATAATGGAAGAGCCGTACTAACACTTTATCCTAACAGCATAAAATATATTGATGTTGATTTCAGCAAACCAGAGCTGACTATTCCGGCAGATGCAGAGGGTTATGGCAAAGTTTATTTTAACTCGCCAACAACTGAAAAAACTGAGTATGAATTACCAATTAACTTTAAATTCTAATAGAGGAGAATAAAATGAGCGAAGACCACGGCGGACAAGTAAAAGGACTTCCGGAAAATGCTTATAAAGAGCTTGGTCCGGGTGAAACTTACAAACCTTTAATGCCTGCTGATTCAGTTCCGCAGGAAATAACCCCCTATTCTGTTATTATGGGATTGCTTATGGCAATTCTGTTTTCTGCGGCTGCTGCTTATCTGGGATTAAAAATCGGACAAGTTTTTGAAGCTGCAATACCAATTGCAATTATTGCTGTCGGCGTTTCAACTCTTATGAAGAAAAAGGGTTCACTCGGACAAAATGTAATTATTCAATCTATCGGGCAAAACTCGGGATTAATTGTTGCTGGAGCAATTTTTACAATCCCCGCACTTTATATCTTAAATCTTCAAGCACATTTTTATCAGATATTTCTTGCTTCTGCATTCGGCGGATTTTTAGGAATACTTTTCCTGATTCCTTTCAGGAAATATTTTGTTGCAGAAATGCACGGAAAGTTTCCCTTCCCCGAAGCAACTGCAACTACTGAAATTTTAGTCGCCGGTGAAAAAGGAGGTAAACAAGCTCTTGTGCTTGTTGTTAGCGGTTTAATTGGCGGAATTTATGATTTTATAATTGCAACATTTGGATGGTGGAGCGAAGTATTTACAACACGAGTTTTCGGATTTGGTGAAATGCTTGCTGATAAATTCAAACTTGTATTCAGATTGAATGTTGGCGCTGCTGTAATGGGTCTGGGTTATATTGTCGGATTAAAATATGCTGCAATAATCGCTGCCGGTTCTTTTGTTTCGTGGTATTTATTAATTCCGGTTATTTCATATATCGGAGGCGGCTTAACAGAAACATTCGGAACAGGTGCAACAAAATTAATTTCTGCAATGAGTGCGGAGGAAATTTTCAGACAATATGTACGCCACGTAGGTATTGGCGGAATTGCAATGGCTGGTATTATCGGCATTATACGTTCATCAAAAATTATCCGTGATGCAATTTCTCTTGGATTCAAAGAAATTTTTCATAAAAAAGACGGTGCTAATCAAACAGTTAGAACTCAGGTGGATCTTTCTATGAAGATAATTGTTGTCGGTTTAGTTATCACTGCCGGCTTACTTTTACTTTTCTTCCAACTTGGTGTTGTTGATAACTTTGGATGGGCATTAACAGGTTTATTAATTGTTCTTATCATTTCCTTCCTGTTTACAACTGTGGCAGCTAATGCAATTGCAATTGTAGGAACAAATCCGGTTAGCGGTATGACTTTGATGACACTGATTCTTTCTTCAATTATTCTTACTTCAGTCGGATTAAAAGGTGAATCCGGAATGATTGCCGCTCTGATAATCGGCGGAGTGGTTTGTACTGCATTATCAATGGCTGGCGGATTTATCACCGATCTTAAAATAGGCTACTGGCTTGGTTCAACCCCGTTAAAGCAGGAACAATGGAAATTTCTTGGGGTTCTGGTTTCATCATTAACAGTCGGATTTGTTATTATGATTCTGAATGAAACATACGGATTTGTTGGTGAAGGCTCACTTGTTGCACCGCAGGCAAATGCAATGGCAGCGGTAATTCAACCACTTATGGATCAGCAGCCTGCACCCTGGACACTTTATATTGTCGGAGCTATTTTAGCATTAGTACTCACAATGATTAAAGTTCCTGCTCTTGCTTTTGCACTTGGCATGTATATTCCGCTTGAGCTTAACACCCCGCTTTTAGTTGGCGGATTAATTGCTCATTATGTTTCTACCCGCAGCAAAGATGAAAAGATAAATAATGCAAGAAGAGAACGCGGAACATTAATAGCATCCGGATTTATTGCAGGCGGTGCATTGATGGGTGTGGTAAGCGCAATTTTAAGATGGCAGGGATTCAATTGGGTAAATCCTGAATGGGCAGAATCACATTCAGCTGAATTGCTTGGTTTAATTATTTTTGCAGTTATCTGTGTTTATATGATCTGGGATTCTTTAAGAGGTAAACCGGATACTGAATAAGTTAATTGTGTTTAAGGCTGTTATTATAGTCGATAACAGCCTTATATTTTTATTAGTGATCAGGATTATGTGCATTGATACAAGTTATTAAACAGATATTTTTTTTAATAATCATTTTTAACATCTTAATCGTTCCGCAGGATAGATTTAAAACTATAAACGGTACAAGTGTGGAGCTTGATAAATGCGGCTTCCCTGTTGATGATGCTTTTCAGGAACAAGTTTTATCAACCGAATATATGGGTTACAGTTATGATAGCTTGTTAGTTGATCTGAACAAATGGCGTTTGAGTGAATATGTAAAAATTGATTCGATTGGTTTAAGTGTTCAGGGCAGACCATTGTGGCAGCTTACTATTTCAAATGATCCGGATAATATTTCCGGGAAAAGAACAATACATATTCATGCAAGAACTCATCCGCAGGAAACCGAGGGATTTTATGTTACAAGAGAAATTATAAGAATACTTATTTCCGGGACTGAGCTGGCTCAGACTGCGCGAAGTAATTGTGTGTTTTATGTTATTCCGATGTTTAATCCTGACGGAGTTGTTTTAAATTTACCCAGAAGAAATGCAAACAATATTGATCTTGAAAGTAACTGGAATACGTTTCCTCATCAGCCGGAAGTTGCAGCTTTGAAAGCCAGATTTATACAGCTAATGGCATCTGAAAAGCCAATTGAAGTAATGCTTAATATGCACTCTTCATCTGATTGTAAAAGATATTTTGTTTATCATCATGAAAACGGTACATCACCTGCTTATGCAATACTTGAACAGAATTTTATAAATGGAGTAAGATTCTATTATCCAAATGGTATTGAACCTTTTAATTTTTTTGTCAGTTGGACAGGCGGCACTGCACTTCAGTATCCTGAAAGCTGGTTCTGGGTAAATCATGGAGAAAGTGTTATGGCACTTACTTACGAAGATATGTATCAATGTTCACAAACAGGTAATTTTGATATTACTGCCAATGCAATTTTAAGAGGCACTCTTGATTACATGAATATCTCTACAGATTTAAATGATGCGGTATTTGTTCAGCCTGATAAATTTATGCTTTACCAGAATTATCCAAACCCGTTTAATCCCTCAACAAAAATAAAGTACTCAATTCCGGATGTTTCACTCAGCCAGGTTGATAGGTGTTTAGTCACATTAAAAGTTTACGATATTCTTGGGAATGAAATTGCAACGCTGGTTAATGAAGAAAAGTCAGCCGGAGAATATGAAATTGAATTCAATGGTCACTCAGACGGAGGTAATAATCTATCGAGCGGTGTTTATTTTTATCAATTACAAACAAATAACTTTATACAAACAAAAAAAATGATTTTTATTCAGTAAATCAGGTTTGTTTTTTTTGAAAATAAAGGACTTTTACACTAAGCATAAAGTAAAACAAACTTATATTTTTAATACTTACTCTCGCTCTTAATCTTAATCTTGCTTATTTTTCCCACCATAATTTTGTAATTGCGATGCTCAAATCATTAGAAATAAAAGATTACGCACTAATTGATCATACCGAAATTGAGTTTGGCAGAGGTCTTAATATAATAACAGGAGAAACCGGTGCCGGCAAGTCAATTTTAATTGATGCAATGAGTCTGCTGCTCGGTGAAAGAGCTTCAGTTGAAGTAATAAGAAAAGGTGCACAGAAAGCTTTTGTTGAAGGTTTCTTTGATGTGGAGTTAAATAAAAAAGTTAGGTCTTTATTGGAAGTAAATGAAATTGAGTTTCAACCTGATTTAATTATCCGGCGTGAGATTTCATTAAAAGGCTCTAACAGATGTTTTATAAACGATACTCCTGTTGCTTTAACTCTTATTAAACAGCTTGGTGATTTGCTCGTTGATCTGCACGGTCAGCATGAACATCAGTCATTACTACGGATTGAAAGTCATATCGGTTTTCTTGATGAATATTCAGGAAATTCCAAATTGATTGAAGAGTATCAGGTGTTTTATAAAGAATTAAACAAAAAAATCAGTGAGCTGAAAAATTTAATCTCAAAGGAAGAATCAATTAAAGAAAAAAGAGAGATCTACGCTTTTCAAATCAAAGAAATTGATTCTGTATCACCTTCTGTCGGCGAAGACGACACAATTTTAAATGAGCTTAACATACTTGAAAATTCAGAGAAGCTGTTAGAACTTACCGAAGAGGTTTATACAAAATTATATGACGCAGAGCCGTCTGTTATCGATCTGCTTGGTGAAACCAAACACAAATTAAATCAACTTTCCGGAATTGATAAATCATTTCTCGAATCTGAAGGTGAATGTGATTCAGCTTTAGCAATTGTAAAAGAACTTGCAGACTCATTAAGATCATATAAATCAAAAATTGATGTTGACCCAAAGGAAACTGAGTACAAGCGTGAACGCCTTGGCGCAATAAATATGTTAAAGAAAAAATACGGCGGCTCAATTGAAAATATTATTGAGCACCGGAATAAAATTGGAAAAGATTTTGAGCTTGCTGATAATTTTTCAGATGCAATTAGTAAAATTCAGAGCGAAATAAAAGCTCTTCAAAAATCTGCCGGCGAAGCTGCTGAAAAAATTTCGTTATCAAGAAAAAAATCCGCTGCAAAAGTTGAAAGCGAAGTAATCAAATCATTAAATCAGCTTGGTATTTCAGATAGTTCATTCAAAGTTAAAATAAGCAAAACAGAAGCAGATAAAGACAGTGTTGATTTTATTTTATTCAACAATAAAAAATACAGTTATTCTGATACAGGCTTTGATGAAGTTGAATTTTACATAAGCACAAATATTGGTGAAGATGTTAAGCCTTTAACAAAAGTAGCTTCAGGCGGTGAAGTATCAAGAATAATGCTTTCACTAAAAACCATTCTTGCAAAATCTGATAAACTTCCTGTATTGATATTCGATGAGATTGATACCGGCGTAAGCGGAAGAATTGCTCAAAAAGTCGGAGCAGCATTGCGTGATCTTGCATCCTTCCATCAGATAATTGCTATAACACATCTTCCTCAAATTGCTGGTATGGCAAATTTTCATTACTCGGTCGAGAAAAAGCAAATTGATGATCGTACTGTAAGCTCTATAAGACAGCTTGATGAAAATGAAAGAATAAACGAAGTTGCAAAACTTGTAAGCGGAGAGGTTCTGACGAAAGAAAGTATCGAAAGCGCAAAGCAGCTAATCCTAAACAGACAATAATAATGATAGTATAGAAAGGTAACTGAATATGAGAAAAAATTTATCCGTAATAATATTTTTGATTTGTTTTTTCCCTGCTCACTTAACAGCACAAGTTGGAGTTACTCTGAACAAGCTTACTCCTAATGAAGCTTCAAATTATTTAAGACCTTTATCAACTTGGTTTGGAACTTACCTAAACTCCGGTACCTATTACAGTGCTGATGTTGATAATATTTTTGGATTTAAATTCAATATAATCGGAATGTGGACAGTAATCCCAGACGATCAGAAAACTTTTACACCGGACCCAAAAGATGATGTCATTGGTGAATTTGTTCCGACAGCAACAGTATTTGGAAACAGGAATGGGTACTATTTAAGCAGCAAAGGATTTTTTACTTATCCTGCCGGTCTTTCATTAAAAGCAGTTCCAATGGGTATTTATCAGCTTTCCGGAAGTTTGTTTAATACAGAATTAATGGTTCGGCTTTTTCCCAGATCAAACTTTGATGAAATAAAGGTTGGCTTATTTGGTTTCGGATTAAAGCACGAAATAAGCAGTCACATTCCGCTTTTACCTCTTGATATTTCTGTGCAGTTTTTATACAACAATTTTTACTTTGAATATACAGGTAATAAGTCAGAGAATTATACTATAATTAATTCCAGTAATATTGCATTTAATGTTCATGCAAGTAAAACCTTTGTGGGAATGCTAATCGCTTACGGCGGCTTACAGTATGAATCCTCTTCAACTGATCTTGACTATTATTACGAAGGGTCCAATGCCGCAAATAAAATCAATCAAATTCAGATAGACGGAGATAATCATTTCAGGTTTACAGTTGGCGGTGCTTTAAAACTCGGATTCTTTGTTATCAATGCTGATGTGAACTTTACAAAGTTTACAACATTTACAACCGGTCTCTCATTGGATTTTTAAGGAGTAAAAAAATGAAAAAACTTTATAGACAAATATTAATTTTAAGTGCTTTTGCTTTATTGTTCTTAGTAAACAGTTGTAATCCTTTCGATGATGTTTATTTAAATCTTGATATGGATACTGAATTCAATATAACCGCAGCAGGTTCAGAAATATCAATCCAGAAAGATTTTTGCTTATCTGATTTTGAAGATTATCAAGACAATAAGGATCATATTTTAGAAATCCGCTACATATCATCAGCATATTTAACTATTAACTCTACGCCGGGATTACAAGGGAATAATCTTGTGCTTACACTTTATCAGGCTGATGGTTCAACAATACTTTTTAAATATACTGTTAGTACATTCATAGCGGCTGATTATATTAACAATCCGTTAAAGATAAATCTTACTCAGCAGGAAATTGATAATATAAATTTGTATCTGAAAAATCCGCGTGATAATAAGTGTTTTATTGCAAAACTTGAACTATCGAATGTTACTGCATCAACATTGACTTATCAGTTAGAATGTAAAACAGAATTTCTGGCGGAGCTTAAAATTGAACCTTAGTTTATTATATATGTTTAATGAAAGATATCATCTTAAAAAAGATTTTATCATTAAATAATTACAAATTGAATAATTCAGCAATTTATATTCACATTCCCTTTTGTGATCACAAATGTATTTACTGTGATTTTTATTCAATTATTACAACCGATAATATTCAATCATTTCTTTCTGCATTAAAGAAAGAAATTAGTTATTACTCTTCTTCTTACAACTCTGATAGAAATATTTCTTCTGTTTTCTTCGGAGGCGGCACTCCATCACTGATGGAACCAGATTATATTGATGAAATTCTTTCTTGTCTTAAAAGAAATTTTAATATTTATAAAGATGCAGAGATTACTTTAGAAACCAATCCCGGTACTGTTGATAAAGAAAAACTAAAAGCATTTAAGAATACTGGAATAAACCGGATAAGCATTGGTATTCAGTCTTTCGATGAAAATGAATTAAAGTTTTTAACCAGAATTCATGATAGTCAGACAGCTATTAATACTGTTTATGATGCAGCGGAAGCAGGGTTTAATAATATCAGCATTGATTTAATTTTTAATCTGCCTGATCAAACAAAAGAAAGATGGAAAAATAATCTTGAGACAGCCATTGAACTTCCTATTAAACATTTATCTGCCTATAGTCTTATACTGGAAAAAGGAACAATACTTAACAAAATGGTGCTGGATGGAAAAGTTACAATTCAGGATGAAGATTATGATGCTGACCTTTATGAAACAACTATTGAATTTCTTGCATCAAAAGGTTTTTATCAATATGAAGTTTCCAATTTTGCCAAACCGGGTTACGAGTGTTTACACAACAATGCTTACTGGAAGTATAAAGATTATCTGGGATTTGGTCCTTCTGCTCATTCATTCGTTCAAAATAAAAGATGGTGGAATTTTACAAGTCTGAAAAAATATATTTCAGAAGTTTATCAAAAAAATAATGCTTTAATGAATTTTGAAATACTTGATGATACTCAACAGCATGAAGAGTATGTTATGCTTGCATTAAGGAGTTCAGGATTAAATCTAAATGAATATAAAAATAGATTTTCTGATGACTGGATCACTAAGAATAATCAATACCTGATAAAGTTAAGTGAAGAAAACTATCTACAAATGGATCAACTGAAAATTAAACTTACACCTAAAGGTTATGCTGTTTGTGATGAAATATTAAAAAACATTCTTTAATAGTTTGATTTAAATTAATTATTAAAAATAATTTTACAGCTATGCAGAAACTTAAACTTCATTGGCAGATTCTTATCGCTTTTATAATTGCAGTTCTATTAGGACTGTTTTTCCCTCAGTCTTCCGAATACGTAAAGTGGCTTGGCGATCTTTTTCTGAGAGCCTTAAAGATGATAATTGTGCCTTTAGTCTTTTCATCAATTGTGTCTGGAGTAGTGAATCTCGGCAGTTCAAGCAGTCTTGGTCGATTAGGTGCAAAAACTATAACATATTATATAACAACAAGTCTTGCAGCTATACTAACTGGTTTGATACTCGTTGATCTTATTCGTCCGGGTGTGGGCGCTGATCTTGGATTCAGAATGGAAGTACACGATTTAACTTCAACTACAGGTTCGCTTGGTGATATAATTCTCAGAATTGTTCCGACAAATCTTTTCGAAGTTTTCGTTAAAGGTGATATGCTTGCAATTATCTTCTTTGCATTGCTTTTTGGTTTTTTTATTCCAAGAGTTTCAGAAAAGTATTCAATGCCGCTGATCAGTTTCTTTAATTCGATTTTTGAAGTAATGATGAAGCTTACATCGTTTATTATTAAGTTTGCACCAATTGGAATATTAGGGATAGTAACAGGTATTGTTGCTGATCAGGCTTCAGATAAAGCAAAACTTGTCTCGATGCTCGAACATCTGGGAGTATATATGTTAACTGTTCTTAGCGGACTTGCAATACATATGTTTATCACCCTTCCTCTGCTGTTAAAAATTTTGGGTAGGATACGCCCGTTTCTGCATTTTAAAGCATTATCCCTGCCCCTGATAACAGCATTTTCTACTTCATCTTCTTCTGCAACACTGCCTTTAACAATCGAGGCGGTTGAAAATAATGTCGGTGTATCAAATAAAATATCAAGCTTAGTACTTCCTCTTGGAGCAACAATTAATATGGACGGCACTGCACTATACGAGTGTGTTGCTGCTATGTTTATTGCTCAGGCTTATGGAATCGAATTAAGTTTTATTCAGCAAATGATAGTAGTTGTAACTGCACTGCTTGCATCTATTGGTGCAGCCGGAATTCCGATGGCAGGATTAGTAATGATGTCTATTGTACTCACTTCAGTCGGTTTACCTTTAGAAGGTGTCGGTTTGATATTAGCTATTGACAGACCTTTGGATATGTGCAGAACTACTGTTAATGTTTTCAGCGATACTTGCGGAGCGGCTATTATTGCTAAAACAGAAGGTGAAATTCTGAAAGTTTAAAAGTATTTTTGAATAACATATTTTATTGTTTAAGGAGCTTTTGCTATGAGAACTATTTTTACTGTTCTTTTTTTTCTTCTATCTATAAATATCTTTCCTCAAAACTATCAAAAGATAAATATCAGCATAACTTCTCCGAATGATTTTATCAGATTATCCGAAGCGGGAATCAATCTTGAAGGTTCAAAATTAAGTAAAGAGAATAAACTTGCTGTCTTTGTAAGTGATAATGAGCTGGCTGAAATTAATTCTTTAGGGCTTTCCTATGAAGTGCTGATAAAAGACTGGCAGTTATATTATAACTCAATGCAAACACTTGATGAAATAGAAAAGCAGACTTTTGTTTCAGACAGCAAAAAAGAATTTAATGTTGACGGATTTGGTTTTGGTTCAATGGGCGGTTATTATACTTATGCTGAAATAGCCGCAAACCTCGATTCGATGTATGCAAATTATCCTAATCTGATCACTCAAAAATATTCTATAGGCACAAGCCATGAAAACAGAACAATCTGGGCAGTAAAAATATCCGACAATCCTAATATAAGTGAAAATGAACCGGCAGTTGGATTTGATGCTTTGATACACGCACGTGAGCCTCAGTCAATGGCTACGCTGATGTATTATATGTGGTACCTGTTACAAAACTATGGAACAAACTCTGAAGTAACATATCTTGTAAATAACAGAGAAATATATTGTGTTCCTTGTTTCAATCCCGATGGATATGAATATAACCGGATAAACAATCCCGGGGGCGGCGGTATGTGGCGTAAGAACAGAAGAAACAATGGCGGTGGATGGTACGGAGTGGATCTTAACAGAAATTTCGGATATGCATGGGGCTATGATGATTACGGCTCAAGCCCTGATTCATCGGATGATACTTACCGTGGTCCATTTGCCTTTTCTGAACCTGAAGTTCAGGCTATCAGAGACCTTGCAATACTTGCAAATTATAAAACACAGTTTACCATGCACTCGTATGGTGAATATATTCTTTATCCCTGGGGATATGTTAATATGGAAACACCGGATTCACTTGTTTACAGAGAATTTGCTGCACTGCTAACTTCTAAAAGCGGATATGAATATGGTTCAGGCGGACAGCTTTTAGGATATAATTCTAATGGAAGTGAAAGAGATTGGATGTACGGTGAACAAACATTAAAAGGAAAAACTTATGGCTATACAATTGAGATCGGTGATGATTTCTGGCCTTATCAATATCAGATATTTCCGATAGCACAACAGAATCTAAGTACAATGCTCTATCAAACTCATCTTGCAGGAGCTTATGTTCAAATGATTGATCCCGGTTACAGTGAACCATTTATTGATCCGGGTGATAATATTTCTATGAACAGTATTTTCAAAAATATTGGTCTGGCAACCGCCTACAATCTTGATTTGCAACTAACATCTCTCAGTCCTTATATAACAATAACAACCGGCACTGCGCAATTTGATTCTATTGTAACAAGAAGTACAGCAGCTCTGACAATTCCTCTTGAATTTTCAGTTTCTCCTTCAGCACCTACCGATGTTACAGCTAAATTATTACTTACTTCAAGCTTTAGCGGAAATGTTGTTAAGAAGGATACATTAAGTTTTGTTCTCGGTACACAGATGTTTGTATTTGCTGATTCAACAAATGATCCTTTAGTATTATGGGATGTTACAAGCACACCGGCTTCAAGCCCTAAATGGGAAGCGACAACACTTTCATATCACTCTTCCCCAACATCTTTTACGGATAGTAAAAACGGAAATTATATTAGTAATGCAACTGTAACTATGACATTAAAAAATGCAATAGATCTTTCCGCATATTCCAATCCAAAGTTGAAATTCTGGACTAAATATGTAACAGAAGCCGGATACGATTACTGTCAGGTAAAAGCCTCAACTAATAATGGTTCAACATGGATCCCTCTGCATGGTAAATATACCCAGCTCGGCTCAGGTTCACTGCCAAGCGGTCAACCATTATATACCGGAACTCAAAGCACCTGGGTTGAAGAAGAAATGAATCTCGCTCCTTATGCCAGCAGTCAGTTCAAACTTAGATTCGAATTGAAGTCCGATTATGCTATTAACAAAGATGGATGGTATGTTGATGATATTGGAATTTTTTATTTCGGAATTATCCCTGTTGAGCTTACTTCATTTACAGCACAGGTAATTGATAATAAGGTTAGTTTAAAATGGCAAACGGCAACTGAGTTAAACAATTCTGGATTTGAAATTCAGAAGAAAAAGTCAGGTGATAAAAATCAGAATATTGAATGGGCTAAGATTGGATTTGTTAATGGCAAAGGAACAACAGCATCCGCAAATAATTATTTCTTCATTGATGATGAATTAACTAATGGAAAAACATATTACAGGCTAAAACAATTGGATTTTGACGGAACTTTTTCTTACTCACACGAAGTTGAAGTTGATTATAAAGCTCCGGTATCTTATTCACTTGAACAGAATTACCCGAATCCATTTAATCCGGAAACAGATATTTCTTTTACTCTTGCCAAGTCTGATAATGTAACATTAAAAATCTATAACATCCTCGGATCAGAAGTAGTAACGCTTGTTAATGAATTTATGGAAGCCGGAAAGCACACGATTCAATTTAATGCTGCTGATTTAACTTCGGGAGTGTATCTATACACAATTAAATCAGGTAGCTTTACGGCAACCCGCAAGATGATCCTGATGAAATAAAATTGATATGATTATTAAATAGAGGCTTCTGAAAAATTGTTGTAATTGTTATTCCGGACTAATCTCGGATACTTCTGAATTCACTTAAGTATCTGTGTTGGTCCGGAATTAAAATAATGGTTAGAATAAATTATAAGATACGAGTCATCTTTGCATTTCAGCACTTCATCGTTCACCCGCTGACGAAAAAACATTTTTAGCAGGAACTATTAATAACTGCTTATCAAGCTTTGCTATTAGTGATAAAAGATTCAAACAATTGCCTGCTGAATGGGAGGTAAAAATAATTCTATCAAGAGTGGGATAAAGTATCAACACTTAATCCCACTCCCGTTTTGCTATTAACTTATTTTATAAACTTGTTCACATCTTCAACTACAATATCTACAACACCGCTGAAACCATTTAATTCCGGATAATACATCAGATAACCTTGTGCAGGCATAATTTTATATTCACCCGGTACCTGGGCTTTCATAATATAAGAGAACTCCATTTTCTTCTGACTTTGAGTTACAAAGAATGAAACCTTTTCATCACGATATTCTCTTTCGGCAAAGTGCCAGCGCCAAGGCATATAATCATAGAAATAATCATAGTATGTATTGTAGCTGCCTTCACCATCAATAAAATATCTGTCCATTTCTTTTACAATTTCAAAACCTGATGGAAGCATATCTTCCAGTATAAAATAATCAAGATTATCAGATTTCGATTCAACAAAAGTTTTTACAAAAATATCCTGTCCGCTTTTAACTATTCCATCAAAGTCTTTTTTATAATAGATAATGCGTCCATCTTTATTGCCTGCTTCCAGAATATAATATTCTCTTCTTAACTTAAAACCATTATCATTTTTTACAGAAGCAAGGTCAGTTGTAAAGTATTCGTTTAATCCGGAAAAATACAACGCCCCTTTACCTGATTTTTCTATTCTTATCTTGTTTCTGCCTTTTCTTAAAAGCTTTTCTCTATCATCAGAAATCTTAATTGTTTTTCCTTCTGTAAATACAGACTCTTTATTAAATTTTACCGAGTACACTTCTTTATCATTTACAAAAACTTTCGCAGTATAATCAGGATCCAGCTCTTTAGTAATTTTCAAATAATCTGTTAATGCAAACAGCACAACAGCAGTTTCCTGTGTAGAGCGCCAGGAGTATCCTTGCTTTTTTTGGATAAGCCATTTGACAGCTTTTTCTATCAATCCGGAATTTCCTTCAATACTAAGAATAGCTTTAACTGCAAATGCTGTTCCTTGTACATTATCATCCTGCCAATTGTAATTCCACCCTTTCCCGCTCCAAAATGCAAATGATTTTTCTTCATTAACTTGTTTAAGAAGTTTAGCAGACAGTTCTTTTGCTTTTGAGGTTTCATTCATATTCTTTAATGAAATTGCAAGTAAAGAAAGCGGATAGGACTGCAGGTCTTTCCTCAAAAGAATGTTGATTATCTCAAGATAATTTTCTTTATCATATCTTTGATTTTTTAATGCGGTGCTCAATGCATAAATCATATATGATAGTGTTGTTTCGTCAATATCTGCTTTAGCATTGATAATCTGATTCTTAAGATTGTTCAATCCGCTCTGATAAACATTCTCGTTAATATTATATCCTGCTTCTTTTGCGAGACTCATCCCATATATAACATAAGCAGTCATATAAGGGCTTGAATTATCATTCTTCCACCATCCCCATCCGCCATCAGAATGTTGGTGGTCATAAAGACGTTTTAATCCGGCTTCTACAAATTTAGGCAGCTCTTCAATTGTCTTTGATTTTAACGGGACTTTAATTTCCTTAAAAGTATTTGAAACGATAATTGTGGGCAGAAATCTGCTCATAGTCTGCTCAACACAGCCATAAGGATAGCCGGCAAGATCATCCAGAGATTTTAAGATAGTTCCTGCAATTGATGGAGCTGCACTAAAAGAAAGCATAGCTGATCTCAGGTCAAAATTATCCGGAAGGTTAAAGTCAAATGTTTCATTAACATTGTCGTTAGTATAATTTTTAACTATTGGTTCAATTACTTTAACACCATTTGGCAAAACAGGAACTTTAACTTCCATTGCATCTGATTCTTCATTTGTAAGTGCTGAAGCTTTTAATGTCGCTTCGCCGGTTGGAAAATCAACTTTAACTTTCCAATCAACTCTTAGCTCTGAATTTGCAGGAATTTCAACTTCATAAACTTCTTTAACTGAAAATTTTTCGGCTTCCCTGTTACTATTATTAATCCTTGAACCTAATAATTTCAGTTTATCGGAGCTAAACTCAATTTTAGTTCTCTTCACAGATGAAAGATAGTTATGCACAATTGTTGAAATGACAACTTCATCATCCTGTCTGAGGAAACGCGGAGTTTCCATTCTTATTAGAAGATCTTTTCGGCTTATAAATTTATTTGTGTTTTGACCGACATCAGTTTGTTTTGTAATACCACGAACCGTCGTTCTCCAGGTTGTTAAATTATCAGGAATTTTGAACTGTACTTTTGCTTTTCCATTTTTATCAGTTACTACGTGTGCTTTCCATATTAATGCATCAACAAAGTTTGATCGGACATCAGCCTGTTGGTAAGACTGTTTATTAGTGCTTTCTTTTTTCTCATACATAAATGATGGAGGCATTCTTTCACCCATTGGTGATTCACTGCTTAGATCATCTGCAATTTCATTTTTTGGTTGGCTGCCGCCTTTAACAACTTCAGTAAGTATTGTATTAATTTGCTGTTCTTGCTCTTCATTAAGAGTGATGTTATACTCTTTTTTAACATCTATTATTACTTCGCCGATTAAAAGCATACCGCCATATCCCGCAGAGATAAAAAGCTGATAATTACCTTTCGCAATGTTTTTTATCTCATAGTTACCCAGTGAATCAGCTTTGGCAGAGTAGTAATATTTCTCGCCGGTAAGCATTACAAATAATCCATCAGGAATTTTTTCTTTTCCCGGAATAATGAGTTTTCCATATAACCTCCCCTTATAATTTTTATCATCCTGCTTATAAGAAAAATAATTTTTATCAATATAAGTAGCTGTTCTGCTGTAAGTACTGAAGTAACCATATTGCAGTGAATTATTAGTCGAGATATAATATCGCTGAGGAGAGTAGAAAAAAGTTTCTATTGGTTGTGTCTCATCTTCTTTAATTGCATATATGCTTTCGTCAATGATACCAAAACTGACTTCTGTATTTTTAACAGGATTACCCTTATAATCTTTTACTGTGATTTCGTAATCAGCCTGCTCTCCGGGTTTATATATGTTTTTAGATGGGATCAGATCAATATTTAAAAATTTGTCTTTCGCAAGAACACCAATCAGCTTAGCTGATTGATACAGCATTCTATCCTTGATAAAGCTTATTGTAATATTAAAACTTGGAACGAACTTTTCAGTTAATTCTTCCCTTATCTCAAAACTATTCCTTACTGGTTTTAACTTTTTATAAAAAATAATTTTGTCAGTTTCGTAAGTAAGTAAAAGCTCCTGATTTGTTTCCGGAAGAAAAACATACGCTATTAAAGTATCTCCCTTTTCATAAGCTTCTTTATCTGTTACAATCTCTATTCCTGCATTAGTTCTCTGAAGATAATAATTGTCAATATCTCCGACATAAAAAGAACCTGAGGTCTCAATTTCTCTTTCCTTCTCGTCAAAAGCTATTACCGTATAACTAAAGTAACCGGTTACATCTCTTTTTGGCTTAAACTTTACAACTGCCGAACCAGCTTGATTTGTTTTTGCCCGGATGGTATCCGTATAGGACATCTTGTTTATATACCTGGAATCATCCGGATAATAAACGATTACTCTAAAATCAGTTTGAACTGGTTTATCTGAAAAATCGGAAGCATTTACTTTAAGCTTTACCTCCGACCCTTGCTTGAAGAACCATTTCTCAGGTGAGGTTGATACAGTGAATGATCCTCTGGTAACAAATGTTTCAGCAATACCATTTATTGCCCTGCGTGAAGCATCTGTAACATGTGCTACAATAGAATACTGATAATCACCTGAATTATCAGAATCAATTTTATAGGACAATTCAAATTTCCCATCTTCATTCAAAGTACCAGACTCCTGAAAGATCAATTCCTTTTGGCTGCCTAAATATCTATCTGATTTATAACCTCCATAAAACCATGACCACTCGCTCCAATACCACCATGGTCTCCAAAAGTTCTGTTTGTAAATACTGACCTGAACATCAGCATTCTTTACTGGTGAACCGAAATAGTAATCTGCTGTAACAGTAACTGTTAATTTATCCCCCCTTGAATACTGTTTTTTATCTGTGTTAACATTTACTTTATATTCCGGTTTCTTGTATTCTTCAACAGTAAAGGAACCATAATAGAACTGTTCATCTTTTTTTAAGATGATTGAATAGTAGCCAAGATCTGCTTCTTCATCCAGATAAAAGCTACCCGATAAAGTACCAAATTCATTTGTTACAGCTTCACCGGAGTAAACCTCTTTATCCTTTGATGATTTTACAGTAATAGAGAATTTTTGTTCAGGGACATTCAGGAATTCATTCCCCACTTTATTCCTGAAAATTGCTTTGAAGTTTACTTCCTGTGCAGGTCTGTAAACCGTCTGCTGAGTATATATATATGCAGTCAGATATTCGTTTTGTATCTGATTAAAATAAAAATAAGGATCACATAACAATACTTCATCATCGGCATATCCGAATAATCGAACACTTGAATTATCATTGTTTTCAAAATCTGTCAGCTTAGCATACATAATTCCGTCTTTGTCAGCTTTTCCTGAACCGATTAACTGACCATTTTGAAAAAAATCAAACTTAGCTGATTTATAGAATTGCCCTGTTTTTGCATCAGCTATATATGCAAGAATTTCTTTCTGGTTGTTTTTATATAACATGGTAAGGTTAGTTACCACTATTGCGCAATAACCTACTTTATCTTCCCTGATTGCCTGAACAATATAAATCCCTGGTTTTTCAATCTTACCAACATTGATTTCGTTATGTCCATACTGAGCTTTTATACTTGGTTTAATCTCCCACTGTTTAATGAGAGAAGTATATTTTAATAAAAGTACATTTTCCTTACCCCAAATATCAAAGGAATAATGATTGTAGTTTTGATCAAGAAGAGAGAAAAACTTAACCGGATCGTGGATTTTCAGCAGTCTGAACTGGAATTTCTTACTATTTTCAGCATATGTATAAAGATTTAATTTTACGATGCTGCCAGGTTCATAGCTAGAATTATTTGAAATATAGAAATTATTGTTTTCTTCCGGAAGCTGTAATCTTGTTGAACCTCCAATAAATAAAGTTGTAATAAAAATAACAATCAGTAAAAAAATCTCTTTAATAAGTCCTGCTTTCATGTTTTCTCCAAAATTTTGAGCTTTTATACAAACATAAAAAATAAAAGTGCCAATTCCTGCCTTTGTTCAGTTCAGAGTCTTACTGATTAAGAAGCTCTGAATACAGTAAAAACAGAATAATCGACCATTAAACCATTAAAGTCGAGTAATCTGGATTTTTTTAAGAGACTCTCAGAATAAAATAAAGTATTGGATGATTTTACAGGTCGAATTAATTTTGAATCAACAATCTGATATGTTTAACTAATCTGAGGTTTTATTGAGATCATTAATAAAGGTAATCTTTGTTCTTCTTTTGGTTGCACTGGTGGGATTTACACTGGTAGTCAACGAAGAAAAGACAATTGAACCGATTGTGTCCGAAAATTATACCACTCCAGAAGAAGCAATAACTGCTGACCGGTCATTGGTCGAATTTATGGACAAAGGAACTATGAAAGCCAGCTGGTATGGACCAGGTTTTCACGGTAAAAAAACTGCAAATGGTGAGATTTATGATCAAATGTCCTTTACTGCTGCTCATAAATCTTTGAAATTTGGCACTTTATTGAAAATAACAAATCCCAAAAACGGAAAGTCTGTTATTATAAGAATAAATGATAGAGGTCCTTATATTTCAGGAAGGGATCTTGATCTTTCAAAAGCTGCTGCACTTGAACTTGGGTTGATGCGAAATGGTGTAGGCAGAATGAAAGTTGAAGAAATCAAGATCGCCGGATTAGAAGAAAACCCGATGATGTACTAAGAACAAGTCATCATTTTTTAAAGAAGTAAGCCCGGTTTAACCGGGTTTTTCTTTTTTAAAGAACATTTTATCACACCATAATATATTTAAATTGAAATACTATTACTCTTATCTTATCTTAGCATTATGAATATGAATATCTTATCAAAATAATTTATAAATAGGTGATATAATGTTAAATAAAATAAAAGAATTGTTAGGCAATGAAGCTGATTCATTGTTATCATATAAAGCTAAATTCCCTAAAGAACAACTTAATCTACCAGGACCTGATTTCGTTGATAGAATTTTCGCACAAACTGATAGAAATATTAATGTTTTGCGGAATCTGCAATGGATTTTTAAGTCAGGCAGATTGTCCGGTACCGGTTATTTATCAATCCTTCCTGTTGATCAGGGAATTGAACATAGCGGAGGTGCATCATTTGCACCGAATCCGCAGTACTTTGATCCTGAAAATATTGTTAAGCTTGCAATCGAAGGTGAGTGTAACGCAGTTGCATCAACACTTGGTGTGCTTGGAATGACAGCAAGAAAATACGCTCACAAAATTCCATATATAGTAAAAATCAATCACAACGAATTGCTTACTTACCCCAATAAATTTGATCAGATAATGTTCGCAAGCGTTGAACAGGCTTATGATATGGGTGCCGCTGCAGTTGGAGCTACAATTTATTTCGGCTCCGAAGAAAGCGGCAGACAAATTGTCGAAGTAAGCCAGGCTTTTCAGTATGCACACGAACTCGGAATGGCAACAGTGTTGTGGTGCTATTTAAGAAATCCGGCTTTTAAATCGGATAAGGATTATCACTTGTCTGCTGATTTAACCGGACAGGCAAATCATCTTGGCGTTACAATCGAAGCTGATATAATTAAGCAAAAACTTCCTGAAAATAACGGCGGATATAATTCATTAAAGAATTATGGAAAAACCAGCAAAAAAGTTTATACAGATTTAACCACCGACCATCCGATTGATCTTACCCGCTATCAGGTAATCAATAACTTTATGGGTCGTGCAGGACTGATTAACAGCGGCGGCGCAAGCGGTGAAAATGATTTTGCCGAAGCAGCTAAAACCGCAGTTATTAACAAACGCGCAGGCGGAATGGGATTGATTTCCGGTCGTAAAGCATTCCAGCGCCCAATGGCTGATGGCGTTAAGCTGTTAAATCTCATTCAGGACGTTTATCTTGAAAAAGAAATAACAATTGCGTAAAGTGCAGTAAATAATTACCCCGATTCAATAAGTGAGTCGGGGTTTTTTAATAATAGCATATCAATACAAGTATCAATTAAATTCACCTCCAAGTGAAAATGTATTGGAAACTCCTGAGCAGTTTTACTAAAATTGTTGTCAATTTATTTCCCCTGACTCTTATAAAAATACTTTAGATAATCGTTTACTCTCTTTAAGTCATTTTCTCGGAGTTATAATATTACCTGACAGAATTTTCTATATCGGATTTATCGGGATATATTCTGAATACAATAAAATAAATGCAGTGAAGTTATAAAGTGAAAATAAAACCAGGTAAAACATAGAAATATTATAAAGCGGCATTAAAAGAAGTTGAAAAAATATTTGACACAAAACCAGTAACCTAAAAAGGCGATTCGCCTGAATCGCCTTAATTATAAATTCTACACTCGCCTTTCAATAAAGCAGATGTTAAAATCTACATTGATTATTGTGTCAGCAAGAAATCAGCAATCTTTCCTAAGTCTTTTACATCCTTATTATTATATGGAGGCATTATAGTGCCGGGATATTTTTCTTTATAATCTTTAAATCTATCAGAATCCATATAAGAGTTTGGATTGCGCAAATAGTTGATAAGATTATCTCTGCTGCTCCAATATTGCTTGATACCTTTAAGGGATGGTCCTGACTTAGAACCAGTTAAGTCATTACCGTGACAAGTAACGCATCCGAAAGACTGGAATAACTTTTCCCCGGTTAATTCACCCGTGTTCTGTTCGCTCAGGTTTTGACTATTCATAGAAGAAAAATCCGGATGGGATTCTTCCTTTGATGTTACCCTGCCTAATAAAAGTAAAACAATAAACAACAATAAAAATGCAGTAATCCAAATCTGTGGCTTAGTCATATTTGATTTAATAGATTGTTTTCAAAAAATTATTTAATTGAATTTATTCAATCTCAAAAGAAGCATTAACTACACCTGAAATTTCTTTTTCAATTGAACTTAAATCATTAATACCATAATCAGAAATTGCATTTGAAAACTTTGGTGTAATTTGAAGAACTCCCATTCGAGCATTTCTCATTGGTCCCAATGTCCGGTTTGTGGCTTCAGCAATTTTTTGAGCTCTTATCATAGCATCTTTTGCGGCTTCTGCCTGAATCTCAATCTTTAATTCAGCAAGCTTTGTATAATGATATTCAGGCTGCTCAACATTAAAACTAACTCCTTTTTCTATTAAAGATGTTATGTCCAATGAAATCTCTTTTATTTTGTTTACATCTGTTGATTGAATTTCTATTCGCTGACTATAAACATATCCTATTATTCTTCCGGTTTGATATCCTTGTTCACTCATTTCATAAACAGGATAATTATTAATTGTAAAAAACTCAATCTTATCTTTTGGAAATCCCTTTTGTTCTAAGTATGAAATCAAAATCGGCTTTTGTCTGTTCAGTTCTGAATATGCTCTATCAGACGTTGAAGATTGAACTGAAATTGAACCACGCAAAAAGCCAAGGTCTGATATAATTTCCTTTTTAGCAGAGCCAGTAACATTTATCGTTTGATTTGCACTTTGATTTGATTTCCAGACGTTTGTAAAGATAAAAACACCTATTACAAAACTAACTCCAATTACTATTGCCGGAACAAGCAGATCACTTTTCTTTTCCATATTATTAACTACTTTAGTTATTAAATCAATAAAATTGTGTGGCAACTTATCAAAAAACAGTTATTTTAACAACACAATTCAAATCCGTTTAAGAGCTCGGTCACCCGAAATAATTATCAAATAGTGCAATCAAAAGAAATCTGGATTATGAAAAAACCAAACAGACTTATCAATGAAAAAAATCCTTATCTGCTTCAGCATGCTTACAATCCGGTTGATTGGTATCCCTGGTGCGATGAAGCCTTTGAAAGAGCCAAAACTGAAAATAAACCTGTATTCCTCTCGATCGGTTATTCAACATGCCATTGGTGCCATGTAATGGAAAAAGAATCGTTTGAAGATGATCAGGTTGCCAAGCTGATGAATGATTCCTTTATCTCTATTAAAGTTGACAGAGAAGAAAGACCGGATATTGATGGAATATACATGTCTGTTTGTCAAATGATTACCGGAAGCGGTGGCTGGCCTTTAACAGTTGTAATGACCCCTGATAAAAAACCATTTTTTGTTGGGACATATTTTCCTAAGTACGATAGGTTTAACAGAATTGGTATGATGGAACTTATCCCCAAAATAAAAGATATCTGGACAACAAGAATAGATGAGGTTCTTAAATCTGCTGACGAAATTACATCTTCAATCAACAATCAGTTATCTGCACAAGGATCTGAAGAGATTAAGGAAACTATACTTGACAAAGCATATCAGGAGCTTTACAGAAATTTCGATGATGAGTCGGGTGGATTTAATACTGCTCCAAAATTCCCATCACCACATAACCTTATGTTTCTTTTAAGATATTGGAAAAGCAAAAATGAATCAAAAGCACTCGAAATGGTTGAGAAAACCTTAATTCAAATGAGGCTTGGTGGAATTTACGACCATATTGGATTTGGATTTGCAAGATATTCAACTGATCGAAACTGGCTTGTACCACACTTTGAAAAGATGCTCTATGATCAGGCAATGCTGGTAATGGCATATACTGAAACTTATCTGACTACAAAAAATCTGTTTTATAAAAAAACTGCTGAAGAAATTCTTGAGTATGTTCTAAGAGATATGACCAATAACGAGGGCGGATTTTTCTCCGCAGAAGATGCAGACAGTGAGGGTGAAGAAGGTAAATTTTATTTATGGAATGCAGATGAAATCAGAAATATTTTAAGTAAAGACGAATCAGATCTGACGATAAAAGTTTTTAACATTAAGGAAAATGGAAACTGGATTGATGAAGCAAAGGGAACAACCAGCACTACAAATATTCTCCATCTAAAAAAGTCAATTAAAGAAATCTCAGATGAGCTGAATATTGATACGGATGATTTTTCAGAAAGATTAAGCGTAATACGCAAAAAACTTTTTGATTACAGAAAGAAAAGAATTCATCCGCATAAGGATGATAAGATTTTAACTGATTGGAATAGTCTGATGATATCTGCTCTGGCAAAAGCATATCAGGCATTTAACAATAAAGTGTATCTTGATGCTGCTGAAAAATCATTTAAGTTTCTTGAAAACAATCTGATAAATAAAAACGGTAAACTTCTTCATCGATATAAAGATGGAGAATCAGCGGTTGAGGCTTTTATTGATGATTATGCTTTTCTTATAAATGCACTTCTGGATTTATTCGAATCAACCTTTGATTTCAGATATTTTGAAAAAGCCTTAGAGCTTCAATCAATTATTGATAAAGAATTTTGGGATAATAAGGGCGGTTATTATTTTACATCTGTTCAAAATGAAAAGCTTATCGCAAGACAAAAAGATGTTTATGATGGTGCAGTGCCTTCAGGCAATTCTATTGCTTTGTTAAATTTGGTAAGACTATTTAAAATTACCGCTGATTTAGATTATCAAACTAAAATTGATACTGCAATAAAGTATTTTTCAGGACAGATATACAGAATACCCTCAGCTTTTTGTATGTTTTTGTGTGGATTAAATTTCTTGTTTAGTAATTCAACAGAGATTGTTATTGTTTCTGAGAGCAAAGATAGTATTGACAGTAAGGCATTAGATTTAATCAGAAATAATTTTAATCCTAATAAGATTGTTTTATTAAAGCTGATTGAGAAAGAAAAAAAGTATAATTTATTTTTCCCTTATACCGGGGAGATGAAACTGCTGGATGGCAGAACAACATTTTATATTTGCAGTAATTATTCCTGTAAACAGCCTGTAAACAAAGTCAGTGAGCTTGAAAAACTAATTACATAAGAACTAATTCAAATTGGAATATAGATATTTAACATTTGTTAAAGTAAATTTGCACAACGGTCAAGAATATAATCGGAGAAATCGTGAGTTCAGATAATAAATTCGTACGGTCTTTAATCGAAAGTGCTAAGCAAGGCAACAATGCTGCTATTGAACAGCTTTTTCAGATGAATCTTGCTAAAATATATGCGTTTGCACTAAGATTAACAGCTAATAAATCATTAGCTGAAGCGATTACTAAAGATACTTTTATTGAAGCCTGGAAAAAAATCAATCTTGTTCGTTCTGATGCCTCTCTGCTTAAATGGTTAAATTCAATCGCTGTTTATAAAACAATCGAAACTTTTAGAAATAAGAAATCAAAAAACAAGGCGGATCATAAGGATTTTAAAGAACTTGAATCAAAATGTGAACTGGACAAATATATAGTTGTACTTCCTGATAAGGAAAGAATGATTTTTGTTCTCAATAAAGTTGAAGGTTATACTCTTGAGGAAATCTCGGATATGATGGGGATAAAGAAAGATCAGGTTAAAGAACAATTGAGTATTGCAATTGATAGTCTTGAAGAAAGTATTCCTTCAATAAAAGAGGAAAACGTTTTAATAGAAAAACTTGCACAATTGCAGCCTGAAATTCAGCCATCAGCCGAAGTAAGAGATGGAATATTCTCTTACATTATGGATGAAAAGATCCGTGAACAAAGGGAGCATGAAAAGATTGCTGCTGCATTAGCTGAAAAAGAAAGAAAAGAAAATCAGATAGAAGAACCTGAAGAAACCAAAGAGCTTTTTCCGGAACAAGTTGTTGTAAAGCCTAAAAGAGAATTTAATATTAATTTTGCTGTTGTAAAGAAAGTCCTCTATGGAATTATCGCTCTCTTTATATTAATAGCTGCATATATGTTTATTACAGCACCTTCCGGAGGATGGGAAGTAATATCAATGACCGGACAGCCGGAATTAAATGGCAAGAAGATGAATCAGGATGATGGTTGGCTGCCTGAGGGAAATATTCAGACCGATGCGAATTCTTCAGTTACTTTTGCAATTCCCAAAACAGGCAGATTACTTGTAGATGTTTTAACTAATACAAGCAGAACAAAAAATGATCAGATAAAACTTGATATTGGTCAGATTAAAAAGTTTGAAGGTGATGCTGCCAATGTTTTAACTGTTATTACTCCTTTAGCAAATTTTACTGAGTTATATAAAGGCGGTGCATTCAAATTAAGTGTAACTGATGATAATATGAGTAAATTGATTGTTGAAAGCGGCTGGGTTGTAGTAACTGTTAAGGAGTTTAACTCCTATGTACCAAAAAATTTCGGCTGCTTAGTGATGAAAGGAAAGTATGCAATACCATATCCGCTGGATACAACACCTCAACTTATAAACTTAATTGAAAATTTTTCAGGAGTTACAGACCCAACAATCGGAACAATATTATCTCTTGTAACTAAAAAGGAATCGTTGACTCTATGGCATCTGCTTCAGTTGGTAAGCAGTGAAAACAGGTTTCTTGTTTTTGACAAGTTAGATGAATTCGTGCCCGCACCAAACGGTGTTACTAAGGAAGGGATACAGGGATTAAATAAAGATATGCTTTCAAATTGGCGTCAGGAAATTGAACTGAAGATGGATTAAAGAGAGAAAATTTTGTGTAAGGATAATAATTGAGGGCTTATCGAATACTCAGTGATAATCAGATAAGAAATAATTGAAACACGGATTGAACGGATTAAACTGACGTAAACAGATTAATAAATATTCTGCTCATTCATTGCGTTCTCTGTTAGAAATGTTTTTAATGCTGGTTCAAACAAGCAGCGTATGGTTTTTTTTGCTGAGATTGTTAAGGTTTTAGTTATCCCAACAGTATCATCTCTTGGGTCTGTAATAATGTGCGCTCTGTCCAAAGAAAACCTCTGCTGCATCCATTATTGTTTCTGATAAAGTCGGATGCGGGTGAATTGTCAATTTTAAATCGGTAACATTCGCACCCATTTCGATTGCAAGAACTCCCTCTGAAATTAATTCCCCTGCACCGGGTCCGCAAAGCCCAATTCCTAATATTCTCTGTGTATCAGGATCAACAATCAATTTTGTAACACCATCATTTCTATCCAATGTTACTGCTCTTCCGCTCGCAGCCCAGGGAAATTTTGCAACTTCATATTTTATCCCTTCTTTTTTTGCCTGCTCTTCGGTTAATCCTGCCCAGGCTATTTCAGGATCAGTAAAAACAACGGCAGGAATAGCAAGCGGTTCAAAATATGATTTGTGACCAGCAATCACTTCGACAGCAACCCTTGCTTCGTGTGATGCCTTATGTGCAAGCATCGGTTCACCTGCTATATCACCAATTGCAAAAATATCCGGATCGGTTGTTCTTAATTGTCTATCAACTTTTATCCAGCCGCGGTCTGTTAAAGTTACCTTAGTATTTTCTAATCCAAGACCCCGTGTTTCCGGTTTCCTTCCGATTGACATCAAAACATAATCATAAACTTTATCAGTAACACTTCCTTTATCATCCTGTATCTTTACGTTTATTCCAGCTTTGGTTTCGCTCATCCCAAGAACCTTGCTGTTCAACATTACTTCAGCAAAAGATTTTTTTATCCGCATTGAAAGATAATTTACAAGATCACGATCAGCACCCGGCAATAATCCGGGCATCATCTCAACAACAGATACCTTTGTTCCAAGAGCCTGATAAACAGAACCAAGTTCAAGCCCGATATATCCGCCGCCAATTACCAAAAGCGATTTTGGAATCTCAGGCAAATCAAGTGCTGATGTTGAGTTGAGAAGTCTTTTCGATTTTATGTCTAACGACGGGATAGTTGTTATTACAGATCCGGTGGCAACAATAACTTTATCAGATGAGTGTTCAATAGTCTGCCCATCAGCTTTTTCAATCTTTAACAAAGATGAATTAATAAAACTCGCTCTGCCCTGAATGAAATTAACTTTTCTTTGTTTTGATATTTGTCCAAGCCCGCCGGTAAGCTTGTTTACAACATTATTTTTAAAATCTCTAAGCTTGTTTATATCTATTTTAGGCTTGCCGAATTCAATTCCCCAGTTTTTTGCATCTTCAGCTTCGTGAATAAGCTTGGCAACGTGAAGCAAAGCCTTTGAAGGGATACATCCGCGATAAAGACAAACACCGCCGGGATTTTTCTCAAGATCAACAAGTGTAACATCCATACCAAGATCAGCGGCAAGAAAAGCTGCGACATAACCGCCTGGTCCGCCGCCTACAACTGTTAATTTTATCTTTTCACTCATTTTATATCCTTTTAAAAATCAAAACGCAGTTCATCAATCTGCAAAAAATCTGTTTGCTCTGCGTCTTATTGACTATAATAATCTAAGTGGCTGTTCTAATGCTTCAACAACAAATCTTAAAAATCTAATTGCATCAGCGCCATCAATAATTCTATGATCATAAGATAATGATAATGGGAGCATCATTCTTGGTTCAAAAACTCCAAAGCCATTCCATACAGGTTCATTAGCTCCGCGCGATACTCCAAGAATAGCAACCTCAGGGGCATTAACCACTGGAGTAAAATATGTTCCTCCGATTCCGCCAAGATTTGAAATTGAAAAACATCCGCCTTGCAAATCATCCAATCCGATTTTTTTGTTTCGTGCTTTTTCTGCTAAGGAATTAAGCTCTTCAGAAATTTCTGACAAAGATTTTTGATCTGCATTTTTTATAACAGGAACAATCAATCCAAACTCAGTATCAACTGCGATTCCAATATTAAAGTAATTCTTGTAGATAATTTCCTTCTTTTCCATATCTATACTGGAATTAAACTGTGGAAATTTCTTAAGCGCTTCTGCAATTATTCTCACAAGAATAGCGGTAACAGTCAGTTTTGTTTTTGAGTTTTGATTTAATTCCTTTCTTGATTTTTCAAGAAGAGTGATATCAGCTTTATCAAATTGAGTAACATGAGGAATCGTTGCCCATGCATAGCTAAGATGCTCAGCGGTCTTTTTTCTGATATTAGTCATCTGAACTTTTTTAATTTCACCAAACCTGGAGAAATCAGGCAGCGTTTCAGCTTTGATTTTTAATCCAAAGCCGCCGCCCTGAGAATATGATTCATGTAATTTTTTGGAAAAAGCTTTTACATCATCCATTGAAATTCTGCCGCCCGGACCAGTACCGGGAACTTTATTTATATCAACACCAATTTCGCGGGCTATTCTCCTTACCGATGGAGCTGCAGGAGCAGCACCTTTTAAAATTGGCGGTTGTTTATCTGGCGCTTCCATAGCATGAGTTAAAGGTCGTTCACCTGTTTTCGCCTCTGACTTAACTTGTCTGTTCTCATCTTTTATTACCTGTTCTTCTTCTGCTCTATCTTTCTCAACTGACTTGGTTTCTGAAGAAGTTACTCCTGTTGTTTCAACTCTAATCATTACTGCACCGACTTTTGCTTTTTCACCTGTTTTTATCAATACTTCTACAACTTTTCCTGCAAGAGTTGAAGGAACTTCAATCGTTGCCTTTTCTGTTTCGATTTCAAGCAGTGCCTGATCTTTTTCAATAACATCGCCAACTTTAACAAGCACATCTATTACATCTGCTGACTCAATATTTTCACCAAGTTCGGGCAGCCGAAACTCTTTTATTTCTTTTTTCCCGGTTTGTCCGGTCTCAACTGATGACTTTTGTGCAGTTTGTGATGTTGGTTTTGATTCAGCAGTTTTTATTTCCGGTTTACTTTCACTTTTACTTTTTCCGGTACTACTTTCTGGTGCTTTATTGATTTCTTCAACAACTAAAATTATTGCTCCCACCTTTACTTTATCACCGGCTTTAACATTTAGTTTTGTTATCTTACCTTCAACCGTTGAAGGAACTTCAATTGTTGCTTTCTCAGTTTCAATCTCAAGCACAGCCTGATTTTTTGTAATTGTATCTCCTTCTTTAACAAGAACATCCACAACCTCAGCAGATTCGATGTTCTCGCCTAGTTCCGGAAGTATAAATTCTTTTATCATCTTAAAATCCTGATAATTTTCTGCTGCTTCTGTCTGACGATTCCTGTTAAGAAAATCTTTGAGAATTTTCTCAGAGCTGCAGAGTTATAAAATTTATCTATTAATATTTTCATTTAATCTTACTATCAAAGTAAGTCAATAAACTTATATCCTATTGAACATTAATCATGAAACCAATAATTACTTCACTAAATCTCAATTCAACATCCACATTTTTTATACTCTATTATCGAATCTCAATTTAGTTGGTTTATTTAAATCAGCTATTCAAAGGATTTCTTTTATTTGGATTTATACCGAGTTCTTTTCCGGCTTTATCCAATACTTTATCCTGTATCTTTCCTTCTTTGAACAACGCTGTTAATGCTGCAAATACAATATGTTTTGCATCCACTTCAAAAAACTCACGAAGCATTGCTCTTGATTCGCTTCTTCCGAAGCCGTCTGTTCCCATTGAATACAAATATCCCGGGAACCACTTTGCAACTGAATCGGGCAGAGCTTTTACATAATCGGATGCAGCAACAAAAACTCCGTTTTCCTTTTGAAGTGTCCTTTGGATATAATTTTGCTTTTGCTCTTTAGTTGGATTCAACATATTCCATCTTTCTATCTCAAGAGCATCACGTCGTAATTCCTTATAACTTGTTACACTCCAAATATCACATGCAACACGATAATCTTCTTCTAAAATTTTTGCGGCTTTAATTACTTCATTAAGTATCGTACCGCTTCCGAGTAACTGTGCTTTTAATTTAAAAGTCTTTTTATCAGAAGCCTTAAACTTATACATGCCTTTTAAAATTCCATCTTTAACGCCTTTAGGCATTTCTGGCATTGCATAATTTTCGTTCATTAAAGTAACGTAATAGAAAATATTTTCCTGATCTTCAAACATTCTTTTGATACCATCACGAATAATAACTGCAATCTCATAGGCAAACGCCGGATCATAAGTAACAAGATTCGGAACCGGATATGCAAGTAAATGACTATTGCCGTCCTGATGCTGTAATCCTTCTCCGGCAAGTGTGGTTCTACCGGCAGTTCCACCGAATAAAAATCCTTTAGCGCCCATATCAGCAGCAGCCCAAACCAGATCGCCGACTCTTTGTAACCCAAACATTGAGTAATAGACAAAGAAAGGAATCATATTTATTCCGTGTGTTAAATACGCAGTACCTGCTGCCATAAATGATGACATAGAGCCGGCTTCTGTAATTCCTTCTTCAAGTATCTGACCATCTTTAGCTTCTTTATAATAAAGCAGAGAAGCTGCATCAACAGGCTCGTATAATTGTCCGGAGTGTGAATAAATTCCAACCTGTCTGAACAAAGCCTCCATACCGAAAGTTCTGGCTTCATCCGGAACAATAGGAACAATAAGCTTTCCTATTTCCTTATCCTTCAGCAGCTTTGCTAAAATTCTTACAAACACCATTGTGGTTGATACTTCGTGTCCTTCTGTTCCTTTATAAAATTCTTCAAATAAAGATTCAGGCGGGGTTTTAATCGGTCTGATATCTGTCTTCCGCGAAGGTAAATATCCGCCAAGTTCTTCTCTTCTTTTTTTAATGTATTGAATTTCTTCGCTGTTATCATCTGGTTTATAAAAAGGATCATTAGCAATCCGTTCATCAGAAATCGGAATACCAAATCTGCTTCTGAACTCTTTCATTTCATCTTCATTCAATTTCTTTTGCTGGTGAGTAATATTTTTCCCTTCACCCGCTTCACCAAGTCCATAGCCTTTGATTGTTTTTGCAATTATAACTGTTGGTTTACCCACATAGTTTACAGCTTCTTTATAAGCGGCGTAAACTTTTTCCGGATCGTGTCCGCCGCGTTTCATCTTGAATAACTCTTCATCGCTCATCTGCTCAACCATCTTCAGCAGGTCTTCATCTTTTCCAAAAAAGTTCTTTCTGATATATGCTCCGCCTTCAACCGAATATTTTTGATATTCACCATCAACAACTTCACCCATTCTTTTTACAAGTTTTCCATCAGTATCTTTTTCCAATAATGGATCCCAGTCCCCTCCCCATACAACTTTAATAACATGCCATCCTGCACCTCTGAATATCGCTTCAAGTTCCTGAATAATTTTTCCATTTCCTCTTACGGGTCCATCAAGTCTTTGCAGGTTTGCATTGATAACAAAAATCAAATTATCTAATTTTTCTCTTGATGCAAGAGTGATAGCGCCAAGTGTTTCTGGTTCATCAGTTTCACCATCACCGAGAAATGCCCAAACTTTACCGCCGGGTTTTTTCAATTCACGGTCTTCAAGGTATCTGTTAAATCTTGCGCGATAAATAGCCTGAATCGGTCCAAGCCCCATTGAAACAGTTGGGAACTCCCAGAAATCAGGCATTAAAAACGGATGAGGATACGATGTGAGTCCGCCTCCGGGAGCTAAATCTCTTCTGAAATTTATTAATTGCTCTTTTGTTATTCTTCCTTCAAGAAAAGCTCTTGCATAAAAACCGGGTGAAGCATGTCCCTGAAAATAAATCTGATCACCTTCATAACCTTCGCCTCTTCCCCGGAAGAAATGATTAAACCCTATTTCATACAAAGTTGCAGCAGATGCGTAAGTTGAAATGTGTCCGCCAATTCCATGTTCCTGTTTGTTAGCTTTTACTACCATAGCCATAGCATTCCAACGGATAAGACTTTTAATTCGTCTTTCAATTTCTCTGTTGCCCGGGAAAGGAGATTGTTTTTCTCTGGGAATTGTATTTATATAAGGTGTGTTTGCACTGAATGGAATATGAACGCCTGCTTTAAAAGCACGAACCTGAAGTTCTCTTAAAAGTTCTATCACTCTTTCGGGTCCGCCATGTTCTAAAACATAATCAAGCGAGTACAACCATTCGTTGGTTTCAATTTCTTCAATCTTTTGATTTTTTTTTATTTCTTCACTCATAATAACTTCCTTTTTTCTTAATCGCTACATCAATGGTTTTAGTGATAAGTCTTTTATTGTCTGAGGATATCTTGATTCATTGAATAGCAAAAAATTTATAATTCCTTATAAAAATCACAATTTTGTGGAAAGCCATATCTCAATATCATTAATTTTCTAATAAAGCTATGCTCAAAATTTGAATTAAAATATAAAGCAAATACGACTGAATAACAAGAATTTGTAAGTGAGTAAAAGCAAAGAAGAGTAATAAGAATATGAATGAGATTTAGATCAAGATTTTTAACTCAAAATTTTCTTAGTTGGTGATAAACATAGTCTATCAAATTAAGGCAGTAACTATTTTTATCTTATCTAAAATTCATTTAGTGTATATTGCCTACGTATTGTATTATTTTTTAGAGACTATATTAGATGAGTATAAAAGAATCGGCATTGCTTATTATCAGCGATAGCTTATGCATCAATAAAGAACAGCAGAGTTTTCAATAAATAAAAGTTGTAAAGGTTGAAAAGGAAATTAGTACAATCTTTATTGACACAGTATGATTTAATACCAATTATGAAAACAGACAACTCAGAATTTAAGTGGCTTGAAATTGCAAGAGAAATACAACAGCTTTCTCAAACCGGATTGGCTTTTGCAGTTACAGAGTATGAAAAGAAGAGATATGAACGATTAACTGAAATTACCGCTGAAATTATTGAACATCATTCTATCCTTGAAAAAGAATCAGTTCAGAAAGTGTTGATGGAGCATCCCGGTTATGCTACACCAAAGATTGATGTGCGTGCGGCAGTAATTAAAGACGGGAGAATACTGCTTGTGCAGGAAGCAGCTGATAATTGCTGGGCAATGCCCGGTGGTTGGGCAGATGTTGGAGATATTCCATCCGAAGCTGCAATAAGAGAATGCAGAGAAGAAAGCGGATATAATGTAAAACCAGTTAAAGTAATCGGTGTTTTTGATGCTAACAGAATCGGAGGACAATTAGAATTGTTTCACGCGATTAAGATTATTTTTTTATGTGAATTGATCGATGGAGAAGCTAAGATTAGCGATGAAACTATTGATGTGAAGTTTTTTGATTTCAATAATCTTCCTTCACTATCTTTGAATCGTACAAATGAAAAGCATTTAAAAGAAATCAGGCTCCATCTACAAGATCCAGATAGAAAAACTTATTTTGATTAATTATGACTATAGATAAAGAACTTATTTATACCATTGCTTTGTCCGAGTTAAGAGCAGGAAAACAGGCAAGCGAGATTGGCAATATAGGGCAGGCTCGTGTCTGTGCCAGAAGAGCTTGCGGTATGGCTATAGAATACTGGTTGAAGTCTAACTCTTATAAAGACTGGGGCGCCTCAGCTATAACTATGCTTAATAAACTTCAGGAAGATTATAGTATCCCTAAATATATTCGCGATGCAGCATACAGATTGACAAAGAGAGCAGATAAGAATTTTGAAACGGGTGTTGAAGAAGATCCCTTAAAAGATGGAGAAATGATAGTTAAATACTTTCTAGACTCCTTGCAATCTGGCGAATAAATAAATTTTTATCTGTTTTATAGTATGAGTTACTAAAACTTACCGGAATGTTTTTTCATCTCTTTGTTTAATTTATTTGAAGTATAAACATCATAAATACTATTCCGGCAACAAACCGGAGAATTCACTATTGTCTTTCTTCAACTGTAATAATTAATTAATATACTTATCGTGCCTTCAGTTTTTAAGAATTATTATTCTGTCAGTCTAATTAATTGCATAAATTATTCTTAATATTTTAAATTGAAGATATAATTTTAGTTTTACTTATGAATTTCAAACAGATTATTATTTGCATTATTAGTTCTTTATTGGTTTTTGCATGCGCTGCAAAGCTTGAATTACCTCAATACATTGATGCACTTAATGCATATAATGAAGGGAAATATCAAACTACGTTAACACTGATCAATCAGGCTATCAGCATTGAACCTGATGTTCCGGAATATTTTGTGTTAAGAGCTAAAGCAAATTATAAATTAAATTATAAAGCTTCTGCAATGAGTGATTTAAATAGTGCACTTAAATTGGAAGAATCATTCTCGGCTTTTTATCTGAAGGGCAGAATATTTTTAGAGCGCTCTGAGTTTTCAAAAGCAAAAGTAAATTTCAGAAAATCATATAAACTAAATCCAACATCCCCTGAATTACTTTTTGATTTAGGTTATCTCGAATATTTAAATGGTGAAAATCAGCTTGCTATTGATTACTATCTTAAGGCAGCTAAATACGATTCAAGAAATCCTGCTGTTTATGTAAACATTGGTAATCTATATGCGATAATGGGCAATAGTAAGCTGGCTATTGATAATTATTCAAAAGCTTTAGTACTTGATACGACAGACGGCATTCCATATTATAACCGCGCAAACGAGAAAATGATTTTAAATGATATTACCGGGGCGATCGAAGATTATAAAAAATCACTCGAGATAGATTCACTTAATACAAATACAATGTTTATTCTTGCTGAAGCACAGAGTAAGATCGGGGATTATTCAGGAGCAATTGTTAGTTACAATTCTATTTTAAAAATTGACTCCACATCTGCAAAAGGGTTTTATTTACGCGGACTTTCTCTGCTGTCTTTAAATGATGAAAAGAATGCTTGCACGGATTTTAATAAAGCCGGAGAGCTTGGTTACTTTGATGCTTATGAAATGATAAAAAAATATTGTGATCCCAAAAAACTAAAACAGACAAAAAAAAGCAATAAAAACACAAAGCGATAATTCTAAACATACCGTTCCGTTATAAATTTTTAAACTTAACTGTATAACAATAACTTCTTAATTTTCTTTCAGTAAATCTCGCAGTCATATCTTTCCATTTATAAGGGTGCAGAATATTAGAGCATTTTATTTGCTTTGCGGCTTAATCACCGGCTCTCCATTGATTTCCAAAATACTTATTATGTTTCTAAATCTTGGAAGCCAGGGAATATAAACACCCACAACCTTTACTTTGTAAGTACTGCCGGGATATAACTGAAGATTTAATTCATCAGCATTTTCTTTGTTCTGATAATAATTATCGGAATTGCTGAAAACTTCATCTTCAGTAAATACAAAATACTTCCCTTTCTCTTTACCGAATTGAGCTTTATTAATTACTTTAATTGTTACTGTATCTTCAGTTATATAAGGTTCAAAAAAAAGATAGCCAAAAAGTATTACTAATAAGATAATTATAAAACCAGCCAGTGCAGATAACCTGAAAAAACTCTCACTTAAAACCATATATCATCTCCATAAGTTTGGTGTCAAATAATAATCCAAATTTGATCCTGATTCGTTAATAAATATCTCAATTTCAGAGCATCTCAAATATAGTTTAAACCGTTGTATATGTGATTTAATCAAAAACTATGCAATGATAATTCCAGCATAAATTGCGTTTTTGCACTTATAAGATGTAATAATAACATCAACTTAATTACAGTTGTAAATAAATTGCAACTAATTATAAACCTGATTTTCATTTACTAAACAGCATTAGTATCCCCTTTTATCGCCTGCCATATTGTTGTCAGAATTATTTGGATATCAAGTTTCATTGACCAGTTTTCAATATACCATAAATCATATTTTATTCTTTGTATTGTCCTTTTGCGATTTAACTCTTCATCCTTAACATCACCCCGTAATCCGTTAATCTGCGCCCATCCGGTAATACCGGGTTTTACATTATGGCGAAGCTTTATTTCTTCGAAAACCTGTCCATAAATATTTTGGTATGGGATAGCATGTGGTCTGGGTCCAACAACAGACATATCACCGATCAACACATTAAAAAACTGAGGCAGTTCATCAATGCTGGTTCTTCTAAGAACTCTGCCAATTTTTGTTACTCTTTTATCTCCGGCAACAACTGGTTTAAACTCTTTTGATTTTTCTTCATCTGTTTTCATTGTCCGGAATTTATAGAATCTGAAACTTTTATTTTTTGCTCCGATTCTTTCCTGTACAAATAAAGCTGGTCCTCGTGAAGATAGCTTTATTAAAACAGCTATAATCGGAAACAACCAGCTTAGAACTAAAATGATTACAAGAAGTGAAAATACAATATCGAATGTTCTTTTAATGAACCTTTTGTTAACCTCTTCCAGCGGTTCATCGCGTGCTGTTATAATTGGAAAATTTCCTATAGAACTTACCTGAAATCTGTCTGAGAGAAATCTAAAGTAATCGGGAATTATATGAATTTTTACAGCGTTGATATTACATATTCTGATTATTTCATCAAGCTTTTGTGTGGATTCGTTTTGTAAAGCAATTACAACTTCGTCTATTTTTTTTTCACTAATAATTTTTGCTAAATCATCCACACGACCAATCACATCTGATTCGGATAAATTGTCATCCAAAAATCCTATAAATGAATAACCAAAATCAGGATTATCTGTAATGGCTTTTTTGAAGTTTCTGCCATTATCTTCTGCTCCGATTATAATTAAACTTCTAATGTTTTTACCTTTTTTTCTGAGAGCCTGCAGAATTTTTCTATAGACAACTGTTCTTAAACTAATCGTTAAAAAAAGTAATACTCCAAAGAATACTATAAAATTTCTGGTAAATAAATCTTCTTTTACTAAAAAGATAAATAATACAGCAGTACCAATTTGTATAACTGTACTTTTTGCAATATTAAGCAACTGAGTTGCAATTGATCTTAAGTAAAGTTCATCATAAAACTCAGTGATGGCTGCATAAAAGAACCATAGAATGTTCAAAGCTAACAGCAAAATGAACATGTAGTTTCTATCAATGAGAACATGATACGGCTGTGCCAGAATGGCAGCTGCAAGAAATGAAATGTTCAGGAGGAACAGATCAGCAATTAATCTTTGATAATAAATTGATTTTTTATTTACAATCATTTTCTAAGAGGATTTGTTTTGAATAATTGAATCTTTTCATCAACATAGGCTTTAATGTTTTTCTCAAATATTTCTCTACTGAATTTTTCAGAGTGAATTCTTATTTCACTGTTATTAATTGATTTTGCGATCACATCAAAATTTTTAACTGCTTCAACAATTGAATCAACTGTCTGATTTGGAAACAGGACTCCGGTTTTTTTATCAACAACAGATTCAGTTGTACCTCCAAAATTACCAGCAATAACCGGAGTTCCGCAAGCCATTGCTTCAACAACAATAATCCCAAAATCTTCTTCAGCGGCAAAAACAAACGCCTTTGCTTTCTGCATATAGCTTTTCAGGCTATCGAATTCCTGATAGCCAATAAGACTGATGTTTGATGCTGCCTTTGCTTTAAGTCTTTCTTTCTCCGGACCACTTCCAATAACAATAAGTTTTTTATCCGGCATACGGGCAAAAGCTTCTATAATCAGATCAATTCTTTTATAAGGTACTAATCTTGAAGCGGTTAAATAAAAATCCTCCTTTTCAGTCGCGAGAGAAAATTTCTCTACATCAACAGGCGGATAAATTACATCTGCAAGCCTGTTATAAATTCTCTTTATTTTTTTTGCTATATGATTTGAATTTGCAATAAAGTAATCAACATTATCTGCAGATTTTAGATCCCATTTACGAAGGTATTTTAATATTGATTGAGCAACTAATCCTTTAATACCTGAATTAAGATTAGCTTCCTTCAGGTAATAATCCGCCTCATCCCAGGCATATCTCATTGGTGAATGACAATAGCAGATATGCAGCTGATTTTTATTTGTTCTTACACCTTTTGCAACTGAATGAGAGCTGGAGATAATCAAATCATATTTAGAAAGATCGAATGACTCAATTGCTTTTGGAAATAAAGGAAGATATTTGCGATGTCGTTTTTTTGCATAAGGTAAATTTTGTATAAAAGATGTCTTTGCTTTCTTCCCTTTAAGTATAATTCTCCTTTCCTCATCATTTAGAAAATCAACAAGAGTAAAAACATCAGCATCCTGCCAGATGTTGGTGAAAGACTCAACTACTTTTTCTGAGCCTGCATAGTTAACAAGCCACTCGTGTACAATTGCAGTTTTCAAAATTATCTCAGGTTATAAATTTTATAATATAATTCTCTTGTTTCAGCAACAACTCTGTTAATACTATAATTTCTTTCAGCTTTCAATCTTGAATTACCGGAAAGTCTTTTCCATAATGTTTTATTCTTTGACAAATCAATTATTAATTCAGCTGCATCATAAGGTCTGCTTATATCAAATAAAAATCCATCAGTATTATTCTCAACAATGTTAAAATTTCCTGTTACATTAGTTGCAATCACCGGTAATCCATGTGCGTATGCTTCCAAAACTCCAAGCGGCATTCCTTCCCATCTTGAAGTTGAAATGTAACAAAAAGAACTGAGCAATACTTTATCCGGTTCAGTTGTAGTTCCTTTTAAGATTATATATTCTGCTAAACCATTTATTGCTATCAATTCCTTTACCTTATTCTGATCAGGACCTTCACCGTACACCAATATTTTAAAATTATCAATTTGATTGAGTTCTTTTAATCGCAAAGCAATAGGTACTAAAAGCTCAGAATTTTTTGAATGATCAAAACGTGAAAATGAAACAATTATTTTGGGATTTTGTTCATAGTTTTTGTCATCAACCTTGATATCCGGAATTTCTACACCGTTTTCTATAACAATTAACTTATCTGAAGAAGCAATATGATACTTTTTTGTTAATACGTTTTCTCCCTGAGAGACATTTATGAACTTATCGGTTCTCAGTGCAAATAATCTTTCAAGTAATAAGTATAGAGATTTTTGAAAAGAATTATAATTATCTACATGAATTCCATGAAAAGTATGAATCACTTTAACATTTTTAAAATATCTAATCAATCTGCTGTATATGCCGGCACCTTTACCATGAGAGTGAATGATATCTATCTTTTTCTTTTTAACGAATCTAATAAGTTTGAATAAAGAAAATAATCTGAACTTTCGGTGAGGAATGATCAGCATATTTTCTTTACCGATCAGTTTGCTGTACTTGTCATAATATGGATAATCAGTTGGAGCCGCAATATAAAATCCGACCTGTTCTTTCAGGTTACTTACCAATTTGAATATATGTTCAGGACCTCCGCCATAATCTGAGCGTGATGTAATGATTAAAATATTTGGTTTAACCTGGATCAATTCTTTCCTTATTTTGCCAACAAGCGGTCTTTATTTTCAAAGTAGCCAATAAACTTATAAGTTACATACATAAGGTAATGAAGTGTGTTCCTTACCAATAAAAAGATAAGACCTTTTCTCCGATAATATTTATAAGACCTTAACTCAATGTCTTTTTTCTCTGCAAGATATTTCAGACTTTTTTCTTTGCTTTCCCAATCTGAAGAGAACTGATTTTCATGTATGCGATAGTAAACATGAACTCTTGGAATAAAATGAATACTATTAGCTTTACTTACTTCCAGCCATAGACCATAATCTTCAAGTTTATCATTAGGATCTTCATCAAATCTGCCCGCTTCCTCAAATGCTCTTTTCCGAATCAATACCGATGAAAGAGGAATTGTATTTCCGATTCTGATCAGCTCTTCTCGACTTTGTGCTGCACGAAAAGGAAGAGGTAAAAGCTCAAACATCTGTGAAAAAAAATTAACTTTACCAAAGCTGAAGCACATTGAATAGACTAATGAAATCTGAGTATTATTTAGTAAATAATTTAATTGATATTTAAGTTTTTCTTTTGTCCACAAGTCATCAGCATCAAGGAAAGCAATGAATTCCCCTGAAGATTTTTCAACGCCAAAGTTACGGGGAACCGAAGGTCTGCCGGCATGCTGCAAAGCAAAGATTTTAATTCGAGTGTCATCCTGTGCTAACTTTTCTACAAGTTTTATTGTCTTGTCAGTTGATCCATCATCAACAAAGATAATTTCAAAATTTTGGTATGTCTGATTTAATACAGAGTTAATTGTCTGCTCAATGAATTTTTCACAATTATAACCGGGAATAATCACTGAAACCAAAGGATGATTTTTCAAATTATCGGACATTTATTTTTTTATTAATTCAAAAATCCCGCAGCCATAACTACAGTTAAAATTATTTTGAATATTCTTTTCTGATAATTCAGCAGAGATATACAGTTTATTCTTATCATCTATGAATGAAAAATTTTCTATGATAAAATTTTCTTCTATCAGCTCAATAAGATATTTAACTGAGAACACCCTGTGTGCATCAAATTCAATTCTTTGAGGACCTATTACAGTTGAAAGATAAAGTCTGCCGTTTTTCTTAAGCATATTAGTTATATTTTTTAGTCCTTTTAAATGACCGTTTACATCAACAGGATCTCCGTATCTGCCAAGTCCAAAATGCTCAATAGTATGTAAACAACTAACTGAATCACAATAATCGTGTAGGTTAAAATCCTCTGACATAAGGTCTGCTTTTAGAAAAGAAACATTAGGAATATTTCCTTTAATTTCTCTGATGTCAATAACTTCAATTTCCCTGAAAGAAGCCACATGAGTTACAAATCCGTCCACTCTTGAACCGATATCTACATGTTTTACGGAAAGATTTTTAAATACCCTTTGAGCTACATAAAGATCCTGATAAAAATAATGCAGTGGAAAAGAACCGGTTGTATCAAATCTGTCCGTTAGCTGGGGATATAGCTTTTCGATTTTAAATGGTGCATTGGTTTTTTTTAATTGTTTTTTTAACAGTGATTTGTTTTTAATATAAACCGGAAATCCTTTCAACATATAAATTAGATTTTTAGGATATAGACCGGATTCTTTTAATAAGATAGTGAACATGCTAAAATTAAATAGTTTCGAGTGATGCAATAAAATTTGTTGTTCTAAATTGTTCATATACTTCTTCATAACCATTCATGGGCACTAGAAAAGAGGACGGTGTAATACGATAGATTTTCATTTTCAATTCCTCAAAGAAATAATAGAAATCTCTATAATAAGTTTTAGTATCAATATTGCTTCCGCCAAACTCAAAGCTGACAAGTTTAATTTTTTTATCACTAAACATTTTAGACCCACCCAATAAAACATCCAGCTCATGTCCTTCCACATCAATTTTCAGCAAATCTATACTTCCGATGTTTTTATATTCACAATAATTATCTAAAGTATCAACCGTAATATTTTCAGAGTAACCAAAGTTAATATTAAAGTGATCAAGCTTTCTTTTAGTAAGCGATGCGAGTCCGGAGCCAGCAAAATCGTAAAACAAACTGGCGTTTTTCTTTTCTCTTCCAAAAGCAAAATTATTTAAAAAGATATTTTCGCCCGGTTTAATATTCTTTTCCAATTTATTAAAAGTAGTTTTTGAAGGTTCAAAGCAATGTAATTCATAATTCAGTTTACCGGTTAGTTCAGAAATAATAAGATTGCTGAAAAGCCCGATGTTCGCACCAATATCAAAAATAACTGCTTTGTCTTTTTGAGAATGTAATATCTGCTTTACTAAAACTAATTCTCCGCTTTCATTAACATTTGTTCCTGCACCTATCCCCATCAAATAGCTTGAAACATCAAGATTCTTTTTTAATAGTTTCTGAGCTAATGCATTACCGGTCAATTGTATCGCAATATTTTTTAATACTTTCATCACTTTCTTATTCCAACACTTTTTTAATGAGGTTATTTAAGTATTGAACTGACGAATGATCAGTTATAGATCTTTTGTATCCGGCATCTGCAATCGAATTTCTCAAAAGATCATTTTCGAGAAAGAAATTAATTTCATCAGCAAGATGGTTAACGCTTTCAAATACTGCTATTTCTTTATCAATTTCATATATCAAATTTAATCCGGGCACAAAATAACTTAACTGAAAAGCACCGCATGCATTGATTTCGTAGTGCCTTCCTTTAACCTGTTCTTTGTTCTTTTTAAGAAGTACTAATTCCTTCCAATCTTTTATTGAAAAAACCGAATGCAAAAGAAATTTTAAATCATAATATACGGCATTTGAAAGATTAAGATTTATTTTACTTTGATTGAAAATTCTAACCACATCATCCTGTGAAGCCCATTTGCCGTATTTCCCCCAATTTCTTCCAAATATATTTACACTAATATCTTTCTTTCTAAGAGAATCAATAATCCATCTTCTGAAAGGACTATAATTGCCAACAAATGATACATCATAACATTTTTCAAGATTAAGTTTTTTATAAATATCAGGATTAAAACCGAAAGGAGAATAAATTACGTTTGTGATATTATCAAATAAGTATTTTTGATAAGTGTAATAATCAGGAGTTGAAAAATAATTGAAATACTTTCTCCAGTGTTTTGCAAACTCTACCCTCCATGGATCATCAATAAAATAAGAAATTGTTTTAGTATAATTTCTTAATGAAGATATAGTCTCCTCATCAAATTCATTTTCAAACAAAACAAACAAAGCAAAATCCGGCTTTTCGGCTATAACAATTTCTTTCAACTTCTTATTCATACCATTTTTGCCAAGCGATTTAAGCTCAGAATAAAAATCAAATAAAATTACATTGTCTTGTCCCAGTATTGAACAAATTGGTAAATAAATATTGTTGTATTCAAAAGAATAACCTCTTGATTCTACACCATAATCATTTTTAAGAATTGCAATCAGCGCTTTGGACATAATAATTAATTTATCTTTAATAATCTTTTATTAACTAATGAAATATAAAAAACATAGATTACTCCTATAACCAAAATCGTGTATGCAATTCCCAGAAAACCGAAATATGAAATAAAAAGCAGATTTAATCCAACCGAACCAATACCGATGATTAATTTAGGTGCAATATATTTCTGAGGTTTACTAAGTCCTAGCCCAAGCAGAGTTTGTGTTTGTCCAGTGTAAAACAAGCCTGTGCCCAGGGCTAATAAGGGGAGAACCTCCCAATATGTGGAATAGTTTTTACTGCTTACTAATGTTATTATTTTATCTCCCCATAAAAATGTTAAAAGAGTAGCAATCAAAGTTATAATGAGAATAAGCAGAGTACTAATCTTTATATAGGAGTATCCGGTATTTACATTTTCTTTATTATCAATGTCTGCAAATTGTTTGAATACAATTGGAGCAGCATACTCATTAATGATATTGTTTGGAATAACAACCAAAGCATTTACTATTGCTATCATAATTGCATAAATGCCAACTTCCTTAACAGATAAAATTGCGTTAATTATCCACTTTTCTCCATTCATCTGAAGCCATCCCGCAATTGCCCAAATTAAAAAAGGTGATATATATATCAGAACTGTTCTTATCATCTTTTTTTGTATGTCAGTTTGATTTGTTTCAGTAATTTTTATCGGAGCATACTTTCTGAATGTATATGTTTTAATAAATACAAGAAACAGTGAAATACAACCAAAGGCGAGTAATATGCTAAATAATTCCAGATTGTTTTTGCTTAGTAATATTATCACAACAATAATCATTAATATTTTTTCTAAAGCTTGTAAAAGAGAATTTTCTTTTCTTTTTCTGATCAAATTCAAAACAGAATTGAAAAACTCACTGACTTTAGAAATAATTATAAACAGCCCAGAAACCAGTAAGAAAAGACTGCTGTAAAATTCATCCTGAAAGGGAGACAGCAGTGAAGTAATAATCGTTATAATAATAAAAATCAGGATTGTAATTTTTAAGAATCTATACATAAGCAATACAAAGTAACTTCTTTGATTTAAGTTTTCATAATGATAATAATATCTGAGAAATCCTTGTAAAAATGAGCCGTAAAACAATCCTAACAGAGCGGCAATTGTTAATATAAGAGTATAAATTCCATATTGTTCAGGACCAATTTTGGAAATAAATTTTATTATAATAAAGCTTAGAAATAAATTTATTGTTTGTCCCAGTGCTACCCAGGTAATTTCTATAGCAGATTTTTTTGAGACTTTTAATAACAATAAGGAAATAATTTCCCGTATTTCTTTCATTTTTCTAAAGATGTATCAATTATGTCTTTAAATTTAGCAAAAAATCTTTGTTTATTTTTACACCTTAAAGATAATGCAGATGTGTAACTATTACGGTAACCAAATTTGAAAATTCTAAGACTTAAATATTTTTTTTCAGATCTTTTTAATTTTAAAAACGCTTCCCGCTCAGAAAAAGCAAAAAAGAATATTATACTTCTTTTTATTGTGCAGGCATTCAATTTCCTTTCGATAATGGCATTAGTTCCTGTTTCAATAGCTTATTTAGGAAATGAAGAGTACGGAATATGGTTAACCTTAGCATCAATTCTTAGCTGGCTGATTAATCTGGATTTTGGTATCGGAAATGGATTAAGAAACAAGCTTGCCGAAGCGTTAGCATTAAATGATTTGAAATTAGCCCGTATCTATGTAAGCACAGCTTATACTGTGTTCTTCATCGGAATTACTTTTGCATTTTTGATTTATTTAACTGTGCACGGAATGCTGAATTGGGCTGCTATTCTTAAAGCACCATCAGATTATGTTAATCTATTAAACACTTTAATTCTGTGGATTATAGTTTTATTCCTTGTGCAGTTTTTACTTAAACTACTTACTTCAATTATTAACGCTGATCAAAGACCCGCATTAAACGGGGTTTTAAGCCTTTCAATCAATGCACTGATATTGTTAGCTGTATTATTCCTTTCACAAATAACTGAAAAATCCTTTACTTCTTTTGCAATAGTATCGAGCAGTGTTCCGGTTCTCGTCCTCTTTGCTGCATCTGTTTTTTTGTTTTCAGGTCATTATAAAAATATATCTCCTTCAATAAGATTTATTGATTTTAAATATTCATCAAACCTTGTAAAGCTCGGAATGCAGTTCTTCATAATTCAGATTTCGGGTTTAATTGTTTTTACAACAGATAATATAATCATCGCTCAATTGTTTGGACCGGGACAAGTTGTTACTTATAACATTGCATATAAATATTTTTATATGATTCCACTTGTCTTTAATGTAGTGTTAGCCCCTTTCTGGTCAGCTTTTACTGAAGCTTATGTAAAAAAGGAATATAGCTGGATACAAAATGCAATAAGAAAATTATTATTAATCTGGATAATACTTTCTTTAATTGCAGTTTTTATGATTATAATATCAAATATAGTTTATAGCATCTGGGTAGGCTCAGAAATACAAGTACCGTTTATTCTTTCAATCTTTACCGGAATCTTTGTAATAATTGCAAACTGGAATAATATTTTCGCATATTTTATAAATGGAGTCGGTAAAATTCGGATTGCATTATACTACTCAATATTCACAGCACTGATAAATATACCTCTGTCTATTTTACTAGTTAAACAATTCGGACTTGGTATTTCGGGTGTAATACTTGCAACAAATATTTGTTTGATCATTGCATCTGTCTGGTCACCAATCCAATATTATAAAATTATTAACAATAAAGCATCAGGAATTTGGAATAAGTAAATAATTTTAGTTCCGGTATAAAAAGCCTGACTCTATTATTAAACTGAGGTTATAAATATTATAAACGTTTTTATCTTTAAAATATCGTAATTTTACTCAATCAATTTTTTGTCAAGAGCAGAAAAATGTTAATTGGAATTATTGCCAATACCACAAAAGAAAAAGTCTTTGATGTAGTTTCTTCCTTTCTTGTAAAACTCAAAAAGAATAATATTAATTATATCTTAACCAAATCACTGTTTGAAGAGCAGGGTAAACTTAGAATAGATCAAAATAAAAATTTTGCTGCCGATGATATTGAAATTTATAAAGAAAGCGATATTATAATTTCAATTGGCGGAGATGGAACAATGCTCGCCACAGCTTATAATGCTCAGTTTTATGATAAACCTGTTCTCGGCGTAAATCTTGGCAAACTTGGTTTTCTTGCAGAGGTAAACATTGAACAAATGGACAAAGTAATTTCTGACCTGAAAAACGGTAATTTCAAAATTGAAGAAAGAATGCTGATTACAGCAATTGCAGAAGGTTATAAATCTGAAAAGTTCTTTGCGATTAATGATATTGTTATTGATAAAGGCGGCTGGCCAAAGATGATCGAATTAACTATCCGGATAGATGATGAATATGTTACAACACTTTCGGCTGATGGTTTAATTATTGCAACACCAACCGGCTCAACCGGTTATTCGATCTCTGTTGGCGGACCAATAGTATCCCCGAAAACAGATGTTATTACAATTGCTCCTATTTCACCGCATAGCCTTACTGTAAGACCGTTGGTTCTTCCCGGAAATCAGGTAATATCAATCAAAGCTGATTCGCTTCACACAGCAATACAGGTAAATTGTGACGGACAAAGATCATATTCTTTTCAACCTCCGATGGAAATTAAAATTAAGAAAAGCGATCGACCGCTAAAACTGATTCATACTTCAGTAACTACTTATTTTGAAACCTTACGCAACAAACTTATGTGGGGAATAGATCTAAGAAATAAAAGGAAACAATAAATCTATGTTAAAATATTTTTTGCTTACGATATTTTTGCTTTTAAATGCTTTTATTTATTCACAGGATTTTCGAATATCTATTGATGATAAAAACGGCGAGCCTCTAATTCTCGGCTACTGCCCTGTAAGTGAAATGAATGACTCGGTTTTCTCAAATAGCTGGTCAGCAGAATATAATAATTATCAGCCTGACTTTGACACTATTGATAAGCTTGAAGGCAAACTTGATCAAATAATTATCACAATAGTTTTCCGTTCAACCTGCAGCGATAGCAGGGAACAGTTGCCAAGATTATTTAAAATACTAAATGAGCTTAATTATGATTTAAACTCCATTACTTTAATTGGAGTTGACCGTGAAAAGAAAGGCTTATCAAACGAAGCAGAAGGGCTTGAAATAGAATTCGTTCCAACAATTATTTTTTACAAAGACGGTAGTGAGATCGGCAGAATAGTTGAAACGCCAGCAGAGAGTCTGGAAAAGGATTTGTTAAAGATAGTTCAATCATTTTAATACTTATTAGTTTAATGGTTTTCAACTCTAAAACTCATCACAGAAAAAGCATAAGATTAAAAGAGTATGATTATACCAATCCCAACTGGTACTACGTTACTTTCTGCACTTACAGACTGTAACACTTATTTGGAAATGTTAAGAACATGAGATGGTTCTAAATAATGTTGATAACAGATGAATACCATTCAAACTAAAAAACCCCGACTCACATCGGGGTTTTGATTTTTAATTTGTTACTTCTTCAAGTACAGGAAGTTTTATCCTCTTAGGCTTCAAGTCTTCTTTCTTTCCTTTCCCGTTTCCATTTCCGTTACTTCCGTTTTTGCCATTCTTTCCATTGACTTTGTTCTTACTTCCATATCCGTTAGGATTATTGGCATCCTGATAATTTTTGTAAGTATAAACTTTGTTCTGGAAGTTTCTTAAAATAATTCTCTCTTCATCTTTATGTAAAACGTAATTGGGAAGTAAAGGAATCTTACCGCCGCCGCCGGGAGCATCAATAACAAAATGCGGAACAGCAAGTCCGCTTGTATGACCGCGTAAGGCTTCAACTATACTTATTCCGGTTTCAATTGAAGTCCTGAAATGATTAGCACCCTTAGTTTCATCTGCCATATACATATAATACGGACGCACTCTTATCTTAAGAAGTTTTTGAACTAATTCTTTCATCACTGCGGGGTCATCATTTACACCTTTCATAATAACCGTCTGATTACCCATCGGTATTCCTGCATCAGCCATCATCTGACAGGCTTTAGAGCTTTCAGGAGTAATTTCCCACGGATGATTGAAATGTGTATTGCAGTAAATGGGATGATACTTCTTTAACATGTTAACAAGCTTTGTTGTTATCCGATGCGGAAGTACGCAAGGCATTCTTGAACCGAGTCTGATTATCTCTATGTGAGGAATTTTTCTTATTCTTTGCAAAATTTTCTCCAACATAGCGTCTGTCAGCATTAATGGGTCGCCGCCTGAAAGTATAACATCACGTATTTCAGTATGCTGTTCAAGATAATTGAACGCACTTTCAAGCCCCCTCATTGAAATCTTTTCGTAATCTCCCACTTTTCTTTTCCTGGTACAGAAACGGCAATACAAACCGCATTGACTTGTAACAAGAAACAGTGCCCGATCCGGATAGCGATGCGTGATATTAGGTACCGGACTCATGGCATCTTCCATCAGAGGATCTTCAGCTGCATCAAAATCTTCCAGTTCTGTTTTATCAGGCACACATTGACGCCAGATTGGATCTCCCGGATAACGGATTAAGTTAAAATAATATGGATTGATACGGGCTTGAAAAAATTCATCCAGATCTTCTGCTACTTTTTTATCTATCCCGAATTTTTCTACAAGCTGCTCAACAGTATGAACACTGTCTCGTACCATTTGCTGCCAAAGTTCCATAGCGATTCCTCAGTGATTCTTATTAGTAAAAAATTTTCCAAAAACCAGCAGGTTATCACCTACTGAGTAAAAATCTCTTATCTCTGAAATAATCGAGTAATTATTTCTGAGATAAAAGTTTTGTGTAGAAGAATAACTTTCTTTGGAGGAAGTTTCAGCAAGCAGCCATCTGCCGTTATTATTTCTCACAAACTCTTCAGCATGAGTTAAAAGGCTTTTTCCGATTCCCTTACCCGAAGAAGTAGGATCGGAAACAATCCAATAAAGATCATAAACCCCATCAGTTAAAGGACGTCTTCCTGTACAATGATATCCAATAATCCTGCCATCTTTTTCATATACATAAATATGATAGTCGTCTTGATGAGGATTCATAACAGAAATATTAACCAGTTCCATCGCAACTTTAATTTCTTCTTCATTAAAGTTCGGAATCCTTGAGAGCATCTTTTCTATTTCAACTTCATCAGACTGCTTTATTTTTCGGATCATCGTACTTTCTCTGTAATGCAAAATTTGTTATGGTAAATAAAAGTTCACTATAATTTTTTCCTGAAGCTGCAGCAGCTCTTGCAAAACCAGAATCGCTTGACACATCCGGATTAGGATTCACTTCGATCACATAAGGTATTTTATCAGCAGATAATCTTATATCTACCCGCGCGTAATCTCTGCATCCCAAAACATTGTAAGCATTAGCTGCAATCTCTTCTATCTGAATTTTTAAATCACTCTCAAGTTTAGCCGGACAAACTGGTTTTGTATAATTATAATAAGTGCTTCCTTCTATCCATTTGCCGTCATAGGTTACTATCTTTGGTAAATTTTCCGGTAAACCGGTAAAATCTATCTCAGAGATTGGTAAAGTTTTACCGCCTAGAACAGCACAGTTTAATTCTCTGCCAACTATATACTCTTCAACTATCAGTTTTTTATTATAAGTCTTGGTTAAAAAATTATAATGCTTTCTTAATTCTTTGTAATTATTTACAACAGAGTTTTCAGAAATACCTATGCTTGCATCTTCATCAACAAGTTTTAGAATTAATGGATAGTTAAGGTCAATATCCTTTTTACTGAACTTTTGATTCGGAGCTAAAGTAATCGCTCCCGGAGTTTTAATTCCGTTCGAGTATAAAATTTCTTTTGTTCTCTTTTTATCCAGACAATTGCCGAGTGTTTGAGGTACATTTCCGGTGTATTCATAATCCAGCAATTCATATAAACCAGCCATACAGTATTCGTAATGAGCAATTCCCTCTACAGATTCAACAAAATTTAAAATTGCATCAGGATTATATTTAGTTATCTCCTGAATAGTCCGGTTAACATCTCTATCAACTGCTAAGGAACTAACATCAGTAAAAAAAGTTCTTAAATGATTTTCTATTTCCAGCATATTGGATGCAAAAGAATGTTCTGACAAATCTTTACTGTCTGATTTTTCATCTGCAGGTTTACCGTTATAAATAGGAAATATGCTTACAGGTGAATTAAAACAAATTAATATTTTAGCTTTAGTTCTCATGTAATCTATAAAAGATTATATCTCCTGATACCGGCAGCCAAAACGTGATTTATCATATCGTCGTACTCAATTCCGGCAGCACGAGCAGCTTTTGGAAAACTTGAATTCTCGTTTGGATCAGGAATAATCCCCGGCAAAGGATTTATTTCAATAATATTTGGTTCGCCGTTTTTATCAAGACGTAAATCTATTCTGCTCCAATCGCGGCATCTTAAAACCCGGTAAGTATCAAGACAGACTTTATTAATCTTTTCTTCAAGTTCTTTGGTAATATCAGCCGGGCAGTCGAACACATCAAATTCATTTTCTTTTGTATCCAGTATCCATTTAGCTTCATAAGAGTACAGATGTGCTGTTCCTTCAGGATACTTATCATATCTCATTTCAATTGGAGGAAGAACTTTTGTATCACCGTTGTTACCGAGAATTGCAACAGTAAACTCGCGTCCTGGCAAAAACTCCTCTACCAATGCAGATTGATTGTACTCTGAGGTAATTCTTTCAATCTCTCTTTTAAGTTCAGTTTTATTGTGAACAAAAGACGAAGCATAAATTCCTTTGCCGGAACCTTCGCTTATTGGTTTAACAATCAGTGGAAATTGCAAGCTATTAGATTCTGCTTCTTCAAATTTATCAGCAACAAAGAATTTTGCATTTGGAATTTTATAATAACTTAAAATTTCTTTTGTGCGGGCTTTATCCAGACATATTGCTAAAGTAAGAGCATCAGATCCGGTGTAAGGTATTTTAAGTAAATCAAGTATTGCAGGAATTTGTGCTTCGCGGCTTACACCATTTGAACCTTCAGCAATATTAAAAACAATATCCGGTTTTGTTTCTCTGAATTTATTATATGCTTCTTCGTCTGCTTCGATTAGAAAAACATTGCTGTAAATTGAGATTGCATCCTTAACAGCATTAATTGTTTCCAATGTATCCCACTCGGCATATTCGTCGATTTCGGAATTTAATTTTTGAGAAGGCAGATTAAGATTTGGAGACACTATTGCGGAGAAAGAATTACTTTCTGGTTTAACATTATATGCCAAAGCAACATTCAACTTCTTGTTAAAGAAGGACGATAAAATATTTTTTTCTCCTACAATAATTTTTTCGATAGCAAATATAATGTTTATAAAATTTTTGTCAATAACTCCGCAACTTTGTTTAAAAAATATTTTTAAAGCATCATCAGCAAAAATTTTACTCTGCAGAAAATATTTTTAAATAATTTTTTCAAATAAAGTTTTTACGATATCATTTGCAGGCTTTGTTTATCGATATAAAACTGATGCGGATGTTTTTTGCGTTATGCTATTTTAGCGTAAGCAAGATTTTCTGAATAGTGTTTGATAAGATTTTCACGGATAAGGACAGAAAAATTTTTTTCTAATTTCGGATCAACTTCAATTAATTTAAACGCACTTTGCTTCGCTTCAAGGATTAATTCCTGATCATCAACGATGTTTGTGTACTTTAATTCGGGGAAACCACTTTGCTTTGTTCCAAAGATATCTCCTGGTCCCCGGAGTTTTAAATCTATCTCTGATATTTTAAATCCATCAAGATATTTAACCATCGACTGCAGTCTTACAGATGATTTATATTTTTCAAGCTGAACAGAGGGCAGGTATTCCAGTTCAAGTTCGTTTGCATTTTGTGCTGCAGCAATTTCATCACTGGTTATTAAAATACAATAAGCCTGCTTACTTCCTCTTCCAATCCTTCCTCTTAGCTGATGAAGCTGTGATAATCCAAAGCGATGTGCATCATTAATTAAAATTATGTTTGCATCAGGAATATCAATCCCGACTTCTATCACAGTAGTTGAGACCAAAACATCAAATATCTTTTCCTTAAACTTCAGCATTACTTCTTCTTTTTCCTGCCAGCTCATTCTACCATGAATCAATCCGAGTTTAAGATTTCGCAAATGATTTTCTTTCAAATCATCATAATAAGTTGTTGCGGCTTTTAACTCCAGCTTTTCTGATTCTTCAACAAGCGGATAAACTAAAAATGTTTGATATCCTTCTTTTGATTTATCAATTATAAATTTATAAATATCCGGGAGTTTCTTCTCACCGCGTAAAACTGTTTTAACAGGAATACGGTTCTTCGGCATTTCATTTATAAGCGACAAATCAAGATCACCATAAACTGTCATCGAAAGGGTTCTTGGAATCGGTGTAGCACTCATTACCAAAACATCAGGTGTCTTACCTTTACTTTGCAATGCCGCTCTTTGCTTAACACCAAACCGATGCTGTTCATCTATTATTACTAAACCAAGATTTTTAAACTTTACCTGATCTTCAAATATTGCGTGTGTTCCTACTATTATATCTGCTTCCTGTAACTCAATGTCTGAAAGTTTTCTGGTTCGCTCGGATTTTTTTTGTCCGCCCAGCAATAAACTTACCTTAATTTCCTTTTGAGGATTTATCTTATAAAGATTTTTCATCATCGCTGAAATATTTTTTGTATGCTGGTCAGCCAGAATTTCAGTCGGTGCCATTAGTGCAGCCTGAAATCCATTATCAACTGCAATAAGCATTGAAATCAGGGCAACGATCGTTTTTCCGCTTCCAACATCACCCTGCAGCAGCCGGTTCATCGGCTTTTCAGACAACATATCGTTTTTTATTTCCGTTAGTACATTTAGTTGTGCTTTTGTTAATTCAAATGGGAGTGTTTTGATAAAATCAGAAACAAGATTAGTTCTGATCTCCATTTTGTTGCCTGAAAGTTTTGTTTGATAATTATTCTTTCTGATAGCGACAAGCAGTTCAAGATAAAACATTTCTTCAAACTTAAATCTCCGCCTGGCACTTGCAAATAATTTATTGTTCTCGGGATAGTGAAAATTTTTTACAGCACTTATTAAGTCAAGCAGATTATGCTGTTGAATTATTTCCTTTGGAAGAGTTTCTTCAACTTTATCTGCATAGCTCTCAACGGCAAAATGAATTATCCTTCTTAAACTCAAATCGCCGATGTTTGTTTGCTTCAGCTCTTTTGGTATTCTGTAAAACGGAATGATCTTTCCGGTGTTTAAGAAACTTTGGGTTTCTTCCTCTGTTATCTTATCAAAATCGGGATGTACAATTTGAAGTTTGTTATAATTTATTTCTGGTTTACCTGAGATTGCAAAATAATCGCCTTCATTAAAAACAGAATGAAAATATTTTATACCTTGAAACCAGACACACTCTATAAACCCGGTTGAATCCCTGAGCTGAACTTTTAAAATCTCTTTTCTGCCAAGATTTCTTTTTTCCTTGTCAACAACTTTAGCAACGATTGTAGCTTCGCCATCATAACCATTAATTGCATATCCATAAGCGCGTGATACAGTTAAAACTGTGGTACGATCTAAATGTCTTGATGGAAAATAAAAGATAAGATCACGAATAGTATTTATTCCGATTTTTGAAAATGATTCTGCACGCTTCGGTCCAACTGATTTAATATACTGTACGGACGACTCAAGAATATTTTCTTTTCCGGATTTCATTGTCCGAAAAATAGATTATTAGAATTGCAAACTCAAATTAGCAGACAAGTATTTGAATTCTATCTCTTAACAATCTGTAATAAACTGAATTATAAGTTATCTCAAAATTATTTGACGAAGATTATTTTTGGTTACCTGCCTGAGAGGGTATTAATTTTTATTCAATCCATTGGTATCACCTCCCTACTCATACGGTTTAGGATTAAATGTTAATTGTAGTTTTTCACTACTTATTAGATCCAGAAACCATAATGTTCCATTTTCATATGTCCAAGAGTTATTAGAAACTAAATAAACTACTTTATCACCAGTAGGAGAAATACAATATGAGTAATCTATTTGTTGATCAGCAAGTTGTTTTTGGTTTGTTCCCGATGAGTCCATTATCCACAAACAATTGGTACTCCAAAAGGTAATTTTCTTTTCATAAACAGTTTGTGGATATCGGTCATCTAAAGTGTTGTTTGTTAATCTACTTATATTATTTCCATTTTTATCCATTACAAATATTTCAGGGGCACCAACTCCTATATATCTTATATGAACTATTTTATTTCCATCTCTTGACCAACTTGGCATTCTTATTTCTCCTTTTGTGGGGTCATAAGATATTCTGGTTTTTTGTGTGCCATCTGACCTCATTTTCCAGATAAACTGCATTCCATTAGGACTATCAGTATTTGAATCGAAGGTAATCCATTGCCCATCCAGACTCCAACTTGGAAAGAAATTTCTTCCTTCAGTTGTTAGGTGTAGAATTGTGGTTGTGTCAAATGTTTCACCCGTAAATCGCATCTTGCAAATATGCCTTTCGTCACCAAGCGGTAAAACAAATGCTATCCATTCTCCATCAGGCGACCAAACAGGATTTAAAAGTTTATAAGGAAATATTCTGCGCATATTTGTTCCATCAGTATTAATTAAACAAAAACCTGATTGTTGGGAATCCCATTCATAAACACCTTGACAATGTTCACCGTAAGGATAGTCTATTTTTAAAAGCGGTGTGTGATTAAATCCTATGAACTCTCCTGAAGGATGCCAGGCCGGCGAATCATAAGGTGGAATCGGAACTGTTAGAAATGGTGGACAAGGTGGTAAATCATCACCACCATTATTATTAACATTACAAGAAGCAAAAAACAGAAACAGCACTGCGATGAAAATCATTCCCAAACTAAATCTGTAAATGCTGTAGTGTTTGCCCGCGAAGAAAAATTTTATTGTTCCCATTATGCCCTCCGTGCAGTTTTTATAAGGCAAATTTTATGCTGCAAAAAAAACAAAGCCAAACAAAATATGCTAGTAAAAAAGTTTTTATAAATTGGTAAGTGTTGTATTTGTAGTAATATATTTTTACAAAAACTTTTAAGTTAATGTAAGCTAAATAATAGTTGGTAAAAAGACTTTTAGATTTACTGCTTAATCAGAAATAATTTTGTTTTATAAAATAAAAACAGGCGATCCGAAGACCGCCTGTTAAATGCTGAATGCTGAATGCTGAATTCTTAATCTCCAGTGTTTTGAATAAGCTTATCAGGTACTGAACATTTATAAGTATAGATGATCATTACTTTAACAGTATCATCTTCTTTGATGAAATAAATTCACCTGCTTGAATACTGTATATATAAATTCCACTTGGTAGTTCACTTGCATTAAATTCAACTTCGTAATTTCCTGCTGGTTTTATTTCATTAACAAGCGTTCTTACTTCTTCTCCAAGTGAGTTAAATATTTTTAATGAAACTTCTCCATCTTCTACTATTTCGGTTCTTAAACTTATATTTCCTGTCTTATCAATCCCACTAGTAGAAATATTTATCTCCTTCAAAAGGAAAGGTGATTTTATATCTTCTTGCGAATATACAGTACGTATATTGATTAAGATAAAAACTAGAACAAAAAGAACTGATGTCTTTTTCATATTGTTTCCATTAGGTTTAAGGTTTAGGTAATGTAAATAGTTGAAGTAAACCACTCGGTCCTATCCATTTAAGCGAACCATCCGGTCCTACCCATGTGATTTCTCTTAGTTCCGGTGAATCTATGCCATACATTTTTGTGCTATCAGCGATAAAGATCGAATCGTAACGCGCGAATACTACGAACGTATAATCAGTAGAAAATGTTCTTAATAATTTAAACTGCCATTCTTGGGTAAATGGATTTCCTGACTCAAAATTGACATAGGATGGAATCTCTGTTAATTCTTTTAATGTATCTCTATAGGGATACTCTAAAACTACCCAACTCGATGGGGCGCCAAGACTTATTCTCATTGTGCCGGTACCGGGATATTTCGGATAACATGTTACTTTTAATAAGATCGTGGTATCTTGCAATGCAACAGCCGGTTCAGCAGTAATATCTAGCTTGCGTTGTTCAAATGCGAATTCTCCGGCATAAGTATCCTCATTTCCTGTGGAGGAATTTTTACAAGAAGAAAAGAATAATATTGTTACACAAAAAAATAATATTGCTCTCATTTTAGTCCCTTTCTAAAATTGATAAGCAATAACTGCAAAGTTATCACCTGGATTTTCAAATGCCGTTAGATACATTTTGCCATCACCATCCCAAATAACAGATGAATAATCATATTTATCCCCCGTTCGGCTGGAAATATCATGTATTAGTTTCCCAGTTTTTTTATCACAAATTATAATTGCACCTGAAATAAATAAGACCATATCTCCATAAAACTGGGGTGGTATTCTGCTAATTGATCCCACAGTTTGATAAGACCAGACAAAATTTCCATTTGAAGCATTAATTGCATAACAAGTACGATTTAAAGTACCTGTATAAACTATACCTTCAGAAATCCTTGGCGGTGTTTCGGATGGCGCATCCATCAAATAAGTCCAGATTGAATCACCTGTCTCTTTATTAAAACAGTATAAATACCGATTGTCCGAACTTACATAAACGTTATTATTCCAAATTCCGACACCAGTTACAGAACCACCAAACTGACTTTTATCTTCATAATAAGGGATGATTTTTCTGAATATCACTTCACCAGTATATTTATTAAGACAATAAAAGTAACCATCCTGTCTATGCATCGCCCCAGTAACAAAATATAATTTCTCAGAGTTGATTTCTGGATTGAAGGAATTCTTTCCAATTATTTCAGTTGACCATATTAAGCTACCGTCAGATTTATGTAAGGCAGAAATCCTATTTTCTGCAGTAACATATAAAGCAAATTCATCTGCCGCAGTTATTACCGTCCACTGAAACCCATATTTAGTCCAAATTATTGATAAGGTTTTTGGATTAATGGAATGAAGTGCTCCGCCTCGAGTGCCATTATAAATAGTGCTATCGAAAAGAGATGGCGAACCGAAAAGGTTTGTTGGAGTAACATTAACTTTGCTTTTGTTACCACTAGCCTTTTCGATTTTATAGAAATTCGTAAAAGAACCATTAAAGTAAATATACCTATCATCCATAACCATTGGAGAATGTGCTGATTCTTCTAGTGGAATAATCCAAACAGCTTTTTTATAATTAGGTTCAATCGGATTATCACAGCCTAAAAGCCATAACATCATATATGTAAAAATTAATTTTGAATACATTTTGCTACTCTACTGTTCCATTTGTTTCTAAAGTAATATTTCTAATTGTTTCAATTGTATCAAACCATGGAACTGAATTGCCATCTTCTTTATGCTTTGTTAGTTTCTCAGTAAACCTGTTCATTTTCTCTTTGTCATAAAGTAAATTTTTTAATTCATTTAACTGTTTGATTTCATCATCAGCACCAACTTCAATCGCTTTACGATTACTATCAATATTAGACTTTGACTTATTCTTTATGTTTTGAATTTTAATTATAAGTTTATCAATAGTACTGGGTGAAAGTTCATAAATGATTTCATCATTTTTGTTCTTAAATACTAATTTAGTGTATTCTGCCTTGGTTGTCGGATCGGTTTTGGGTGTTGGTTCAACTATAAGATTACCGCTAACATTCCAGTCTGGTATATTGTATGTTATCGTAGAAGATTGTGCTAATGAATTAGCACAGAAAAAATACGCAAATAGAGGTATAATGATTTTATATAATTGATTTTTCATATCAAGTTCCCTTATAAAATTTGATCAATATTTTACTTATTTATTGATTACAGCCCTCAAAGGAATAAGTTCCTTATTATTTACTCTTGTCGGAGCAATTATTGAAGGTACTTGCCTAAGAGGACTGCTTTATAAACTTTCCATTGGTATCACCTCCTTAATTATTTGGTTTTAGATTAAAAGTTAATTGCTTTTTTACACCAGTTATTAAATCTATATTCCATAATGTTCCATTTTCATATGTCCAAGAGTTATTAGAAACTAAATAAACTACTTTATCACCAGTAGGAGAAATACAATATGAGTAATCTATTTGTTGATCAGCAAGTTGTTTTTGGTTTGTTCCCGATGAGTCCATTATCCACAAACAATTGGTACTCCAAAAGGTAATTTTCTTTTCATAAACAGTTTGTGGATATCGGTCATCTAAAGTGTTGTTTGTTAATCTACTTATATTATTTCCATTTTTATCCATTACAAATATTTCAGGGGCACCAACTCCTATATATCTTATATGAACTATTTTATTTCCATCTCTTGACCAACTTGGCATTCTTATTTCTCCTTTTGTGGGGTCATAAGATATTCTGGTTTTTTGTGTGCCATCTGACCTCATTTTCCAGATAAACTGCATTCCATTAGGACTATCAGTATTTGAATCGAAGGTAATCCATTGCCCATCCAGACTCCAACTTGGAAAGAAATTTCTTCCTTCAGTTGTTAGGTGTAGAATTGTGGTTGTGTCAAATGTTTCACCCGTAAATCGCATCTTGCAAATATGCCTTTCGTCACCAAGCGGTAAAACAAATGCTATCCATTCTCCATCAGGCGACCAAACAGGATTTAAAAGTTTATAAGGAAATATTCTGCGCATATTTGTTCCATCAGTATTAATTAAACAAAAACCTGATTGTTGGGAATCCCATTCATAAACACCTTGACAATGTTCACCGTAAGGATAGTCTATTTTTAAAAGCGGTGTGTGATTAAATCCTATGAACTCTCCTGAAGGATGCCAGGCCGGCGAATCATAAGGTGGAATCGGAACTGTTAGAAATGGTGGACAAGGTGGTAAATCATCACCACCATTATTATTAACATTACAAGAAGCAAAAAACAGAAACAGCACTGCGATGAAAATCATTCCCAAACTAAATCTGTAAAAACTGTAATATTTGCCCGCGAAGAAAAATTTTATTGTTACCATTATGCCCTCCGTGCAGTTTTTATAAGGCAATTTTTATGCTGTAAAAGTAATGCAAAGAAAAAATCAAATTCAAAGCCTCTGCAAAATATGCCGGTAAAAAAGTTTTTATAAATTGGTAAGTGTTGTATGTGAAGTAATATATTTTTACAAAAACTTTTAAGTTAATGTAAGCTAAATAATCGTTGGTAAAAAGACTTTAAAAGTCGTTCCTTCACCAAACTCCGATTCAACTTCTATTTTGCCGGAGTATGAATCAACAATTCTTTTAACTATGGAAAGTCCTAGTCCGGTTCCACTTATGTTTTTTGTTTTTTCGTTTTTAGCTCTAAAGAACTCACTGAAAAGCTTTTGTTTGTCTTCAGGCTTTAATCCGATTCCGCTGTCCTTAATTTCGGTTACAACATAATTATCTGATTGATAAAGATTGATATTTATTATACCCTGATCGCGGTTATACTTAATTGCATTACTGATAAGATTTGTAAACAGGCGGGATATTTCATCGCTATCAGCATTTATACAATGTGCCGAGCTGTCTTTATCAAAAATAACCTGCAGCCCTTTTTTGCTGATATCAATCTGGAATAGTTCTAGTATAGAAATAATGATTTCGTGTAAACAGACTTTTTTTATTTCGCGGTGAACAGTTTTCAATTCCATTCTTGATATATCAAGAAGATCGTTTACCATTTTAAGCAAACCGTCCAGTCTTATCATCGAACGAATTTCATATTCTTTTTTTTGTTCAGCAGTAAGTGTAATCGAATCATCATTAAATAATTTTAAGAATCCATACACAGCCGCAATTGGTGCTTTAAGCTCGTGTGAAACCATCGAAACAAACTGGGACTTAACAAATTCAATTTTCTTAAGTTCGGTTATATCTTTAAATACAATAACAACCCCTGCTACATTTACAGCAGAATGTCTGACAGCGGAGGCAGTAATTTCAACAAAAAACTCTCTGTTGGGTTTCAGCTCAATCTGAATTGTGTAAGATTTATGTTCGGAAGGAGCTTGATTAATCAGTTTATTAAAAAGCTCTAATATCTCCGGACGAAGTTTATCAAGAATATATTCCTCAACTGCTATTCCTGATAGTTCCAAAAATCTTAATACTGCAGGATTGAAGAGAACGGCAAGCCCTTCTTTATTAATTACAAGAACTCCGTCTGTAATCGAATTAATAATTGTGTTCAATCTTGTTTTTTCAAATGCAACTTCAAGCAAACGCTCTTCTCGTTCCCTATGCCATTTCTCTGCTTCAAGATTTACTAATCTTTTCTGATAACCTTCTTTAAGATTTGATATAAGTTCTTCGGGTGAAAAAGGTTTGGGTATATAGCTGTGTGCCCCAAGTCTGGTTGCTTCAACTGCTGTTTCGTAGCTTGCATAAGCTGTTGCAATAAAGCAAACCGTATTTGGAAATTTTTTTCTTATTGTCTGAAGTACTTCAAGCCCATCGATATCCGGCATTTTCAAATCAATAACTGCCAGATCAAATTCAGTTTCAGTTCCGAATTTAATTCCTTCGGTTCCGTTTTCTGCAGTAGTAACTTCATAACCTTCCAATTCAAGCAATCTCTGCGCACCGATACGGAGACCCTTCTCGTCGTCAACAATCAGAACTTTTGGTTTGTTTGTATTCATACTATTTGCAGTCATTCTAATTTTTAACCCGCATCAATGTAATTAAACCTGAGATTCAGGTTTATGCAGGAATGACATTACGTAAAATAATTGTCATCCTGAGCTAAGATGAAAGATGACTATAATTACAAAGATAGAAAACCACACTACATCTCAGCTCAAAGTGACAAACAGTTTTTATTTTTTCAATTCATAGAATGCTTCTAACTTCTGAACAAACTCTTCTATTATTACCGGTTTATGGATCAGTGCATCGGCTTTTATCCATTCTCTTTCTTCAGATGTTGATGCTCCGAATTTAAATCCGGTATCATAAGTTGCAGAAGTTAAAATAAACACCGGAATACTCTTACCGTGTTCATCGTTTTTTATTCTATAACATAGAATAAATCCGGAATCGTGTTCTTCCATAATTAAATCAATTACACAGGCATCCGGTTTGGTTTTTTTAAATACTTCAAAACCTTCTTTACCGCTGTTTGCAGTAATTACTTCATAACCTTTTGATTCAATCAGTAGTTTATTTTGTTCCAGAAGATCCAGATCATCATCTACTAATAATATTTTTTTCTTATTGTTCATAAAGCTTCAATTCCTTCATTTGCTTTTGTTATCTGATATGCTTGATTTGTCGGAAGCACAACTGTAAACGCAGTGCCTTTTCCAATTTCACTTTTAAATGTAATATTTCCTTTGTGCATTTTAACAATACCGTAAGATATTGCAAGTCCAAGTCCTGTACCTTTACCCATACTTTTTGTAGTAAAGAACGGAATAAATACCTTGCCATGATTTTCTTTCGGAATTCCATTACCTGTGTCAGAAAATTCAATCTTAACATTATCCCGATTTAATGAAAGGGTTATATTTAATTCTTTTTTACGGTCAATATCTGCCATAGCATCACAGGCGTTTTTAATAAGATTTATAAAAACCTGTTTAAGCTGATCTTCATCTCCTGTAATTTTGTAATTATTTTCTTCAACGTTAAATCTAAAATTAATCCCTCGGTAAGCAATATTCATCGCAAATGGCTTTAACAATTCCTTTAATGTTTCAGCAAGATCAAATTCTTTAAGATTAAGCTTGCCTTGTCTTGCAAAGTTGAGAAGATTAGCAACAATATTTTTACATCTGTTAGCTTCTTCAACAATTAACTCAAGGTCTTCAGTTTTCTGATCATCATTAAAAATCTTTTCCAGATCTCTTTTTAACATTGAGGCATAAAGCAAAATTGTTCCAAGCGGATTATTGATTTCGTGTGCAACGCCCGCTGCAAGCTGTCCGATTGATGCAAGCTTTTCTGCAACACGAAGCTGTTCTTCCGTATTGCTTAAATTATCATAAGCAGTTTTTAACTCATTAAGAAGATAAGGCAGGCACATTTCTTTTTCAGCAAGATCTTTTGCAATTGCAACTGCATATTCGCGGCAGGTAGTATAACCGCAGGCACCGCAGTTTAATTCATCTTTAACTGAATATTTTTTTGTTTGTGCTAATATTTCTTTAATCTTTTCTTCGGAAGGATAAGGTCTTCTTTGATTATCCAAACCAAAATTTCTTTTAAGATTCAGTTTTCTTGCATTGTAAAGATTACTCTTCCAAACATGCTTATCAACATTGTTTATTTTCTCGTCAATATAGTTAATAACTTTTTCGCGCCTTGCATAATAATTTAAATCTGTATCAATTGCTGGTCCGCTTATACATCCCTCGCAAAATAAAATATCAGTAAACTTTGCATTGATATGATTGTTAGCAATCTCATCAATTATTTCAAGAACTTTTTTCTTTCCTTCAACCACAATAATATCTTTTTCAAGAATATCATCATTTACGTCGGTAGTTTTTAAAAGCCCGCCTGCGAGCGGATAAGCTTTGCCCATCATTGCATACGGCGGATCAAATTCGCTTTCCTCACATTCGTCTAAGTTAATGTTACTGCTTACAAACATTTCCTTCAATTCTGAAAATGTAAGTACAGCATCAATTACCCCTGCAACAGCTTCATCTCTTGCCTCGTGCTTTTTGGCTATACAAGGTCCGATAAAAACAATTTTGCAATTTGCATCCTCAGTTACTTTAAGATATCTGCCGATTGCAATCATAGGCGAAACCACTTTTGCAAGATAAGGAACAAGATCAACAAAATATTTTTGAATATAACTTACAACTGCCGGACAAGCTGAGCTGATTACAGTTTTTTCAGAATCACTGTTTATTACATCCATGTAATCATTTGCAATCAGGTCAGCACCAAAAGCAGTTTCAATTACTTTTGTAAACCCAAGTTTTCTTAATGCTGCGGGAACCTTTCCATAGTTATCCGGGAATGATGCCGCAAAAGACGGCGCAATAATAGCAATGGTATTGTTAGCTGCAATCAGATCGTAAGCAATATCTATTTCGGATAGGATTTGTTTTGCATCCTGAGAACAGACTTTTACACAATGCCCGCAGACAATACATCTTTCTTCAATAACTTTTGCTTGTCCATCAATAACACGTATAGCTGCAGCGGGACATTCTCTAATACAAGAGTAACATCTTTTACATCTATCGCTTATTGTGCTGACTATTGCGTGATTCATTTTTCTCTTAGTGTTCCTTTGTGTTCTGTGTGTCTTAGTGTTGAGTAAATTCTTCTACCACTAAGACACTTAGAGCACTGAGATACACCCTTCGACTTAGCTAAATACGACACTTAGTTTTTTAAAATCTTCTTCTTATCAAAATACTCTGTATGAAGTATCTCGTGAGCTTTATGCGAATTAGGCTCTCCGAAAAATTCTTTATACAAAGTCAATACAGATTCATTTTCATGAGATCTTCTTGTCTTTGCATTTTCATCGATCTTATAAAGTGCCTTAACACGCTTAACAACTTTTTCCGGTTTTTGATGAATCGGCTGACCTCCGCCGTTTATACATCCACCCGGGCAAGCCATAACTTCTATAAAATGATGTTTGGAAGTTCCGTTTTGTACTTCATCCAAAACAGGACCAACGTTGCCGATTCCGTTTACAACAGCAATACTAACATCAAGATCACCGATTTTTACAGTTGCCTCTTTAACTCCAGCCATACCTCGGATTTCTTCAAACTCAAGATGTTCGAGTTCAGTACCCGTAATTTTAAAATATGCGGTACGCAAAGCAGCTTCCATAACTCCGCCGCTTGTTCCAAATATAGCTGCTGCACCGGTTGATTCACCAAGCGGATTATCAAATTCACTTTCAGGAAGATCATTAAAATCAATTCCCGCTATTTTAAAGAATCTTACAAGCTCTCTTGTTGTTAACACTGCGTCAACATCGGGCATTGCCTCTGCAGAAAGCTCTGCACGGTTTGATTCATACTTCTTTACAGTACAGGGCATAATAGATACAACATAAATATCTGCTGGGTCTATTCCCATTTTTCTTGCATAATAAGATTTAAGAACAGCTCCCTCCATTTCATGCGGAGATTTACACGTTGAAATATGATCTAACACTTCGGGTCTGTTCATTTCAACATATTTAATCCATCCCGGACAGCAGCTTGTAAACATCGGTAAGCTTCCTCCGTTTTGTATCCGGTTGATTAACTCGGTTGCTTCCTCCATAATTGTAAGATCAGCAGCAAAGTTAGTATCAAATACTTTTTTAAATCCTAATCTTCTCAATCCGGTTACTAACAGTCCGGTAACATCAGTACCAAGAGGCATATTATATTCTTCACCAAGTGAAGCGCGAACTGCCGGTGCAACCTGTGCTATACAATATTTTTTTCTGTCATAAAGTGCGTTTGCAACTTCTTTAATAGAACTTTTTTCTCTAAGTGCAGCAGTTGGACAAACAATTATACACTGTCCGCAAAGAATACAATCGCTAACATTTAATCCTTTATTATATGGTGTTGTAACAATTGAAGTAAATCCGCGTTTTGTAAAATCTATCGCACCGATTTTTTGAACCTCGTGGCAAACACGGACGCATCTACCGCAAAGAATACACTTTGCAGGATCGCGTTCCATCGAAGCACTGGATATATCAATTGCATGACATTTTGTTTCGCCTACATAGCGATGTTCACGAATACCATATTGCTCTGACAGATCCTGAAGTTCACAGTTTTTGTTTCTTACACAGATTAAACAATCCTGCGGATGATTTTCTATCAGAAGCTCAACAATAGTTTTTCTTGCTTTGCGTACTCTCGGTGAATCTGTTGTAACCACCATTCCTTCCGTAACAGGATAAGCACACGATGGTGTCAGTCCCCTGAATCCTTCAATTTCTACAACGCAAATTCTGCAAGCTCCTGTTGGATCAAGATTTTTTAAGTGACAAAGTGTTGGGATTGATATCCCCACTGATTTGGCAGCATCAAGAATTGTCATTCCTTCTTCTGCGTTTACTTTTATTCCATTTATTGTTAATTGAACCATTTCTTTCTCCGAAAAAACACTTACTATTTTATTAAAATCATTTTCTTTGAATCAAAGAAATTGTTTACTTGAATTGAATATATATAAACACCACTTGGTAATTCTCCAGCATTAAACTCAACCGAATAATTTCCAGCAGTTAAATTACCATTTAATAATTCTGCGACTTCATTGCCGATAATATCATATACTTTTAATCGTACATACCCATTTTCTTTAACCGAATAATTTATTGTTGATGTTGGGTTAAAAGGATTTGGGTAATTTTGTTCTAATCTATATTCAAGTGGTCTGGATGATTCTGCACTATTTTTTAATAATTGATTTTTACCACTTACGTTGTACTTATATCTCTCAATTATATGTTCATATCTACCATTTGAAACAAAAACAAATGAGCGTTGCATACCATCTATTGTTGGTGGTATTGAAAATCCCAGTTCAATCCATTCATTTTTATTTAACTCTGATATTATCCCATCGTTTATCATTAATTCACTTTTAATATCACCTAATGCTGAGTGTGTTGCGGTCAACAATTCGGCTTCACTTAGAATAAATGGAAGCTCCAGCCTATTACTTAATTCAGTATAATCAACTTGAGCATTTTCTTGCCAAGCAATATCAATTTGGAGCGTACTTGAAGAAGAAGTTGGTGCTAATACCCATTGATAAGTTGGATTTCTTCTTAGTCTAAATGAGGAGAAAGTAGCTGAATTTTCTTTACCGCCATTGTTTTTGCTTATCATTTTTCCAGATACTTTGTCTTTTGCAATAGGCTCAACTTGACCTACTAAGAGCAGCCAGTTTTCATTGATACTGTTTACATCTTCAAAAGATAAACTTAATACATCCGATTCAGATACTTCTGTTTTTATATCATCTAAACTTAAAAGCTGCTTATAAACATCGTTGGAATCAAGTTGCGCATTTGCAAAGAAAGCTGGCTTTGCGAATTGAATGACTGTACCACTATCATCAATCGTTATAAATGTTTCTTCTGGATGATCTATTACTAATAATTTAAATTGGTCAAAGTAGGATTTATCTTCTTCATACTCACTTATTGCCAAATAATATTTTCCATCTTCTTCAACTGGCTTTGTATATAGCTGATAATAATCAGTAACATTTTCACCTAATATATCTGGGGTTTGACTTTGTGGAAGAATATTATTTTCTTCAACCCAAGTATTTCCATTCCAAGTATAAACATAAGGACAACCACCTGGCGGAGGAGGTGGTGGTGGATAACCAGGTCTTGTTCTATCTTTTAAAGTAATTTCTTCAAAAAAGGTTTGGTTTGAACATCCACAACCAGCAGGTTGTACAGTACCATAAACTCTTATTACAGAATCTGCCCAGCTACTACAATATTTTGAAAAATAATTATTTGTAAAAGTTGCTGTCCTACTACCGTTACTAATAAAACTAATTGAACAACCATCGGGGAGACCATCTGTCCAATATATTTGTCCATTATAAATACTGCGATATTTCGTATGCCAATAGTAATTTGCAGGGGGGTTTCCATAATTAGCATTTATATTGAATACGCGACTTTCACCACGATAAAGACCTTTTAATGGACCAGTAACGTTCCAAAAGAAATAATTTTCACTTGTAAAGTTTGCTTTATAAGTTGTATTTGCAGTGGGAGTAATAGTAATATTTCTTGTTGTAAATGTTTGAACAACAGTACCATTAACAATTTTTTGCCAATTTTGAAAACGCCAGTAGCAATTATCATAAACTTGATCAATTGCTTGAAGTGTTACGGATGATGGATTATTCCATGTTGGCACCCTATAACCAGAAGAAAGGTTTGAACTATTTATTAAAATATCACCGCTATTAAAACAATTAATAAATAAAGTGTTTTCTAATAAATCTGTCTCCATTGCAAACCAATACAATAATCCAGCTGTTGCGCGTATCATTTGAGGTATCATCTTACTACTAATGTTTTCGATAGACAAATTTTCTCCCATTTCAATTGGATTCCCATAGCTTGACACATTTAATGAGTTAAGGTAATCAATTTCTTCATTATAGTAATTACCTCCAAAAACATCATTTCTCTGGTGCATATGAGGACCATTTGATGCAAAGTGATTTGCTTGTTGTTGTGTTGTATACATTAAAAAATGAATTGGGTCTTCACAAATAAGTGGTTCGAGAATTTCTTGATTAATATTGTATACCATATCAGCTGTCCATCCTATGTCACCAAAAGAATTTTCAAAACTATCTATTCTTAAACCTGAGTTATCTCCATGTGGATCTACATTTGCATGTGTAGGTACTCCCATATCTTGCAATAGATGACACATTCTTCCAAGAACCTCCCAACATATATTATCCTTAAACTGCGTAAAGGTCTGTGCATTCAACCCATAATAATGGTTGGAATTAAAGGTAGGTAAATTAGGATAATTGGTTACTGATCCATCACCCCACTCAATTTTTGAAACACGCAGAATTTTATTTTTGAAGAATGTTGGAAGATAACCATATCTAAAATTCACCCAAGCCCATTGTGCGGCACACGGCACCCCATTCCCATTTGGAAATCCTTGTATCATAATCTGGATACGCAAATCAAAATCACCAGATGCATAATGCTTCATCTTTTGATATGCATTAGGTATTGTTACTTGAAACGCATTATCAGTAATAAAATGAAGTGAACCATTCATAGTCGTTGCAATCTCATCACCAGCATCTGCATCCCAAAAATGCGTTATACTTATCCAACCATCATTATTATCATTTCCAAGCGCCCAACCAAGTGCTTGAGATAAATTAGCAGTAAATCCCGCAATTAAAGGCGGGTTATTTAATGAATAATTATAAACCACATCTTCAACATCTTCGCGCCATGCACCCGTAGTTAAGAACCCTTGTTCCCATGGATTTATACCAATATTTGAATAATCCCCGATTTTGTTATTCATTATAGAAATTGGATTATTGCCTATCCACATTTTAAGAAGTTTATACCCCTCAATAACTAATCTTTGATGCACGTGTTGTCTGTTTGCAAAAGACAAATTTTGAAATAAAAAAACACTTAAGAGAACAAATACAATTTTTTTCATAGAAATTCCCTTGATTTAGAAATTAATATTAAAACCTATTTTCATGCTGGGAACGAATAAAGGTTGGGCGCCCTTTGCGATACTAGTTATAAATCCGACTGACCAAATAAAATTTATCGCATTAAATTTACTTTCGTTCCCAATGTTAAAATCAATAGCTGCACCCTTAATTAAAAATGATTCAGTAAATTGAACAGAACTACTAGTATATGTAGTTAGTTCTAAATTAATATTATTAAAATATTTAGAGGATAATGATCTTGACAATTTTAATCCAAAACCTGCCCCATATCGGAACCCTTTTGCTATCCAGCAGCCTCCGTATTTTATGCCTAATGCATAATCTTCATTTATCTGTAAACCCACTCCTACACTGACTATTTCAGCTAGACCAATAGCTATATATGTATACCCATTTCTATTGTTGCTTTGAGGCAATTCAACATCATATTTAAAATCGCTAGTCTTTTCACCATGTAACCCTAACAACGGTTTTTTTTCTAAATTAATTTCAGGTCCTAGCTTTGTTATTTTTACTAATATAGCTTGCTTTTGGGCGATTAGGTTATTATGAGTACTAATTATTAATACTAAGATGGTTATTAGAAATTTCATTTTACACGCAAATATTATATTATGAAGATAATATTAAAAGTAATATATGTGTTCTTTTACTTTTAGATTGTTTATTGTTAACTGAACCATTTATAACTCCGAAATTCCTTTTTAATTTTCTATCACCCTAAGTCTATAGAAGGGCGACTATAATCTTCAGACTTCGACATGTTTAGCCTGACAAAAGATTTTAACTTTAGTTAATATTTATCGCTTTGAAGCGGCAGACTTCATAACACATGCCGCATTTAATACATTTGTTATCCAGTATATAATGAGCCTGACCTTTTTCACCGACGATTGCCTCAGCCGCACATTTTTTAACACATATTCCGCAGCCGGTGCAAAGTTCATTATCAATTGTAAATGTTAATAATTCCTTACAAACTCCAGCCGAGCATTTTCTATCATATAAGTGTTCTTCATATTCGTGGCGGAAATATCTTAATCCGGATAAAACAGGATTTGGTGCTGACTGTCCTAATCCGCAAAGTGATGTATCTTTAATAACATCAGCTAATCTTTGCAAGTGAATCATTCCTTTAAATCTTTGCAGTTGATCAAGTTTGTTTCCATCAGTTCCGTACCGTTTTGGTATTCGTTCAATAATTTCAAGCATTCGTTTAGTACCTTCACGGCAGGGAACACATTTACCGCAGCTTTCTTCCTGGATAAATGTTAAGAAATATTTTGCAACATCAACTATACAGGTTTCTTCATCCATCACAACAAATCCGCCTGAGCCCATCATTGCACCAACCTCTCTAAGCGAATCATAATCAACCGGTGTATCAATTACACTATCAGGTAAACATCCGCCGGATGGACCGCCGATCTGAACTGCTTTAAATTCTTTTTTGTCAGGAATTCCGCCGCCGATCTTGAAAACAATATCTCTTAATGTTGTTCCCATTGGAACTTCAACTAATCCGGTGTTTTTAACATTACCGCTTAACGCAAAAACTTTTGTTCCTTTTGATTTTACCGTTCCGATTGATGCAAACTTTTGTGCACCCATCATAATTACGGGCGGTACATTCGCGTAAGTTTCAACATTATTTATAACAGTAGGTTTGCCAAATAAACCAGCATTACTTGGATATGGCGGACGTGGTTTCGGCATTCCGCGTTTACCTTCAATTGAACCAATAAGTGCAGTTTCTTCGCCGCAGACAAAAGCACCAGCACCTTTTTTAATTTTTATGTGGAGTGAGTAACCAGTGTTAAGAATATTATCTCCTAATATTCCATACTCTTCGCATTTGGCAATTGAATTTTTAAGTCTCTCAATTGCAAGCGGATACTCTGCACGGCAATAAATATATGCTACACTTGCACCTATCGTATAAGCAGCAATTGCCATCCCTTCAAGCACTCTGAAAGGATCGCTTTCGAGAAGTGATCTGTCCATAAACGCACCGGGATCACCTTCATCGGCATTACAAATTAAATATTTTTGATCCGATTTTTGTTTGAGAGCAAGTTCCCATTTCTTTCCTGTTGGAAAACCGCCTCCGCCTCTTCCTCTTAATCCTGAATCCAGAACTTCTTTTATCACATCTTCCTGTTTCATCAATCTTAAAACTTTATCAAAAGCTTTGAACCCGCCATTTGCCAGATAAGCATCAATTGAATCCGGATTAACAACACCGCAATTTGCAAGCACAATTTTATGCTGATGCTCAAAGAATGGAACCTGCTTTAAGTTTACAACGCCATTTGATTTTCCATGACTGCCAAGAAGTTTTTCTTTATAGATTTCATTATCTACAAGAGTGGTTTTAATAAATCTTGGAACATCTTTAACAGTAATTTCCTGATAAGAGATTCTATCTTTACCCGGAAGTTTAATATCAACAATTGGTTCAACAGCACAATATCCAATACAGCCCGTTCCTTCAATTACCGCTTCGAGGTTTAACTTCTTCAGTTCAGCTTCAATTGCTTCTTTTACTTTTGCAGCACCCGATGCAAGTCCGCAGGTTCCCATTCCAATCATTATAATTGGCTTATCGTGCTCTTCGTATTTTAATCTTTTACGCAATGAGCTTATTTCCTGTTTACATTTTTCATCGTGATGGCACAGCGGTCCTTCAGTACAGCACTGAATAAAATGTTCGCATGGTTTTTCAGTTGTATGCCAGCACTTTTCGCAGCAGAGTTGATTAAAATCTTTCATTTTGTTGCCTCAGCAGTCTCAGTTTTATTTACTGTCTGGTATTTCTTTAAAATTTTCGGAATATCTTTTACAGTAATCCTTCCGTGATAGTCATCATTAACTAATATAACCGGTGCTATTGAACAAGCTCCGATACAGTTAACAACTTCCAAAGTAAAGTTTTTGTCGCGGGTTGTTTGTCCTGCAGTTATACCAAGCTCCGTTTCCAAAGCAAAAAGTATATTAGCAGAATTTTTAACGTGACAAGCTGTTCCTCGGCAGACACGAATAATGTTTTTGCCAAGAGGAGTTAATCTGAACTGATTATAAAAAGTTGCAACACCGTAAACACGGCTTAACGGCACTTTTACAAAATCAGAAATATCTCTTAAAGCATTTTCTGGTAAATAACCATAAATGTTCTGAACGTCCTGAAGAAGAGGTATTAAAGAGCTTCTGTCATTCGATTGATAAGATTCAAATATTTTACTATGCATTTTTTTCCTTTGAGTGTTTCGTTTAGTCATTGTAATTGTGCATAGTAAATGCCAGATTTTTTAGGTTAAAAGATGTTTTTAAGTAAAAATTTCAAATCAATTAATAACAATTAGCAATTATCTTTTCTTGCTTTTGAGAAGATACTTATTGAAAAATGGAATAGAGTTAAACCCTGATTACAATACTGTTTTTTAAGGATAATATTCAGGTTGGTTAAGTTTAATATAAAGAAGGATACAGGTATGACCTTGCAGCAATAAATACTTTCATTAAGTCTTTTCCCACTCAGCAGCAGCTTCAGGAAAAGGTATAAGACCGCGGGGAATAGCACCATCTATAAAAGAATTTATCATTCCATAGTTGACTACAGAAACATCCATCAATCTTGCCTGATTAATTCTTGTCTGCATTGACCGATGAGTTAATAAACAACCGCCGCAATGAACAATAAGTTTGTACTCTGATAAGTTATCCGGTAAATTATAACTTTGTACAATATCTATATTTAATTCCTTTTTGGTATAAGCTTTTAACCATTTAGGAATTTTTATTGAATCCTGAGCATCATCAATAATGTGATGAGTACAAGCTTCTGCAATTAATATTCTGTCACCGTTTTTAAGGTCATTAATTTTTTTCAGTCCCCTTATGAACAGAGGAAGATCGCCTTTGTGCCTTGAAAGAATAATCGAAAATGTTGTAAAGCTTATCTTATCTGGTATATCCTGAATAATTTTTTTGAAAAATGAGCTGTCTGCAATTACAAGATCAGGATAAGATTTAAGATTATTAATAGTTTTAAGCAGTTCCTTTTCTCTGCAGATAACCACTACGGCATGATCATCAAGAGCTTCTCTGATAATATGGACTTGCGAAAAGGCAAGTTTATTCTTTGGTAAAGAATTATCATTTGGTACTGTAAGCACTACAACATCACGTGCAGAAATAATATCATTTATAAGCGGCTTCTCGCTATCAAGCGGCAGCATTCTTATCATTCTTCTTTTAAGTTCATCAAGTCCGGCTTTTTCTTTGCAGGATACTTCAAAATGAGTCAGTCTAAGTTCCTTTAATTCTTTTAGTAAAACCGGATTTACACCAAATTCAATTTTGTTTACTACTACTATGTAATTTATCTGAATCCTGTCGAGATAACTGAACAACTCAAGTTCCTTGCTGTGCAGTGTTTCGCGGGCATCAAGTACAACTAATGCAAAGTCCGAAGCAGAAAGTATTTTTATTGTTTCTGTTATTCTCTGCCTGCCAAGTTCACCTTCATCATCAATACCAGCAGTATCAACAATCATAACAGGACCATAAGGCAAAAGTTCAAACTTTGTTTTAAGCGGGTCAATTGTGGTTCCGGCTACTTCAGATACTCTGGAAACATTTTGCTTTAGCAGTGAATTTATCAATAATGATTTTCCAACATTTCTTCTGCCGACGATGGCTATATGAGGGCGCCCGGAATCAAAAATCATAACTAATTAATTAAATATTTTTAAGAATAAAGGGACCGTTGACTATGGTGCTGAGTCCTGATTCAAATACTTGTATCCAGCCTTGGTTTCAAAAAATGTTCCATACGGTAAATTGAATTATCCAATTAGAATTGTGCATTTGTGTCTTAATATTATTTCACATTTGTTTAGTAATACCAAGTTCAACAATAGGTTTCTCTTTTTCAAGAAATGAAACAGGAGTATAATGTCCGTTTATTCAGCAAAGATAGGATTGATACAGGAGTGAATAACAAAAATAAAATCGACAAACAGAATTATTATAGCTCAATTACATCTTTAATTGAATTGATAATAAAATCCGGATGCTCATATTCTAATAACTCTTTAGACCTGTATCCGTATTCAACACCGCAAGTAAAACTACCAGCGCTCTTTCCGCATCTGATATCAAGCTCAGTATCTCCGATCATAATTGTTTTTCCAACATCTGTATTAAGCTGCGTGCAGATAATTATTAAAGGCTCCGGTGATGGTTTATAAGGAATGCCGTCCCTTCGCCCCATAACAAAATCAAAATATCCGGTAAGATTAAAATAATCCAGTATTATTTCTGTCTGATCCTGAGCTTTAGTAGTCAAAAGTGAAACTAACTTGTTTTTACTTTTCAGATGCTTCAGAACTTCTTTTACATCAGGATATAGAGTTGAGTGCTTTAGTTGCTGAAAATAAATTTTTTTATACAAGTTTATAAATTCTTCAAGATCGGGCACAATAATATTAAATGTGTCAAATATATCTTTAAAATGCTGCCCTATCTTCAAAGAAAACTCTTTTTCATCGAGTTGATTTTTAATACCAAGCCTATCTAATGTAAGAACAGTCGAGTTAAAAATTGTTCTGCTTGAATCAATCAGAGTTCCATCCATATCAAAACAAAAATGTACTATGCTTTGCTTTGATTTGTCTTTAAGATTATTTCCTTTCACTAAAACTCCCTGGACATTTTGAATAAAATTAAAATTTGTCTTTGCAGAAGTTAAAATACTACATTTGACTGATTGATAAATATATATTGTTATTTCATTTTTATACACAGTGTAAATTTCTTCTCAAAATATTGTTGGTTGAGAATATTTTACAATTAAAATGTTAAAACAATAACGATTTTAACAAAATTAACTGGCATAAATTTTTGTATAATAATTCTTCACAATAAAAAGGAGTCATATATGAAAAAATCTTTTTTTCTTTTCTTTGTTCTATTTGGTTTAACATTAGGGCTAAATCAAAACCTTTTTGCACAGAATGAACCAGTACTTTATTTCTGTGAAAAATATGGTAAAAACGGCGAGGTCGGAGTAAGTGATAGATTTACTACCGGCTATTTAACCGTAATGGTTAAATGTGATTATGCTCTTAATCTGGAAGATGTTTCAATACAGTTTGATAAATATAATTTCAGATCCGGAAAATTTGAGTACTACAAAAATTTCAGCTACTCCGTTGAACCAGATATGAAATATATCTACTTTGCTAAAAATTCTGAAAGCGATATGAAGTTTGAAGAACCAGGGTTCTACAGAGTATTTTTGCTTGATGATAATGATAAAACAGTAGCAAGCGCTTTAATCGAAATCATAAGCAGATAAATTTATTTTTAATAGTTAAGCGGCATTAGTGCCGCTTTTTTTATTTTAAATAAAATAATTTCCTGTCATTTCATTAAATTGCCCAAGAAAAAATCTAATTACAATGAAACTGAACTTAGGCTGCGGCAGGGATCTAAAACAAGGATATATTAATCTTGATATTGTTGATTACGGCGGTAATCAGATCCATGATATAAATAAATTTCCATATCCTTTTCCCGATAATCATTTTGATGAAATTTATGCTTCGCATGTTCTTGAACATATTGAAAACTTTAACAGAACTATAACTGAACTGTACAGGATATTAAAACCAAACGGGATTATGATTGTTTATGCACCCTTTTTTTTGAACACAAAATATTTTGGCGATCCTGATCATAAAATTCCGTTTTCAATCCGGACTTTTGATAATTACGAATATATTGGAAATAGAAAATTGAAATTCTATGAAAAGTGGAAACTGAATCATCGTACAAATTATGAAACCGGTGCACAGTTTGAAGTTTTGGAAAAGAAATTTATTACATCTCATTTTCCTGTGCTTAAGTGGATGGATTTTATTGTTAACATTGAGCCGGTTATGTATGAAAGATTTTTTGCCGGAATCTTTTCACCCGAAGAGGTTTACTTTAAGCTAAGCGCAAAAAAATAATTAATGCTGATCAGTGTACCGGTAGCTTGCCAATTCTTTGCCTGACGCTGGATTTTTATAATTCAACAAAGTATATAAATATTCTGTTCAGCAGAGTATTTTTTGAATTGAATACTAAAATTAAATTTCATTAACTTTGCCCACGATTTAATCACAACAAAGAAGAGAAATGAAGACAATACAAAAATTAATTTTGCCGCTGTTGGTAATATTAGTCATTTTTATAATTTATAAATTTTACTTTGCTAAAAGCGGACTCGGTTCATTTGATGACTTTGATCCAAATAATACAGCAGTTAAAGAGATACGTGTTCAATTAGTTATTGATCGCGGAATTAGCAGACAAGGTGATGGTTTTGTTTTTTATGCTTCAGATAAAAATGGAAAAATAAAAATGGTAAATGGTGAGACTGCTTTACCAGAGGGTATCGATAATGCAGAGATCATTGTCTTAAAAGGGCATTTAAGCGGTAATTCGTTTCATGCCCATGAGGTCAGTTTAAATTAACAATGAAAAGTTTTGATCTTGTATCTAATTACCAGCCATCCGGTGATCAGCCTGAAGCAATAAATCAACTTGTAGAGGGAATTGAACGAGGAGATAAGTTTCAGACTTTGCTTGGTGTAACTGGCAGCGGAAAAACTTTTACAATTTCCAATGTTATTGCACAAACACAAAAGCCAACTTTAATTATTTCGCATAATAAAACATTAGCCGCACAGCTCTATTCAGAGTTTAAGGCTTTCTTTCCTAACAATGCAGTTGAGTTTTTTATAAGCTATTACGACTACTATCAGCCGGAAGCTTATGTTGTTTCGCGTGATATTTATATTGAAAAAGATTTTTCAGTTAATGAAGAAATTGACCGGCTTAGATTAAAAGCTACAACATCACTGATTGAAGGCAGAAGAGATGTAATTGTTGTTGCAAGTGTCAGTTGTATATACGGAATCGGTGCACCTGATGAATATGCAAAACAGATTATTTTTATTAAGAGAGGAGAAAAGATTGATAAGAAAAAATTACTCCGCGAACTGATTGATATTTATTATGTAAGAAACGATGCTGAATTTAACCGTGGAACTTTTCGTGCGCGCGGCGATGTGGTTGAAATAATTCCTGCTTATCAGGATGAAGAAGCAATCCGTGTTGAGTTTTGGGATAGCGATGTTGAAAAAATTTCAATAATAGATATTGTTACCGGCAAAGTAATCCGTGAGGTGGATTCTGTTCCGGTTTATCCTGCCAAGTACTTTGTTACCGATCGTAATAAAATGCAAAAAGCAATTTATAATATTGAAAAAGAACTTGCTGAAAGATTGAATGTTCTCCGCAAGGAAGAAAAATATTTAGAAGCTCAGAGACTTGAACAACGCACAAAATTTGATATAGAAATGATGAAAGAGATCGGCTATTGTTCTGGTATCGAAAACTATTCACGTCACATGGATTTACGTGCCCCGGGTTCACGTCCATCTAATTTGTTTGACTATTTCCCGGATGATTATCTTTTAATTATAGATGAATCACATGTAACCATCCCTCAAATCCGTGCAATGTATAATGGTGACAGAAATCGTAAACAAACTTTGGTTGACTACGGTTTCCGTTTGCCTTCTGCACTCGATAACCGCCCAATGACGTTTACTGAGTTTTCTGAAATGCTTAATCAGGTTATTTTTGTCAGTGCTACTCCGGCAGATTACGAACTTGAAAAGAGCGGCGGAGTTGTGGTGGAACAAATTATTCGTCCAACCGGTCTGCTTGATCCTGAAATTGAAGTGCGACCGATAAAAGGACAAATAGATGATCTGATTGCAGAGATTAGAAAGCGGGTTGAAGTTAAAGAAAGAACTCTTATTACCACTCTTACAAAAAAAATGGCTGAAGACCTTTCTGACTATCTTGATAAAATCGGAATTCAGGTTCGCTATATACATAGTGATATTGATTCATTGGAACGAGTTGAGATTTTAAGAGACTTAAGACTGGGTGAATTTGATGTGCTTGTTGGAGTAAATCTTTTAAGGGAAGGATTGGATCTGCCTGAAGTTTCCTTGGTCGCAATTATAGATGCTGATAAAGAAGGATTTTTAAGAAGTGAACGATCATTGATGCAGACTGCCGGCAGAACTGCACGAAATGCTAATGGAAAAGTGATTATGTATGCCGATAAAATAACTGACTCAATGAATAAAACTATTGGTGAAACCAAACGAAGAAGAAAAATGCAGCAGGAATACAACGAGAAAAATGGTATTGTTCCTGCGACAATTTTTAAATCACTTGATGATATTCTCAATTCAACTTCGATTGCAGATATAAGAAAGAAAGAAGTAAAAGAGAGTTACGGATTTTCAAAAGTTGCTGAGCCTGTTCTGAAATATATGAACAAGGAACAAAAAGAAGATTTGATTGAGCAGCTTACCGATGAAATGCACAAGGCAGCTAAAGATCTTGAGTTTGAAAAAGCCGCTAACCTTCGTGATGAAATTCAGAAATTAAAAAAACTTGTTGGATAACTTTGCGGCTTTGCGTGAAATATGTTTTTTGTTTCTCGCTAAGATATTCTGATAAATGCGGCTAATTCCTTTTTGATTGGGTCATCCGAATAATTGATCATTTCCAAAAACAAGCCGGATGGCGGCGCAGTAAATTTAGCTGGTTCATTTGATTTGTTGCTCAAGTAGTACAAAATATCTTTTTCAGATTTATTTCCTCTTCCGACTTCAACTAAAACTCCGACAATCCTTCGAACCATCTTCCAGATAAAATGAGAGCCGGCAATTCTTACCAAAATCAATTCTCCTTCTTCTTTGATTTGAATATCCTCAATCAGGACTTTAGTGGATTTTTCTTCAGGCTCATCATCCGAAAAAGAAGAAAAATTATTCATGCCAACAAATAGTTTTGACACTGATTCCATTTTATTAAAATCAAGTTTGTCCTTTATCCACCAGACTAAATTTTTATTAAATGCTGTTCTTCGTTTTGAAATCTGATAAACATAACTTCTTGATTTTGCATCATGCCTTGCGTGAAAACTCTTATTTGTCTTTTCAACTTCCAGAATGTTAATATCGTGAGGCAAAAGATCGTTTAACTTCATCCTTATTATTTCAGGAGCTAACATTGTTTTAGCATCCAGATGTGCAGCCTGACAAATTGCATGAACTCCGCTATCTGTTCTTCCCGAACCCTGTAAATCGATAAAGTCATCACCAAAGACTTCCTTAGCTGCCTTAATAATCGTACCCTGAATAGTTTTTGCGTTTTCCTGTTTCTGCCAGCCCGAATAACGGGTGCCTTCATATTCTATCAAAAGTTTGAACCGGATAAAGTTATTGTAAACGCCTTTTGTTTTTTTAAAAGCATTTTCTCTTTGATTTGATTTATCAGATTGTCTTTTATCAAATCTGTGTTTTGAATAGGATTTTTTTGTTTTCAATTAAGTCTCAGTATCTCTTCAGCATAATCAAATTGGGTTTCATAAACCCGAACTCTGACTGACGAAATATTAGGAGGTAAAGATGTTTTTTTAATTTCAGATAAAAGATAAGTGCAGATGTTCTCAACTGTTGCTAAAAAGTTTACAACAACTTTTTTAGAATTAATTTTTTCCAAAAACTCTATCACCGGTTTATCATTAACATTAACCATAAATGAATGGTCAAGTTTTTCAATTACCGGGTTAATAGTTTTTTCAACATCATAAAAATCGATCACCATCTGGTTTTTATCTAATTCACCTTCAAACTCAACAATCATTTTGTATGAATGTCCGTGAATATTCTTACACAGTCCAAAATGCTCGGGAAGTCTGTGTCCCATTTCCCAACGAAATTCTTTCGCTATTTTCATTATACACCTCTTGTTTCAGGATGCCATATAAATTTATGCATCTGAAGTTGAAATCTTACATTCAATTTATCTTCCAATATCCAGTTTACCAATTGAATTGGTTCAAGTTTTCCGAAAACGACCGAGAATAAAATCTTACATTTATTCCCAGGATTATATTCTCTTAATATCTCACTTGCCCAATCGTAATCTTCTCTGTTCCCGATTACAAATTTCAATTCATCATCAGGTTTCAGATAATTAATATTCTCATAAAGATTTTTCTTTAACATTCCGCTTGATGGACATTTTAAATCCATTATAATCTTAACTCTTTGATCAACTTCCTTTATCGACAAACTTCCGCTTGTTTCTAATAAGACTTCAAAACTCTGATCGCAAAGCTGCTTCATCAGCTCCAGACATTCATTCATCTGAAATAACGGTTCTCCGCCGGTGATCTCAACAAGATTACAATTATATTTTTTTACCTCAGAGATTATTTCCGGAACAGAAAGGTTTTTCCCCTCATAAAAAGCATATTCCGTATCGCAGTAAGTACATCTTAAGTTACAATAAGTTAACCTTACAAAAACACACGGCAGACCTGCGTAAGTGCTTTCTCCCTGAACCGAATAAAATATTTCATTGACCTTGAGCATAAAAAGTGTGTTTTTAAACTATTTTCTAATTATTTGTGGGCAAAGTTACTAAAGCTAAGTTTGACATCAAACGAGCCATTAACTATATTTGACCCGCATTTTTAAACTAATTATAAGGTTCTTGTAAATGGCTCATCATAAATCAGCAAAGAAGAGAATACGTTCATCTGAAAGAAAAAAAGCAGTGAACAAAATGACAGACTCTAAGATTAAAACTGTTGTAAAGAAAACATTAGCAACCGATAAAAAAGAAGAATTAGAAAAATTATATAAAGAAGCTATTTCTGTTTTGGATAAGGGAACTTCAAAGGGCAGATTACACAAAAACACTGCGGCAAGAAAAAAATCAAGATTAACAAAACACTTAAATAAAGTTACATCTGCAAAATAAGTTTTTGATTTTATGTTATAAAAAAGCTCTTCGTTTGAAGAGCTTTTTGGTTTTAAAAGGAAATCTGAAGATTATTTTATAAGCATCATTTTCTTTGTATCAAAAAAGTTTCCTGAAACCAATCTATATAAATAGATACCACTTGCTAAATTTGAACCATTAAATACCACTGAATAGTTACCTGGTTCCATATCTTGCTTAACCAAATTAGCCACCTCATTTCCTAGAATATCAAATACTTTTAACTCAACAAATGATTGTTCAGGAGTTGAAAATTGAATGTTGGTTGAAGGATTGAATGGATTCGGGTAGTTGGCATTCAATGCGTAAGAGTCTGGCTTTCCCAATTCAGTAATAACTTGTTGTTTTGTCAAAGGTTTTTCTATTAATTGAGTACCCAAAAGAACAAACTGATTTTCAGCATCTTGAAGCCTTATTAAATAATCTACATCGTTTAATGCTAAAGCCCTTATTTCATTTAATAATTCAGATGCGGTATTTAAATTATGTTCAATACTCAAAGCAGCAAAGAATTTTTCGAAACGTGCATTAATAGCAAAATAAGAATCTGGGTAATCATTAATTATTCTATTATACAAAATTTTTGCTTCTTCATACTTGTTTTCCTCTAGGAGTTTTCCGGCTAATACTGTAAGCACAATGGGTTTATAATCATTATTACCAAACAGAAGTGATTCAATGAATTCCCTGATTTCGATAACATTATCTCGATTCATTATAGAAACTAATCTTCCTATGGCAAAATCAGCTTTGCGTTTATTCTTAATCATCTGTTTATAGTGAAATATAGCTTCGTTCGTTCTGCCTCGAAATTCTAATAGTATTCCTAGAATTATACTACTATCAGGGATTATAATTTGGTTAACACTTTCATCACCCAATAATTCACTCTCCTCTAGTAACACATTATTCTGGGGAATCCAAGGATCATAAGTTAGTGGAAGGCTAGCATCTAAAGTGGAAGTACCATCATGATAAATTTGTGCTCCATCATTTCCCTACCAATTTGATTGAGCAATAATATTACTAGAATTATAAGAATAAGCATCACAATTTAAGTTATTGTAAATGCTGTTATTTCGCCCATATGATTTCCACATTCCTGCGAAAATATAACCACCCCAACCAGCACCAAGCCCCCACCGATTATTAATTATGAACTGTACCCTTAAAATTAGACACAAAGATAAGCAACTCTCTTATTAATATTATTAATTAATATTTCTTCCTTTTTGTTTTTTAATTTTTCTTTCAACTTAAATTCTAATGGACTTTCATAACCT